>Ga0316630_10000200_pt1 | contig 16219 bp, 12 predicted proteins | sample OWC_May_M1_C1_D6_FD_207658 | JGI IMG/M metagenome (GOLD analysis project Ga0316630, IMG submission 207658) | Wetland soil microbial communities from Old Woman Creek delta, Ohio, United States - OWC_May_M1_C1_D6_A | ecosystem: Environmental > Terrestrial > Soil > Wetlands | place: USA: Ohio...
CAATGTCAAAAAGCTCCGCATCTCTCGGGAATGCTTTTGTATCAATTCTCTGGTCAACCTTTTTGCCAATAAATTTTCTACCGTATGTTCTGGCGATACTCATGATATCACCCACCCCTCAATTTCATCATACCAAGAACTGTAAGCTTCTTGCGATTCTCCCGGCTTTGGTGGATTTACGATTCGGCTCACATCTGTAGCAAAAAGAGTCATCGTGTCACCACTCCACGGGTGCGGCATTGTGATCGTATCTCCGGCTTCCAATCTAAGATCACAAACCCTAGTTAACTTATACCTTCTCCTTTGCATTCTCGCGACCATCATTTCGTAAGCAGCGACGAGGTTACAATGGTAAGCCTCATAGCACAAAGGATCGGTGAATTCTTTTTTGACGATAATCCCGCCGATTTCATCTTGAAGAGTTTCGTCATTGTTTGCAGGAGCCTCTTCATCAGATTGGCAAGTTCTTCTTGCATAACCAACAGGACGAGCAAAAATCTCGTAAGAAACATTTGTCGTTGACGCAAGGATCTCCAAAGCAGTAATAAGAGCTGCAAGCCTGATCGCGTCTTTGACCCATCCATTAGGAATAAGAAAGCTTCCTAACAAGGCAAGAATTGCTGCAGTAAAAGCTTTGACAAGTGAAGGTGTATCGACTATCACCTTGCAATACTTATCATGATATTCGGCAACGGCATCATAAGCAGAATCGTCAACCAATGTTTCAGTGCCTTTTCTCGCTAACCTAAACGCAAGAGACCGCACACTTTCAAGAGGGTTCATTCTCGGATACTTACACCGCCGGCTTCGTCTTTCATCATACCAAATCACATATGTCTTTTTGCCTGTGTTCCATCTATGTGTTACACGTAATGTTGCAACGCGTTCTTCCTCCTGTAAAATTTCGATAAACCCTCTTTCTTCACCATGTACCACAACCCGATTAGTAAGATCAGAATAAGAATCATCGGGGGTCCACTCTTCAACCATGTTATTATTTGTGAAAGCAAGATCAACCGAATTTGATATGCTAATCCTTCTCGCACTGATCGTGTTAGTAACGGTGAGATAAACATAATACCCGCAAGACCGCGCCAACTCTTCAACACAAGTCCACAGGTCAGTATCAAGCTGTTGGTAATAAAGAAGCCGTCGATTGTCAAATGTCGGCAATGAAATATCTCCGGCTTCAAACGTAGTATAGCGCGTGATCAGGTCAACGATAATGTCTTCCGCATATTGACCATCATACAAAGGTGTTGCAGTAATACTGATCTGTTTCCACTTCCAAATTTCATCTTGAGATTTTATCAGCATTGTCGGGTACGAATTTCTTTTGTATCCCGACATTTGAGCCTGAGTAATAATATACGTTCCTAACTCCTGCCAGTAATCAACACCACCAATTTTGCATCCTTCCCGCAAGGTAAGTCTTCTACCTTTTTTCAAAAAAGTCCGCCAAAGGCTTTTCAAATTATGAAAGTCGAAAAGATGACCGTTTGAAACAGTAAACTCTAATTCATTAGCGCCGTCGATGGTATCACGTCTTTTGATACCTGATTGCCGTTTGATCAGAGAAGTAAGATCAAAATAGCCTTCTTCCTTTGCCCACATTATCACCGTATCGACACTTTGATATGTTCCGCTAACCCAAAAAGCGAAAAGCCCATTGTCATCAGGATCAACAACAACAGAGGCATTGAAGTCTTCTGTCTGATTGACAAATGGATCAGCCGTTGACCATGACCATGAAACCGTGTATGTCCCGATCGAGTAATGACTCTGCCGCAAAGCCCCGCCCCGATCGAAGGTCACAATACCATTCCATGCACCATCACGAATGACTCCCGCATATATTTTTTGCGTCGCCTGATCATAATCAATGACGCCAAAATTTTCGCCCGCATTGGGTGTTAACCCCGGGACACTTGTGTTGTCGTAGAGATACCAGTAATCAGCCCCGGGGTCATAAAGCGCAATGCCGTATCCATTCGATGCAAAAAGAATTTTGTCATCTTCAGTTACAACCGCATCATTCAAATTGTAATTATTCACTGCAGCATAACTTGGAACTTTGTATTCAAATATGCTACTGGCGATATGAGCAAGACAAGCTCCCTTTGCACTCGGTTGACCGGAATAATAATAGATCCCTCCATACAAAACCCCGTTGAGCAAAGCGCATGACCAAAGACCATGATATGGATAATTAGAGTAATAGGCCTGTGCCCAAAATCGATAAAGAGAAGACGTTGAAATGGTTACAACCAAAGTTGCGCCGACATAAGTAGCATTCCACCAATTGACAACCAAAAAATCATCGCTTGGAAAAACTCTAATTTCAGCTTGCCCTATCATCGCCCCGACAACCACTCCGTCAGAATGAATAAAATTAAGAAGATCGGTAGAATGATAATCAACCATCTCGTTGAAAGTATATGTCGGCCCTGCTTCAGTAAGATCGATCCAACCCACTTGACAATGAAGGTTGTAAATGTAACCATTTGCCATCAAGCAATAAACCCGCTGGGCATTTGCATCAACAACCGCGGCACAAAATGAATCTTCCGTGTCTGCATATCCGGTATGTTTGTCCCATGTAACATTTTGAGAATGCCCGCCGGTGTCTCTAAAATAATAATGCGTGATCGCATTGCTTTGCGTATCAAGAACATTAAGAATGTTTGGCCCACCGACAATCACATATTTGCCGTTGCCTTTAAATCTTTTCCAACCGGGATCATCGCCATCAAATTCAGTATCAAAAGCAGGGATAGAAGCGGTTGACCATGTAGCATCAACCTCCCATGCCGTAACATCGATATCGACAACGCTTCTAAACTCGCCACCAGAACCGCCGGAGTTGCCGGTTACAACATGAAGAATATTTGTGGCAGGATCAAAATGCATATCTCGTGCGTCATCTGTTCCTATCCAATCAGCGGTGCCTGTATCCATTGTCAATGAATTTCTGATCTTGTCAAAGACAACATACATTTGATTAGAAGTTTTTTGAACGGCGACAGGATGTTCCCCCGATTCACCATAACTGTCGAAGTTACTCCATTTGACTGCCGCTGCCCAATCGACACAGTAATAAATATTTTTGATTTCTTCACCGTTTGGCCCGATCTGATCAACCCGATCAAACCAAAGATAAATTTCGTCTGTATCAATTTCCTGATTCAGTGAAGGATTCCCTTTTTGAAAAGTCGCGTCAAGACCATCTGCAACCTCGTTTGCACTTCCCCATGTCGTGAAATCGCTACTTGTCTGATAGTAGAGATGATAATGAGTGCTGCCCGTATCATAAAGAACATACGCGAGAACGTATGAATCATCGACAAGCTTGATGACTGTCGGCCCCGATGTATAAACATTTCCCCACGTCGCAATTATTCCTGATACGGCAGGATCAAGCTCGTCGCCGGTTACATCGATCACTTTATACCGAAGATATGAATCACTGCTGGGATGATGGTCAATATAAGTGATCCCAATATTACCATTTGCAAGCTCGCAGATCGACAAGCCATGAGGATGGTGAGCCGTGTCAATCGCAAAGCGGGTATACTCCATCAAGACCCTGCTAACATCTGACCATCCATAGTTGATATACCAATTCGTATCATCGCCTGTGTTGTCACAATCAAAATACGCTGACAACAGCCGACCCGTAGAATGGATCATGGTAACAGGTTCAATTTCTTTTTTGCTCGATTCATCACTTACCCTCAATCCTGATAGCAACGGCAGTGGATTGAATTGACCAACACTCTTGATTTCAACCAAACCATGCCGCGAGATATCATCTTGGGCAGAGGCAAGTGTCGCATTCAGATTGAGCATTACAGCTCCTTATGGTGCGTAATCTGTGATAAGCAATCTCATTTCAACGTTGATCCTAAACGTGTTTGCTGCAACACCAAGACCGCCTTTGTGAAAATCACCGTTGAAATACGTGATCTCGCCGTTATACGTTTTGCCCGATCCATCTTCGGGATTGAAGACGATGCTTTCATCAGCCTTGTAAATGGTATCTAATGTTGCAAACATCGTGGAACGCATAAACGGCCATTTGATAGGGTAAACACCACCGCCGATAAACGTTCCCCACGAACAATACGCAACACCTCCTAATGTCTCCGCCCACGCACATGATTTCTGTGCCTTGGGGATCGGCATATTTGAAGGATTGCGAAAGAAGGTGTATGTCCCGTATGTCGCACTCACGATGCTCATTTTTGCCATTACATATTCTCCTCAATAAATTGCCCACAATATTTTTCAACGGTCTCACGTAACCCCGATTGAAATTGTGCAGCATTGGGAATCGGCGCGTTGATAACAATCGGAACAGAGATCGTGTAAGAAGTTTCGGTCGATGACCCGCCTTTCACACCCAATTCACCTTTGGCATTTCTCGCCAACGGCATGATTGCTTCTTCACCTGCTTCTCCCATCAAGCCTGTTCCGTTTGCCATCGGGAATATGGTCGGTTGATCGATGATCGTTCCTTTAGCAAACCTGACTAGGCCTCCCAGCTTATACGGTTTCTCGTAACCCCATGCAACCGATTCATCATTTGCCATCTGTCTAAGTTCATCAGTAATACCACCACTTGCCTCAGCAGTTGCGGTAGAACCCTTCGTCGCGGCGGCGGCAATACCTGTTCCCAGCATCAAAGCTATTCCTGCCCACGTCTCCCACCCTGCCGGCTTGTTTTCAAATGTATACTGCATTTCCGGATATTGCATTTGCGATTGTTTTTTCAGTTCTATCTCTTTTTGTGTCGCCTCGCTCAAGTTGGTGAAATCCATTGTCAACTTTTTTGATTGCTCGGAAACATCATCGGTTGCGTTTGAAAGATTGACCAATGAATCCTTTGCGGTCACAGGCGATGCAGAAATGATATCATCTCCGGCAGGGGCTTTCATTGCTGTCGTATCTGCGATCAAAGCCTTCACGCCAAGTGATCCCGACGCATCTCTGGTCAACGGCATTACGGCCTCTGGCCCAGCTTCACCCATTAGACCTGTTCCATTCGCCATTGGAAATACGGTCGGTTGATCGATGATCGTTCCTTTAGCAAACGGGATTACATTGCCATGATAAAAAGCATCTCCCTTGGCAACATAATACCCACCATAGGCTTCACCGCTGGCCCGTGACATCGCAGCCGCTTCTGCCTCTGTAGGCATTCCCGCTGTGTTTGCGCTGCCACCCAAGCCAAACCACGAGCCGATTGCTTTGACTCCCTTACCTATAAGATCGCCAACACCAGCGTTTTGCCTACCTCCACCAAATAGAACTGAATTGATAACTGACTGCGCCAACGCATCTGATAAAGCTCGAGCAAGCGATCTGCAAAATGACCGCCAATAATCTTCAAACGTTTTCATTTCGCCAGTAAGGAAATCGAAGAAGAAATCTGAGAGCGTTGATTTCAGACCTTCGACACCTTCCTCCATTGCCTTGACCCAATGCGAAACAGAATCTTCAGCCTGCAGCTTATAAAGATCCCACCGCTGACCCATCGCTTCCAACCAATTGTCGGCAGTCGCGATCTTAAATTGAAGCTCCTCGATATCAAGCTTTTTCTTTTCGTTAGTGACCCACTTTTCAATTGCAATTTCATCGAGATGTTGGTCTTCCATTTGTTTTTTTGTAGTATCAATTTCCTTTTGTTTTATGCCTTTGTAATCAGGAGAATAAAAGCCCAAAGTCTCCTGCATCTCTTTACGTTTTCTTATGTCATAAAGTTCTTTCTCTGCATCGGTCATATTCTCAAGTGCATCTTTATCTGCGATCAAAGCTTTGTATTGCAGCCAAAGCAATTGCGTCTCTTTGCTGACGGCCTCGGTGAAGTCGCCACTATAACCAATCAGGTTAAGCTTTGTTTGAATCAGATCCATCTCCGCATCAATGGATCTCTTTTGTGCCGCGGTTCTCTTATCGATCATCTCACGTTCTGTGATCCAACCGCGTTCTACCATGATCTCGCTTTCTTTAGCAGCAAGGTCTTCGTCAAGCTTCAATATTTTATTTGCGGCCTCTTGTTTGGCAATCACAACTTCGTTTTCGGCCTTGATTCTTTCCTCTGCAACCTTCCACATTGTCTCTGCGGTTTTTCTCAGCCGTTCATCTTTCAACGCTTCTTCTTTTATCCGCATCCATTCGTCCAATAATGCTTTGCCTTTCAATTGTATGCCGCCGGTAAACGGTTCCTTCTTGCCGGTCAATTCATGAAGGTATCTGCCGTATTGCACCTCGAGAATGCCTTGTGCATCTTTGGTTTCTTTTTCAATGTCTTCCCTTAACCGTTGTTCGATGCTATCAATCTTTTCTTGGAGCTTCTCGTCAACCTCTTTTTGCTGGGGGTTCTGTTTATATGCGGCTTTGCCGCCAGTTTCCTTTTGAATGTAGTAATACGTTTCGCCTTGAAGGCCTTGCATCTTACCCAAATTGATGATCTGTTCTGTCGGCCTGCCCTTCTTATCGACTCCCTGTTTTTGTAAATATCCTCTCTGCAATTCATACGGGCTTATCGTTTCCAGTTCCTTTTGTGTCAATGCCCGATAGCCTTGCATCATCATATTAAAATCAGCAGAGGCCTTGTCTGTTGCTGCTGCTCTTTTATTAAACATCTTGTTCCATTCATCAAGCTGTTTGGCATTTTCCCGGGCGGCAATAGCGCCCTGCATTGGCGGTCCACCTCCACCAAAAAATGCATAGCTCATTCCGATATTTGCATATTCACTGAATTTCATCGCCGCATATCCAATCTGTGTCATCGTCCCGCCGAGTTGATCAAGAAAAATTGAGACGGTTCTGATCAGGTTGATAATATCGACAAGGCCTTCCTTGAAATCTTTTACAAATTTCTGCACGTCCCCACTGAATTCAATTTTCTTGGTAACATTTCCAAGCTTATCAACCTCAGTGGTAATCTTGATGATATCTCCGGTCAGATCACCGAGCCATTGTTTGATTGCAATAAAAAGCGGTTCAAAGGCCTGTCCTCCAACCTGCATCACGATATCTTTGAAATTTGACCAAAGGCCTGCCCATGTATTCATTGATTCAATTCCTGCAAACGTATATGCCTTCAGCCGATCCATCAAATAATCATAAAGCTCTTTTGCTTCCATTTTTTGGATCTTGGCATTGTCTGCTGTTCTCAAGCCTGCAATCGTTGCGATCCTTGATGTTCTCGGGTTAATCGTTCCCATCAACATTGACCGTGTTTCTTCACCAAGCTGTTCGAGCAAAATCGGGTCAATTGTTCCTGCGGCCTGAACCATCGCCATTGTAAAATTCTTCGCCATTTTGGGATCAAAACCACGAGACATGGCAACAGGAAGTGTCAACTGATATGCCCGCACCAATTGATCAAGCGTTGCGGTTGATTCAAGGTTAGCAATCTTCAATTCCTCCATCATCGCAACGGCTTCTTTTCTGGCTGCCATCAATGCATCACGGCCTTCTAGGATCTTGCCGGTTGTTTCATCGATGTACTTGCCATTCATCATAAATGAGGTGGCAATGCCAAGGGAATATGTTTCCATCCGGCCGAGATAATCAAGGAACGGCGAGACCATCTTTTTGATCGCCGCATAAGCCATGCCCGCGGCCATTGCCACACCCATCAACTTCATGCCAAGACTTCCGACGCGCCCTTCAATCTCTTTAGGAACAACCTCATTAGGATCAAGCTTCATCTCTTTGGCAAGAGCAATCGATTCGCGTTTTGTGAGGCCCATCATTCTTGTGAGGTCTTGAAATCCTTTTGTCTGTCTCTGGGCGGCAGCATTTGCCAACATCTGCCGTTCGAGGTCTTTGACCTGCTTCTCGGTCATCATGGCCTGAGTGCCGGTCGCTTTCAGATCACCTCTAAATCGGGCAAGAGCTGCACTTGCTTCTTCTGCTGATAAAGCAATTCTTACTCCGGGCATTAGTCTCTCTCCTTTGCCTCAGCTGCCTTACTTTTTTCTTTAATGACAGGATACATAACTTCCTCAATTGCAATCATCTTTGTGAGGTCATCCTTACTCGCGTCGTATAGTTCGCACATATTGGACATGATAGAAATCGTCAAATTGAGATAACCATCAAATCCAACAGGCCTGTCAAAGCGAGATAGCGTGGACCATAATTCCCACGCTACAACATTAGACGAATACAAATCAGGCTTCTCGCATTCATCACAGGGAGGACTCCCTTCGTAAACCTTATCACACTCTTCGCATGATACAATGCCGGGTTGAGTTACCCACCCAACCCAGCGTATCAGTTTTTTAAGTCATCCTCTTTTTGCTTTTCCCTGATATCTGCAAGCCTATCCGCTTCGTCCAATACTTCATCGATTAAAGCTTGATTGAAATTATAGACAAGCTCTTTGTTTTTTGTCGTGCAAGGGATCGGGTTGCCGGCTTCATCTTCGATGCCTTCCCAATCGATAATGATCTTATCGATCCGAGCAAGCTTCAACTTGTAAAAATCCGGCTGCGGGTTTCGGCCTCGAGAATCTGTTGCGGCCTCGAGAAGCTTAAAACCTTCCCTCGGTGTAAGCGGTAGGACGGTGAACTTTGCTTCGTCATCGCCAACTTTGATTGTTACAACTTCTGTTTTTTTCTCAAGCCTCAGTTTCATTTGTTCCTCCCTTTTCTTTTTCTCCGGTTTAAAAGGTAGACGCGGCAGGGGTCCGGGAAGCCCTTTTCGCTTCGCAGCTATCCGCGTCTCAGGGGACTTTGTTTACATCATCACGATTTCCAAACTGTCCTCACCAACAGTGCCGAGTGCCTTGGCCGGAATGTCGAGGTTGACGGCAGGCGGCGTGAAATTGATCTCGGGGACCTGTGCCTTGCACCGCTTCATGTAGAGGCCCATCTTCGCCCCGCCAGTATCGCCAAAGACAACTGTGATCGGGATCTCGTTCCCGTCATAACCATCTTTGAAATACTTGGCCTGCTGTTTCCTAAAGTACAGTGAAAGCGTTGTGTTGATATCCCGCACATTCTCGAGATAGTCTTCCGGGAAAGTTGTCCCGATCTCGTCTGTGAGATACTGTTTAGGCGTACCGATATTCAACGTGCACCTTTTGATCTTGGTTTGCACATTGTTAAGGTACGCAACCGAATCCTTGGCTTCAATCGGGTCGCCGATGACCGTGCCTGTCGGCAGGTATCCTTTGATCACATCGCCAGTGACCCACGATGCACCGACCGCATCAGTAAGCCTCAATACATTTGTCGTTGCGTTGGAACCGATAATGACCGTTGGCGTTGAAGCCTTTGTCACATTGTAAACCTTCATCTGCGGACAGAAAAGCCTTGCGTCTGAAACAGTAACCGTTGTTGCGGCTGTTGCGGCGTGAGCTGCCACCGTTCCTGTTCCGGCCCACTTCATCGTCATTCCCTGACCAACGAAGGTAAACAGCAATCCACCTTCGTTTGTGATCTCGACTGTTGCCGTGTTAACCGAACATCCCGCCATTGCCTGCACGAAATGATCAGTCTCGATCCAAACCGAGAATGATTCGCTTGTGGTCATCTGTTTATAGAAGATGCAATCAAGCGAAACGGCCGAACTTGTTGCGTGGGAAGCCGCTGAAGTTCCGTTATACGCCCTTGTCAAATTCGACAACGTTGCGGTCGCACCCGTTGTGCTCTTTGCCAAATACCCGATCTTCTCACTGCCGACTAATATCACGCCGACATGAGGAAAATCATCGATGTTAGCGCCGACCAAGACAACACTTGTTGCCGTAGTCGATAGCGTAGCAGCCGAAAGAGTAGCAGCCGTTGCCGCAGCCTTTGATCCCTGCAGACTTCTAAACAGCACGTCGCCCTGCGGCGGTGAACCTGTTGCCGCAGTTCCGCTCGGCCTCACATACATCTTGATCGTGAAATCGCCCGCGGGGGTTGCGTTCTGGAACTGATCGAGAATATCCAACGTGTCTGCAAGCTCTTCACTGTCTGCAAACACAGGCCTCTGATTCATGATCGCGTTCCCTGCCGGCCTAACAAAATCGGTTGTCGCATTTGGGAATGTCAGCGTTCCCAAAACGGATTCCAACGTAACAAACATCTTTTGCTTTCTGGAAAGTCCAATGTCCGATGTTCTGCTCATGTTTTTTTACCTCCTCACTTTTTTATGTTTCCCCAACCCAACAATGGAAATCGACGGTCATCAAAATATGATAGAAACCATTAGGATCATTTCCCTGTGGATTAGAGGAAGGTTCGTCCAACCAAAGATTGTCGATATCCTTCCTTCTAAAGATCGCTTCTAAACGATCTGCCAATTGTGACGCCCTGCTGCTACCTGTATCTGAACGGCCAAAAACGGAGATCATCAAAAGTCCGTCTCGTAATCCTACGCCATCATCTCCTAATTCTCCAACCGTTGTTATGGGGATCTTAATTACAGGCCTGATCCATTCACCTTGTGCCGGGGGTTCAAAGCGTTGATTAGGCCATGCCACAGGGGTTGCGGTCGCCCACGATGTAGCAAGCGTTGCAAATATTTTTTGTCTGATCGATTCAAGGGTCATTTAAAAAATCTCCCTACACGCAACGCAATGATCTGTTTATTCATGATCGCTTCAACTTCCGTCAAAGCTTGCCGGTAAACACCTTGCGGGGCCTGCCCACTATGGCCGACCTCCAGAGGCTCCGCATAAGGAACATTATTGAAGATATAAATCGTGCCTGCCCCGGGATACCAATACCATGCACGGGCCTTATCCATTGCCATCTTAGTTGCGCCCGATGGATCTTTTTTTTCTTTCGATATCTTGATGACACCTTCTTCACCCTCCGGCTCGTGATTTGCGATGCCATGACTTGCCCTGTATGTTCCCGTATCGACGGGCGACCGTTTGACGATATTTGCAAATAGATCAAGTGTAGTCTTACGCACAACCTGACCAAACCTATCTTCAAAAAATCCCGCAAGGTCTTCCAAAGCTTTTGAAAAACCTGCGGCGGTTTGATTCATGTTTTCTTTTAATTCATCAACATCAAACCTGACCATCACTTCACCCGTATCCTAAAGATGATCGCAACCGCGCCGGGTTGGATCGTGTCGATCTTTTTTGGAACATAAACATTGGAGCCTTGAAATACTTTCACATCGGCCTCGTCATCAATCCGCGGTAAATTTTTTGCTGCCACAAGAATAATGGCGTTTTGAATCACTGTCTCATGCCCACTCTCGTCCGTATCTTCTAAAGATGTAAAGAGGCCTTTAACAGGATAACTTGTCGTTGCGCTGGTCGCATAAGTATCTGTTGACGGTGTATATGCACCTCTCGCAGTAACAAGGATCCGCATATCGGCCCCGTACTTTTCAATCATGGTTAATGCTTTGGTCTGCCAGTTTGTCCAATCCATTACGTTCTTCTCACCTTCGCAAATCCACTGCCCATGTTAAGAATGTCTTTCATCAATGCCAAGATCCGAGAAAAGACCGCTTGATTCGATGCACCATCGGGTTTGAAATATTCGATCTCCAATACATCAACCTTTTCCCGTTTAACATTGCTGGAAAGGGTCGGCAACAAGATCCCTGCCGATATCGATTCCTCATACGCGGCCTGACAAGTCCCGCGTTTCAACGAATTAGGAATCTCCGTGATCGAAAGCTCCGTGTAATATGTATAGGTATCAGGAAATGATATGCTATCGCTATAAACCCCGACACGCGGCCAAGCAAGGGGGTTTGTGAAATACGTTTTGTCCCCTTTGTAATCAAGAGAATCGATATAGATCATGCCTCTCAATATGGCCTGCTCTTTCTCGAGTGTTGAAAGATCAGCCCACGAGGTATATCCCATTTGTTGGCAATACGCATCGACCTCTGCCACGGTCACATATGAATTGAAAGAAGCAAGGGTCGAATCCGTAACAAGCAAACCTGCAGTCGTTGCAGAAATCTCCCTAACTTGGATAAGCAGATCATCTTCCTGCACCTGATCAGCTTCACCGCCTTTTGAAAGAGTAACCGAGAATGTTGCGGTGTAATCTTCACCATCTGTTCCACCTTTGATGGTCACATATATATTTGTCGTAAGAAATGACGGGACCCCTTCGATCATCGATGCGCTGACATCAACTCCCTCGGCGTCTTTGATCACAACCGCAACCGCACTTATTACAAAACCAGAAATTGCCATCCCCGCAATTCTGGTCGCCCAAGAAATTGTAATCGTTTCCTGTTCTGCCGGCTGCTTCTCGTAATTGTAATCAAACATTTCGCCTCCTCACAGGTATAATTCAAAATCTTCGGGAGTCAACAATACCGTTCCATCGTTTGACTTCACGTATACTCTAAAACCTTTACAGACAATGCAATGAACGTGCTCTGACCACTGCTTCCCGCTTCCGACTGAATGCATAAACATTCTCATAAATCTCCTGATCATCGGCACCCCGATAATATCATGTTTAGGAAGCACACCCTCAAAACATTTAACGGGGACAAGAGAAAACCGAACACAATCATCAAGAAATTCTCCAACCGTGATAATCGTGCCATCGGTTTTCTCTGCTTCCCAAACATATCTCTCTTGAAGCCTCACATTCATCATTCGATCTATGTCTTCGTTCATCAACTTCATTCCATCACCCCTGCAAATGGAATTCTTAAATCTCGTCGTATGCCAAGGTCAACGTCTCTGCCGTCAACTGACCGTTTGTGGCAGCATTTGTAACGGTCATCTGCAGTTCGATCAGGTCGCCGATATAAGTATTGTCATCGGCAGGGAGAAATGGGCCTGTGTCGGTCCCGTCGCCATCAAGCGGTGATCCCGATGTTTTGCCAAAGAGATCAGACCCGCCCGACATCTGCGTATTGTAATTCGCTCCCCATGTCACACCAAGATTCTTCACGTTAACCGGCGTGTTTACGCCAAACCCTCCGCCATCGGTATACCAACGCAGGTTGCTTACGTTGACGGTAGGCGGTGCCTCCATGTAAGGTCTCAGCTTCTTAGTGTAACTGTAGATATCCGCGCCCGAAGGAATGACCAAAGGATCATTCGTATCAACGGTCGAATTGTCTGCCGCCTTGAACCGCACAGTCCCGCTTGTCTTGTCAACACCTGTTGCCAATGCCGACATCTCTCTAATTTGAATCGTTGCAGCCATTGTTACACCTCCGTGAATAGATTTCGTTTACTTGAAACAACAAAGTCAACTTTGTTGTCATTTGGTTCTGTCGATGTGAAGACAACGTTTTTGCTCCCTGCAATAAATACCAAGCTTTCATAAGTAATAAGAACCGCGTCGATCGAGACTCCTTTTCGCCACATCTTACGAAGATAAGCATCCATCCCCGTTGCGATCATCAACGATCTTGCCAAGATCGCATCGAGATTGGTTATCGCAGTCCACCATAACGGATTTTCCAAAATCGCATCAAGGCTTGTCGTTGATTGACCAAGAACGGCCAAGATAGAATCAAGCGACGTTGAAACTATTTTTCCCGACTGAAGAAGTGAATCTATTGCAGCCGTTCTTGTCTTTGTTGCCTGTAACAAAGCATCAAGGTTTACGATCTCTGTTTCATACATAAGAGAAATCAAAACGGCATCAAGGCCTATCGTTCCCGCGTTTACTGCCGCCAACATCGCATCAATCGAAATACTTATCCCTGTAGACATTTGAAGAAGAACGTCGAGATTCACAGTTCTTGTTTTAAGTAATTGCAATAAAGCATCGAGGTTTGTCCACTGTGTTGTCCCACCAATCAGAATTGCATCGAGGGACATCGTTCTGGCAATATCAATCACCTTGATAAACGCATCAAGGGAAATAGTCTTTGTTTTTACCGCCGCAACCAATGAATCAAGGCTCACTGCCTCGGTCTTTATTGCCATCAGAAAAGCATCAAGGTTTATCGTTTCTTCAAGGCCTGCTAGTTGGATTAATGAATCAAGGCCTGTGGTCTTTGTCTTTATCCCTGCGATCATTGCATCAAAGCCTGTAATCTCCGTATCTATCTTTGCCAACAATGAATCAAGACCTGTCGTTTTATTCACCGCCATCGCAATCATTGCATCAAGAGAAGCAGTTTTCAAAATGTTGATTCTCTTCAACAACGCATCGAGGGAAAGAAATATCGTTGTCGCACCAGTAAGAATGGCATCGAGAGAAACAGTCTTTGTGAAATCAAGCCTTTTGAGAAGAACATCAAGGCTTGCAATTGTCGTTTCGACGGCGGCAATTGCGGCATCAAGACCTGTCTGCTTCTCGATCCCAGCTTTCTTGATAAATGCATCAAGGCTTGTCTGTTTGATTATATCGACCACCACCAAAAGGGCATCGAGCAAAGCATCAGCGGTAATCTTTTTTGCCAACAGTGAATCAAGGCCTGTGGTCTTTGTCACATCAAGCTTTTTGAGAAGGACATCAAGATTTGTAACCTCGTCCATTACAGCAGCAATCATGGCGTCAATATCAGCCGTTGATATAATCCCTGTTTTTCTAAGTAATGAATCGAGGTTTGCGTTGGCAAAATTTGTCTTTGCAATTAGAACATCAAGCCCTAACGTTTTCAAAATATTGGCTGCGATCATCGCATCAATATTTGTGGTTTTTGTGAGCCCTGCTTTTCTAAGCAATGAATCAATGTTTGATGTTTTCAAAATATTGGCTGCGATCATCGCATCAAGATCAGCAGTTTTCGTAATCCCTGTTTTTCTAAGCAATGAATCAAGGCTCACCGTGTTTGTATAAGTAGCAGGATCATCCGCAATCCAGCCACTCGTCTGCATCTGTAGATTATCAAAATAGATTTCTAAAGCAACCTTACCTGATCCATAATCACCAAACGCCCAATATGATAAATCCTCATTGGCAGAGGTTCCCGTGCCTTTACTGACTCCGTTTACCTTTGCTTCAAATCCTGTCGATGATGTATTTTTAACCCATTTGAAATCAACCCGATATTTTGTATCAAGTGAAATCGCTTGAGTAGAGAGCGTTTGTAAAGTTGCGCCATCGTAATAATAAATTTTCAGATTATATGTGCTTCCAGATCGGGCGATTGCCGCAAATATACAAAGATTATCAGATGACCCAAAAACATAAAATACCCCTATTTGGTTTCCATCAGCAAGGCTTCCCCAGCTTCTGGGGACAAAATCAAATTTGGAATACAATGTGCCTTTATCAACATCAAAGGTATTAAAGAGATATGTTTCTGTCGAAGTCCCATAAACCATTTGACAGCAATAACTTCCCCACAATGACGATAATGATAACCCCGTTGATCCTTCAAGGGTCGCAACCGAATAATCGGGGTTAAGGGTTCCGCTCCCTGCTTGCGCATACCAATCTCCCGCGATCCCCGATGCCGTTTCATCATATCCCGATGCCTCAAATCCTTCATCAAAGATTAATCCTAGAGTTTCAAGAATTGCATCGAGAGAAACGGTCTTTGGCGATATCGATGCTTTTTGCAACATCGAATCGAGAGAAACGGTCTTTGGCGATATCGATGCTTTTTGCAACATCGAATCAAGAGAGGTTGTTATGGGGATATCCGTTTTCTTCAGATATGCATCGAGAACGGTTGTCTTTAGTTCCGGCCATGAAATAATGATCTGACCGTTCGCGCCATTGCCGCCATACTTCACCGTTGTACCGGCATTCGACCCGGCACCGCCACCACCGCCGCCGGGGATCTCCCCATTTGTTCCGCTTGTGTTTGCTGCACCACCATTGCCGCCATTGCCGCCGCTTCCAAGATTGCTTACTCCGCCCGTCGTGCCTGAAGCCGCGCCGCCGGTAGCATTATTCATTGCGCCGCCGCCGCCACCTCCGCCGGATGTTGTCGAGTTCGCCGCGCCTGCACCGCCCGCATATTTTGTTTGCCCGTTGCCGGCTGTTGTACCGCCCGCACCATTAGCACCGCCACGGTTGCCGCCTTGCCCACCGAGTGCAGAGACTTCATTATTATTGAACGATGAGAATCCACCGTTATTGCCATTTGAGTTGTTGCCTTGATTGTTCCCGCCTCGACCGACGACAAGAGTATAGTTCGTCGTTGCAACGACATTAACTACTGATCGAGAATACGCACCACCGCCCGCGCCGCCCGCGCCATGTGCGCTCGATGTTCTTCCATACGCACCGCCACCGCCACCCGCGCCCCATACTTCAACAGTGACTTCGCCTGTGATGGGCGAAACCCAGCTTGTATCGGTAACATT
>Ga0316630_10000202_pt1 | contig 16191 bp, 16 predicted proteins | sample OWC_May_M1_C1_D6_FD_207658 | JGI IMG/M metagenome (GOLD analysis project Ga0316630, IMG submission 207658) | Wetland soil microbial communities from Old Woman Creek delta, Ohio, United States - OWC_May_M1_C1_D6_A | ecosystem: Environmental > Terrestrial > Soil > Wetlands | place: USA: Ohio...
GGGTACTTCAGTGCCGATGACCGGAAGAAGATGAAGCTTGTCCGAGAGCAGCACGGGCAGTGCTTCATCATGGTGTTCGACAACCCGCAGAATAAGATAACGAAGAAGTCCAAGACTACGTACGCAGACTGGTGTAAAGCGCACGATATCCCTTGGATGAGCGTCAACGATTTCATAAGGATGCACTGTGGAGGAATTTAAGAACAACCCAATCGGCCTCAACATCTTCCGGCACAAGTACGCACTGAACCAGTCGCAGACTTGGAAAGAGAAGGCGCGCACCATTGTGGACGATGTGTGTGGCAAGGGTGCATACGGGCAGCATGCGCATGTACTCATGTCGAAAGACGAGCGGGCTCAGCTTCAGCGCTACATCGAAGAGATGAAATTCCTACCGGGTGGCCGGTACGTGTACTACGCTGGGCGGACTGCCCGCTTCTACAATAACTGCTATCTGCTGCGTGCGGAGTACGACACCCGTGAGGAGTGGGCAGCAGTAACGCAGAGGGCTATGTCGTGTCTGATGACAGGCGGGGGAATTGGCGTAGACTACTCACGCTTACGCGAGGCTGGCCGTACGCTATCAAGAACGGGAGGCATATCATCTGGACCCATTCCGCTCATGCACTCCCTAAACGAGATTGGTCGGAATGTGATGCAGGGAGGATCGAGGCGATCCGCTATCTACGCGAGCTTAGTGTGGTCGCATCCCGATGCGCCGATGTTCTTGAAGGAGAAGGACTGGGCGAAGCAGGGGATCGGCAAAGCTCTTAAGAGCGACGGCTCACAGTACACGTACTTCGATTATAAGCATGATGACTTCAACGCGCCAGCGGCGCTTGATATGACGAACATCAGCTTGAACTACGATGACGAGTGGGTGTTGGATCCGGATCGGGCAGCCAATCCTATCTTCCTTGAGAACGTGCGGTATGCCATGATGAATGGCGAGCCGGGGTTCAGCTTCAACTTCGGGCTACGGCAAAATGAAACACTCCGCAACGCTTGCACAGAGGTTACTAGTGAGGACGATAGTGATGTCTGCAATCTTGGTAGCGTTAATATGGCTGCCTGTAAGGATCTTGCTGAGTTTGCTGACGTGTGTCGTTTGGGTTCTAAGTTTCTTGTCTGCGGTACTATCCGGGCTGAGCTACCTTACGATAAGGTGTATCAGGTGCGTGAGAAGAATCGTCGCCTCGGTCTTGGATTGATGGGTGTGCATGCGTGGCTACTGATGAGGGGCAAGCGATATGAAATGGACGGAGAGCTTGAAGGCTGGCTGGAAACGTACCGTTGTGAATCTGAGTCTGCTGCCAATGAGCACTGTGATCGCTTTTACCTCAGTCGTCCTGTGGCTTACCGAGCGATTGCGCCTACCGGCACGATTTCGATGATCGCAGGTACGACGTCAGGCATCGAGCCGCTGTATGCTGTAGCCTATAAGCGACGGTATCTGACGCAGGGTACTCGGTGGATGTACGAGTACAAGATAGATGGCGTGGCACAACTAATGGTGGATGAGTATGGCGTTGACCCTGACGAGATTGAAACTTCGCTTGACCTCGCGCGTGATCCGGTACGACGGATTGCTTTTCAAGCAGGCGTGCAGAAGTACGTGGACATGGGGATCAGTAGCACGATCAATCTGCCTGCTTGGGGCAGTCCAGAAAACAATCCTGATAAGGTTGTGGAGTTTGCTCAGGCTGTCTCTAAGTATGCCCCTAGTCTTCGTGGCCTTACATTCTACCCGGACGGCGCTCGCGGCGGTCAACCTCTTACTAAGGTTCCGTACGCCGAAGCTGCGTCTAACGCGGGGGTAGTGTATGAAGAAAACTCCAGTTGCAAAGACGGCATCTGCGGAATATAGCGGATCTCTCAGTGACTTGAGAATCACTACCAAGTTCGATAATGACTTTACTAGGATGTACGCCGAAACAGCAGCGGCGGAAATGAAACGCCAGATAGACGAGGCAATGCTCATGGCAGTAGCGAAACCAAGATCAAGCGTTACAAAGACGGCTCTGATGGCGGTGGAGGCGGAGGCTCAGAAGCGGCTGCCAAAGCTGAGTTCGCCTGAGTACTACATCGTCAAGGCAGAGCACATGCTTACGTACGACTCCATACGTATCAGCGTGAAGGTGATGAACGGGGAGGTGCCGTCCCAGTCATACATCTACAACGTGGATATTCCGGTGCTCGTCTTCGAGATGGCCGCTCCGGGGGACTGGCGGGTGCTGGATGATTCGATGGAATCAATTACCGGCATGATTGTCAAGGACAAAGTGAAGTACATACTTAACGAAAGGAAACAGAATGAACTACATCGTCAAGCGCAACAACAGGAAAGTACGCAACCTTGGGCCGTTTACGAACTACGAGACGGCACGTCAAGCAATTCGCAAGCAGATCCGGAAGCTGGTATCTGACAAGTTTGATCGGAAGCTGATGAACTACATGTGGGACGGTGTTAGCCGTAATCCGACCGACATCACACTCTTTGGCTACAGCATCGAGAGGAAGTAATGGTGCGCTGTCCCCACTGTCTGCTTGAGTACATTGAGTTCCAGCACCAGTCATGTCCGGCCTGCGGAACGAAAGCTCCTAAGAGCAGGGACTACAACTCTACCCATCAATGGAGTACGTATGAAACACCAACGGATGTTGGACATACTAGCACTAGCAGCGATCATAGCAGTGCTGGTAGTTCTGATGGTTACTCTGGCGGTGGTGGGGACTTCTCCGGAGGGGGCGGTGGGTCTGATTTCTAAATGAAGAAGGGGGCTTCGCGCCCCCTTTCTTCTTAGTGCAGCTTCATCTTCACAAACTCCATTAGGTGTGGATTGTCAATCAGTACTTGAGTCCACCCTCTTGCTCCCTGCGTTACCATCTTCTCTTCGGTGTGGTTGTCTTCGCTCACACCATATGCCTCGTTGATTGCGTGCTGTACTTCGTGGATGATTACTTCAGCCAGCAACACGGGCCTCTCCTCTAACCCCGGATCCAACATGATGACCCAATCCTTTGGGTCAAAGAAACCCCAAGCATCCTTGGTGGCATCCTCTTCATCATGTACGTAGTCCGGTCCCAACTCCTTAAACACAACCTTGTAATGCCCTACCCTGATAGGCGCTGGAAGCTGCATGTTAGTACCCCAATATGTCTGAGTCCTTGATTTTACCTCGGAATCCCCGAGTGCCACTGGTCGTCATATCTACCGTATCATCAAAGGCACGGTAGCCAAACAGGTTCTCGAAGATTGTATCGGAGTCAATCGGAGTGCCAAACCTATACGGCAACGGTGGTTGCGGCACCGACTCAAACTCTTGGGTTGTCATGTACGGACGCTGTTTCTCCATCTGATGCGCATAGATATCTTGCGTCAAGAAAGCGTCTTGTTCACCCTGCTGCTTCGTGTACAACTGTTCTGCCAATGGATCTCTCCATTGCGTCTTGCCCGGTACTTCCTGTACCTTGTAGCGCACAGCACCGTACTGGTTATCCAAGCGGTCAGCGCTCTTAAGAGCATTGCTCCGGTTGGCAAGCCCTTCCCTTACTACCTTACCAGTCTGTGTGTCGATGACTTGGAATGTGGACGGCGCTACTACCTTCTGCTTCTGAACTCCCACGTCAATACCATAGTTCTTCTTGGCATCACGCAAGATACGCTGAGCACGCTTCGGATCCTCTGCCATTGCTAGCGAGAACTCAGTACGTACCTTGTCCGCAAGCTCTTGCGCCTTGACTGGATTGCTTCCCGACAGCAGCCCCTCTGCCCGTTGTACCTCGTGTGTACTCTCGTGCAGCAGTGAGCTAAGCCACTCCTTCGGGCTACCCTTTGGATTCAGCAGGATCAACGGCTTCCCATTGCGCGTAGTGTACGCAGCCTTGGTACCTTCCCCGTAGTACGACACCAGCTTCTCGTCCATCTTTTCGACAGGGATGCCCTTCATATCCGGATAGAGTTTGTACAACTCATCGTGCTCCATCAGATCCCCGAGCGGGATAGATCCCTTGGTAGGCAGGGTATTCACAAGCCTAGCCTTACGATCATCAATGTTAGCACGCAGGATGTCGTCTGCTCCCTTCCACGTATGCTGTGCGTTGGGCACACGTTCAGCCCTAGTCACAACTCTACGCATCAGAGGCGCGGCTCTAGCTCCGAACAAGCCGAGCGCTACATCAGCGCCCGACTTAGCCAGCCCTTCCATCCCACCTTCAGCGTACGCATTCGCTGCCTCAGCTACCGCGCCCACCGGGCCGGGAGCCCAGCGCAGTGGATCCGATACCGCACCCAGCAATCCATCCTTCCTCTCGGTACGAACGGGACCAGTCTGCATCACGCTGACTGGCTGCTCCCCTCCAAGTAGTACATCAAGAACTTTACTCATTGCTGTATGCCTCGACTGCGTTGTATGCACGATACACATTGGCTGGCATGGTACTGAAGTTGCCAGCCGCGATGCTCTTAAGATCGCTCGGACTAGCTTGGTTCAGCCAGTTCGACACAAACCTGATCTGATTCCGAACAGTGTGGTCGTTACGTAGCTGTGCCTTAGCCATCGCCTTCGGTACTGCGTTGGTCAGGAAGATCAGCGCACCGGCTGCCGCACTACCCGCTGCGGCTCCGCCCGGTCCACCAACTACCCCACCAGCTAGACCACCAAGCGACATGCCAGTAACGTATTCACCGCTGGAACCACTGGATGCAGGTATACGAGCGCCATATTGGCGTAGTGCGTGAGCGGCACGAGCGGTTTCTTCAAGTACTGTTCGATAGGGACTTCCACTGAAGACTGCGTTGAATGCATCGACTGCCTCCGCGTTCTTTCCAGATCCGAGGATCGAATCGTACATGTCCGCTGCCTTCTTACTGTTATTCATGTTGAGTTCGATCCAATTTCTGCGCACGTGATCCATCAGGTATGCGTTCTGTTCTTTAGTGATGGACCCCTTAGCTTGCATCAATCCAAGTGCCTTCTTGTATGCCATGACGCCTGAAGGCGAGGCGTTCTTAGCAACGAACTCAGTGACCATCATCGGGTTCACCTTCTCGTCCGCAGCCATCTTCTTAATCATGGTGTCCGTGAGGATGCCCAACTGCCGGTTAGCCGTAGCGTTGGCTGTGTTCCACTGAGCCAGCATGGCAGGGCTAGTCTTACCAAGCTGAGCCTCGATGGCACCATCAATCTCCTTGTACAACTTCATCCGGATCGAGTTGTCCACCCCACCTTGCACCGCATCCCAATTCGCAGTGTTGCCAAGCGCACGCTTCTGAGCCACCAGCGTAGCCAGCGGGACAGCCTTGCCCGAAGCCAAGTCCTGCACGATGGCAACGACGTCAGCCCCAGCACCAGCCTGCTTGTTCGTGGACTTGATGTCCTTGAACTGCTGCAACACATCCTGCGCTGCTTGCTTGAGGGAGGAGGTGGGCGCAGTCAGACTGTTGCCTACTGTGGTCCCGTGTTTAAAGGGAGCGAACAATACTTCGTGTGACTGGCCCACCTTCTCCACTGCATCCTTGTATGCTGTCTGGAACACCACGCCCATCTCAGTAGGCGTGCCGCCTTGGTTCAACGAGCGCATGGTGGAACCCAGCGACTCATCAATCGTAGCGGCCATCTGATCTTCGGCAGCCTTGTACACACGGGTGGCACGGCCACTCATGTTGAAGACTTCCGGATTGATCTCAGAGCCGTTCTTGCGGAACCACTCCACGATCTCAGCACGATCCTTGGGTGTCTTAGCCAGCACATTCTGGATAGCTTGAATGCCCTTGGTACCAGCCATGTTCATCAGGGCTTCCATGTTGAAAGCACCGACCAAGTACTTCAGCTTCTCCTCGATGGGAGCTTCGTGGTTACGGATGGCAAGGGCATGGCCCATGACAGCACCGAGCGTACCACCAGCCGCAGCGCCGGGGATAGCCCCAACTACGGTAGGTGCGCCAGCAGCGGCACCGATCATACCGCCACCAACGCCACCTACCAGCGGGAGGATGGATGTACCGGGAGCGCCCTTGAGTTCAGCTTGCCAATCCCTCGGCTGAGCGTCGCTCTTAAGATCAGGGATGTCATCCGGGATATCCGGGATGTCGATGTCTTCCGGCAGATCCGGAACGCCATCTACGGGTGGGTTCTTCATACGTGCCAGTACCTTTCGCGGATACTCCGCCGCTTCCGTTGGCATGTCTTTGCGCTTGCCTGCTTTGTAGTTGCGCAAGTTTCCTTGGCCCCAGTTGTAAGCACGCAACGCATCTTCAATGTTTCCAAACTGCGATTGCAATCTGCTGAGGTACTTTGCAGCACCAGTAGCGGACTGCGTGAAGTCACTCGGATCAGCAACGCCATACTCCTTGGCGGTATCGGGCATGAACTGAAACCAGCCCTTAGCTCCCGCCCGCGACACAGCATTGGGATCGCCACCGGATTCCTGCATCATCACTGCTTGCAGCATTCCCTCAGGCAGCCCATGCTGCTGCTCTAGTTGTGCCAGTAGTTTCGGATCCATTAGTTCTTCCTGAGTTTAGCAATCTCTTCCCGCACAAGGTTCTGCTGTTCTGGACTCAAGCTCTTGAACCACGCAGTGTACGCTTCCTTGCCGTTGGCCTTCGCTGCCCTACCCTGCGACAGCAGATCCTTACCAGCAAGCCGCTTGTTCTGCATCTGAATAAGGTCTTCCATTCTACGGTTCATGTTGGGATCAGCCTTGATCGCAACTTGCAAAGCATCAATACGTCCCTGCATGCGCTGTACCCGCGAAGCATTGTCTTCGGACGATGCGTTGCCAGAAGGCACGTACGTGTTGAAGTAGTTGATCCACTCCGACCCAGCGATAGCAGCGCCAGTGTCCTTACGCAGCACCGGCAGAAGCACACCGAAGTAATCCGCAAGGTACTCACGAGTCTTCTTGTCGCCCACGCTAGCGAGCACCATGTCCAAGGTCATCGGAGCATTGGGGTTCTTAGCGACGGCAACCTGCAAGTTCTTCAGGAAGCTATCGTCGATCCTCGGGAACGGATTGGCTGCCGTGCCCCACCCCTTCTTCGTGATGATGTCGTTAGCCAGCAACGCAGCCGAGCCATAGTCAAACAGTTGGCCCTGCTCCACTGTCAGCGGCTTAGAACCACCCAGCGCCTTGTCGATGTTATCCGCACCAACCGCTTCCTTTGCGGTAGCCATCAGCAGTGCAAAGCCCGGACCATCTGCCTTGCGCATACGATCAAACACGGTAGCCGCATCGGCTCCGTCCTTGCCGTACCGCGCCCAAGCATCGCGTACCATCCGTTCAAACTCTTGGCGATTCGCCATGCTGGCGTTGCTACCTGTAGGCTTAGGAGCACCAACTCTGACGCGATCTTTGGGATCAGACTTGTTGAACAACTCCACACCTTCCGCAGTTTCAACCACGCCATAGCGATCCGGATCAGACAGCACAAGGTCAGCCGGATCTTCGGAGATACGGTACGTAGCAACTGACTCAGGCGTGAACTTACCTGTGGCAATGATCTTCTGGATTGGAGTCTGTGCATGCTGGACGTCGCTGATGTCCTTGAGGGTGGCCGCTTGGTTCCTAGCGATCAGCACCTTCTTACCTTCCGTCTCCATCTCCTCCGCTTGTACTTCTGCCATCAGCATGTTTGCTTCGTTGGGATAGCCCATCTGGCCCAGCCCTTGAGCAACAGCCTTGCGGAACTTGATTGTGTCAGTTGGATCAATACCGCTGGATGCAACCTGCCGCATCACGGCCTGCGTAGTTTGGGCGAGCTTTACCCTCGGGTCAATAGCCTCTTCCCCGAACAGCCCGCTCTGGATGGCAGCCTTAGCCAGTCCATGTCCAGCCAACGCAGCACCACGGTTAGCCGTGTAGCGTGCGTACTGCATGGCGTCCAGACCGGACGCAGCAATCGCCCGGTTCTCCACCTGCGCAACCTCGTTGGCTGCTGGCTGGATCCCCAATGCAGCGGGACCGATGCCGAACAAGCTACGAGTTACATTCATCTCTTCAGCCATGTGTGCTCCTTAGCCGACGTGCGGATAGCCACGCGGGATACCAGTTGCATTCTGTGCTTGATTTGCGTAGAACGCATTGTTGATCGCTCCACTCAGCATGCCTGCCCCACCGCCAGCACCACCCATCAAAGCAGACCCAAAAGAGGTCAGACCGGACCCAATTGCAGACGTGCCTGCTCCGGTGCCTTGGAGGATAGTCTGCTGGTTCTGTGCGTTGGGGTTGTACGAGTTCAGGATTGCCATCAGTCCACCTTGGCGCATCTGCATCTCGTTGTTCAGCGTGTTGAGATTGAACTGGTTGCCCATGCTAGTCCAGTTCTGCGAGCGGTCAAGGTTCTGCAAGCCAAGCTGATCGAACTGCGCAGCCTGACCGTACAGACCGGAGAGTAGCCCCATGCCTGTGCGGCGCTGGTTCTCTGCCCAGTCTTGCGCCTCAAGGCCCAGCCTCATGTCGGCGTCAGCGAAGCCACGTTGCATCCCACCCATCAGCGGGTTGTACGCACGGCCCGACCCATCGTTAGTCTCAAGGCCAAGCAGCCCCTTAGAGCGCAGCTTGTTGAACATGCCCTCGGTTTGCAGTGCGCGATCAGGCGCGAGTAGCGACTGCATCGTGCCGAAGCGCTGCGCGGCAAGAGCGTTGGGATCAAAGTTCTTAAGGCGCTCTCGCTCCGCGTTCGCAAGCTCGAACATGGTACCACGAGCACCCGCGTACTCCGGGCTAAGCTCGCTGACCATATCGCCAGCTTCGTTTTGGTAGGCGCGTCCGAAGCCGGAGGTTACACCGTAGGGAGTAAACCGTGCTCGCTGTTGGTACTGGTCAGCAAGAGAGGTTATTCCCGTGTTGTACTCCCGGCCAGCTTGACGGCGCATCTCCTCCATCTGCTGAGCGGCAAGCTTCTGTTGGCGGGCGCTACGCGCACCCATCAATCCGCCCGCTACGCTCATCGCTGCGCCAGCAATCATCAATGGGATCATGTCTTATTCTCCTGCTGCTGTAGTGTTAGGCATTGCTGTTCGTTCAGTTTGTAGTACTGTTCTTTGGACATGATCTTGATGTATCCAAAGCGTGTGTACCCTTCTTCAATTCTACACGCATCAGGGCGTGTTTCATATATCGAGCAAAGGTTGTCTTCGGTCAAGTGGGGGCAGTTGATTGCTCTGCAACATGCCCCGCACTTAGTGCAGTTGAACACTACACCGTCTTCATAATGAAAGCGAGGGCATAGAACGGAGGCCGTACGTCACTGATGTCGTGGGTATGTGCAGCTTCCGAGCTAATACCATGCGAGTGACCACCGCCACTGCCGCCATCTGTAAACGTGCTGTATGGCTGATCGCTGTACACGCCACGCCCGTAGCCCGGAGCAGATCCCATGAACGGCCAGCGGCTATCTGCACCCCATGTACCACCAACACCAAGCTGAGGGACTTGGTGAGAGTGGGCTGGAATTTCAGACGCGCTGAGCGTATGGCTCGCAGTAGTACCGCCGTGGCTATGCGCGCCAGAGGACGTAGTACTTTTGGACACAGCACCACCACTGCTGGATACAGCAGCGCTGCCACCTGCGCCCAATACGAACTTATCACGTAGATCAGGTGTGCCATTTGTGCCATCACAGAGTACCCATCCCGTAGGAATGCTAGCCACCGAGCCTGACCAAATGACGATCATGCCGCCTAGCGCGTTAGCGATAGCCAGCTTGACGTGGGCAGTAGTAGCCAACTGAGTTGTGTTGTTACCCGCCGCAGCCGTAGGTGCGGTAGGAACACCAGTCAGACCGGGAGAAGAGAGGTCCGCCTTAGTGGCAACGGCTGCCTCGATTGCCTCGAACTCGGCATCAAGCTCCGTTCCACGAACCCGCTTGTTTGGATCGCCAGTAGGGAGCGGATCCTTAACGGCGAAGTCAGTTACCTTTACGTAGTTACTCATGTCTGTCCTTAGTAAGTCTTACCGCCAGTTACGTATGCGGCCACCGAGTAGATGCCTACCGGATCACCCTTGATAATCGCCTCTACGCCGATCTGCAATACCTTGCCCGACCTAGTGGCATTCACTCGCACTTCCTCAATCATCTCACCCATGCTGTACTCAGCGATATCGTACTCGGCTACGTTGTACTCCGCCTCTGCCGATCCATCACCGATGGTGTCTGTGTACCCCGCGAAGTTCGTGTTGTAGTCGAACGCCCACTTGAACGTGACCGCCTGACTCGACGCACCACGTAGCACGTACGCAAACTTCTTCAAGAACTTGAGGTTACTTGGGGCTTGGAAGTCCATGTAACCACTGTAGTATCGCATGGTGTATGGGGCGTCAGAACTTCCGTAAGTACGGTACTTATATAGGACTCCATCGCCTCCAAAAATTGCTTCTCCGTCGTTTGTGAAGACACCGCAGTATACGTTGCCGGGGAACTGGTCCCATCGCGTAGCGATAGCTGCTTCTCCAGCAGGAGTCTTGCGGGTATTGAAGCACCAGCAACCACTGTGATTATGGAATACAAGTAGGTTCTCCGAGTCTTGCAGGAACACGCTCTTAAGAGCACCGGCCCCTGCTGTTTGTTGTGTGCTGAGGAAGTCGAAGTGTACCTTCTTGCTGACGTTACCGTACGGCATGGACTTCTGCTGCAACAGACGGCCCAGCGACACCATGCCCTGCTGCGCAGCCCACACCAAGTCAGCACCCACCGATGCCACCGACCACTTCGAGGTGCAGCCGACGTCGTTGATGACTTCAACCAGTGTCATGTACGCAGGGTCACGATCTTCCGGCAGGGCGAACACCACGGTCTGCTTCTTGCACAGGAACACAAGGAAGCCCGAGTGGGTAGCGATTGCAACCACCTCGTCTTGCCCGTTCGTGAACACCTCACTCAGATCCAGCGCACCGGAACCAACACCCGTGAACGTGTGGGGCTCAAGCACCGGAGTCCAGTACACCTTCTTAGGATTCGTTGGGCCACCGCCAATGAACATGCGGCCATACGCCGCGTGACAGATAGAGAACTCTTCGTTGGTCAAGCCCGATGGCTCGGTATACGTAGCACCTGTTTCTGTCCAGTCAGAGTTGACATCCCGGACAAAAGCTTTCACAGTGTGGCCCGCCTGTGTAGCCAGCATCTTGTCCTTCATGGCTTGGAACTGCCACTCGCCAGCGGTGGGGGCCACTGCCAGCGTGATCTCCATATACGTGTCATCGCTGGGTGTGTACTGCCAAATCTCAGTACCCGATCCCATCACGAGGTCAGTCACGCCATCCGGCTTGATGCTCTCGTAGATAGACTTGATTGCTGCCGAAGGCCCAATGTACGTGGGCGGCTCTCCCGCTACTTCAGTCTGCGGGATTTCCACGAGCGCCTTCCGCGAGGTCAGGCGTCCATCAGTCTCAATGACGCAGTTCCACGCAGACAGGCAGAACTCCAAAGGCAGGTTGACTGCCGGATCTTCCTTGTTGATACCAAGGGAACCCGGCCCTGCGGAGTTGATGACTGATAGTTGCGGAGTAGGCATTAGTACGACACCCAGTGAAGTTCGTCAGGGAAGTGATTGGATTCAATGGCGATCATGTCTGACAGGATATTCTTGTAGAGTTGCATCTGCAAGCTAGTCAGGGTACCACCATCTTCGCCACGCTCAGCGATGGCGTACGCAAGGGCACCTTCAACTATTGGCTCCGGTGGAATCAGGATGACGTCATCGTTAGCGGTGAGCTTGGACTGTGGCACGATACACTGGAACTCGATCTCGTATAGTCCATCCGGGATAGGGTACAAGTCCACCTGCATATCGCCCGAAGGACTGACGCCGTTCCAACTGTAGTACTTGGGTGAGCCCGTTGCACGGTCAGTACGGAACAAGCGATCCATCTCGTCTGACGGCATGAATGCCATCTCCACATCGTCCGTCGTGTTCCACACGTTCTGCACTCGCGTGCGTGTGGACGATGCTACCAGCGTGTAGTTGAAGATCGTGTTGGCTGTGCGGATCTCATACGTAGTCCGGAGGGCGTGCCAGTCCCACGCATCCTCAACTTCGCGCTTCGTGCGATTGATGAGGTGGCCGATCATCTTGGAGTACGAGGATTGATTAACGTCGTCGATCTCGTCTTCCCGGAGGCGGACAAGAACCTCGTTCATCATCTCTTTGTAGGTTACACCCGGCATTTAATCCTCCATGAATACAGCACGTTCTTCTGCACGACGCCTAATCAATCCCGGCAACTTCTTGCCCCCACCCCACACCCACTTGGGGAACTGCTGGGCTGCTTCCTCCCACCGCTCATCGTTAATCAATCGACGCAGGGAGCTAGATTTGTAACGGCCCTCGCCAAGATTGAATATGAAGCTAGTGATAGCGGCCAGTTTAGAAGGATGGCCTGCCAATACAGGAGACAATCTAAGGGCAGCCAGTACATAGTAGACCAGTCTTTCGGATAGTCGCGCATCGGCAACCTCCACAGTTATAGGCGGGGCGCTCCCGTCTTCAACAAGTAACCCATACCCCTGAGTCCAGTACCCCGCTGGACACAGGTAAGGGTAGACAAGGCCATCTTTCTTGACCTTGTGCAAGCCCTCATACTTCTTGATGAGGTACTTCGCTTTCTCTAATACCAATGCTGCGTGATTAGCCACGGAATCTACGGATGCTACGGTCAACGAACCAAAAGCCAATGATCGAGGCGACTACTGCAAGGTCGAACTCAGTCATCAGCGTGGCCGCGATTACTTCCATCGTTGCGCCGCTCTTAAGAGCAGCGTCAATCAGGATGATCTTGTACATCGTGTACATCACGATACACCACCAGTACGTCAGGATGGGGCGCACCGAACTATTTAGCCAGTCCAGAAGCTTGAACCCAGTGGGTGCATTCTGGAACTTGAAGGCTTCCTGCATAGCCGCCATCTCAGCCGTAACGCTAGCTGCCTCGGTAGCTTCCTTGAGTTCATCAATGCGAAGCTTGGAGCGCAACTTGTCAGCCTCAAGCTGAAGGTCAAACATCTTGTACTCGTGGTCCCGCTCCTTCTGCTTATCCCACAGACGGAATAGTTCCGGCACCAACCGGAGCACGCCACCAAATACAATGGAAAGGATCTCAAGCATTAGTTTTTCCAGAGGTACGCCAGATGCGAGATGATCGCACCGAAGCCGCTAGCCATGAGCATCCCCGCCCACCATGCTCCTTTTCCCTTGTTCGCCAAGGTCAGTAGTTCGTCGATCTTTGCGGTAGCCTTAGACAGTTGCGCCTTCGACTCCTCCTTGTGTTCGCGGAGTTCGGTACGAAGTTGCTCAACTTCAGCCTCTAGCCGTCCGAAGTCTCGAAGGTTGATATCAGTAGGGGACATGTTACTATTATCCATACATGGTTAGTTCTGCTGCTGGCGGCGTAAAGCTAGAGGTGTACCGCGCTTCACCAATCGTTACTCGAATGTCATCAACGTATCCGTCGAACGAGATAGATACTCCCGTAGCCCCCATAGTGCGCCAGTTACCAGTCCCTTGATGAATGGTACCTGATATTGTACCAGTGCTACCTTGCTGCGTACCATCTCTCCAGAAGTACAGATTAGAGCCTGATCTAGATACAGCGTAGTGCGCGAACGACCCAGTGCCGGGAGTGAATGACCCGCTGTTGTGAGACTGAAGAGTACTTCCATCAGTAGTATAGTAGAACCACATCGTAGCTATACCCGATGCCCCACCAATCAAACCGAAGCGGTGCTCAAACTGATTGGTAGCTGACTTGTCCGAAATGACTGGCGACCACGCTCCATTGTACACAGTACTAGTGTAGCGTACCCACGCTTCAATACAGAAATCATTTGCTCCTAACTCTAGCTGGCTGGTATCCGATACTTGCAGATAGGTGGCGCTGTTGGAAACTACAGACGCACCTATTGAGGCTGAGCCGTACTTCTTAACTCCTGTGTAGGTAGCGATAGATCCGAAACCTGACACAGTTCTAGAGTATTGGCTGCTATCCGTGAACACGCCAGCGTTGTTAGCACCATTGCCATTCAACAACAGTCGCGTATTGGCGTTAGACGACACGGCAGAGTTGAAGCCCATCAACATCTGTTGCGCGCCAATCGTGGGCCGTCCGGGTAGGATCAGCCCCGATTCGCTGCGCGCATCAAATGTGTACCGCCAGTATCTACGACCAGACCGCATTACGTTAGTCCTGTACCAGATATGATCCACTCCGTAGCCGTGATCTTAAGAGCAGTGGCTACCCCGTTTGCTGCCAGCGTGCGCGAGCCTGTCGTACCCGTGCCTGCCAAGCGCATCGTGTCAGTATTGATGGCAATAGTAACCACACCTGCCGAGTTCTGATTGACGAACGTGATCGCTGTACCGATAGTATACGGCACTGACGAATTGGCCGGGATTGTGAACGTACGAGCCGTTGTATCCGCAGACGGGTGCAGGATGTGCTTATTCGCGTCCGCAGCTACCAGTGTGTACGCAGCACTTTGCGAGTTCTGTGGGATAGATGCGCCCGTAACTTGCAACGTGCCTTCCACACGCAACTTGACATTGGGATTCGTCGTGGTGGATCCGACGTTCAGGTTGCCATCTGGGAACAGCATCATCCCCGTTACGTTGCTACCTGAGTTAGTCGTACGCCAACGATGTGGCTCACTAGTACCCGTGCCGTCAGCCGTCACCGAATCCCACAATGCCCCCGTACCCACCACAATAGCTGCCTGCTGCACTGCTGAACCAGCAGCCAGTGTGGACGAAGCGTATAGGGAGAACGACGACGCTGTGCTAGTGCCGTTCGGAAGGATGTTGATCGTCGTTGCGCCGTTTGTCGTGCTAGACTGGAACGAGAAACGATTGGCTGCCGTAGCGTTGCTGAAGTCCGCTTGGAAACGCGGAGCGCCGCCGTTGTGCAGCAGTGCCAGCCTTGTTGTCAGAGTAGACACGGACGTTCCTGCGGTACCTGACGATGCGGTGCCCCAGTATGCATCTGCTCCAGACACCGCCCAGTAACAGGTAGCAGCGGTAGTCAAATATGTCCATCCGGTTGTGTCCAGATAGCGCATGTTCGACACCATGCCAATACCTGTAGCTGTATTCAGTGCATAGATGCTGCCTGCCTGACCCAGTTCGATGGCAGAGCAATCGTTCCACAAGGCACTGTTGGTACGTCCGATACCGATAGCATGGGAAGGCGTAGTGCTCTGCGTCCCCATAAACTGAATCGTGTCGTACTTGACATAGAATCCAACACTCGGATCTGTCAGCCACGTGTTAACTGCGCTGCGTTCGAAGCGTTGGTTGCTGTTTGCAAACACCGCATAGTGGTTACGAATACCAGCATTCGTTCCGTCCCACGTGTAGTGGTACATCGGCTGGCTATTTGTACTCGTGCCATTGTGCGCAGTGCCAATAAACAGACCCGGAGTAGCTACTCCCGTGGTAGCAAACGAAATCTGGCCGTAGTGCGCAGATGTGTGCGTTTCATTTCCCCACAGACGCAGCGCCCCGGAGGTTCCCGTACCGCGTGGCCGAATGCCGAGCAGACCGTTTGTGTTGTTTGTGGACGGCTCGAACATGAAGCTGGTGCCGTCGTTCCCGTCCATTCTGACCCTAGCGCGTCCAGACGAAGCGCCCATTGTCAGGATGTTATTGGTCTTGTCCCACGTGAAGTCGGCATCGCCACCAAATGCTCCACCATCGTTGAACTGGATCTGCGTGTCTGAGCCACCCGGAGAACCGCTGCCTCCCGGGGCAGCCCAAGTTCCGTCTGCACGTAGGAAGTTTGTAGTACCACCACCCGAAGCTGGGGCAAGGCCCGCATCGGTAGACGACACCAGCGGAAGCGTGACGTCAGTACCCGTGCTAGATTCAAGCAGCCGGGTAGACGCAGTGTAGGTAAGGTCGGTTGCGCCAGATCCAGTAGCATCCGTGTCGTTGACCCAGTTGGTGCCATTGTACTTGAGCACTTGGCCCGTGGATGGAGTGGTGATTACCACATCCGTCAGGTCGTCTAGTGCAGAAGCTCCGCCAGAGGGCGCAGCCCATGTACCGTCAGCCCGCAAGAAGTTAGACGTGCCACCACCTGACGCGGGCGCTAGGCCAGCATCCGTGGACGATACGAGCGGTAGGGTCACGTCCGTACCTGTGCTCGACTCAAGCAGACGAGTCGAAGCTGTGTATGTCAGGTCCGTAGCTCCCG
>Ga0316630_10000203_pt1 | contig 16123 bp, 10 predicted proteins | sample OWC_May_M1_C1_D6_FD_207658 | JGI IMG/M metagenome (GOLD analysis project Ga0316630, IMG submission 207658) | Wetland soil microbial communities from Old Woman Creek delta, Ohio, United States - OWC_May_M1_C1_D6_A | ecosystem: Environmental > Terrestrial > Soil > Wetlands | place: USA: Ohio...
CGCCAACAGTCAGCACCTCAACGATCTCGGCACCCTGCTCGAGCGGTTGCGCGACGAGGCGCCGCTGCCGCTGTTCGAGCAGCACTTCTGGGTGGCCGGCGGCTATCTCGACGCGCTCGCCGGCGGCACGCTCGAGCCCAGCAACGAGCGCAAGCGGCTGCTGGCGCGCATCGAGCAGGAGCTCAAGAAGATCGCGGAAGGCGCGGACAAGCGCACACTGCGCAACAGCGTCGAGTCGCTCACCAAGGCGATGCTGTACGAACTCGCCCATGCCCGCACCGCGGCCGGCCGCGCCGGCGAGATCCGCCGTGCCTTCGAGCTCGAGGCGCTGCTGCCGGGCGGCGAGGCCGACTACGAGCTGCCGACCCCGGAGGCCCTGCGGTCGGTGGCCGAGGCGCTCGGCGCCGAAATCACCCAGGCCCAGGACCTGCTGTCGACCTGCTTCGAGGGCGGCGACGCCGCCAGCCTCGAGCCGCTGGCCACCCTGCTCAAGCGCATGTCCGGCACGCTGGCGATGCTCAACGTCGAGCCGCTGCGCCTGCTGGTCGAGGAGCTGGCCGGGATCGCCGAGGCGCTGGCGCGCGGCGAGATGGAGCGCAGCGAGGCGCTGTCGATGCCGCTGGCCGGCGCGCTGCTGCTGCTCGAGAACAGCACCCGCAACTTCCAGGCGCTCGGCCCGGCGTGGAAGCGCCAGGTCGACGACACCATCGAGGGCCTGAAGCGCATCCGTGCCGGCGAAGAGCTGGTCGAGGGCGTCGAGCTCAGCGACGCGGCGCTCACCGAGGCCGAATTCAAGCAGCTGGTGAGCGCGGTCGGCGGCGAGATCCGCGCCAACCTCGGCAAGATCGAAGAGGCACTCGAAACCTTCGCCGCCGACACCAACGCGGTCGCGCAGCTCGAGCCGGTGCCGCAGCACCTGAGCCAGATTCAGGGCGCCCTGCAGATCCTCGGTCAGGAGCGCGCCGCCGAGATCGTCGCCACCACCCAGTACTACGTACAGAACATCTGCGACCGGCAGCTGGGCCCGGACAGCGCCGTGCTCGATGCGCTCGCGGTGTCGGTCGGCTCGATCGGTGCCTACATCGAGGGCCTGGAGCGCGATCGCCCGCACCTCGAGTCGATCCTGGCGCCGGCGCGCAAGGACCTGGCGGCCGCGCTGACCGGCAAGCGCCCGCACAGCGGCAATCCCGAGGCGCTGGTCGCGGATATGCAGCAGTCGTTCGGTGCCTGGCTGGCCGACCACGGCGACCGCGCGGCGGTGGCCGCGCTCACCCAGGACCTGCGCGACGTGGCGTGGCTGGCCGACAGCCAGCACCACGAGCGCATCTCGAAGCTGTGCGCGCAGATGATCGGCCTGCTCGACATGGTCGACAGCGGCGAGGTCTCGGACGACGTCGAGGTCACCCTGCGCCAGTCGCACGACGCGCTGGCGACGCTGGCACGCGGCCAGCTCAGGTCGCAGGCGCTGGCGCGCAGTGCGCCGCGCGTGTCCTCACTCGCCAAGGCCGAGGCCGTGGTCGCCCCGCCGACGCCGGCCCCGGCCTCGGTCCCGAGACCGGCCGTCGCCGCCGACGAAGCGGACGACGACATCATGCTGATCTTCATCGAGGACGCGCGCGAGATGATCGCGCTGATCGAGAAGACCCTGCCCGCCTGGCACAATGATCCCGCCAACCGCGACGTGTTGCTCGACCTGCGGCGCGCCTTCCACACCCTCAAGGGCAGCGGCCGCATGGTCGGCGCCTCCGACATCTCGGAGTTCGCCTGGGCGGTGGAGAACATGCTCAACAAGGTGCGCGAGGGCAAGATCGAGCCCGCGCCGATGATGTTCGAGCTGCTGTTCAAGGCGCGCGAGGTGCTGCCGGACATGGTGGCCCAGCTCGAAGGCGGGCCCGGCCCGCAGGCCGACATCCTGGCGCTGCGCGCGATCGCCGACGCGATCGGCGAAGGCCGCCCGGTCGATCCGGGCGGGGTGGCCGCGGCCAGCGAGGCCGGCGCCACCGTGGCCGCAGCCGCACCGGCAGCGGTCGAGACGCCGCCGGCCGAACCGGCAGTCGATGAGCTGCCGCAGCTCGACGCCACGCTGTTGCAGATCTTCAGCAACGAAGTGCGCGGCCACATCGCCAACGTGCGCGCCGAGATCACCAGCTGCCGCGAGGCCGGGCTCGGCGGGCACGTCGCCCCGAGCCTGATCCGCGCCGTGCATACCCTGCAGGGCACGGCGCGTGCCCTCGGCCTCAAGCCGATGGCCGACGCCAATGCCGAGACCGAGCGCCTGCTGCACACGCTGCAGACCCGAGAGGCCACCCTCAACGATGACGATTATGCCCATCTCGACCGGCTCACCAACGTGGTCGAACAGCTGATCGACGCGCTCAATCGCGGCGAGCGGCGCGTGCCCGCGCTGGTGCGCGAGTTCGCCGCCATCGCGCAGGCCGCCCACCAGGCCATCGGTCACCACGGCGAGGACGGTGCGGCGCACGCACCGCCGGCCGTTGTCGAACCGCCACCGGCCGCGCCGCCGGCTGTCCGGCCCGCGGCCCCGCCGCCGGCCCCGCCGGCTGCAGAGCGACCGCGCGCCGCACCACCGCCGGCGCCGGCCAGGAAGGCGACCGCGACCACGCTGGACGGCGATGTCGTGCGCGACACCCTCGATCCGGAGCTGACCGAGATCTTCCTCGAGGAGGCGGTCGACATCCTGGCCGCCATCGAAGAGTCGCTGACCCGCTGGCGCGGCCACCGCGCCGACAAGGCCGCGATTGCCGAGCTCAAGCGCCAGTTGCACACCCTGAAGGGCGGCGCGCGCATGTCCGGCGCCATGACCATGGGCAACCTCGGTCACCAGACCGAGAGCCTGCTCGGCGAAATCGAACTTGGCCGCGTGAGCGCCGACAGCGACATCATGGACCTGATGGACGAGGTGCACGACGCCCTGGTCACGATGGTCGATCGCATGCAGGCCGGCGGTGCGGTGCCGGCGTTCACGCCGGTCACCAACAAGGTGCTGGCACGCCTCGGCGCGCCGCTGATTCCGGTCGGCACGCCGGCCGGTGCGGATGCGACGCCGCCGGCAGCACCGGGCGAATCGCCGGTGGCCGCGACCCGCGCGGTCGAGCCGGCGCGGCCCGCATTCGCGCCCAGCGAACCGGCGGCGGCCGCGTTCAGCCACGACGCGGTCGAGCCGCACATCGATCGCCGGCACGAAGAAGACCGGCGCCACGAACCCGAAGAGGCGCCGGAAGCCGTCGGCACCGCCGACCGTCGCGGCCAGATCCGCGTGCGCACCAGCCTGCTCAACGAGCTGGTGAACTCGGCCGGCGAGGTGTCGATTGCGCGCGCCCGCATGGAGCAGCAGATCTTCGGCCTGCGCGACAACCTCGCCGAGCTCAACAGCAACGTGACCCGCTTCCGCGACCAGATCCGCGAGCTCGAGATCCAGTCGGAATCACAGATGCTGGCACGTGCCCAGGCCGAGGCCTCGCGCGCCGGCGACGAGTTCGACCCGCTCGAACTCGACCGCTTCTCGCGCCTGCAGACGCTGTCGCGCAGCCTGGCCGAGTCGCTGCACGACCTGTTCACCATCCGCGGCAACCTCGAGAACTACGCCAGCCAGGCCGAGACCGTTTTGCAGCAGCAGGCGCGCATCAACACCGAGCTGCAGGAAGGCCTGATGCGCACCCGCATGATCGGCTTCGGCACCCAGGGCGCGCGCCTGCGTCACATCGTGCGCCAGACCGCGCGCGAGGTCGGCAAGCGCGTCGAGCTCGAGTTCATCGGCGCCGAGGTCGAGGTCGACCGCACCGTGCTCGAGCGCATGATCGGCCCGTTCGAGCACATGGTGCGCAACGCGATCGACCACGGCATTGAAGCGGAGGCCGAGCGCCGCCAGGCCGGCAAGCCGGTCACCGGCAAGATCAGCGTCATTGCCGCCAACGAGGGCAGCGAGGTGGTGATCCGCTTCGGCGACGACGGCGCCGGCCTCGACATCGCCGCGATTCGCCGCAAGGCGATCGAGCGCGGGCTGATGAAGCCGACCGCCAACCTCTCGGACGACGAACTGATCCAGTTCATCCTCATGCCCGGCTTCTCGACTGCCGGGAAGGTCACCCAGCTGTCCGGCCGCGGCGTCGGCATGGACGTGGTGCACAACGAGGTCAAGCAGCTCGGCGGCGCGATCACCGTCGACACCCGCCGCGGCCAGGGCACCACCTTCATCATCCGCCTGCCGCTGACGCTGTCGATCGCGCAGGCGCTGATGGTGCGCGCCGGCGAGCACATGTACGCATTGCCGATCTCGGCGGTTGCCAACATCCTCGAGGTGCCGGTCGAGAATCTCAACAGCATTCACGTCGGCCGCCGTCCGCTGCTCAACTGGCAGGACCAGGTGTATCCATTCATGCATCTGGCGATGCGACTCGGTGTTGCGCCGCAGCCGGTCACCGGCCGCAAGGTGCCGGTGCTGCTGGCGCGCAGCGGCGGCCGCCAGGTCGCGATCCAGGTCGACGGCCTGGCCGGCACCCGCGAAATCGTCATCAAGCCGCTCGGCGGGCAGCTCGCCGGCATCGAGGGGCTGGCCGGTGCCACCATCCTCGGCGACGGTTCGGTGGTGCTGATCCTGGATGTGCCGGGCCTGTGGCTGACCGAAGAAGGCCTGCAGGTGGCGCATGAGCTGGCGCCGCCGCCCTCGTCGTTCGCGGCCGAACGGGAGGACCTGGTGGCCGAGGCGGTCGCCGCCGCACCGGTGGTGCCGCTGCGCGACCGCGCGGTGGTGATGGTGGTCGACGACTCGATCACGGTGCGCAAGGTCACCCAGCGCCACTTGAGCAAGCGCGGCGTGGACGTGCTGCTCGCGAAGGACGGCGTCGACGCCATGGAGCAGTTGCGCGAGAGCGTGCCGGACGTGATGCTGGTCGACATCGAGATGCCGCGCATGGACGGCTACGAGCTCACCCAGCACGTGCGCAGCGATTCGCGCCTCAAGCACGTCCCGATCATCATGATTACCTCGCGCGCCGGCGACAAACACCGCGACAAGGCGTTTGCGCTCGGTGTGAACGTGTACATGACCAAGCCATACCAGGAAGACGAGCTGCTCACCAACATCAATTCCCTGCTGCCGCCGCATCTGGCATCATCGTGATGTGCGTCACCGCGCGTCAGGGGGAGAACGGGCTTGGCCGATAACCGACAATTCGTGCGCATCGGACTGCGGGGGGTCGATTACCTGCTGCCCAACACCGCCGGCTTCGTGATCGAGAAGCGCGAACACCTCGAAATCAATTCCGCCCGCGGGGTCATCGCCGCCTGGCGTGCCGATTCCACCGGGCGTGTGCCGGCCTATTCGGTCGATGCCGATCTCCGTCCGTTCGCGCGCCCGGACTGGCAGAAGGCGATCTTTCTGCCGGGTTCCACGCCGGCCGGGCTGGTGGCCGACGAGCTGCAGCTGCTGGGGCGCGAGGAAGTGCGCGTCGAGCCGTTCCGGCCGCTCGGGCCGCCGCCGACGGCAGCCGGACACCTGTTCGCCGGCGCCTGGATCCGCACCGGCCGGGCACCGATCCTGGTGTTCGAACCGCGCGCGCTCGCCGATTACCTGCGCCGGCTCGGAGGCTGACCGCATGGCCGCGACCCCCGCCGCTGGTCCCGTACACGCCCTCGAGGTCCCGACCGACACGCTGCCGCTGCTGCTGCCGAGCGCCTGCATGGCCGAGGTGGTGGCGCTGGCGCGCCTGGCGCGGGTACCGCACGCGCCGCCGTGGTGTCTCGGCGTGCTCGGCTGGCGGCTGCGGCCGGTGCCGGTCGTTTCCTATGACGTTCTGGCCGGCGGCGAGCAGCGACCGTTCGGACCGCGCGCGCGGGTGGTGGTGCTCTATCCGCTGCCGGGACGCGAACCCTGGGAATTCGTCGGGCTGGCCGCCAATTCCGAACCGCAGTCACGGGTGATCGACAGCGCCGCGACCGCCGTTACGGTGCAGGCCTCGTTCCGCTACATCGCGGCCGGCCTCAAGCTCAACGAACGCATCGTCGGCGTGCCCGATTTCGAGGCGCTGGCCCGTATCTTTTACCCCAGTTTCTAGTTTCAAGTTTCAGGTTTCAAGTTGAACGTCCGAAGCACGGATGTGTTTGTCTTTCGAACTTGAGACTTGAAACCTGGAACTTGAAACCTACTGCGTTCCCGGCACCACCTGATAGAAACCATTCCGCTCGACGAGGTGCAGTTCCACCTCGAAGACGTCCCGCAACGCGGCCTCGTTCAATACCGTGTGCTTCGGCCCGTCGGCCACGATCCGGCCGCCCTTGAGCAGCACGACCCGCACGATTTCGGGCGGGATCTCGTGCACGTGGTGGGTGACCAGCAGCACGGTCTTGCCGCCGCGCATCAGGCTGCGCACCAGCTCGAGGTACTGAAAGCAGGCCTTGAGGTCGAGCCCGCTGGTCGGTTCGTCCAGCACCAGCGTGTCCGGATCGTTGATCAGCGCGCGCGCCAGCAGGCAGCGGCGCTGTTCACCGGTGGACAGGGTGCCGAACGGGCGCTCGGCGAGCGCGGCGATGCCGAGTCGCGCGAGGAGCGCACGGGCGCGTTCGATCTGCGCGGGTTCGTATTGCTGATGCTGCCACACGCCGACGCTGGCATAGAGGCCGGACAGGACCACGTGCAGCCCCGGGGCGGCGGCGCTGTAGTCGCGCTGCTGGTCGGCGGACACGATGCCGAGATGCGCGCGCAGATCCCAGACGCTGCCGCGCTCCTCGCCGAACAGCCGCACCCGGCTGTCGTCGGCGGCGACCGGGTACAGCTCGCGCGACAGCAGCTTGAGCAGGGTGGATTTGCCGGCGCCGTTCGGCCCGAGGATGGCGGTGTGCTCACCGGCGCGTACTGTGAGCGACAACCGGTCGAAGACCCGGGTGTCGCCGCGATAGACGGTGGCGTTGTGGATGTCGATGATGGTGCGCATGGGCGGTGATTTGGTGCGTTTTAGGACAACATCTCACCGCAGAGGCGCAGAGGCGCGGAGGCGCAGAGAAAAGCGAGCATGAACGTCATCTCGTTATTGCATGCCGTGGTACGGCTGGGCTCCATATCGCGTTCGCGTTCAACCTTCCTAACTCATCACTCATCGTGATGTGCCGGTGTTGCGCACCAGAGCGTCTCGACGGGCCGCTGCATGCGGCGCAATTCGCTTTGCTCATTGCGCCCTACAAAACGCCAGCGGTTAGCGATTAGCGGTTGGCCTTTAGCTAACCGCCAATCGCTTCCTTTTCGCGCCCCGCGCCTCCGTGGTGAATATTCCTGCACAATACCCCTCGCCCGGCGCGCCCATCCTCAGGCCGTGGCCGCGTCGATGCCGGTGCGCGCCACGTCGGCGAGAAAATCGATCTCCTCTTCGCTGATCACGTACGGTGGCATGAAGTAGATCACGTCGCCGAGCGGGCGCAGCAGCGCGCCGTGCTCGAGCGCGTGCCGGTATACGCGCCGGCCGCGCCGTTCCGGCCCCGGATACGGCGTGCGCGTGCCCTTGTCCTGTACCAGCTCGATCGCCAGAATCATGCCGGTCTGGCGCACCTCGCCGACATGCGGATGGTCGGCGAGCGCCACGGTCGCGCGTGCCATGCGCGCCGCCAGTACCCGGTTGCGCCGAATGACGTCGTCGTCGCGGAAGATGTCGAGGGTGGCGAGCGCCGCCCGGCAGGCGAGCGCGTTGCCGGTGTAGGAGTGCGAGTGCAGGAACGCCTTGTGGCTGGCGTAGTCGGCGTAGAACGCCTGGTAGATGTCATCGGTGGTCAGGCACACCGACAGCGGCAGGTAGCCGCCGGTGAGGCCCTTGCCGAGCAGCAGGAAGTCCGGGCGGATGCCGGCCTGCTCGCAGGCGAACAGCGTGCCGGTGCGGCCGAAGCCGACCGCGATCTCGTCGGCGATCAGGTGCACGCCGTGGCGGTCGCAGGCGGCGCGCAGGAGTTTCAGGTACACCGGGTCGTACATGCGCATCGAGCCGGCGCACTGCACCAGCGGCTCGATGATCACCGCGCACGCCTCGTGCGCATGCCGCGCGAGCGCCGCCTCCATGTGCGAGAACTGGCGTGCCGAGTAGTCGGCGCAGGATTCACCGGGTTCGCGCTGGTAGCAGTCCGGCGACGGCACCGTGATCGGCGTGAGCAGCAGCGGCTCATAGGTCCGTTTGTACAGCCCGACGTCGCCGACCGCCAGCGCGCCAAGGGTTTCGCCGTGGTAACTGCCGGTAAGGTTGATGAAGCGGGTGCGCGCCTGGCCGCGGTTGCGCCAGTAGTGATAACTCATCTTGAGCGCGATCTCGACCGCACTGGAGCCGTCCGAGGCATAGAACGCGTGGCCGAGGCCGGCCGGGGTGAGCGCGCCCAGCCGTTCGGACAGCTCGATTGCCGGTTCGTGGGTGAAGCCGGCCAGGATCACGTGCTCCAGCCGGCCGAGCTGGTCGGTAATTGCGGAATTGATGCGCGGGTTGGCGTGCCCGAACAGGTTCACCCACCACGAGCTGATCGCATCCAGGTAGCGCTTGCCGTCGTAATCCTCGAGCCACACCCCGGATGCGCGCCGGATCGGGATCGGCGGGAACTCGGCGTGGTCGTGCATCTGGGTGCACGGGTGCCAGAGTGCGGCGAGATCGCGGCGGGCAAGCGTTTGATTGTCCATGGCCGCGAGTTTCAGGTGTCAGGTTTCGAGTTTCAAGTTTTTTGGCAGTTAACTTGAGACTTGAAACCTGAAACTCGAAACCATTTTCTAATAGCCCCAGTACTGCTGCAGGATCGCGGCTTTGTCGCGGTAGACGCTGGCGCTGGCTGCGTCGAAGCGCTCGATGCCGAGGCTGCGCAGCATCGTCCGGCCGGCCGGGGTCTTGGGTGCATCGAGCAGGGCCTGGCGCAACTGCCGGCGCAGCGCCGGCTCCAGACTCGGTGCGGCGGACAGCGCCATGTGCGGCAGCGGCTCGGTCGACAGCAGTACCCGCAGCGGCGCCCCGAGTGCGATTTCCTGGCGGGCGAGCGCGGTTGGCAGGATCGCCGCTGCCACCTTGTCCTCGCGCAGCAGCGCGAAGGCCTCCTCGGCGCTGTTCACTTCCACCGGGATCGGCTGTTTGGAGGCCTGCGGGAACAGGCTGTTGAGCAGGGCGGCGCCAAGGCTCGGGATGCCCAGGGTCGCGATCCGCCGCCCGGCCAGCCGTCCCGGGTCGTGGATCTTGGCGGCACGCGGAACGATCAACGAGTAGGTGATGGTGCCGGGAATCTTGGCCAGCACCGTGTAGCCCATGCGCTCGGCGCGGTAGCCGGTGAAGTGGGCGTCGTCCAGGATCAGGTTGTAGTCCTGGCCGCGACGCATTGCCTCCCAGTAGGCGAGAAAGTTCTGCTTGGTCTCGACCCGGCACAGCAGCCCGCTGGCCTGGGCCAGGTACTCGCACAGCGGCGCGAACTGGCGGCGACTCTCGGCCTCGCTCAGCAGTGGCGCGACGCCGAGCGTCAGTGCCGGCCCCGGGACCGCCTGTCCATGGCCGAGGGCCGCAGCAGCAGCCAGCGCGACTGCCGCCGTTATCTGTATTGCCCGTCGTCGGGCGGCTGATCCGGTGCGCATGGGTTCACGTACGAGAGCTGCGGGTTTGTCTGATTTAAGGATAGGCCAATTCGTCCGGCGTGCGCGGCGCCGGTCCGGCGTTTTCCTCCGTGCGACGGTCCATGTACACTGCAAGCGCATCCGCGAGTCCGCTGATTTCATGGAGTAAAGCGATGGTACGCACCGAAACCCCCGTATGCGACTTCGGCCAGCCGGCCCCGGATTTCCGCCTGCCCGGCACCGACGGCAAGACCCACAGCCTCAAGGACGTGCGCGGCCCGAACGGGCTGCTGGTCATGTTCATCTGCAACCACTGCCCGTACGTGAAGGCGGTGCGCGAGCGCATCGTGCGCGACGTTAGCGACCTCAAGCAGTACGGCATCGGCGCGGTGGCGATCTCGGCCAACGACGCGGCCGATTATCCGGAAGACTCGTTCGAGAGCATGAAGAAGATCGCGGCCGAGTGGCGGCTGCCGATGCCCTATCTCTACGACGAGAGCCAGCAGGTCGCCAGGACCTTCGGCGCGGTGTGCACCCCGGACTTCTTCGGCTACAACAAGGACCTCGAGCTCCAGTACCGCGGCCGTCTCGATGAGAGCCGCAAGGAATCGGTGCCGAACGCCCGCCGCGACCTGTTCGAGGCCATGAAGCAGGTGGCGCTCACCGGCGAGGGGCCGAGGGAGCAGATTCCGAGTATGGGATGCTCCATAAAATGGAAGGGTGCCGCGGAATAGCAGGCAAGCGGTTAGCATTTAGCCGTTAGCTTTTAGCTAACCGCCAACAGCTAATTGCTCATAGCTGCCTCTCGAATGATTGTCACCGAAACCTTCTACCGCCCGCCCGAGCTGGCGCACGAGGCCCGCACCATGCCGGCCGAGACCTACAATCTTGCGCACCTGCTGCTCAACCGCGCCAGCACCGGCAGTGTGTTCGTGCCGATCCGCGCCATGCAGTACCTGGCGGTGATCGACCGCGAGGAATTCATCTTTGTCGATCGCGAGGGCGGGCGCAGTATCGACATCGCTTGGCGGCGGATCGACCCGACCGCGCGCGCGGCGCTCGATGCGCCGGTGCCGTACGAGGTGGTGTTCTATGCGCTGTCCGCGGCCGAGACCATGAAGCGCCTGCAGGGCGAATTCCAGAAGGCGCTGCAGCTGCTGCAGGACCGCCGCCCGGCGCCGGCCAGCGCGCGTATCATCCCCCTTGGGCGGACACCGTCGTGAGCCTGCCCGATCTCAAGGAACTGTGCGCGCTGGTGTGCCGGTGCGCGCGCGACGAGCTGGTACCGCGCTTCGCCGATGTCGGCCGCACCCTCAAGCTCGACGGCAGTATCGTCACCGACGCCGACCATGCCATGCAGGACCGGCTGCAGCACGAACTGGCCGGGCACTGGCCGCAGTACGCGCTGCTCGGCGAGGAGATGACTGCGCGTCAGCAGCAGGAACTCACCCACGCGGCCGGAACCGGCCTGTGGGTGCTCGACCCGCTCGACGGCACCAGCAATTTCGCCGCCGGGGTGCCGTTCTTCGCGGTGTCGTTGGCACTGCTGATCGACGGCCGGGTCGAGCTCGGGCTGGTCTACGACCCGATCCGCGACGAGGCCTTCGCCGCGCGCCGCGGGGAGGGGGCCTGGCTCAATGGCAACCGGCTCGGTGGAGCCATCCCGGTCGAGCTGCCGCTGCACCGCACCATCGCCATGATCGACTTCAAGCGCCTCGACCCGGCGCTGGCCGGCAAGCTGGCCGCCCACCCGCCGTACGGCTCGCAGCGCAATTTCGGCTCTTCGGCGCTGGACTGGTGTTGGCTGGCCGATGGCCGCTTCCATATCTACCTGCACGGCGGCCAGAAGCTGTGGGATTTCGCCGCCGGCAGCCTGGTGCTGGCCGAGGCCGGTGGCCGCGCCGAGACCCTCGACGGTGAGGAAGTATTCACACTGGGGCTCGAACCGCGCTCGGTGGTGGCGGCCCGCGACCCGCGGCTGTTCGACAGCTGGCGCCGCTGGGTGGCCGCGAACCGCTGAATTGAGGCGGTTTTATGCGCTCATAAGCCGGGATTCCGAGGCTTGCCCTGAGCGGGGGCCTGAGCGAGAATAGCGCGCCGTTTTCCCGGGAAAACGCGCTACACCCGACAGTGCAGATGTCCGGCAGCATTAGGCCGTACTAGATAAAGAACACGAATCCCCTTGGGCGGGCGCAAGCCACCATCCGGTGTCGACACCAGGCGCCAGGGGGATTTTTTATTACCGCGCTGAATTCAGCTTCGAGACGAGGAAATGTCCATGTCCGCCAAACCGCAACAGGCACTCCCCAGCCGCCGTGATCTGGCCAATGCCATTCGCATCCTGTCCGCGGATGCAGTGCAGAAGGCCAACTCCGGCCACCCCGGCGCCCCGATGGGCATGGCCGACATCGCCGAAGTGCTGTGGAACGACCACATGAAGCACAACCCGGCCAACCCGAAGTGGCCGGACCGCGACCGCTTCGTGCTGTCGAATGGTCATGGCTCGATGCTGATCTACTCGCTGTTGCACCTCACCGGCTACGACCTGCCGATGAGCGAGATCCAGAAATTCCGCCAGCTGCACTCCAAGACCCCGGGTCACCCGGAGTACGGCTACACCCCGGGTGTCGAGACCACCACCGGTCCGCTCGGCCAGGGCATCACCAATGCGGTCGGCATGGCCATCGCCGAGAAGGTGCTGGCCGGTACCTTCAACCGTGACGGTCACCACATTGTCGACCACTACACCTACGTGTTCCTCGGCGACGGCTGCCTGATGGAAGGCATCTCGCACGAGGCCTGCTCGCTGGCCGGCACGCTCGGCCTCGGCAAGCTGATCGCGTTCTACGACGACAACGGCATCTCGATCGACGGTCACGTCGAGGGCTGGTTCACCGACAACACCCCGAAGCGCTTCGAGGCCTACGGCTGGCACGTGGTGCGCGATGTCGACGGCCACAACCCGGATGCGATCGCCAAGGCGATCCGCGAGGCCAAGAGCATCAACGACAAGCCGTCGATGATCTGCTGCAAGACCACCATCGGTTTCGGTGCCCCGAACCTGTGCGGCTCGCACGACTGCCACGGCGCGCCGCTCGGCAATGACGAGATCAAGGCCACCCGCGAGAACCTCGGCTGGCACCACGAGCCGTTCGTGATTCCGCAGGACATCTACGCCGGCTGGGACGCCAAGAGCAAGGGCGCGGCCGCCGAGAAGGCCTGGAACGACAAGTTCGCCGCCTACCGGAAGGCACACCCCGAGCTGGCCGCCGAGTTCGAGCGCCGCGTGATCAAGGGCGAGCTGCCGAAAGACTGGGCCGCCAAGGCCGCCGAGTTCGTCAAGAGCGTCGACGGCAAGGCCGAGACCATCGCTTCGCGCAAGGCCTCGCAGAACGCCATCAACGGCTACGCGCCGCTGCTGCCCGAGCTGCTCGGCGGCTCGGCCGACCTGGCCGGCTCGAACCTGACCCTATGGAAGGGTTCGAAGGGTGTGAGCAACACCGTGTCGGACGGCAACTACATCTATTATGGTGTGCGCGAGTTCGGCATGAGCGCGATCATGAACGGCATCACCCTGCACGGTGGCTTCATCCCGTACGGCGCCACGTTCCTGATGTTCTCCGAGTATGCGCGCAATGCGCTGCGCATGGCCGCGCTGATGAAGGTGCAGTCGCTGTTCGTGTTCACCCACGACTCGATCGGTCTCGGCGAAGACGGCCCGACCCACCAGCCGGTCGAGCAGACCGCGACCCTGCGCATGATCCCGAACATGTCGGTGTGGCGCCCGTGCGATGCGGTCGAGAGCGCGGTGGCTTGGAAGTGTGCGGTCGAGCGCCGCAACGGCCCGACCACCATGATCTTCTCGCGCCAGAACCTGCCGCACCAGAAGCGCGACGCCGCCCAGATCAATAACATCGCCAAGGGCGGCTACGTGCTGAGCGAGGCCGAGGGCGGCAAGCCGCAGGCCGTGATCATCGCCACCGGCTCGGAAGTCGGGCTCGCCGTCGAGGCGCAGAAGCTGCTCGCTGCCAAGGGCAAGAAGGTGCGCGTGGTGTCGATGCCGTCGACCGACGCGTTCGACGCCCAGGACGCCGCCTACCGTGACAGCGTGCTGCCGAAGGGCGTGAAGCGCGTGGCGGTCGAGGCCGGTGTGACCGACGGCTGGTACAAGTACGTCGGCCTGGACGGCAAGGTGGTGGGCCTGAACCGTTTCGGCGAATCGGCCCCGGCCGGCGCGCTGTTCAAGGAATTCGGCTTCACCCCGGAGAACGTCGCCAAGGCGGTGGAAGAGATTCTGTAATCGTTTTCGTCGCAAAGGCGCAAAGAAAAGCGATTCTGGATTTAACTTGTTCTTTGCGTCTTCGCGTCTTTGCGACAAACAGTCATAAATAATCTTTCAGGAGATCGAGCAATGGCAATCAAAGTAGGCATCAACGGGTTCGGGCGTATCGGCCGCATGGCGTTCCGCGCGATTTCGAAGGACTTCCCGGACATCGAAGTGGTCGCGATCAACGACCTGCTCGAGCCGGACTACCTGGCCTACATGCTGCGCTACGACTCCGTGCACGGCAATTTCAAGGGTGACATCAAGGTCGACGGCAACAACCTGGTGGTGAATGGCAAGAAGATCCGCCTGACCGCCGAGAAGGATCCGGCCAACCTGAAGTGGGGCGAGGTGAAGGCCGACATCGTGCTCGAGTGCACCGGCTTCTTCCTCGACGACGAGTCCTGCCAGGCCCACCTCAAGGCCGGCGCCAAGAAGGTGGTGATGTCCGCGCCGTCCAAGGACAAGACCCCGATGTTCGTGTACGGTGTGAACCACACCAAGTACGCCGGCGAAGCGATCGTCTCGGCCGCCAGCTGCACCACCAACTGCCTGGCCCCGGTCGCCAAGGTGCTGCACGACAACTGGGGCATCAAGCGCGGCCTGATGACCACCGTGCACGCCGCCACCGCCACCCAGAAGACCGTCGACGGTCCGTCCAAGAAGGACTGGCGCGGCGGCCGCGGCATCCTCGAGAACATCATCCCGTCCTCGACCGGCGCCGCCAAGGCCGTCGGCAAGGTGCTGCCGGAGCTGAACGGCAAGCTCACCGGCATGGCGTTCCGCGTGCCGACCTCGGATGTGTCGGTGGTCGACCTGACCGTCGAGCTCGTGAAGCCGGCCAAGTACGCCGACATCTGCGCCGCCATGAAGAAGGCCTCGGAGTCGGGCGACATCAGCAAGACCCTCGGCTACACCGACGAGAAGGTGGTCTCGACCGACTTCCGCGGCAACGGCTACTCCTCGATCTTCGACGCCGAGGCCGGCATCGCCCTGGACGACACCTTCGTCAAGGTCGTGTCCTGGTACGACAACGAGTACGGCTACACCTGCAACATGCTGCGCTTCGTGCAGCACGTCGCCAAGTAAGTTACGCCCTGGAAGAAACGCGGAGGACGCGGAGGCGCAGAGGACGCAGAGAAAATCGGAGATTTTGATCAGAAATCTCTGCGTCCTCTGCGCCTCCGCGTCCTTTGCGCTCCATTCCAGAGACCTAAATTCGGAGTTCCACAAGAATGTCTGTTATCAAGCTCACCGATCTCGACCTCAAGGGCAAGCGCGTCCTGATCCGTTCCGACCTGAACGTGCCGGTGAAGGACGGCAAGGTCACCTCCGATGCGCGCATCACCGCCTCGCTGCCGACCTTCCAGCACTGCCTGAAGCAGGGCGCCAGGGTGATGGTGATGTCGCACCTCGGCCGCCCGACCGAGGGCGAGTACTCGGAAGAGAATTCGCTCAAGCCGGTGGCCGAGGACCTGGCGAAGAAGCTCGGCAAGCCGGTGCGGCTGGTCAAGGACTGGGTGAACGGCGGCTTCGAGGTCGCGGCCGGCGAGCTGGTGCTGCTCGAGAACGTGCGCTTCAACAAGGGCGAGAAGAAGAACGTCGACGACACCGCCAGGAAGTATGCGGCGCTGTGCGATGTGTTCGTGATGGACGCGTTCGGAACGGCACACCGCGCGGAAGGTTCGACCCACGGCGTCGCCAAGTTCGCGCCGGTCGCCTGCGCCGGCATCCTGCTCACTGAAGAGCTGGACGCGCTCACCAAGGCGCTGCTCAGCCCGAAGCGGCCGATGGTGGCGATCGTCGGCGGCTCCAAGGTCTCGACCAAGCTCACCGTGCTCGAGTCGCTGTCCGAGAAGGTCGACCAGCTGGTGGTCGGCGGCGGTATCGCCAACACCTTCCTGGCGGCAAGCGGCAAGAAGATCGGCAAGTCGCTGGCCGAGGTGGATTTGATCCCGACCGCCAAGAGTCTGATGGACAAGATGCAGAAGCGCGGCGCGACGATCCCGATCGCGGTCGACGTGGTGGTCGGCAAGAAGTTCGACGCCAATGAAAAGGCGGTGCTGAAAGATGCCGGCGCGGTGGCCGATGACGACATGATCTTCGACATCGGTCCGAAGAGCGCCCAGCAGCTGGCCGACATCATCATGAAGGCCGGCACCGTGGTGTGGAACGGCCCGGTCGGCGTGTTCGAGTTCGACCAGTTCGGCGAAGGCACCAAGAAGATC
>Ga0316630_10000204_pt1 | contig 16112 bp, 11 predicted proteins | sample OWC_May_M1_C1_D6_FD_207658 | JGI IMG/M metagenome (GOLD analysis project Ga0316630, IMG submission 207658) | Wetland soil microbial communities from Old Woman Creek delta, Ohio, United States - OWC_May_M1_C1_D6_A | ecosystem: Environmental > Terrestrial > Soil > Wetlands | place: USA: Ohio...
CGCATGGCCAAGTTTGAATCCTGTGACCCGGCTTACTGGTGCCGTCAAGGTTATGCCGTTGCCAACGTCGACCCGCGTGGCTGTGGCCATTCGCAGGGCGATATCAATATGTTCGGCACGCAGGATGCCCGGGATGGCTATGATTTCATCGAGTGGCTGGCAACCCAGGAATGGTGTAACGGAAAAATCGGAATGTGCGGAAACTCCGGTGTCGCCATGACTCAATATCGAATCGCCGCCGAGCAGCCCCCGCACCTGGCTTGTATCGCACCCTGGGAGGGCACCGGAGACCTTTATCGTGAATCGCTTTTTGAGGGCGGCATCCCGGCCTTGAGCTTTAACAACTTTATTACTTCCTCCCTCGTCGGTCCGGGCTATATCGATGATAATGTCGCCATGGCCGAAAAGTACCCATATATGAACGAATATTGGGCGGACAAGATTCCGAAATGGGAGAAGATCAAGGTTCCAGCCTATGTGACAGCCTGCTGGCAGCATATGCACCTCCGCGGGTCCATGGAATGCTTCCGCAAAATCCGCTCCACCAAGAAGTGGCTCCGCGCGCATAGAGAATTCGAGTGGCCCGATGCATACTGCAACAAATACCTGGAAGATCAGAGGCGCTTTTATGACCGCTACCTGAAGGACATCAACAACGGTTGGGAGCTGACGCCGAGGGTGCGCCTCGAGGTCATGGATGCCTATGATTGTGATTTTCAGACCGACCGTCCTGAAAAGGAATTTCCCCTGGCGAGGACCCAGTACAAGAAGCTCTACCTCAATGGGGCAAATGCATCGATGAGTTTTGAGCCGGTTGCCAATGAGACCAAGGTCGGCTATGACGGCGAAAAAGGGATGACCACCTTTGACATGAAGTTTGAGGAAGATACCGAGCTGACCGGTTACTTCAAGCTTCACCTGTGGGTTGAGTCTGAAGGCCATAACGATATGGATATCTTTGTGAATATTCAGAAGCTTGATGAACAAGGAAACTGGCTGCCGACCTCCGTGCTTGCGGAGCCGCATCCGGGTGCCTGGGGCAAGATCAGAGTGTCCCGGCGGGCGCTGGACCCGAAGCTGTCAAAAGACTTCCAGCCGGTCCAGGCGCATACCAAGGATGAGAAGCTTGCCCCGGGCGAAATTGTGCCGATCGACATCGAAATCTATCCGACCAGCAGAATCTGGCACAAAGGCCAGCAGATCCGGGTGCAAATCGCCGGGCACTATGTGCGCGAAGGCTGGTTCGAGCCATTCTTCTGGGATATCAACAACAAGGGCAAGCATGTGATTCGCGCCGGCGGAAAATATGATTCATACCTTCAGATACCTGTTATCCCGCCCAAATATGTGGCCGGCGATTATGTTTACAGGTAGGGGCGAGATAGGCTGGAATGGAAGTGCAGGAGTAAGCGTGACTGCGAGAACGAAGCAGCATACGCAAAAAAGGATGAACGATTTAGATTCAATACAAAAAGGAGGACCAACCATGAAAGTTCTTGGACTAACTTGCGGCAGGAAGATGAGCAATACGGAGATTCTTGTCAAAGAAGCGCTGATGGGGGCGGAGGAGGTGGGGGCACAGGTGGAGATCGTGCGTCTGATGGACCTCAATATCAAGCCGTGCACGGGGTGCAACTCTTGCGTGATCGATCTTTTCGAAAAGGCCGGCTCAGGGGAGTGCGTCATCAAGAATGACGATTTCAAGTTCATCGATGACAAAATTCATGAGTGCGACGGGCTGGTCCTGGGGTCCCCCACTTATGAGAAGACCCCGCAGGGTTTGTTGAAAGTCCTGAATGACAGGATGGGGCCGTCCCATGACTTGGCATTCAGAATCATTGCGAAGAAAATCAGGGAAGAGAAGGGCATTACCAAAGGCAAAGGGCCGGACGAGAGGTCGTTCAAACCGAGAGTGGCATCGCTCTTTGCCGTGGGAGGCAGCGACTGGACGACTCTGGCGCTACCCCTGCTGCAGATATTCGCCCTTCCGATGAACATGACGGTTGTGGATCAGCATGTGTTCAACTGGGTTGGTTTACCGGCCGTGGTCGTGTTGAAGCCGGAAATGCTCGAGAGAGCGAGAAGGTCCGGCCGTCACGTGGCAGAGACCTTGAAGAAACCGATTGAGGAGGCAAAGTACATCGGGGATCCCGGCAGATGTCCCGTTTGCCATTCAAACGTACTGGAGCTGGGCAAGACAACGGAATCGGTGATTTGCGCTGTCTGCGGTGTGAAGGGAACTTTGAAAACCAAAGGCGACGATTACGAACTGGAGGTTACGGACGAGGCGAGGGCACTTTCACACATTCTGCTTTCAGGCAAATTCCACCATGGCGACGATCTGAAGAATATTTCGCTGAAGCCTGACCCGCGGATGGCTGAGATCCCTGCGTTGATCGAGAAATACAAATCGTACCTGACGTACTCCAAGCCAAATCGAGGGGCGACTGCAAAGTAGCGGAGTGGCGATTAGGTTTACCAATAGCCAATACTTCATGTCGGAGCGACACCCGCGAACCATGAAAATCCCCCCTCGCCCCCCTTTTTCTAAGGGGAGTGAAAACCTCCTCCCTTTGGAAAATGGTTTGACAGGCTCACCATCCTGAGCTTGCCGAAGGAGGAAGGTTGGGAGGGATTTTAACACGCTGTCCAAGGAATGGAAAAAGGAGGATATCTCTCATGAGAAGTCTGGTCGTCTATTACTCTCAGACGGGAAACACCCAAAAGGTCGCTCGCGCAATTCACAAAGGGATGAGCTCGCTGATCGAGCAATGCGATATCGCCACGGTTAAGGAGGTTAAGCCTCAGGATCTGAGCAAGTACGATTTGATCGGCCTGGGCAGTCCGGTATGGGATGGCGCGGAGACCCCGAATGTCCGGCGCTTCACAGAGAATATTCCGAGACAACAGGGGAGGCATATCTTCTCCTTTAACACTCACGGCGTCATGCCGGAACACTACTTCCCCACCGTGGTCAGGAGGCTGAAGGGGAAGGGCTTCACGGTTATTGGGATGCGGGACTGGTACGGGGACGGCATTTTTCAGCTTGCCCCCAGCCCGTATTTTACCCACGGACACCCAGACGAAATTGACCTGAAAGAGGCGGAGGATTTTGGCAGAGCAATGGTAGAGGTCAGTCGTAGAGTATCTGCAGGGGAGACCGACCTCATTCCTCCGGTGCCCGCGCGCGTGTTTACGGAACAATTGCATGTCCTGACGGAGTTCTACCGGTCCGGCCATAACCCGCACGGCCTCATTAAATATGATCCCGAAAAGTGTGCCTATCCGAAATGCCGCCTCTGCATGGATCACTGCTTGATGGATTACATCGACCTGTCGGCTTCGCCAAGAGTCTTTGGGTCGAACAAAACAGAGTGTGACATGTGGCTCGGCTGCACCTTTTGCGAAATGATTTGCCCCACCGGCGCCATATCCTGTGACTGGGAGGGGTTCCAACGGGATTTTGGGGAAAAGATCGGTGTGGTTCTTGGCGGCAATCCGCTTGCGAATGCTGCAGAGGAGGCCATCGCTTCAGGTCGATTGAGGATGCTGATTCCCAGGGAAGAAGTGAGGTGGGATAAGCCCTATTTCAAAGTTCACAATAAACACCCCCGCTTCAAGATACCAAAAGATTAAACGAATTAGCCGAATGATGACGAATTTCGCGAAAAAAACCCATTCGTGTCATTCGTTGGAATTCGTGCTATTCGGATTCATTTTATGGAGGAGGTCGGGATGAAACTGCTGGGACTCTCGTGCGGGAGGAAGATGCAAAACACCGAAGTCCTCGTCAAAGAAGCAATGAGGGCGGCGGAGGATTTCGGTGCTGATGTTGGAATGATCCGCCTGCTGGACCTTGATATCAAGGCTTGCACGGGTTGCGTGAGTTGTGTTCGAAGCTTGATGCAAGGAGGACCAGGGAAGTGCGTGATCAAAGACGATTTGCACCTCGTCGAGGAGCAACTGATGGAGTGCGACGGACTTATCCTTGGCTCGCCGGTCTTTGTCCTGACCCCTCATGGGTTATTGAAGGTGATGAGCGACAGGTTTGGCCCCTCCCATGATTATGCTTTTCGGATGGGGGCCAAGCAAATAAGGGACGCCAAAGGGACGGGGAAAGGTCCTGACGAGAGATCCTTCAAAGGTAGGGTCGCAGGCTTTATATCCGTCGGGGGCGCAATTACTCCACATTGGCTTTCCCTGGGGCTCCCTCTGATGAACCTTTTCACCTTCCCGTCCCATATACAGGTGGTTGACCAGATGCAGGTGCTCGGGGTGAGCAGGTGGGGCCATGTTGTGTTGAATGACGAAGCCGTAGCAAGGGCCAGGAAGCTGGGGCACAATGTCGCTCAGGCCATGGGCAAATCCGAGAAGGAAGTGAGGTGGATGGGAGATGAGCCGGGGACTTGTCCTGTCTGCCATTCTAACCTTTTGACGGTGACAAAGAAGAATCCCATTGAGTGCGCCATATGCGGCATTAAGGGAGAGATCAAAGTTGAGGGCGACGACATCTTTGTGACCTTTAGTGAGGAGGAGCAGAAGAAAGCCCGTTTGACCGTAGCAGGGAAAGTGGAACACTATCATGAAATACGGGACAGCTTTAGGATCGCAGCGGCAAGAAAGGATCTCGATCAGATTCCGGAAAGGTTAAAGAAATACGAAGGGTATAGAGAAATAAAGAAAAAGGATCATTGCAAAGTGGTCAATGAGCAATAATCAATTAGCATTTTAATACAATGCTAAATTTGCAATGCTAATTTTGCAATTCGCATTTATCTGTTGATAATCTTTGTAAGAGGGTATTTGAGCTGTGATCACATTGAATATCGACGGACGGGACATTGAGACGAAAAACGGAAGGACAGTGCTCGAAGCCGCACTGGAGGCAGGGATCTATATCCCCCATCTCTGTCACCACCCTGATCTCACGCCTGTCGGAGGTTGCGGGTTGTGTCTTGTAGAAATCGAAGGGATGCAAGGGCTCCCCACTTCTTGCACGACACCCGCGGAAGAGGGAATGAGGGTGAAGACAAAAACGCCTCAGGTGGACCGGATGCGCCGTCTCGCCATGGAACTCATGCTGTCCGGTCATCCTCCCGAGTGCACGGTATGCTCCCAGTATCTTAACTGTGAACTGCAATCCGTGAAGCAATACATCGGGACAGCCGAGGAACTCCGCGTGAGAAGGCGATCAAAACCCTTTGCCGCGAATACCGCCAATCCTCTCTTTGTCCATGACCCTGGCCGGTGTATCCTGTGCGGTCGGTGTGTGAGGGCTTGCCATGATCTGCGCGGAGTCGACGTTCTCTCCTTTATGAAGAAGGGCAAAGAAGCCTACATTGGGACGGGCTCCGATTCTCCCCTGGCCGATGCCGGCTGCAGGTTCTGTGGCGCTTGTGTGGAGGTTTGCCCCACCGGCGCCCTGAGGGATAAAGAAGAGCTCACAAGGGGAAAAAGCCGCAGAGCAGCTCGCGTTCCCTGTAGATACACCTGTCCGGCGGAAATCGACATCCCCCGATACGTCCGTCTCATCCGTGAAAAAAAATATTCCGAAGCGACTGCGGTCATCCGTGAGAAGGTGCCTTTTCCAAAGGTCCTTGGGTATGTGTGTAACCACCCCTGTGAAGCGGTCTGTCGTCGCGGCGAAGTGAACGAGGCAATTTCCATAAAGGAACTGAAGCGTTTTGCCGCCGAGCGGGATCATACCAAGTTATGGGCAAAGAACTCCCGTAAGGCAGAACCAACAGGTAAGCGGGTGGCGATTGTCGGGTCGGGGCCGGCGGGACTGACTGCGGCGTACTACCTTGCAAAACTGGGTCATGCGGCCACCGTCTTCGAGGCCTTACCTTTTCCAGGCGGCATGATGCGCATCGGCATTCCCGAATATCGGGTCCCCAGGGATGTGCTGGAGGAAGAGATTCGGGAGATCGAAAGCATGGGTGTGGAAATAAGGACCAGCTCGAGGGTGGATTCGCTGGATCGTCTCTTTGAAGAGGGATACCACGCCATCCTTGTTGCCCTTGGCACGCATGAGGGTCAGAAACTGCCCATTCCTGGAGCCGACCAGGACGGGGTGTTGGTAAGCATGGATTTACTCAGGGATGTGAATCTCGGAAAAAAGGTGAAAGTCGGGAAAAGGGTGTTGGTGCTGGGCGGGGGAAATGTGGCCTTTGACTGCGCCCGCACGGCCCGAAGGCTCGGTGCGGATGAAGTCCATTTGGCTTGTCTGGAGTCGAGGGATAAGATGGTGGCCACGCCTGAAGAGATTTCAGAAGGCGAGGAAGAAGGCATCGTGTTCCACCCTTCCCGGACCTTCATGAGGATTTTGGGGGAACATGGGCAGATGATCGGCGTCGAATGCCTGAATGTGGACTCCTTCGAATTCGATGAGGAAGGCAAGGCTCAGATCAACGTTATTGAAGGTTCAGAGCACCTCCTGCCAGCCGATACGGTCATATTCGCGATCGGCCAGCGTCCGCAGATACCAGAGCGGTTTGAGTTGGCGACCGGGAGGGGAAACCGAATTGAAGTGGACTCCTATACTTTTCAAACCAGCAAGGAAGGTGTCTATGCCGTAGGGGATGCGGTCACGGGAACCACATCGGTGATCGAGGCGATCGCCTCGGGCCGGAACGGGGCCGTCGTTGTGGACAAATACCTCGGCGGCAGCGGTGAGATTGATGAAGTGTTGGTGCCCGTTGAAAAGCCTGAACCCGGGTTGGGCCGAAGAGAAGGTTTTGCCCGCGAGGGCCGGGTTGAAAATTCCCGTTTGACGCCCGATGAACGAGTGATCAGCTTTTGCCGGATTGTCCATGATCTTGACGAAAAGGCTGCAGTTGCCGAGTCGCACCGATGCCTGCAGTGCGATCTCAGGCTCAAGATGACACCGGTGAAGTTTTGGGGAGACTATTAGTCAGAAGGCAGAAAGCAGTAAGCAGTAAAGGAACAGTGATCAGTCATCAGTAACCAGTTATCAAAACAGACGAGGTAGGCACGAAGAGAAGATGGAACACGGACACGTCATTTTTATAGCATTTCGCAAAGGAGGAGGAGACAATGAGCCAACTTGAAGCTGACATCATCGTTGTTGCGGCAGGGGCTTCCGGGTTGCCGGCGGCCATCACCGCAGCCCAAGGCGGCGCCAAGGTCATCGTGTTTGAAAAAGGATCAACGACCGGCGGGACGGGCAATATGGGGATGGGACCCTTTGGCGTGGAAAGCAGACTGCAGCGCCTGAAGCAGGTAAAATTGACAAAAGATGAAGCCTTCAAGATATTTATGGACTACACCCACTGGCGTGTCGATGCCCAGTTGGTGAGGGCTTACATCGACAAAGCAGCCACCGGCATCGACTGGCTCGAGAAACTGGGGGTAGAATTTGTTGAGCCGGCTACTTACTTTCCCGGGGGAAATTACACATGGCATCTGGTGAAACCGGCAACGGGTCAGCCCGGACCGATGGCCTCGGGCACCATGATGAAAATTTTGACGGACAGGGCAAAAGAACTGGGAGTTAAAATTTTTCTTCAGTCGCCAGTTAAGAAGATTCTTAAACAAGGGGACCGCGTGACAGGGGTGGTGGCTGAAGACAAATCGGGCGAGCCTATCCAAGTTAAGGCCAAGGCCGTGATCATCGGTACCGGCGGATTCGGAGACAATCCGGATATGATTAAAAAATACACTGGATTTGAATGGGGCAGGGATCTCTTCTCCTTCAGGATCCCCGGCATGGTGGGCGACGGGATCCGAATGGCCTGGGAAGTGGGGGCTGCGCCGACCGAAATGAGCATGGAAATGATCTATGGAATGCCCGGAGAATTGGATCCGAGACTCCACGAAACCTTTCGCCAGCCCCACCTCATGGTCAATCTGTTGGGAGAGCGGTTCTTCAATGAAGAGATCATGCCCAATACCACCTTCACGGGGAACGCCATCGCCAGGCAAAAAAATAGAGCGGCCTTCCTCATCTTCGACGAGAACATAAAGAGACATATGGAGACCGTTGGATACGATTTCTTGAGTGTCGTTTTCCCTTTAACGAAAGTTGACAATCTCGATGCCCTGATCAAGGAGGCCTTTGATAAAGGCTATAAGGACGTGTTTGTGGCAGATTCTTTGGAAGAATTAGCCGGCAAGACAGGAATCGACCCGGAGGGATTGAAGAAAACCGTGGAGCAATACAACAGATTCTGTGAGAAAGGCCATGACGATATCTTTAACAAGAGTTTTAACCTTCTGAGGCCGGTCAAAACCCCCAAGTTCTACGCCGCAAGGCACTTACCCGGTGCGTATGGCACTCTCGGAGGGATTAAGATCAACCACAAAACAGAGGTTCTGAACAAGGATTGGAAGAAAATCCCAGGGCTTTATGCCGTGGGAACTGACGTCTGTACGATATACGGCGACAGTTATGTGTTTGTTCTTCCGGGCAACACCATGGGCTTTGCCATCAATACCGGCCGCATTGCCGGAGAAAACGTGTTGGAATACATCAAATCCGTCGGCCAATAACCTTTTGATCCAGGATCGGCAAGGATAAAGATAAGGATCTGATCTAAACGATGCATTGACAATTATGACTTAGACTTATATATTCGAAACAAAGAATCATCATGGGATTACATTTCCCAAGGGACAGTCCAACCAGGGATCCTAATGACCCTTCGGACGTCCTTGGGACAAGGGAGGAATTGAGATGAAAAAAAGACAACAGGTTTTTTTTGTCGGTTTTGTTTTAACCGCGCTGGGACTTTTCTTCGGAGCCCCACCGATTCAGGCGCAGTCCTATCCGGCTCATACGATTCAGGTGGTCATTCCAGGAGCCCCTGGAGATGCGATGGACTTGGCCGGGAGAGTCGCCATCGAGGAGCTGGAAAAGATCCTCAAGGTTTCGGTCGTGGTGATCAATAAGCCAGGCGGGGGCGCCTCTGTGGGCACGGATTTCGCCGCCAAGGCCAAGAAAGACGGTTATACGCTTCTCTACAGCAACTCATCGGGTCTGGTTTACAATCCGGCCTTTAATCCGGAGACGACTCCTTATCAAACCCTTCGGGACCTCGAGCCTCTGGCCCTTCACGTCACTTTCCCGGATGGCATCTGGGTACAGACCGAAGCCCCCTGGAAGAATTTTGCCGAGGTGATCGATTACTCCAAGAAGAATCCGGGGAAGTTCCGCTGTGGAACTTTGGGCATAGGTTCCATCAACCATTTCAGAATTGAGATTCTCAAATCGGTGACCGGTGCCGATATTAACATGATTCCTTTCAAAGGAGCGATGCCCGCTCTCACGGCTCTCTTGGGAGGCCATACCGAGTCCTCGTTTACGGCGGTCGCCATTACCTACCCGCATTATAAATCAGGCAAGGTAAGACCGATGTTGCTTGACCAGAAAGTAGCCGATCTCCCGGGAGGGCTTACGCTGCAGGAAATGGGTTACAAGCTGGGTCTCCCATTAACCTTTTTTGCGTTCCTCGCGCCCGCAGGAATTCCCGAAGAGGCAAAGAAGGTGCTGGTTCCTGCCTTGGAGAAAGCGGCAAACAATCCTGAAGTTGTCGCCAAACTGCGGAACATGCGGATTATCCCGAACTACAAGCCGCCGGAAGAACTGAGAAAGATGATCAGCGAAGACTATGAAAACGCGAGGCAAGTCGTCAAACAAATGAAATTAAGCAAGTAAAAGTGGTTTTCCTTCCAGGATCTTTTCATCCGACCGCAAAGCGGGGGGTCCGCATTCTGAAGCGGGCCCCTCGCTTCCTTTTTTGAGGCTTGCTTTTTTCAGGAAGGAAATCGATTCGCCCGAATCCCGCGAATTGTCTTTGTTAGCCGATCCCGGCTTCCCCGGCAGATCTGGGAGAGGAAACCGCCCCCCTATTTTTACTTGTTCCCCGGAGAATTTGAACTTTTGGCATGACGAGGTTGACAGATCATGCAGTATCCGATATGTTTGTATACGAACATTTTGTGGACAATTGTTAAAGGAGGTAGACCATGACTAAGAAGACTTTGACTTTGTTCATTTTTATCCTCTGTCTTGGGTTGTTCTTGGGGGGATGTCCTAAGAAAAAAGTCGCTGTCAGCAGAGACCTGGCGTCCGTCCAGGCAGAAGAGGCCGCTCGCCTTGAACGCGAGCGACAGGCAAGAGAGGCTAGAGAAAGAGAATTAGCTAAGCTCAGGGAAGAAGAGCTGAAGAAACCGACAGAGGGAGAGTTGGTCGCAAAGAAAGAGCCGGGGATCGAAGGAGAAGTCTACGAATCAAAACTGCTCAAAGACATCCACTTTGACTTTGACAAATACGACATCCGGCCGGTGGATGAGGCCGTCTTGAAAGAAAATGCAGTCTTTTTGAAAAACAACCCTAATCTTAAAGTCCAGATTGAAGGTCATTGTGATGAGAGAGGCACCGCCGAGTACAACCTCGCTCTCGGGGAAAGAAGAGCCAACAATACGAAAAAATATCTTGTCTTCCTCGGCATTCCAGCGGATCGTATTTCAACGATCAGTTATGGTGAGGAGAAACCTTTAGACAAGGGCCGCCATGAGGAGGCCTGGGCGAAGAACCGAAGAGCTCACATCGTCGTGTTATCCAAGTAAGCGAAGCGGACCGATCCCGGGGCTCCGAGATTTTCCCGAGGATCGACATGGAAGGAGGAAAACTTGAAAACACTCGGCAGGATGAAAATAGGGTTCATTCTTTCCATCGGGGTGTTGCTCGTAGGGTGCGCATCCGTCCGGGACGCAAGAATCCTCGACAGGGAGGTCGATGTTCTTCATTCGAGGATCAACGCGCTTCAGAAAGAAAATAAATCCTTAGAGAGTAAAATGTCTGCCCTCTCCACTGAGAACCAAAAGCTCCGGACCGATCTTCTTTTCCGTGTCGAAAACCTCCAATCTGAAGTTCGAACCCTCTCCACGAGCGTCGAGGAATATAAGGATTATGTCAAGAGGCCGTCGAAGGAAATCGGCCGTGTCAAGGAGGACGTCGACGGTCGATTGAGGGTTCTCGAAGAGGAGAGAAAGGGACTGGAGGAGAAGAACAAAGCCCAGGAAGAGAGGATCCGGGGAATGGAGGATCGTCTCAAGGGGATGGAAGCGAAGATTAGACAGGCAGAGCAGCAAAAACAGAGTCCACCGAAAGAGATGCCTTCCGAAGAAAAAGGGGCCCCCGTAGGGATGGGGAACATGTACAAAGCAGCCTATGAGACCTTTCAGAAGGGAGACGTTGAAGGAGCGCGAAAGAAATTCGAAGCCTTTCTCAAACAGTACCCGAACACCGAACTCTCCGGCCACGCGCAGTTTTGGATTGGAGAGACCTATTATCAAAAAAAGGATTTTGAGAAGGCCATCTTGGAATATGAAAAAGCGATCACCAAGTATCCGGAAGGAAGTAAAGTTCCGGCAGCCTTATTGAAACAGGGTCTCGCCTTCCTGGAATTGGGTGACAAGCCAAATGCCAGAAACCTTTTCAAGCGAGTCATCGAGCGGTATCCCCGTTCAGAGCAGGCGGATATGGCAAAAAAGCAACTGGAAGCGGTGAAGCCACCCCCCAGTGAGCCCAAGGGAAAGCCAGCGCCTTCTACCAAGAAGAAAAGTCCGTAGCCGGATAGAAGGTTCTCTCTTTCCGGGTGGACCGGCCGCGGCAGTCTCATGGCGTCGCGGCCGCACGCACCTTCGCTCCGTCCGCATTCCCCTGCACGGTGACCCACTTGAGATTCTTGTTGCTTCTTTTCCAATTCTAATATAAATTCTGAACTGAAAGGGGGGTGAAAACGATGAAAACTCAATACAAAGGATTTATGAGGGACAGAATACAAAAAAATCCGGTCACCATTCGTCCAGAGGCGTCCTTTTTCGAGGCACGGAGCCTCATCCATGATAAGGGAATCCGCCATCTCCCCGTCGTCGATAAGGAGAATAAGCTGGTGGGAATTGTGACGGAAAGTGATATTCGCGAAGCTGGTCCCTCCGATGTCGCCACGCTAAGTGTCAAAGAACTGACGGATCTTCTGGGAACCCTGAAGGTCTCCGAATTGATGGTACCCAAGGAGAAAGTGATTACGATCACTCCTGACACTCTTATTGAAGAAGCCATCCAACTGATGCACGATCATAAGATCGGGTGCCTTCCGGTGATCGATCAGGGGAAACTTTACGGGATCTTTACGGAAACGGATGCTTTGGCCCATCTCGTGGATATATTTGGCTCCAAGCAGAAGGGGACGCGCCTCACCGTCGCCTTTGAAGATAAAGCCGGCGCCATGGCAGGAATACTTGAAGTATTTAAGAAACACAATGTGGATGTGATCAGCATCGTCTCTCCCTCTTTTCTGGTCGAAGGGAAAAGGATTGCCGCCATTCGCATTAAGACAGAAAAATACGAACCCATTGCCAAAGATTTGGAGAAAGCCGGCTATCCTGTATTATCCGTAGGCAAATGGCCTTCCGTCTAGTGAACCATCTACAAAGTTCAAAGGCAGGGTCAATAGAGGCCCTGCCTTTTTTTCATACTCTAAAATTTTAGAGCGGCAGGCGGGTAAAGGGAGGTTTGGAAGATGGAACCCACCAACAAACTGGTAAATCCGATGTTGACCGATTTCTACCAGATCACCATGTCCTATGCTTATTGGAAAGCCGGGGTGCACGAGGAGGAGGCGGTCTTTGACCTTTTCTTCCGCCAAAATCCCTTTCACGGAGAATTTGCCATTTACGCCGGACTCGGGGAGAAGCTCAGGTTGTTCGAGAATTTTCATTTTACCGATGATCAGATTGCCTACCTCAAGGAACAAATGCCGCAATGCGAGAAAAAATTTTTCGATTGGCTCAAGAGCGTGGACTGCTCCAGGATGAAAATCTACGCCTTTGAAGAAGGAACGATCTCTTTTCCTCGCGAGCCTTTAATGAGGGTTCAAGGCCCGATCGCGGTTGCCCAGCTGCTCGAAACCTCCGTTTTGACGCTGACCAATTATCCTAGCTTAATGACCACCAACGCGGCGAAATATCGCTTGGCGGTCGGGTTTGATAAGGGCTTGATTGAATTCGGATTGCGAAGGGCACAAGGCCCGGATGGAGGGGTTTCCGCTTCCCGTTACAGTTACATGGGGGGCTTTGATGGGACGAGCAATGTTATGGCAGGCTATCTTTTCGGTGTGCCGATCAAGGGAACGCACGCCCACTCGTATGTCCAGTCTTTTACAGACATTGGGGATTTGAAGAATCATACACTGGAGGGGGCAGACCGAAAGGATTATGATTTTGTCAAAATCGTTTTGGACATCCGAGCCAGCTTGGGTTTCCATTATACAAACGAAGGAGAACTTGCATCCTTTATTGCGTATGCCCAGGCTTTTCCAAAAGAGTTTCTGGCGCTTGTGGATACTTACGACACCTTGAGATCGGGCGTCCCCAACTTTATCTGCGTCGCCCTTGGGCTTCTCAAATTAGGTTACAAGCCCATCGGGGTCAGATTGGATTCAGGAGACCTTTCCTACCTTTCAAAGGAAACGAGGAAAATCTTCAATGAAATGAGCGTCAGGACCGATCCCGCTCTTTCAAAGTTTCTGATTCTGGCCAGCAATGAAATTAACAAGAGCGTCTTGGTCTCACTCAAGCAACAGGGTTATGAAATCGACACGTTTGGCATAGGCACGCATCTTGTGACGTGCGATGACCAGCCTGCCATGGGATGCGTCTATAAACTCGTCGAGGCAAAGGGGGTCCCTCGGATAAAACTCTCCCAGGAATTGAGCAAGATGACCATCCCCGGAAGGAAAGAGGTCTACCGTCTTTTCGGTGAAGACGGCTCCAGCTTGCTGGATCTGATGATCCGAGTGGGAGATCACCCGCCGGAGCCCGAAAAGCGCGTCTTATGCCATCACCCCTTTGACCATATCAAACGAGTTTATGTCACTCCCTCGAAAGTGGTCCCACTCCATCATTGCGTCTGGGATGGAAAAAGGGTTTATCCAGAAGTTCCGTTAAAGGAGTCGAGAGATTATGTTCTGAATCAGCTGCGGCGGACAAGAGAGGACCATCTCAGAGACATCAACCCGACTCCCTACAAGGTGTCGGTGAGCGAAGAGCTTTACAATTACGTTTACCACCTGTGGGCAGAAGAGTCTCCGGTCAAAGAGCTGAAATAAGTGTTTTCGCAGAATATTCACCTACCGTTCACTGAAATATTGAGTGCCGGTCAGTAAAACCTTTCGACAAGACTTAGGGAATCGAAGGGTTGACAATTCCTTAGTATTATTATAATTTCCTTCCATCTTAAAGAGACGGAGGAGGGGAACATGGACTATAAAGCATTTGTAGAAGACCAGATTGCTTCGATCAGAGAAACCGTAGGAACTGGCATTGCGATTAATGCGCTCAGCGGAGGGGTGGATAGTTCGGTCGTGACCGTCCTCGGACACCGTAGCCTGGGCGCCCGGCTCAAGACCGTCTTCATCGAGAATGCTCTCATGCGAAAAGGGGAACCGGAACGGATTGTCAAAATCTTTGCAAAAATGCGAATTCCTGTGCAACTCGTGGATGCAAGAGCTGAGTTTTTGAGTGCCCTCAAAGGATTGACGGATCCTGAGGAGAAGCGTCATGCCATCACCCACACCTTCTATTCCAAGGTCTTCGGAAGACTTGTCCGCGAGACAGGTGCCACATTTTTGCTCCACGGGACCATCCTCACAGACATCGAAGAGACCGTCGCAGGCATCAAGCGCCAGCACAACATTCTTGCCCAGGTCGGAATCAATCCTGAGAAGGAGTACGGCTATCGGGTTTTGGAACCGCTACAGACTCTTCGCAAGGACGGGGTGAGAAAAGTGGCGAGGACCCTGGGACTCCCTGCTGAAATCACGAAGAGAATTCCTTTTCCGGGTCCTGCTCTGGCCACGAGGATTGTGGGAGAGGTGACAGAAGAGCGGCTTGAGATCGTCCGAGAGGCCACAGCCATTGTTGAGAAAGAGCTCGCCAAGACCCGGGCGTTTCAATATCTGGCGGTTCTTCTGAATGATAAGGCCACTGGAATCCGCGAGAACAAGCGCGAGTTTGGACAGATTATAGTCGTTCGGTGCATCAACAGCGTGGACGCAAGGACAGCAACGCCGACGAAACTTCCCTGGGAAAAACTTCTTCGGATCAGCAAACAGATCACAGCCATCAAGGGCGTCAACCGTTGCCTTTATGACCTTACTCCCAAGCCTCCGGCAACCGTCGAGTATATCTGATCCGTAGGCTGCGGGTTTTTCTCGATGTTCCCGGGACCGGAACGTGCCGCAAGCCCCGCCGTGCCTGCCCCGTCCTAACGGGGTGGGTGGGGTTCGTTGCGAAAGACAAGGATGAAGTCCGAAAGAAAGAAAAAAGCTCGCTCCCTCTTCTCCTTCAGCGCCTTTCATTTTATCGATGACGGTTTCACGGATTCCCTCTATCTCCTTCTTCCTTTCATTGCCGCCGAGTTGAGCCTTAATTTTAGCCAGGTGGGGTTGCTGAAGGGGGTTTTTTCCGGATCGATGGCCCTGTTTCAGGTTCCGTTAAGCTTCTTGGGTGAGAGGATTGGCGAGTTGACCGTGATTGCCGCCGGAACCTTCGGACTGGCCGGCGGATTCTTGCTCCTGGCCAGGGTTCACGGCTTTTCGGCCATTGTGATCTCTCTCATTCTTGCGAAGGTAACGGGGGGAGGACAGCACGGTTTAAGTTCTTCTCTTCTCTCGAGGGTCTTCGAGATTTCCGGCCGGCGGACAGCTATGGGGACTTACAATTTCTCGGGCGATCTGGGAAAAGTCTGCTTTCCATTCTTGCTGGCCTTGATGATCAATCTCTGGGGCTGGAGGCAGGCCGTTTCGGTTCTTTCGGTCTTTGCAGTTGCAGCAGCCGCTGTCCTCTGGGCAGTCGCCAGAGACAAAGAAAAAGATTCTCTTATCTCTCCGCCCCAAGAAGCGCCCCCGGCCAAAAAGGGAAATTGGGGAATTCGGGATTTGAAGAGCTTCTCGTCCCTTTTGACCATTGGCATCATCGATATCACCACCCGGACGGCTTTACTTACTTTTCTTCCTTTTCTCCTTCTTCGAAAAGGGATTCCGGCGTCTCAGGTGGGCTTTGCGCTCACCCTTCTTTTCGCGGGA
>Ga0316630_10000205_pt1 | contig 16099 bp, 15 predicted proteins | sample OWC_May_M1_C1_D6_FD_207658 | JGI IMG/M metagenome (GOLD analysis project Ga0316630, IMG submission 207658) | Wetland soil microbial communities from Old Woman Creek delta, Ohio, United States - OWC_May_M1_C1_D6_A | ecosystem: Environmental > Terrestrial > Soil > Wetlands | place: USA: Ohio...
CACCAATAAAAAACACGAAAAATATCCGAGTAAAAGAATTATGAAGATAGTGGCTTGCGTCAAACAGGTTCCCGAAATCACCAATGTGCGGGTCAATCCCGAGACCGGGACGTTGATCCGCGAGGGGGTCGCTTCGATTCTGAACCCCTTCTGCGAGTACGCCCTGGATCACGCCGTGCGGCTCAAGGCGGCCAACCCGGACATCGAGATCATCGCCGTCAGCATGGGGCCGCCCCAGGCTCAGTCGGCCCTCATGCGCTGCCTGGAGCTCGGGGCCGACCGCGCGATCCTGGTGAGCGACCGCAAGTTCGCCGGCGCCGACACCTGGGCCACGGCCTTGACCCTGGCGGCGGTCATCCGCGCGGCGGAGCCGGATGTCGACCTGATCCTGGTCGGCAAGCAGGCCATCGACGGCGACACGGCCCAGGTGGGCCCGGAAATCGCCGAGATCCTGGGGATGGCCCAGATCATGTACGGGGTGGAAATGTCCCTCACGCCCAACCGCAAGCGCATCCGCGTGAAGCGCGAGGTCGAGTCCGGGTACGAGGTGCTGGAATCGCGCTTGCCGGCGCTGGTCTCCGCCAGCAAGGGCGACATCATGCGGCGCATGCCCTCGCTGGCCGATCTCCTTTCCGCGCGGCGCAAGGAGTTGCGGCTCCTCACGGCCGCGGACCTGGGACTCTCGGAAAGCGAGCTTGGCCTGGCCGGGTCCTACACGCAGGTGGTCAAGGTCTTCCCGCCCCAGCCCAAAAAAGACGGCTTGAAGCTGGAAGGCCTTGAACCGGCCGCAGCGGCAAGGGAGATAGCGGCGTTCCTGAAATCGGAAGGGTATGTATGATTAAACCGGCAATCGAATATGGCAACTCTCGATGAGGCGCCGGCAGGTGGGGTGCCCGCCGGTGCGTTGACTGCTGGAATTTGCTCTGATTGATTGCCGGAACCGAATTTAAAAAACAAACCGAAGCCGGGTTGAAAAATGCTGAAGATCGACCATCAAATTTGCAACCTCTGCGGCCTGTGTCAGAAATCGTGCCCCTTCGGCGCGATTTCTGCCGGCGAGGATAAAGTCGCGGTCGACGAGCGCTGCACGCTCTGCGGCGCTTGCGTCAACGTCTGCCCGCAATCGGCCCTTTCCATCGAGCGCCGGCAGGCCTCCCCGGAGGAGCTCGCGCGCTACCAGGGGGTGTTCGTCTGGACCGAGTGCGAGGAACGCGAGCAGAAGTCGGCCCCGCGCAAAGTCGTCTACGAGCTGCTCACCCACGGCCGCAAGCTGGCGGACCGCCTGGGGCAGCCGCTGACCGCGGTGGCATTAGGCGACGGCCGCATGCAAGGATTGGAACGCTTGTGTCACCAGGGCGCGGACCGCGTCATCTGCTGCCGGCACGACCTGCTCGGCGGCTATACCACGGACGGCTTCACCACGGCGCTGGCGGCGGTGGTGGCCAAGGAAAAGCCCTCGGTCCTGCTCTTCGGGGCCACCCCCAACGGCCGCGACCTGGCCCCCCGGGTGGCCGCCCGCCTGCGGTTCGGCCTGACGGCGGACTGCACCGGACTGGCCATCGACGACCAGGGCCAGCTCGTGCAGACGCGGCCGGCCTTCGGCGGCAACATCATGGCAAGCATCATCTCACCCTACACCCGGCCGCAGGCCGCCACGGTTCGGCCGAATGTCTTTGCCGCGGCTGCACCGGACCCCGGCCGGCCGGTCGCGATCGAGGATTTCCCGGTCAACCTGTCAAAGGCCGCCATCCGCACCAAGGTGGTGGAGCGGATCCAAATGGCCTCTGAGGGCGAGAAGATCGAGGAGGCGCGCATCATCGTCTCGGCCGGGCGCGGGTGCGGGGAGCCGTCCACCCTCGACCTGGTGCGCAGCCTCGCGTACAGGCTCGGCGGCACCATGGCGGGCTCGCGGGCCATCGTCGAACTCGGCTGGATCCCCCACACGCTTCAGGTGGGCCAGTCCGGCACCACGGTGGGCCCGGATCTCTACATCGCCGTCGGCATCAGCGGCGCCGTGCAGCACATCGTCGGGATGAGCTCGTCGAAGAAGATCATCGCCATCAACAAGGACCCGGATGCGCCCATTTTCAAGGTCGCCGACCTCGGGATCGTCGGCGACGCCATGGCCATTTTGCCGAAGCTTTTGGAGGCCATCCGGCCGTGAGGCTTTCCGGGGCCCAAAAAGGGAAACACATAGACCATGTACTGGGAACCGCACCTTGAAACCATGCCGCGGGCTCGCCTGCGCGAGCTGCAGCGGCAACGCCTGCAGGCAACGCTCCAGCGCGCTGCGGCATCGGCCTACTATCAGCGCATGTTCCAGGAAGCCGGGGTGGCCGCCGACCGCATCGAGGGCCTCGAAGACCTGCGCCGCCTGCCGTTTACGACCAAGCAGCATCTGCGCGAAGGGTACCCCTTCGAGTTTCTGACGATCCGCAAGGAGGACGTGGTCCGGCTGCACTCGTCTTCCGGGACCACCGGGCAGGCGACCGTGGTCTGCCACAACGCGCATGACCTGGCGATGTGGGCGAATCTGATCGCGCGCTGCATGTACATGACCGGGGCCAGGCCTGCGGACGTGTTTCAGAACATGACGGGCTACGGCATGTTCACGGGCGGGCTGGGGTTTCACTACGGGGCGGAGCGGCTGGGCATGCTGACCGTCCCGGCGGGAGCGGGCAACAGCAAGCGGCAGATCAAGTTCATGCAGGATTTCGGCACCACGATCCTCCATGCGATCCCCAGCTACGCGCTGCACTTGCTTTCGGTCTTCGAGGAGACCGGGGTCGACCCGAAACGCGACCTCCGGCTGAAAATCGCCTACCTGGGCGCCGAACCCTACTCCGAGCACACCCGCCGGCGCGTGGAGGCGGGACTGGGGGCCAAGGTGTTCAACTCCTATGGCCTGTCTGAAATGTCCGGCCCCGGCGTGGCGTTCGAGTGCCCTGAACAAAACGGGATGCACATCTGGGAAGACGCCTATCTGGTCGAGGTGCTCAACCCCACCACGCTGGAACCCGTGCCGGACGGCGAAGAAGGGGAGCTCGTCCTGACGACGCTCGACCGCGAAGCCATGCCGTTGATCCGCTATCGGACACGGGATCTGACCGCGATTCTGCCCGGGGCCTGCCCCTGCGGGCGCACGCACAAACGGATCGCCCGGATCAAGGGGCGGTCGGACGACATGTTCATCATCAAGGGCGTCAACGTCTTCCCCATGCAGGTCGAAACGCTGCTGATGAGCGTCCCGGAAGTGGGCAGGAATTACCGGATCCTCCTCGAAAACGAGGGCCCCATGGATACGATGACCGTGCAGGTGGAGGTGCAGCACGAGTTTTTCCGGGGGGATATAAAAGGCGTGAAGGCCCTGCAGCAGCGGATCACCGCAGCCCTCAAAGGCGAATTGCTGTTCACGCCCAAAGTCGCTCTGGTCGAGCCCGACTCGCTGCCCAAGAGCGAGGGCAAGGCGGTGCGGGTGGTCGATCGCCGCCGCAAAGAATAACCCCGGGCGGAGGCTGCCGGCGCGAGGATCCTCGCCGGCCCAAGGAGTGTGCGATGATTGCCTATCAACTTTCCGTTTTCGCCGAAAACAGGCCGGGGCGGCTGGACCACATCACCGGTGTGCTCGCCCAGGCGAATATCAACATCCGGGCCATCAAAATCTCGGATCTCGGCGAGCATGGGGTCGTGAAAATGCTGGTCGACGACCCGGGCAGCGCCTACCGCGCCCTCAAGCAGGCGGGCTTGCTGGTATCGCAAAAAGAAATTGTCGCCGTGGCGGTGGAAGACCGGCCCGGTGGCTTGCACGATGTGCTCCAGATCCTGACCCGGCAGCGGGTCAACGTGGAAGACTCCTACGGATTCGTTTTACGCGATCGGGCGGTTCTGGTGATTGAAGTCGCGGATGTGGCGGAAACCATGGTGTTGCTGAAAGCGGCCGGGCTCCATCTGCTGTCGAAGCAAGAGATTTACGCGTTGTAACCCGTGGTTCAAGCCACCCGCCTCACGGGTGCCCGTTGGCTGCCGTCGCTGTATTCACGGGTTTTTCGGAAGGTGATCTCGGGCCAATCTTTCACCGCAAAACCGAGGCGGAATTCGTTGGCGCACAGGTACGTGAGATACCCCTCGGCATCATAGGCCAGATCGTAGCGCTGCATCCTTTCAAAACGTTCGAGAGTTTTCTTGTCGTCGCAGTCGACCCACCGCGCCGTCGAATAATCCACCGGCTCATACACCGCGTCCACACCGTATTCGGCCTCCAGGCGGGCCATGGTGACATCGAACTGCAATAGCCCGACGGCCCCCAAAATGAGGTCGCCGCCCACAAGGGTCCGGAACACCTGGATGGCGCCCTCTTCGGCAAGCTGGATGAGTCCTTTGTGAAGTTGTTTGGACTTCATCGGGTTTTTCAAGCGGACGCGGCGGAAATGCTCTGCCGCAAAACTAGGGATGCCGGTGAACTGCAGCGGTTCCCTTTCGGAGAAGGTGTCCCCGATGCGGATGGTGCCGTGGTTGTGGATGCCGATAATGTCGCCCGAAAAGGCTTCTTCGACATTGGTGCGATCCTGGGCCATGAATATGGTGGCGTTGTTGAGCGCCACCTGTTTTCCGATCCGGTGGTGGGTCACCCTCATCCCGCGCGTGAACTTGCCGGAACAGATCCGCAGAAACGCGATTCGGTCGCGGTGCGCCGGGTCCATGTTGGCCTGGATCTTGAAAACAAAACCGGAAAAGGCCTCTTCGCAGGGCTCGACGGTGCGGGTCAGGGCATTGCGGGGCCGCGGCGGCGGGGCCAGCTCGACAAACGCGTCGAGCAACTCCTGCACGCCGAAATTGTTGAGGGCGCTGCCGAAAAAGACCGGGGTCTGGCTTCCGTTGAAAAAGTGCTCCCGCTCAAACGGGTTGGCGGCCCCTTCCAGCAACGCCACCTGGCCCCGCAGCTCACCCGCCTGGCTGCCCAGAATCCGGTCGAGCAGCGGATCACCCAGATCGGTGATGCGGATCCCCTCCCGGTCCCGGGTGTCAAGCCCGGGGGTGAACAGATGCAGCTCTCTGCGTTGGAGGTTGTAAACCCCCTTGAAGCCCTTGCCCATGCCGATCGGCCATGAAAAAGGCGTGCACTCGATCTGCAGCTTTTCCTCGATTTCATCGAGCAGCCCGATCGGGTCCAGACCTTCCCGGTCCAGCTTGTTGATGAAGGTGATGATGGGGGTGTTGCGCATCCGGCAGACCTCCATCAGCTTTTCGGTCTGAAGCTCCACGCCCTTGGTGCTGTCGACGACCATCAGGGCGCTGTCCACCGCGGTCAGCACCCGGAAGGTGTCTTCGGAAAAATCCTGGTGGCCGGGGGTGTCCAGGAGATTGATCTCCAGGTCCCGGTAGTTGAACTTCATCACCGAGGTGGTGACGGATATGCCTCGTTCACGCTCGATCGCCATCCAGTCGCTGGTGGCATGCCGGGCGGCTTTGCGCGCCTTGACCATGCCGGCCATGTGGATGGCCCCGCCGAAAAGCAGCAGCTTCTCGGTCAACGTGGTCTTGCCCGCATCGGGGTGGCTGATGATGCCGAACGTGCGGCGCCGGCCGATCTCTTTATGAAATGCCTGGTTCATGTCGACTCTCGTTATGAATGCGCCTCGCCTGGCGGAACGGCCCCGCCGACAGCAACGCCCGACCGCACAACGTGCGCCGGAAATTATGAATCATTACCAGCGTGGTGGCTTGATTCCCCGAGAATCAGGGCGGAGGGCCCGGCAGCCGTAAAATGGCCGAGCGGGATAACGCAGATCGCATGTCTTGATTAAGGCCTGCTGAACACACGAGAAGGGATTCCCCCACAATCCAACCGTTTATGTTTATATTTATATCCCAACAACGGGTTCGCGTCAAACGGAATTGTGTAACTTTTACGCTCGTTGTGCGTTAAGATAAACGTGTGAACACCTTTAAGGACTTCTATAGCCGGCAGCGGCAGAAATTTTTCAGCTATCTCGTCCGGCGCTCGGGGGATTATCACCTGGCTTGTGACATCATGCAGGAGAGCTTTACCCGGCTCTATGAAAAATACTCGGCGGAAAGCTTCACGCCTCAATTGCTATACACAATCGGCCGAAACCTGGTTCACGACGCGCTGCGCCGGCAAAGACGAAACCCGACGCTTCCAGAGGAAAAAGACCAACCGACGATCGACCCGAACCACGACCTCATGGTCCGCGACGAGTACCGCCGGGTCATGGCCGCCATGCGGCGCCTGGAGGATGACGAAAGGGATCTCCTGGCGCTGGTGGTGAGCAGCGAGCTCTCCTACCGGGAGCTGGCCGCAATAACCGGCATCAGCGAGGCCAACGTCAAGGTGAAAATCCACCGCACACGTAAAAAACTGAGAAATATTCTCGAAACGGGTGGAACATGAACGACCAGCTTATCAGCCTGTACATCGACGATGAACTCAGCTTGGACGACAAAATCGATTTCGTTGAAACCGTCTATGACAATAAACATTTCAGGGATGATACCCTGGACCTCCTCCGGCAGGAAAAACTCATCCGCTCGGAAGTCGTTGAAAAGATGCCGGCGCTCAGCATCCGGGAGCCGATCGCCCCTTGGCATCTGCGGCTGTTCAGGCCGGTTGCCGCCCTCGCAGCCGGGCTGGCTGCCGCGGCGGTCCTGTTTGTTGTTTTTTTACCGCCCCAGCAACCATCTCTGCGACCCTATCGGTTCGTGATCTACCAGCCGGAGGCGGAGCGGGTGGAACTCGCCGGGAGCTTCAGCGGCTGGAAGAAGATACCGCTGAAGCCTGCAGGGAGCAGCGGCTACTGGGAAATCACCCTCGAGCTTTCAGAAGGCGACCACCGCTTCAGCTATATCATCGAGGGGAACCTGAGGCTGGCCGACCCAACGATTGCGGTCCGCGAAACCGACGACTTCGGCGGGGAGAACTCAATTTTGGCGGTCAGGCTGTAAACGTGAAAAACCGGGTGATTACGATTCTGGTGGTCGTTTTTTCAGTGGGTTGCGCCGCCCACTACCACACGATTCGCAATGGCCAAGCCGAGGTCTACCTTAAAGCGCCCGGGGCGCAGTCGGTCTTTCTGGTGGTGTCCGGCGCTGTCTTCGAGAAGATACCCGCCGTTCGGACCCAACCCGACACGTGGAAGGTCACTTTGGACCGGGCAAACGAATTCAAGTATTTTTACCTGGTGGACGGAACTGTTTACCTGCCGGACTGCCGCTTGAAAGAAAGAGACGATTTTGGGGCTGACAATTGCGTCTTTTCACCCTAAGCGCATGAACGAGGTTGCAAGGGACATGAACCGCAAGAAATCGTTCGGGACAACCATCGTGTTGCTGACCGGGGTTCTATTCATTCTTGTCATTCTTGCCGCCGCGGCCTCGGCTGACGAGGTGGATCAGCGCCTGTCCCAGTTGCCCACCCCCGTCCAGGAGCGCACCCGCGAGATGATTCGAGCGGGCGTCCGCACCGAGGACGCCGTTCAGTTGGTCCAGGGCATGCAAACCAATCGTTTCCAAATGGAACACATGTTAAAAGCCCAGGCCATTGTTTTGGAGGCCCAGAACAAGGGCCTCCCGACGATGCCTGTCATCAACAAGGCGCTTGAGGGCATGGCCAAGCAAGTGCCTCCTGAGAGGACCTTGCAGGCCATGGAAACCGTGAGGTCCCGTTACGTGTTTGCCTACGGCCAGTCAAGCGCGCTCACCTCCGAAAAAAAACACGCCGAGCGCCTCGGGAACCTGCTCGCCGAAAGCCTCGCCGCCGGCTTCAGCGAGCAGGATGCATCCCGGACGATTAGCCGGCTGCAGGAGCAATCCCCGACTTTGAGCACGGATGGTTTGAGCCAACTGGCCGAGGCGTGCCTGGCCATGGCGCGGGACATGTCGCGGCTCGGCGTTTCATCAGCCCTGACCGGCCAGGTCATTTCCGGGGCCATTACCAACGGCTTGAGCGCCAGCGCCATCGCGGGCATGAACCAGTCCATGCTCGCCCAGTCTCAAAACCAGTCCGCCCAAAGCCTGGCCCAAGGCTTGGCGCAAGGGCTCCAGGGGCAGACTTCCCACGGCATGAACAGCCCCGGCCAAAGCGGAGTCGGCGGTTCCGGAAGCCCCGGCGGGGTCGGGGGACCCGGCGGTGGCGGCGGTTCGGGAGGGCCTGGCGGTGGCGGCGGCGGGGGTTCCGGGGGACCCGGCGGCGGCAACCGTTAACCCGCTTGCATCATATCGAGTGGAATCGGCCGGCAAGCAAGCCGGCCGATTTTTTTTTGCGTTTGTAACCTATGGGGGCGCGGCGCGTTAAAGCAGCAAAAGAGTTTGATTCGAAATGCAAAAAATCTCTAAGGCCTTGCTAAACTCACCCAAAGAAAGGAACGCGCACATGAAAAAATGGATGGTGGTCGGATGTTTGCTGGCGTCTCTGGTGATCGCGACTTCTCCCGCGTATTCGAAAGGCGGCGGGGGCGGGGCCGGCGGTGGCGGCGGAGGCGGAGCAGGGGCCGGAAGCGGTGATGGCGGCGGGGGCGCCGCAGGCGGTGCTGGCGGCAGCGGGAGTGGAGCGGGGGCAGGAGGCGCTGCCGGAGTTGGGGCCGGGACCGGCGCCGGCGGGATGGGGAGTGTCGGCCCCGGTCCCGGCGCCTCGATCGGCCCTGGCCCCAATGCGTCGGTTGGGCCCGGTTCGAACGCTTCGATCGGCCCCGGCCCCAATGCGTCGGCAGCCCCTGGAACCCATACCGGTCCCGGTACGGGAAAAGGGCAGGCCCTCGGTCACGGTCCGGGCGACGGCACCGGAAACCAGGGGATAGGTCCACAGGACGGCACCGGTTTCGGAGCAGGCGCCCAGAAGTAATCAAAAGTGAATCTCGACGCAGGGGCTGTAGAGGCCCCTGCGTCGAATTTATCGAGAGCCCATACTCTTTCCAACGCTTAAAACCGCTTCAAAACCGCATCCGTAAAGTCCTTGGTGCCGGCCTTTCCTCCCAGATCCCGCGTCAGCGCCTTGCCTTCGCCTGTCACGGCCTCGATGGCGGACATGAGGGCCCTGGCGGCGGCCGCTTCGCCCAAGAAATCCAGCATCATCGCCACCGACCACAGGGTCGCGACGGGGTTGGCAACGCCTTTGCCGGCGATGTCGGGCGCCGAGCCGTGCACCGGCTCGAACATGGAGGGAAACTTTCGTTCGGGGTTGAGGTTGGCCGAGGGCGCGATGCCGATGCCTCCGGCGCAGGCCGGGCCCAGGTCCGACAGGATATCGCCGAAGAGGTTGCTCGCCACCACGACGTCGAACCAGTCCGGGTGCTGGACGAAGTGCGCCGTGAGGATGTCGATGTGGAACTGACCGGTCTTGATGTCGGGGAATTCGGCCGCCACGGCCCGGAAGCGCTCGTCCCAGAAGGGCATGGTGTGGATGATGCCGTTGGACTTGGTGGCCGAGGTCACGTGTTTCCGGTCTCTCCGGCGGGCAAGCTCGAAAGCGAAACGAAGGATCCGGTCCACCCCGATGCGGGTGAAGAGGGACTCCTGGATGACGACCTCGCGCTCCGTGCCCTGGTAGAGGCGCCCGCCGGCCTGGGAATATTCGCCCTCCGTGTTTTCCCGGATGATGACGAAGTCGATGTCCTTGGCCGTGCGACCGGCGAGCGGGGACTTGATCCCCGGCAGCAGCCGCACCGGCCGCATGTTCACATACTGGTCGAAGCTGCGGCGGATGGGGATGAGAAGCCCCCACAGCGACACGTGGTCCGGCACCTTCGGCAGGCCCACCGCCCCGAGCAGGATTGCGTCGAACGGCCGCAACCGCTCGATCCCGTCCTCCGGCATCATGACGCCGTGCTCGAAGTAATACCGGCAGGAGTAGGGGAACTCGGTGAATTCCACTTTAAACGAAAAGCGATTCGAAAGTTCCTTGAGAACCCTCACCCCCTCGGGAACGACCTCGAGGCCGATCCCGTCCCCCGGAATCAATGCGACACGGTGAGCCATGGCTTGGCGCTCCTTCTGCATTAAAAAGTGGTTGTCCAATCGACAGGTAACCGGTACAAGGCACCCTGCGCTTTCGGCTTTCGTATATCAGCTTGAAGCGAAAGTTTAAATCCGAATTTGACAATACCTCGCAAGGGGTTAAAATCGTAGAGACTTCCGCTGAACAGGAGCGTTATGCCGGATCAAATCGTCGCGATTCTCAGGGAACTGGTCGCCGTCAATTCCATCAACGCAACGCTTTCGGGCGGGCCCGGCGAGAAGGAAATTTCCGGTTTTATCTGCAGTTACCTGGGCCGGTTTGGACTTGACGCCAAGGTTCAAAAAGTTTCCGGCGAGCGCGCGAATGTCGTCGCGCTCGTCCGGGGAAGGTCAAACGACCCGCCGGTGCTCTTGAACGGCCACATCGACACGGTCGGCGTCGAGGGCATGCATTCGCCCTTTACCCTCCGGCAGGAGGGCGACCGCCTTTACGGCCGGGGGGCCTACGACATGAAGGGCAGCGTGGCGGTCATGCTGGCACTGGCCGGGTTCTGGGCGCAGCATTTGCCCGAACGGGATGTATGGCTCACTTTCTCCTGCGATGAGGAGGACCGAAGCCTGGGCACGGAATTTCTGGTGAACCACTGGCTGCCGACGCTGCCGGCTCTTCCCGCCGGCGCGATTTTTCTCGAGCCGACCGAGGAGCGCATCGGGGTGGCCCACAAGGGGTTTACCTGGTTTGAAGTCGAGGTCCACGGAAAGGCGGCCCACGGCAGCCGCCCGGAGCAGGGCGTCGACGCCATTCTGCCGTTGCGCGCCGCGTTGGAGGAGCTCGAGCGCATCGGATCCGAGCTGCGCTCCCGGCCGCCGGACCCTCTTCTCGGGCAGGCATCGCTGCATGGCGGGAAAATCGAGGGGGGCACCGAGCTCAGCGTCGTTCCCGCCCGCGCACGGCTGCAGTGGGAGCGGCGCACCTTGCCGGACGAAACACCGGAAAGGGTGGACGCCGAGCGTGGGCGGGTCGCCCGCGCGGTTGAGCAGCTGCCGGGGGACCATGCGGTTGAAAGCAGAAAGATCTTCGCGCGGCCGCCCTACCGCACACCGAACGGGGCCGACATCCTGCGGCGGGTCCAGGAGGCGTCTTTGGGATCCGAAGCGGTGGGGCTCTCTTTCTGGGCCGACTCGGCCCTCATGGGGCTCGCCGGGGTGCCGTCCGTGCTCTTCGGCCCGGTCGGCCACGGGGCCCACGCCATCGACGAATGGGTGAGCCGGAAGAGTTTGATCCATGTCTATGAAGTGCTGAAAAAGAGTTTCAGCATCGGCAAATGAGAGGATTATGAAAGCACGTCAGGATTTGCGCAATCTGGCCATCATCGCCCATGTCGACCACGGCAAGACCACGCTGGTGGACGCCATGCTCTGGCAGAGCGGCGTCTTCCGCGACAACGAGCAGGTGGCCGAGCGGGTCATGGACAGCATGGACCTCGAGCGGGAGAAGGGCATCACCATCATGGCCAAGAACACGGCCATCGTCTTCAAGGGCACGAAGATCAACATCGTGGACACGCCGGGCCACGCGGATTTCGGCGGCGAGGTGGAGCGCACCCTCAACATGGTGGACGGCGTGATGCTGCTGGTGGACGCCACGGAGGGCCCCCTGCCCCAAACGCGTTTCGTGCTCGGCAAGGCGCTCTCCCACGGCCTGCCGCCCATCGTCGTGATCAACAAGATCGACCGGCCCGACCGCCGCATCCAGGAGGTGCTGGACGAAGTCTACGACCTCTTCATCGACCTGGACGCCACCGAGGAGCAGCTGGATTTTCCCGTGCTCTACACCAACGCCAAGGCGGGCATTGCGCTGACCGACCCGGAGGGCAAGGGACGCGACCTGGTGCCGCTCTTTGAAGCCATTATCGCCTCGATTCCCGCGCCCGCCTACGACCCCGGATCGCCGCTGCAGTTTCTGGTCACCAACCTGCAGCACAGCGACTACGTCGGCCGGATCGCGGTGGGGAAGGTCGTCAACGGTTCCCTGAGAAAAGGCCCGGGCGTGGCCCTGCTCAAACCGGACGGCACCCAGCGGGAGACATCCCTGAGCGTCGTCTACACCTACGAGGGGCTCAACCGGGTCGAGCAGGAAGAGATTCACGCCGGCGACATCGCGGCCGTCGCCGGGGTGGAGGACATCTTCATCGGGGACACGCTGGGCGACCCCGCCGACCCGCGGCCGCTGCCCGCCATCACGGTCGAAGAGCCGACCATTTCCATGGTGTTTTCAGTGAACACCTCCCCCCTGGCGGGCAAGGAGGGCCGGTATCTCACCTCGCGGCACATCAAGGAACGGCTGGACAAGGAGCTGCTTTACAACGTGAGCCTGCGGGTCGAGCAGGCGGAGAACCGCGACTCCTTCCGCGTGAGCGCCCGCGGCGAGCTGCAGCTGGCCGTGCTGGTGGAGACCATGCGGCGGGAAGGCTTCGAGCTGTCGCTTTCGAAACCCAGGGTCATCACCCGCCGGGTGGACGGTCAGACCATGGAACCCAAGGAGTTGGCCGTTGTCGACATCCCGGAGAAGTTCATCGGGATCGTCACCGAGATGATGAGCGCGCGGCGCGGCAAGATGGTCAAGATGGTCAACAACGGGTTCGGCCGCGTGCGCCTGGAGTTCGAAATCCCCTCCCGCGGCCTGATCGGCTTCCGCAGCCAGTTTTTGACCGACACCCACGGCACCGGGATCCTGAACACGCTCGTCGTCGGCCACCTGCCCTACGCCGGCGAGATCAGCGGCCGGCCGAACGGCGTGCTGGTCTCCGACCGCGACGGCAAGGCCGTGACCTACGCCATCTTCCACCTGCAGCCGCGCGGCATCATCTTCGTCAGCCCCAACGACCCGGTCTACCCGGGCATGATCGTGGGCGAAAACTCGCGGCCCCAGGACCTCTGGGTCAATATATGCAAGGAGAAGAAGCTCACCAACATCCGCGCCTCCGGCACCGACGAGGCCCTGCGCCTAATCCCGCCGCGGCAGTTCACCCTCGAGCAGGCCATGGAGTACATCAGCGACGACGAACTGGTGGAAGTGACCCCGAAATCCATCCGGCTGCGGAAGATGAAGACCAAATGACGGTGATTGCGACAAACATGAAAGCTTTCAGGCGCTCAAATCCGACAGCCATTTGGATGCGCTGACGATGTCGATACCGGCGGCATGCCGCTCTCTCCGAAGGTTATGCACCAGCTGGCATGCCGGGACCTCTGGAAACATGTTGAAAAAAAAGCGCAGCGCCGGCGTGGGCTGATCGTCGGACAGCTTCACTTCGATGAACTGGGACAATTGATTTTTCTGGGTGATCGCGAAATCGATCTCCCGCCCGTCCCGCGTCCGAACGTAATGAAGCGAGGCCTCTTCCCCCGCGGTGTCCTGCAGGTAGTGGACGTGCTTCAAGAGGCAAACCGCACAGCTGTTCTCAAGTCTGACCCCCTCGTCACCCCGCACGTAGCCGCTGTCGAAGAAATACACCTTCGGCTCCCGCAAAACGGCCCTTGCCACGTTCTGATGGTAAGGCCGAACGAAAAAGACGATGCAGAGGCTTTCCAGGATCTCGACGTATTTGCGAACGGTGTTCGGAGAGACCTGGAGGTCGCCCGCCAATGATCGGCAGGACAGAGGCGATCCTACTCTTTCCCGCAGCATTTCAAGCAGGAGCCGGATCGCCTTGACCTCCTGGATGCGGCTGAACTCCAGAATGTCTTCCCTGACGAGATCGGTATAGTACTGATTTCTCCACCGCGTGGCTTCGGTCTCAGAACCGGACAAAAAGGGCTCCGGGAACCCCCCGAAGCGGTTGAGCCTGGCAAGCGCTTCGTAGGGCTTTTCTTTTCCCTTGAGCTCGCGAACCGAGATGGGATTCAAGCGGAAGTGAAAGTATCGTCCGGCCAGCGACTCCCCTGCCTGGCGGAATGTTTCCAGCCTTGCGCTACCCGTTACGAGAATAGACTGTCTATCCCGGCGGGTATCGTAAGTCCCTTTGACAAAGCGTTTCCATCCTTTCATTTTATGAATCTCGTCGAAAACGATAATATCGGAATTCAACGGCCAGGCCTGCGACCGTATGATGCGGGCGTCATCGAAATTGTCGTAGTTCAGGTATTGGGGATTTTTGAATTCCGTCATCAATTCTTTGGCGAGCCACGTCTTCCCGACCTGACGGGGTCCGGTTATTATAACCATTTTACGCTTGAGGTCTTTTCTGATGGGCTCAGTAAGATAGCGTTTCATGCTTGGCATTTAAGCAGCGCTTTGCGCAAAAGTCAAGACTATTGTGAAAAGTGTTGCGCGTTTGCCACAACCCAAACAGATAAAAAGCAGGTTGTGGTATGCCGCGTTATCCTGCCGGCAATCCGGTGCGGCCATAGGAGGGGTGGCTTCAAGGACGAGGGATCTCGGCAAATTGCAGGGATCAGGGTTTTTCCGGTTTCGCTGATCGGCAGAGGATGTCTGCGAGCTTCCTGGCCAGCACCTTGGGGTCCAGGGGCTTGAGCATGTAGCCGTCGAGGCCGGCGCTGCGGGCCTTGCCCTCGTCCAGGTCGAAGTCGCTGGCGGTGATGGCCAGGATCGGGGTCCGTCGGCCGGCGGCCCGCTCCAGCCGTCGGATCTCCGCCGCCAGGCCGTAGCCGTCCATTTCCGGCATCTCGATGTCCGTCAGGATCAGGTCGTAGGCCCCCGCCAGGTACACCCGGAGCGCTTCCTTGCCGTCGACGGCCTCTGCCACCGTGTACCCCAGGGCGGTGAGCTGGCTCAGCATGATCTCCCGGTTGATGGGGTGGTCCTCGGCCAGCAGCACGCGGGTCACGCGCCCCGCCCGGCCGGCATCGGCGTCTTTGGCACCGCCCAGGGCCTCGCGTTCCTCGTCGCAGTCCGCAAAGGTCAGGGCGATGTTGCGGAAGGTCTCCTCCAGCGTCATGAACGCATCGACCACGTCGGGGTCGAAGTGGGTGCCGCGGCCCTCGCGAATGACGGCAACCGCTTTCTCGTGGGGCATCGGCGGTTTGTAGACCCGCTTGCTGATCAGGGCGTCGTAGACGTCGGCCAGGGCCATCAGGCGGCCCGACACGGGGATCGCTTCGCCCTTCAGCGCCCGGGGGTAGCCAGATCCGTCCCATTTCTCCTGGTGGGAGCCGGCGATCTCGCGCGCGTGGCGCAGGAAGGTGCTCTTGCCCAGCTTCTGCTCCGTCCGCCGCAGCGCCTCCTCCCCGAAAAGGGTGTGCTTCTTCATCTCCGCGAACTCGGCATCTTCCAGCCGCCCGGCCTTGAGCAGGATGTTGTCCCGCACGCCGACCTTGCCCAGGTCGTGCAGCGGCGCCGAGAGGTACAACAGCTCGATGGTCTCCTCGTCCAGCAGGTCCCGGAACCGCGCGTGGTTTTTAAGGTGCACGGCCAAGGCCTTCACGTAGTTCTGGGTGCGCTTGATGTGGCCGCCGGTTTCGGGGTCGCGGTACTCGGCGAGGGTCGCCAGGCTTTCGATCATGACCGCCTGGGTCAACTGCACCTCGCGGGTCTTCATTCGCACGAGGCGCTCGAGATGGTCCTGGTGGCGTTTGAGCTCCAGGTGGTTGCGGACCCGGGCCCGCACCAACCCGGGGTTGATCGGCTTGGTGATGTAGTCCACCGCCCCCAAGGCAAGACCCTTGGCCTCGTCTTCGGCGTCGGCCATCGCGGTCAGAAAGATCACCGGGATGGGCCGGGTGACCGCGTCGGCCTTGAGCGTCCGGCAGACTTCGTAGCCGTCCATCTCCGGCATCATGATGTCCAGCAGGATCAGGTCGGGGGATGCTTTGCGGACGATCTCCAGCGCGCTCCTGCCGTTTTTGGCGATCAGCAGCTTGTAGCCCGAGCCGTCCAGGGTTTCGCGCAGCACCTGCAGGTTGGCGGTGTTGTCGTCGACGAGGAGGATTTTGGTTTCTCCCGCCGCGGTTGGGTTTTTGTCCGGTGCGCCCGTCATCGGCAAGCTCCTTGTTTTTCCAGCTCCTCCGCCAGCTTCAGCACCCCGTCGAAATCGAAGTCGTCGGCCAGCCGGGCCACCTTCGCCGCGTACGGAGCGAAGGCCTCGGATGTGGCGGCAAGCTCGCTGCA
>Ga0316630_10000206_pt1 | contig 16064 bp, 30 predicted proteins | sample OWC_May_M1_C1_D6_FD_207658 | JGI IMG/M metagenome (GOLD analysis project Ga0316630, IMG submission 207658) | Wetland soil microbial communities from Old Woman Creek delta, Ohio, United States - OWC_May_M1_C1_D6_A | ecosystem: Environmental > Terrestrial > Soil > Wetlands | place: USA: Ohio...
TTTCCTCATCACAAAGTGAGCAGGTACCCTTAGTAACAGTCACTTCACTTCCTCCCAAGAATCCGGATCTCCGTACAAACGATGAATCTCCGCTAGGTCAGCAGGATTATCCATGTCATAGATACCACGTGCCATGAAATCATAGCCATTAACTTTGATATGCCTCACCCACGGATCAATTATATAGCGATTATCAACAATGGCAAAGTCATGCCCATCGAGTACCTTCTCACTGATCTCGCTTCTAGGATTCTTCTTAGCATGGAAGCCCATAACCTTGACGCGGGCAGCACCAAGTCTACTCTGAATCTCCATAGCATAACCAGTGCAGGTTCCCCACCAATAGCCATTAGCGAAATGTGCATCCGGTCTACCTGTAATATTCCAGAACTTATCATGATCGTCTCTATGATTTAAGAAATCCGTTAGTCTATCATCTATCACATCCTCTGTTAAAGCAAGTTGCTTAGTACCAATATCTACTATACATAGACCGGTAGCCGCAGAGAGTTCTGTATTAACAATACCGAACGCATATCCATTGCGTATCTGTACCACATCGCCGACTCTAAGCATGTAATGCATCCTCCAAAAGTTTTAGGTTCGGTCTAGCAACTATGTCTGCAGCTGTTAGTGGGTAGTGCCCTACTTCTCGTGTAATGTACCTAAGGATACAATCTCCTAAGTCTGACTCTTCCCGCCCTCTTTCATACATGGCGTCAGCCTGTACAGTAGCACAACCTTGACATACCATATCATGTTCAATCTCACTACCACACCCAACACATTTAGGCATGGTCCGCACCTAGCATTTTGTGCAAGTCCTCAAGCTCTTTTAAATCTTTATGGCTATTGCATATGTAAGGTTCGTAAGGTTCCATCACATCACATACACACGCATGAGCAGCGAGTAATCGTTCACTCACTAAAATACACTCTCTAACGTAGTATCTGTACTTTGCGAACTCTTCCTTGGTAATCACACTATCCTCCTTAGAGTTCTTCTCTACGTCTCCAGTAACGCGCCTCTTGCGGTATCCCATCCAATGAGGTACCTCTGTACTTGAATGTAACCACTGTCCCTCTAGGGAACTGTAACGCATAGATATTATCCGGAACCTCTTTGCCAGGATTCTTTGCCGCCCAAGCAGAGTCAGTTAATCGTCGCTCTTCATCCGTGAAGCCAGAGAGTTCCAACCGTTTTCCCTCGTAATCTAAAACTAATGCTCCCATCATACCAAGTAACTTGCTACCCTTATCAGTCATACGTCCACTAACATATCCAACTACCTTACCTTCTGCATCATTCATATCTTTGATCTTCAACATCGTATGCACACGTTCGCACTTATATTCGGCGTGTGGTGCACGAACAATGATTCCTTCACCATGTTTCTCTACAATCTTCAATAACATATCCGTAACAAGACACTCTGCCTCCGGCGTTGACATCGGCAACCTAGTCTGTTTATGTGGGATAACTACTGTCTTAGCCAGTTCAGTTACGATTTGTTCCATACGAATGAATCTTGATTCGAAACCCGTCGTTCTATCTGGTATCCAAATTACGTTACTCGAATGAATCTTATACCATGCAAGTGCGGTTGTAGGAATGATCTTGAAGAAGTTGGGAGTATTAATCACACCCGGCTCTAACACTACACCGATAGGTGCAGCATCGAAAGCATAATACTTAACACCCATCCAACCGGGGCCAGGATCAAGATCCTTGATGATCGACATTAACTCTTGGCGCGGCGGCCCATAGAGTTCACCATCCAATGGAATAGCAGGAAGACTATCAAGCCACCAGCTAGGTGCATGGATAACATTACCATAACGACTCCACAATCCAGTCGCTACCTGCTTAGTCTTGTAGCGATCATCCTTTGCACAGTTCGCCCAGGGTACTGCTGATTTATCTAATCCTCTAGTAGCCCCTCCATCCCAAAAGCAACGTCCACCGTCCAGTTTCTCACTGGCATAGTACCCACCTATGCCATGTTTAGCTGGCGCGTAGATATGTGCTAACTGTAGGAACTCACGCTTTGCCACGAGCTTTCCTCCGCAATTGTCCTGTTGCTCTGTTGTCTCTCCAGCCACGTATGGTTAACACTCCACCCTTGATTGTGAAACGCAACTTGTGTACCAGACCACAATCGCAACAAGCTAATTTGAAATCTTCCTTCCGCCACTTGATCTGTACACGTTCACCTGGCTGTATGAATGGGTATCTAACCATTTACTCTCCTTGATGATGCCCGAGGCGGGAGTCGAACCCGCAAGCCCAATGGGCAACGGTTTTTAAAACCGTCACGTATGCCATTCCGTCACTCGGGCAGGTCCAACTCCTTAACACAAGCATCAATGATTTGCTGTGCGGCTTCTGGCGTACCCTTACCTATGGCAAATGGTCGATACAAACTATCCTCTTCTAGACAATTACCATGGAATGCCGTATATAGTGGACAGTTCTCACACATCTTACCATTATTCTGTTCATCATACTCACAACAAGGACAGTTACTTTCCATCCTACCATACGTACTCCATCCAGGCCACTCGAATTTTGCACCAGCAGACTTAGCTTTAGTATCCCGCATCCACTCCCAAAGTTCCTTAGTAATTTCCAGTGCTCGTCGCCTAGTGAGTATCATATCACTCTTCCTCCCCCTCTTCCATGACCTGCCCATGACCGTCCTTCATTATGATTAGCTTCTCGTAGTCCCTGCCATCTCTTGTCTTAGCAGGACAAGCACTGAACTTAAACATCGTGAACGTCCGAGCAAGGTAATTATGTAGGGCAGCGTTCGACCGACACCTTCCTCTAACGTGCTTCGCGATTTTAATAATCCACCACAGCTGACCGACACTCATGTCCTTGAATGGAATCTTGAACTGTGCCTCAAACTCCCTACTAACGTTCTCACCCTCGAAGCGCATCATGTTAGTATTCCTTCCTGTAATCATTAAAAGACTGCGGTGTCCACCAGATACGCAAGGTATTGATGTCTACAAGTTCTATGTTGTGCACGCCATTTTCTTTGACCTCTGCAAGTAGTCCCACGAACTTAACGTATTCGGCCATATGCATTTCCATCCTATGCCTATAGTCATTAGTCTTACTAACCCAATCCGGATCACAAAGGAAAGTATCAACAGTCATAATGATTGCCTTGTTGATACTTTCAACGATGTCGGCCACTATCTCAATCATGCTCCGTACTTCCTTTCTTGTTCCTCTTGCTGCCGCATCTCTGCGACCTCGCGCCTATTCTCTAGCCACAACTCCACAAGTTTCTCTTGTTCCTCGCCAATTGGGTCTGGCTCCAGAATCTTGCCGCTACCGCTGCACTCCGGACACGGGATATCATACACACCGTTCATGTAGTCTTCTTTGAAGTCCGGGTTCTGTGCGAAATCCTCAGCTGACAATCCATTTCCATCTATAGCAGGATTAACTATCTTGCCTTCACCCTGGCACTTGCGACAGATAATCCATTGAGCATTCACTTCCTTATCTTCGTAATCATCCAGTTCCTCGTTATAGACTTCGATCTTGATCTTACTCATAATGTGGCTTCTCCTTCGGGAAGTATTCTGCGAAGTGGTCTTCGACGTACACTTCCACAATCTCGCCACCCATCGCGGAATGTTTCTTCCCCCACTCTCTGTCCTTAAATATGTCTTTAAGTTCTTGCTTCAATCTATCTATTGCACTTTGTGATATTCCATCAACAAGTGGCACACTAGCTAAAGGGATTCCTGTATCGTACCACCAGCCTCCCTCTTCCGGGCCTCCATACTGCTGTTCTGTGAGGTATGCATTTAGATATCTCATGTAGGCCACTCTTCACAGAGCAAGTCCTCGCCACAAGTGGCAAGAACCTCTTCCCTCGTCCATTCACAGAACTTACGACCCTTATCATCCATCAGACACTCGAAGATCATAGGACCGCTTGACCAGACAACAAACTGTTCAACCGTTCTAATCTTGCGGCCATCCTTAAGTTCATAGATGTAGAGATTAACGCCATCCTGCTCACCGCACATACCTTGGATAATATCATACTTAGTGCAAGCCTTATTCCAACGGATAGGTTCACCACAATGCGGGCACTTCTCTGTAGGAATCAATTTGCAATGAGTGTCAAGGAATTCCTGTCCTAACTTACTAAGACCGTACGGTTGAGTCATTCTCATGGATATCCCCTTTCAGAACCTGTTCCCGCGTCCAGCCAACCTCTGCCCATGTTGCAGGTGCATCACTCTCACACTTGAGCGCATAGTCAAGACTCTTGCGGTCTGTGTCCTCGTAGTAACACACAACCTCATGGTATGTGCCGAAATCATGCGGACAAGCCTTGATTGCTAGTTCAGCATTCTCCGGCGGCGGACCAAGCTTCTTCTTGATTGCTTCGATGAAAGCACGACACTCCGCTAAAGCTTCCCTCCTGTAGTTAGGTTGACCAACCTGTGCACAATCTTCGTCTGCCGGCGTACTACCGATGAACAAGTGATCTCTCATGTTACTGCTCCGTTCTAATCATTGCATCAACCATTCTATGCACAACGTTGTTAGCTGAAATGAATCCTCGCTCGTAAGCCTTAATGATGGATCTTGCCTCCTGTATCCTAGCCAATGTCTCATCGCTAACAGGTTCCACAAAGCCCGTTTCCGGATCGGTATCATGAATCATGTTTCTGCATCCTTTCCAAAAGCTGTTTTGCCGTAATCATTTCTTCCTCAGTTGCTGGTATTCGCATGAATGTGCGCGCTATCTCAACAGTTCTAATAACTTTTGACTCATTATAATGTGCACCGTTAAGATGCTCCAGCATAAATTGTGCATCCTTGTTAAGTTCCATAATGATACCGTCCCTATCATTGCCCTCCAGCTCAAGGTCAATCTCGCAGTAGATTCTGAGTGCAGCTTTCATGAGTATCTTCTCCTGTACAATGTTCCATCCTTCCACACTGTCCCCTGTTTCACAAGCCTTTCCAACATCTGATAAACTGTCGAGTAACTCAATCCAAATCGTTGAGATATTGACATAGCGTGCATAGCACCGTTACGTGCTAATAGTTTTAGGATTCTATTATCATAGTTAATTCTTTCTATTTTCCGCATGGTGTCCTAATCCCCTTAAGAACTTAGCCACCCTTCTGAAATTACGATGCCGAATCCACACTTCTAACTTTAGAAACCAATACTCCGGACACCAATACGTGTATTGCTTACTACTTCTTGGAAACAATACGTTGATTGTCTGCTCTGAGTAGTTCCTCGACACGACTGTTATCAAAGACGGTACCGAGCAAGAGTTTAAATCCTTCATTTGGATTCTCCATAATCTTATTTAACTTAGCACGGTACGCGCAGGCTGTCAACCCTACAGCAGTTACTTCCATTGGTCTATCTTCTGCAACCATGACAGCCACTGCAGCGGCTTGGCCAATATCCGGATTTTTTCGCATCTCGTGGCAATACACTGTTGCGAATGTCTGAACCTGTTTGTCTGTAGGATATAGGTTGGCTGCTTGCGGAGGTAGAATCAAACCTGCCTGTTGTAAGGCTTTTTTCTCATAGTGTTCCTCTTGCTTCCTTACGGCCTCGCGCTTCTCCGCTCTGCACTTGTCAACATCTGCTTGGCTCATGAGGCCAGCATCCTTGAATAGTTCTGCCATGTCCACGTTAGATCTCCTGAATCAACAGCATGTCACCGTAGCCATTGTAGTCGTATGGTTCTCCTAGATGAATGAAACCCTTATCTGGTGCAAGTATACCTAGCCACTTTAAAGCATATGCCTCTGCATCTTCGAAAGTAGTGTAGTCACACTTATTCCAAGACGGATGTACCTTACATTCCGGGTACTTAGCAGGTTTCCTGTTGTCCATTACTCTAAACATCTTTGATCTCCAGAATCGTTTTGTACTCTACCTGGACTGGCTTAGCCTTCCAGAATAGGTACTGTTTAACATCTCCCTGCACAAGCCGCAATGCTTCGGCGATTGAGTCACAAGGTATCGCCAACTTGTCCGTCACTCTTGCCACAAAGATTGTCCAACCATCTAGTCTAGCCGTCTCGACTGTACCGTGAGCTAGTCGTCTTCGACGTTCTCTGTACAGTTGATAGACTCTCATGGCACCCAAGTTTCGATTCAGTTGCTTAGAAGCCGTTGGTGCCAGTATCTTTGATGCGGCAATCGTAGTGTTACCTTCCTTGACTAGTCTCTCTATGTTTGATACTAGCCAAGTATTTTCCTCTTCTGTCCACCGTCGCATGTTAATCCCTTTCCTGTGGTGGCGTATGTTTGGCATCTAGCACCATGAAGATTCCATCTTCTGTCTTACCCGCCAGCCGCATCCCGATTGGGAACACCTTGCTTGACCTGTTCCACAATCCATACTGATTAAGTAACCAACCTTTCTCTGCCGCTGTCCTACGCAAACGTGCATTGAACCCACCCGAACCCGTGCAATGCATAATCATTGCACCCATCTCTTCCTCGTCTGTTACAATACTTACTTCCAGTTGCACACCATCCCACAACATACTCTTGACTTTTCGATTCCACGGTACGTTATGGTCCTCTTCTAACTTTAATCCGAATCTCATAAGCTCGAACTTAGGCACCATAACTACAAGATCAATGTCTCCGCTATCCTCATGCCCACGTCTGTATGACCCACAAATTTCATACTGCTGGATGAACATTTTATACTTGGTGATGAACTCATTACAGATTCTTTCAATCTCACTCCGTGTCGCTCGTCTCCCCTGCATTGCTTTCCCGCCCATGTTTAATCCTTTCCCTAATGAACTTGTCCTTGACTACTCCTAACACTTTGTGAATCCACGGGACACTCTTCCCTGTCGCTGCTGCAATTTCCATCAACGTCTTACTCTCTTCCCGCATACTCAATACTATCTTCTCGAAGTTCGTAAGCTTGTCATAGAACTCTTCAATAATCAAATTGTCATTATCATTGGACACTTCTACATCGAACGTAAGACCTTCCTCTTCCTCTATATTTTCCTCATCATCTTCTCGCCTATCGATACAGTATAGAATCGGAATAGGTTCGTTACGCTCACGCTGTCCACGGAAAGCATCTTTCGGAATATATACTAGATGGTCATTTCTAATGAAGTCCCTTATATGCTCTCTGATTGTTTGATCAACATAGGCTTTGACATTCTCGGTCTGTAGATTTCCAGAAGCTATACTATGGATTGCTCGTACAGTACCCAGCGCCGCTGCTCCCTTAATATCATCAACTTGATTCGGATGCCTCCTTCCCCACGCCGATGCAATCTGCTCCGCGCGTGGTAGGCATGCTTCGATTGCGGAATCCAATACTGCCTTGTCGCCTTGCTTCAACCGCACTAATACTGATTCAGGAATCATTTTCGCTCCTTCCGTAATCAAATCCTATTGACCTCTGCCCATTGCAGAGTGTCCCCGCATATAGTGGAATTCGACAATATGCGAGTGTTGCAACCCCTTGAAAACAAAGGACTTAGGACCGTATATCTAATAAACATATAACAGGAATTCCTTTTGATATATCGCGATATTCTTTTTAATCAAATCAGATTTCATAAATCTTTACCTATCTTGATTCGATTCCAGGATTCTAGAATCTCATACCTGTGATCATCCTTATTCGTTATGAAGCCATTAGGATCATAGAATGATTCCCTACCGTCATATACCCATGCGTGTGGTGTGCTTGTTAGTTTACCAATCACAATCGCTGGTTTGGTGAAGTACCCTTCGAATCTATCTTGCGCCTTCACGTGCTCATATGTATAACAGATAGGCACCCCACTACAGGGTGCCTGTACAGGTTCACGTTCTATGGGTACCAATACGTACCCGCGTCTTATAAAACAGTCTATAATCTCTTGGATATGATGGCTACGGTAGCATCCTGGTGCTTTAAGTTCGGGCCAACGTATCTCCATACCATCATGCCCGATTTCCTCAATCAATCTTCTAGGTGGTACATCAAGTAGTATTGCTGCTGAGTACAGTAGACATTGTGGTTTGCCTGGCTCCATCTGGTAGAGTCGCATAGATCCTCCTAAATTGGTGGAGGCGGAGGGAATCGAACCCTCGTCCCAGGCGCATTCAGAATCGAGCACTACGAGCGTAGATGAGATTCTGTCTCTTGGCTCCCACCAGCCGCATCAAGTCCTTTCCCTCGCTAGTCACCGATTCTTTGAATCGAGAAGTCAGTAGTCTTTCCTACTGCCATCCGTGTATGTCCTCATAATCCTACTCGGAACCTCGGACTATGAGGCACGCGCGTTACGCCGCGCGGAGCATGGGCTGACGCTTGGCAGCGTCTTGATGGCTCTGTTTAACGTGGCCTAGCCAACCACGGCTCGCACTCGAATCCTCCTAACACCGGTCGAAACCATTTCGCCCCCGTAAAGGAGAGGACCATCTGGTCCTCTCCCACCTGCCAACGCAGCTTGCCCTAGCTGCGCTTAAAGACCAAGGAAACGTTTGAACGCCTCGACGATTGCATCAATGAACTCACAAACAGCGTGCATGAAGTCTTCTAATAGTGTCATGCTTGATTCCCTAAATCCTCACTAGCTGGTGGAGGTTCTGGTGCAACTGCTGGCGGTTGTCCATCGACAACTGGCTGCTTCTCTCTAGGTTGCTCAAGCATCGACTCTGGAATCTCGATGTACTTTGTTACTGAATCCTTGAGTTCCCTACTGATGCCACATGCTAATGCAATGACTTCTACGCCTCGTTCCTTAACCCAATCAACAAGCGGGCGTAAATCCCCATCAGCTGTACCGAGAACAATCATGTCTACACGCTCAATGAGTCGCACAATATCCATAGCAATGCCGACATCCCAATCCGCCTTGCGTCGGAAGCTTTCCTTATTATGATAATCCTTTGGCACCTTATACTTAGGATCGAAACCTAACTGCTTAAGACAATGAATGAATCCCGATGCTTCGCTACGCATCTGTGCGCCATATGCAGTAGCAATCTGCACATCCCCTAGTTCCTTAACATACGCAAGATACGCTCCATAATCTAGCTTCCTATTATCAAACTTCTTACCAATACAGTAGTACAGATTCGAAACATCAACGAATACACCAATTCGCTTAGCCATTTTGTTTTCCTTTACGTGTTGAAGGCAGAAAGATACTGCCACCAGTTGGGCCTCTCAAACAACTTTTTGTACTCCGCCTCCGTAGCCGCAGTTAGAATCCATATTCCCGTGCCGTTCGCGCTTAGCTTGGGAAAGCATTCCATCTGCGCCGGAGTAAATCTACTCCCCTTCCCTTCTGGAAGTTTTACTTCTACCCACCGCGCACCATATCTACTATGCGTAGCGTACAAATCCGGAAAGCCACTTTGGTACATATTACCATGTGTTACCATAACATACCATCCTTTCAGTGTTAGCATATCACGAATAGCTTCCCGTATCTTGTGCTCCGGGCCTTCATTCCCGTAGTGTTTCTTCGGTCGGTCGCCGTAGTCAAAACCTAGTTTCATGTTACTTTCTCATACCTCTTCATTGAGCACCGCCAATGCTAAAAGGCGTATTGCCGCAATCATCTTATCCTTATAGATATCTACATGTAAATCATTCCCCAAACGGATTGTCCTTGCTTCCTCGATTAATATCTGCGCCTGTCTTTCGTAGTAATTGCTGTCCGACATATCCACGACCGTCCTCAATGGCCCTGGTAAGTTCGGATTGAATACGCTTTTGCTCAATATACTTCTTACGCGCGTCAGAGATGGCCGTTGCGATTTCTTCATCTGTAACCAATCCTTTCTGTTTAAGTAACTCTATAACACCAACCATATCCTGCAAAATCTTACTTGTGCTCGCAAGCCTTTGTCCTATTTCAATAATGTCTTTGCTAAGCTTCTGGCCTCCTTCTAGTAGACGATTTACTTTTGCCTCTAACTCTTTTCTTGGCTTCATGTCTTGTTCTTCTTTCTAAGCCGCTTAGCAATGATAGCCTTCTTGAAGAAAGACGGACGACCTTGACACATGATTACTTTCTTTAACGACGCCAATGCATCAGTTAACATAACGGCTTCACGATGATCTTCAAAACAACCCCAGGCAGCATAACGTTTCCACAACTCTTCTGGTAGAAGTTTCCAAACTTTCAGAGCCTCTGCAAATTGATTACCATAAATGCTACAAAGCCATGTATGCCCATCCTTAACAAACTTAGTCGTAAGCTTTTCTGAACCATCTGGTACGGATAATACATCACCGATTCCTGCTCTATTCAATAACGTATTCATATTCATTAACATAACGCGCATATCATCTACCATAGTTTTTCTATTCATTGCCAAGCTCCTTCTTTAAAATCTCTGATACAAGTTCACCATGCATTAACTGTGCGTAGTATTTAACTCCTAATCGTTTGGCTATGTCACGCAGTTGAGTAAGCGACTTGTCACCTAAGTCTAGAGATGGATGTTCACTAATCCATTTTAAGATATACTCCTTACTACCTGCTATTGCTGCGTTCGCAACCTCTTCTTGTTCTTGTTCATTTGAGTCATGCCACAATCTCATGAACTTCGGTCGTGCTATAATATTCTCGATACTACGCATCACTAATATCTTATTGTGGATTATCTCCCTTAGTTTTGTTAGGCCCTTCATGCGGTTTCTCCACTAAAGCAGTTATTTGTAATCTAGCCATTATCTTGGCTAAATCACAAATAGCTTCATAGGCCAATGCCTCGTGGCCCATCAGTGCTTTACCCATCGCTCGGATGCTCAACTGATGCCCAAACTGTAGTAACACGATTACTAAATTCATACCTACCACCATAACTCCCCCCGACTATTTATCAGCCCAAGATAGTAACTTGTCGCTCCACTCAATATCAAGAAGTGGAACGTATTGTTTGTACTCCTTAACGAAAGTCATTACTGTCTCACGAATTATTGGTACCAAACTAGATACTGCTGGACACATGATTTCATCGTGTACATTTAATGGTTGTATCCTCCACCTATTAATACCCGATGGTTGCAAGTTCCACAATCTACGCTGTAACATTTTACAAAGTTGTGCACCAGATGCTTGTATCCTATGATTACCTGCTGCTCGCATGTTCTGAGCTTGCACCATGAATGCTGCTGCGAACAGAGCCGAACGTAATGCTCCACAAGCTGTTTGTTCTCTATCCCGGCGAACAACTTTAAGCCTAAGACTTTGCCATTCTTTCGGAGGATTCTCTGCTAATGTAAACAATGCTTTACAAATGTTATTCTCAAGTGTAAAGTATCTTCGGAATCCAAATAAACTTTCAGCGTACTCTGCTGGTTCAAACCATTCTACTTTAGAGCCAATACCACCTGGCTGTCGCATACTACAGAACTGATTGAAAATCTCTTGACGAGCTTTACCCCATACCTTATACTTACCAGTCCATTGTCTATAGGCTTCATCAGCGGCCTCTGCTGTTATACCTACACGGTTAACTAATGTATGTGCTTCGCCACCATATAACATAGCAAAGACCCCGTTCTTACTTCTTGTATATAAATCTTTTTCTGCTGGTGATCCTTTAGTCGCGCATATTTGTTCGTATGTTTTACCAGGAAATAAGTACATACCGAAGAGTCCGTGAATCTTTTTACCACTTAGTAACTCTTCGCGCAATACAGGATCGCTATATGCTGCATCTGCTAATACAACTTCAAAGCCAGCAAAATCCCCACCACAAAGCACAAGATCCCTATCAGCAAGAGGAAAGCAACTTCGTGTTTCCTTCGCCCTTCTAATCCCTTGCGCGTTAAGTCCACTAGCACCAGACATACGACTAGATCTAGCACCAATGACGTTAAGATCAGCATGGAAGCGACCAGCCTTAAGGAGTTTGTCATATAATTCTATCTCCTTCTTTGCGTGCCTAGCCATTAATATTTCCTCTGCTCTCGACGCAGCGGGATGTGGCTTATCTGATTTAACTAATCCATCCTCACAATCTTTACAACCCTGGCCATTGCAAGCATCGTGGACAGTATCTTCTTTCCACTTGACAATGGCTTCAAGAATTGGCCCTTTAGTCGTTACCTGTCCATTAACTCTTAGAACAAGTTTCTCTGTTTCACTAAGAACCTGTTCTAAATATTTTCTGCACACTGCTGGAGATTCAAAATTGAATTTAACCGAATCGACCCGTTCAAGTGCTTTACTTCGTAGAGTCTTAATACGTTCCACATCGATTCGGAATCCCCGCCATCTAACGGCTCCAACCATGCAAGCAAGCGTTGAATCATCATCGTTAGCAGCGGGTTTTCCGAAATGTTCATATAACATTCTTGTATACCGAACGTCGTCTGTAGCATACTCCCTTGCCAAAGTATTGTAAGACCAATGCGATATGTGGACAGATATCTTACCGAAATCTGGCCAGGCTCCGCGCCAATCCGACGGAGAGCCAACCGCAAGTGCATAGGGAGCATATCCGTATTCAACTGGAGTTGCTTTTTCTGGAGGTTCAACATCTGCAAATCGCCTTATAGAATCTGTATCCACACCAAGAGCATCAGCCGCTAGAGCTTTTAACGCACTCGACGGAGCAAATCTTAAAACAATGTTTTTGAAGTCAGGTATAATATTTCCTTCATCATCTTTAACATCATCGACAGACCAACGTTCACGTGGGTTCTGTTTACGCGCGAAGTACACATCCTTAAGTTTGATTAGTGTATCAAGCTTCTTAGCAAGTTCCCAAGCCAGAGCCGTTGGTACTCTTTTGATTACAATATCATCTCTGTTCATCGTCGATTGATACGGACCCTTGCGCGCGTGAAGCATAATATCGAATGCACCCTCGGGCTTTATACATGGTCCATCTGGTCCTGTAACTTCATACTGTGCGTACTCTTCAATATAATCTTCCGGGTATACGCTCCAATCTTTGAATTGCATTAACGTTGTATACAGTTGACAGATATGAAACCAGTCGAAAGATAGATTGAATCCTATGACAGTATTAGCTACAAGCCATTCTATTAATTCAAGCGTCTCCTTAATAGGCTTCTTCCAGACAGAATGCAAATAGATTGGGCCATCCTCTTCAGCGTACTGAATAAGGACAATAGGCCCATGCAAACCGCATGTTTCTGTATCAAAATATATTTTACTCATTCCCGTTATTCGCTCCAATCAATTCATCTTGTGTAGGTCTACTGTATCTAAGATTATTTTTCGACGCGTAATCCTCCAGACTCATGTAAAGAGTTTCATCATCAATCTCACCAGCTGCCCAAGCCAGACACCTAGTCCATAGACCATTACCGATTCCAGAACCCTGGATGTTCTCCATAAGCATGAAGATCTCAGTCCTCTTACGTATATGCTTACTGTTTCTAACAATATTCTTATTAGGATTAACTGAGATTACTCTGCCTCTAGCCTTGGCTTCTTTAATCTCTTTAGCCGCCGCGAAACAAGCCTCTAGTCCTGCCTTATTAAAGATGGTATACAGTTCACGAATCTGTGTTTGAACAATGTTACCCAAAGCAACTTCTACTTGCACTTCCTTCGGTAGTCCAAGTAACATAAAGCGAATCTGCACCCAACCTCTAGACTTGCCTAAACGCTGAGCGCAATCGTAATCAGTAATTCCAATGTTCTTTAACTTCTCGATAGCCTTAGCTTCTTGTAGTACGTTGAGGTCTGAACGTTGTAGGTTCTCTGCAAGATTAAAGAATCTCGCATCCGTATCATTAACCATATCACTACGGACAATCGAAGGAATCTTACCGTACTTAACCGCACTCTCTTCATTCTCTTTTGAGAGAATTACAAATGCTGTATACCTACGGTATCCAGCAATCAGTCTGTACTTCTTACTAGTCTCTGCAACCTTTTCAGGCGGGTATGGAGCCAGGATGATTGGCTGAATCAAACCCTGTCTAGCAATATCTTTTGCCAAATCAACAACATCAATTGGTGTAATCTTCCCTCTACAATTGAACTCATCATCATCGTGGATATCATTCAGCGGAATATTTTCAACCAGCATATCCATTTCTCACTCCTTTGCAAAAGCATCCTTAAGTTCACCCATACTCAAGTCTTGTAACTTCTTCTTCTGACGCAAATTATCAAGTACCAACTTATCAGTTGGTAACATTATTAGATCCTTAATCGTCAATCCTCTATTATCATCCATACCCATTCTGTGTGCTCTATCCTCTGCCTGCATACGAGCCTCGCCGTTGAAACAGTTACTATAGAATAATTCTGTAGGTGATGCATGTAGAGTAAGAGCCATACCTCCTGCCTGTGGATGCCCAACAAAACACAAACGCGGGTATTTTTCCAGTAACTCTGCTGCTTTAGGATGTGTCCTATCCATAGCCGCTAATAGTTCATCAGAGTTTAATCCTCCACCTTGGGCTGCGAAGCCATGATAACCGCGCCCATCAACACGTAGGACATCCCATCCAGCTGCTAATGCCATAGCCACTAACCTATCGACAGTACCAGTGAATCCTCCCCAAACAATGTATCTTCCTGCCTCTTCATGATTCTCTAAATCCTCCTTGAAATATTCATCCTTCGGTGAACCAACAGCATCGGTCTGCCTCTCATATCTAGGTATCTGTCCCGAACCAGCACAGTTATCGCAGACAACATCCTTATCCTCGAAGTCCTCTGGCTTAATATCAAGAGGCTTCATGCCATCTACTGGTTGCTTAGGAACCTTTATTACTGTATGCCCTACACCAAGACAATTAGGACATTGTGTAGTATCTCTGGCTACTTCTGTGTATTGGAAACCATCGCTTAGTTCCCTAATTAATGTTAAAGCCTGGATAGCCCGTGTAGTAGTTTTAGTAATCAACTTCGCTGCTCTAAGTATTTCAGCAGTCGGTCTAATTGTGATTAGTTCGTACCGTTTTTCTGGTAGATCAAGACAATCCTTCTTGAACTGTACTAACACCAATCCCTTGAGTCTTTTATAAAGGTACTCGACCTCATTGATTGACTTCTCCCACGGGTGTCCTTCTCCACCAACAATCGCAATCTGACTATGTATTGCATCCGACTCTAGTTGTCCGCATTTCACGCATTTACACGCGTCGTCTAACCAAGTAATCACATGCGGATAACTACCACCTGTAATATTGTTATCCCGCATTTCGATAAGACACATCCGAGCCTTAAACTTATTTACATCTCCCTCACGTATGAAACCTGGACAAGCAATCTCTGTCTGGTGCCACCAGTCAGTTGGAGCCTTCGGTGCTGGTGTTCCAGACATTTCTAGAATGATTGCATCATCACCATACTCATCTCGCATCAAGTTAGCTAACTTCAATGCAGCTTCTGAACGCTGAGACGACGGTGTCTTAACTCTTGACGACTCATCAAAAATAACCATCTGAGGAATCTGTACTGTATCCACCCAATCATTCATGAATCTTGTCAAGCGTTCATATGTAAACATCTTGGGCTTTATCTTGCAGCCCCACTTCCACAGTTCTAATTGGAATGCCTTAACACCGCTTCTTGGCCCAACATACCACACATCATCGTCTTGTAAATTGAAATACTCCATCACTTCAATGGCAGAAAATGATTTTCCAGTGCCCATTTCTGATGCAACAATACATTGCCTTCTAGTTACAATGTGTCTGAACTGCATTACTTGGTGTTCATATGCTTCTTTACGAGTTGGCTTTGCTTCAATTAATGGTAAGTCATATCTAGCGTATGGATTCTGTTCGGTGAGATACTTAATCTGAAAACGATTCCTAGAGTTATTAGTAACGCTCCACATCTTAATTGGACGTACCTCATCGTAGCCATGCCATCTTGCACCAGACATGACTTTGATTTCTTTAATCAGTTTCTCATTGTATGGAACTTTAATAAAGATACGATTACCCTGGTAGATTAATTCCGCAGGGTAGCGGTATCTTCCTACTCTGAACTTAACTACCTCTGTTCTATCTATCATTATAGATCCTCGGAATCAATAGGTGTCCATTCCGGACCATCCCAATCTTCT
>Ga0316630_10000208_pt1 | contig 16026 bp, 23 predicted proteins | sample OWC_May_M1_C1_D6_FD_207658 | JGI IMG/M metagenome (GOLD analysis project Ga0316630, IMG submission 207658) | Wetland soil microbial communities from Old Woman Creek delta, Ohio, United States - OWC_May_M1_C1_D6_A | ecosystem: Environmental > Terrestrial > Soil > Wetlands | place: USA: Ohio...
CGACGACGGAGGCACGGCCCCGCAGATCCCGGACAACACGGTCGGCATCAGGGGGAACACCCGGAACTCCCCGTACTCCATCGGATCGGACGAGTTCATCCTCAATCCGACATTCGTATCCTGCACGCCCAACACCTGCGCGATAACCGGCGGACGCAACGTGTCGGTCGTCGGCACGGGGTTCCAGAGCGGGCTGAGCGTGACGTTCGGCGGGACTCCCGCGACGAACATCAACTTCGTCAGCAGCACCAACTTCACCTGCGATGTCCCTGCCCACGCGCTCGGACAGGTGGACATCGTGATCACGAACACGGACACCGGAACGGTGACGGCCACCAACGCCTTCACCTACACCCCCCTTCCGACCTTCACGTCGTGCACGCCGGACCACGGGTCCGACTTCGGCGGCACCGTCGCCCAGATCGTCGGCACCGGGTTCCTGACCGGGGCCTCGGTCTCCTTCGGAGGCGCGGCTGCGACCCAGGTGGCGGTATTCGATTCCGAGCACATCTCCTGCAAGACCCCTGCCCATGCCTACGGGACGGTGGACGTCACCGTCACGAACGCGGACCTCGGGTCCGCGACCGGATCGGGAGCCTTCACCTACGACATCGCCTCGGTGACCGCTCCGGACAACGTGGAGGTCTCGGCCGACATCGGCGAGGCGCTGACCGGAGTCTCCAGGGTCAACACCCGCCACGGATTCGGGCTGGGCGACGTGCTCAACAAGATCGCCAAGATGCTGACCGAACTGAAGCTCTGCTCGACCGACGCTGTGGACTTCGCCGAGTTCAAGACGCTGGTGACGGACCTCGACGTGATCTCCCCGCCCAAGAAGTGGGTCGAGCCGTGGCCGGACGGCGTGAAGGTTCCCGAGCGGATGTCCTGGGGCCGGGCCGGGCTCTCGGGCGTGGTCACGTCCAACCTGAACGACCTGTCGTCGGCCGTTGCCCAGATCGCCAAGAACCTCAGTGACATCAAGGCGGCGGTCGTCGGCGCGACGACCTTCAACGACTTCAAGAGCGCCATGACGGGGGTGAAGCCCCTGCGGAAGTCAGACGACTCTCGGGTCTGATCGTCCAGTCGATTGGACCGGATTCTCGGGGCCGGGCTATTGACAGTCGCTCCCGGCCCCCGATACTTCGACGGCACCAGGGCCAGGGGGCGTCTGAGCCAGTCGCGGCGGCTCTCCTTGAGTTTCCTCCCAGGGCCTCAGGACTTCCCTCGCACAGCGCCAGACGCCCCCCGGCGTTTTCTCCCCCGACCGGTCATGCCCTGTTCACGCCATAAGGCGCGGCCTGCGCCATGCGGCGCGGGGGCATCTCCCCGATCTGTAGCTTCGAGTCAGGTTCGGATTCGCGAAGCTCACGATGGCTAGTCACGGCGCACGAATCTGTCGCGGGAGCACAGATTCCTGTTGGGCAGATGCCTCATGTGCACAGGATCTTGGGCTCTTGGCGCACTATCCCGGTGCACAGTCCCGGGCATCGCCATGTGCATCGGCTGGATGTTCGAGTGGTCTTCTCGAACATGGGAACTCCGGACCGGAACCATGAGTCCAATCGATTGGACTTGAGAATCGCCTCTCGCGGCAACCATGACCCCGAGACATCGCGGGGAGATCCGACCCCTCTCAGGCCCCGGGAAATGGCAGCTTGAGGGGGGAGGGTCGCGGCGGGAAAGTCTGACAGTTTCTCACAGGCAAACCCTGCGAAGGGTACCCTAAGAGAGTGGGGGGAGGAGGGCAGGCTGTCCATCCGGTATCTCAAGCTGGACCCCAAGAAGACCCCGGCGAAAGTGCGGGAGGTGCGGGACTGCACGCCGAGAGGATCTCCTGTTCCCTTCACGGAGGGAGTCTGGAAAGCGGTGGCGAACGCGCCGGCACCAAGGATGGAAACCGACACGATAGACCTGAGAAGGATCGCGGCGTTCAAGCAGGCGCGGCACCAGCGGGAAGGCACGCCGGACACCGGGGAGATCGCGGTGCCGGCACCGAGGTGGGAGTGGCAGTGGGACTGGAGGAGGTTCCCGGGGGAGGGGCCGGCCGAGTGGCTCATGCGGGCGGCGTGGCTGGCGGGCGGCCAGACTCCCTTGTGGCTCGCGTGGCAGTCGGCCAAGATCCTGCTGGCAGTCGTGGTGCTCTTCCTGAGGGCCACACAGATCGCGAGGCTCGCGAGGCTCATGCGGTTCGTGTGGCTCATGCGATTCACGCGATTCGTGCGGTTCATATGGCAACCCCCCTTGAGGCTTATGACGATGCCCTTCCGCGCGATAGGAGCGCGGTTTCGTCAAGAGTTCTGGATCGGGGCGCTCCTGATCGTCGTGATCGTCCTGGCCTGCATGGCCATGGTCCGCATGGAGATACTCAAGTGATCGGCGACCGCGACGAAGACCTGAAGTTCGAGCCCACAGCCGACTTCGACTCCGAAGAGGTCCTCCTGAATGGCGAGCGGATCGGCTATATCTCCTGGGGCCGGGGCGGCATCGACCTGATCCTGCATCCGGACCATCAGGCCACCCACGTGAGCCTGCGGTGCCTGAAGCTCATCGTGAACCGTCTTCACCGAAGGGCGTCCCAGGCTGGGAGGCTGTGATATGGGAAGCTGCTGCGTGACGATCAAGCAGGAGGGCTACGGCTTCGCGATCGGCCTGAAGATCCCGTCGCAGACCCAGCCCGTCAGGATCGACAGGATCTCGTACGACCCCGACGCCATCGGAGGTCTCGCGGCCGCAAGGACTTCGGCCTACCGTGCCGCCAAGGCGCTGCGCGAGAGCCTCCTGAAGTGCGGCCCAGTCAAGCTCCTGGGGGGCATGTGATACCCCCCTCAATTCCCCGGAATTTCCTTTTCCCAAGGCGATTCTCGGGGGTGCGTTATGCTGGCACGAATAGCCAGCTAGCTCCCAGAATACGGCATCTTGCCAATTCGCAAGAATTTCCTTTTCCTGGAGGGATTCGCCACAACATACGGAATAGCATTTGGATCACGTATGTTGGAAAATTCCGGCGATCTGCGAGACACACAGGCCCGATTTCGTCAAGGCCCAATTCTCTTTTCCTTTCGGGAATTGGGGCGATCCTCGCATGAGTAGCCCCAAACTCCTGGTCCGTGGAGAGGCCAAGCCCTTCGTCCCCGAAGAGAAACCCCACGCCGCGATCTACGTGGGCGAGGCCCTCGACTGGCTCCGGGAGCTTCCCGACGAGTCGGTGAGCTGCGTCGTCACGAGCCCGCCGTACTACGGGGCGCGGGACTACGGGATCGACGGGCAGATCGGGCTCGAAGAGCAGGTCGAAGCCTACGTCGCCAACCTCGTCCGGGTCTTCGACGAGGTCTGGCGGGTGCTCCGGCGCGACGGGACTCTCTGGCTGAACTTGGGGGACCTCTACGTCTGCGTCCGGGGAGTCGGGGGGAAGGGCGACGAGCACGGGCAGAAGGCCAAGACCCACCTGCTCACCCCCACCAACACCGGCCTGAAGCGGAAGGACATGGCCGGGATCCCGTGGAAGGTCGCCTTCGCGCTCCAACGCCAGGGGTGGTACCTGCGCTGCGACGTGATCTGGGAGAAGACCGACGCCATGCCTTCCCCGGCGAAAGACCGGCCGACCAAGTCCCACGAGTACGTGTTCATGTTCACCAAGAGTCAGGTGAACTACTTCGACCAGGATGCGGTGCGGGAGGCACCCCGATCTGCGAGGACCCCCAACCCATCCGGCCGGAACGTCCGGTCGGTCTGGGGGTTCCCCACCGCGAAGACCCCGGTCGAGCACTTCGCCGCCTTTCCCGTCGAGCTGCCTGCCCGGTGCGTCAGGGCGAGCTGCCCGCCGGGAGGGACGGTGCTCGACCCGTTTCTGGGGACGGGGACGACGGTGGTGGCCGCGCTCACGTTCGGGCGCTCGGCCATCGGCATCGAACTCAACCCCCAGTACGCCTCGATGTCCCGCCAGCGGCTGGCGGCGTCGGGGTATCCCGTGAAGCTGATCGCGCGAGGCATGGAGGGCACCGCCGATGCTTCCACGGGAGGGTAGCTGTGTGGCTGACTTTGAAATGCCTCGCGACATGGTTCGCCCTGGTGACATTACTCGTGCTGGTGGACCCGAGTGGGGTCCTGGAGTTCCTGCGATGGCTGACAACCCGATCTCGGTCAAGGACGTCAGCGAGAGGATCGATTCCATGGTCCGATCCTCCGTCGCCCGGGGATGGATCCTGGTCAAGGAGATGATGGACGGCGGGGCATTCCAGTCCCCCCGGCGCAAGGGCCTCCTGGTCGTCTTCTCCATCTCCCAGGAGAGGGACAACCGGTGGTGGGTCCACATCAGTTGCTCCTACAGAAATCACTTGCCTAGCTGGGATGACGTGGTGTATGTCCGTGACGAGTTCCTCGGGAAGGATACCTGGGCGCTCCAGGTGATCCCCTCTCGGGAAGACTACGACCGGGTCCAGGAATACTGCATCCACGTCTGGCACTGCCTGAACGGGGCAGTCACGCCGGAATTCAGGAAGGGATTCAGCGGCCTGTGAGCCAGCATCTCTATCTCATCAAGGACGACAAGGGCAACTCGATCACCTTCGGCGCGGAGTCCGAGAACAAGGCCCGCAGGATGTACCAGAGCGTCTTCAGACAGGCCAACTCGAAGATCGTCGAGGTGAGGGACCAGGGAGAGGTCCCTCGCCACACGATGGTCAAGGTGAATGGTCCCGACTTCCATCCGGTCCTCCCTGTGGAGGCCAAGGCCCGACCTGGGGCCAATGACCCGTGCCCGTGCGGGAGCGGGAAGAAGTGGAAGCGGTGCTGCATGAGGAAGAGAACCTAGGGGGGAATATGCCTGCCGAGTCGATGCTGTACGAGATGACACCGGGACACTTCAACATCGCGTGGTTCCTCCAGAACTTCTGCTTCCTGCTCTGGACCATGCGACGGACCGTCGACCGGAAGAGCGAGAAGGGGCAGAAGAGGCTGCTCGACATCATCAGGCGATCGGTCATGGCCTTCGGCTCGAAGATCGAGAGCATCTCGGTCACCTACGACAAGACGGTCTGGGGCGAGCCGGGATCCGAAGGCAGCATCATGCGGATCGTGATGAAGGTCGACGACGCGGATGCCCTCGCCATCAAGCTCGACCTCCGGCGGGACATGTTCGAGGGCGGCGTGACGGTCTGCACCCTCGACAAGGGTGACAAGCCGGTCGAGACCCTGGTCGACATCTTCAATATCGGGTTCCTGGCTTCCGAGAAGCAGGAGACCGACAAGACCTTCGAGGCCGAGCCCGGCTTCGAGGTCAAGCCGCCCGCTCCCAAGCTGGTCGAGCACGACGACGGGGAGGAGGAAGCAGACAGGACGTGACGCTGAAGCGGCGGGTATCGATCACGGATCTGCGCAGCCGGCTGGGCCGGATGACTGACAACGAGGTCATCAGGACGGCCAGGGGGGCCATCGACGAACTCACGGCGCGGGGAATCCTCAAGTGCATCCCCGCGCTGGTCGTAATAGACGCGCTGTCGGACGAGAAGATCCACCGACGGACATGATCGAGTCCCGGGGAATGCCCGGGCGGGAGTTGACGATGAACCGGTACGCGGCGAAGACGGCAGTATCTCCGGAACGATCCCGAAACGAGATCGAGCGTCTGCTCGCCCGCTTCGGGGCCAGCCAGTTCGGCTACCTGACCGACCAGGCGGCCTGCAAGGCCCACATCATCTTCGTCTATCGGGGCCTGCGGATCAGGATCTCGGTCGGGCTTCCCAATGGGAACGACCCCGAGCGGGCGAAGACGGCCACCGGCCGGGAGCGAAGCGGGAATCAGATCCAGCTCGAACTGGATAGGGAAGTCCGCCGACGTTGGCGCAGCCTGACGCTGCTGGTCAAGGCCAAGCTGGTGGCCGTGATCGACGGCGTCGCGACCTTCGAGGAGGAGTTCCTTCCCTACATCCTCTGGGGAGATGGCCGCACGACCGCCGAGCAGCTCTCGGGGAAGGTCCTGGAGATCGAGAAGTCGGGGAAGACTCCCAAGCTCCTGCCGATGCCCGACGACGAGAAGTAGACGGACCCTGGGAGGGGGATGACGTGGAAGTCGAACACGGGATACGTGCCGTGACGTTGGCGTTGATCCTGATGGACTGTACCTGGGACTTCGACACGGCCAACAAGAGCGCCGACACGAGCCTGTCGATCGCCTACGGGCACTGGAAGCAACTCTACGAGGCTCGGGACCAGCCCCACGACGGGGACTGCACCGACGAGGCGCACATCTGCCTCCGATGCCGCTGGGAGAAGCTGGTCCGGGCCGCCGAGGCCATCCTGAAGCGGACGCTGTGATGCTCAGGATCGACTATGACCCGCGTGCGCGAATTCTGACGATCAACGGAAGGAAGTTCACCGAGGATTTCCTTCTGCACTTCGTCAGTCCTGATCCCGACGTGCTCTTCAGGATCGTGGAGCACCAGGGCGTGATCAGTATCGACAAGGTCGGCCGCATCGACATCAGGAGGAAGAGCGGCCGGCACCAGGCGGCGAAGCACTCCGGAGAATAACCCTGCGGTGGCTCCCACTAGAGTGGGGGCGAGAGGATATGCGGTGCAGACCTGGGTGCTCAAGAACGAGAGCCTCGTCCAGATATGCGGCTCCATGGCGAAAGCCTACGTGGCGCAGAAGCACATGCCCGGGAGCACTGTCCATCTCGCCGAGCTGACCGATTCCGGAGAGCTGCGGATCTCCGAAGACCCCGTCACGATCATCGACAGCAAGGGGGACGTCTACGGAGGGCTGCCCTTCGACCTCGTCCGGATGCTCCGCATCACGGACGTCTTCCAGACCGTCTGCGTCATCTTCACGCTGGTGACCGTGCTCGTCCACTCGGCCCCTCTCCTCATGGCGGGGCTCTTCTCCAGCTTCCTCTGCTCCTGCTCGCTACTGTACCAGCGCAGGCTGCGGGACAGGCTGGGATCCGATATCGAACGGAACTCCGAATTTCTCCGAGAGGTCCAGTCCCTGTTGGGATCGGACGTCCGGGCTCAGGTGCGAAAGGAGCTGTGCCGTGACGAAGAAGGCTTTGAAGACTCCGGTGAGGACGCTGGGGACCCCGAAGGACATCGGTGAGGCCATCCACGACGCCCGGCGTCTGGCCGGGATGAGCATGGTCGAGATGTCGAAGAAGATCGGCATCTCCCAGGCCCAGGTCTCCCGCCTGGAGGCGGGGCTCCAGGGCTTCCGCACGGCGACCATGCAGAAGATCGCCGAGGCGCTGGGGGTCCCGGTGGTCGTCCACTTCGGCCCGAAGAAGGCCGCGCTCAGTCTCCTGGCCAAGGTGAACTGATGGGCAGGCGAGGCCGAAAGGTGGCAGGATCAGAGTCTCCCGGGAGTTCGGAAAGCCCGACCTTGCCACCGAAGGGGAACCTCGGCCGGTGCTGCAAGTGCAAGCGGATGCTCGACGCATGTCTGGTCGAGATCAGCAGGAGGACTCCCCAGGAGGGAATCCTCTTCAAGCGGGCATATGCGTGCAGAACGCACGTCGCCGAGGTGGCCAAGGAGCTGGTCCGGGATCTCACGAGCTGGACCAGTTGGAGCGACCCCGATGAGCAGCGAACGGAAGACGCCGCCACAGCCGCAGCAGACACCGCAACCGCAGAAGCCGAGGCTGGTGCCGGCGAGGACGGTGGCGGAACTGAGAGAGCTGCTGCGGGATCTTCCTGACGACACTCCTCTCGTGGTCGAGACGTTCGATCACGGGTATCGGCAGGCAGTGGCCATCCCGACTCTGGCCGAGTTCGATCCGAAGACCAGGAGCCTGCACGAGTATTGGCCGTCCCACACGAACACGAAAGCCACGGGAGTGGTGCTGATCCGATGATCTACGGAACGATCCTCTGCGTCGGGGACAGCCTGGTCACGGGAGCCCGGGACAAGTACGGTCTGGGCATGCCCCGCTACCTGAGCGACTGCCTGTCCATCAGGGACCAGACCTGGGTGGCGGTCGACGAGGGCGAGAACGGAGAGACTTCGTCGGCGCTCCTCCGTCGCTACTACAAGGTGCTCCGGGCCTATCCCGAGGCCAAGGACGTCGTGCTCTGCATCGGCACCAACGACGCCAAGACCCCGGCCGTGCCGGCCGAAGTCTTCAGGCGGAACTACTCCGAGCTGCTGCGGACGTCGGCAGTTCTCAAGAAGTTCACCTACTGCTGCCTGATCCCGAAGCGCAACGGCTTCGGCGCTCCCGACTACATCGATAACGACTTCGTGGGTCAGTACAACGACGTGATCGAGGGTCTTCTCGATCACTTCCCGCTGACCTGGATCGTGGACCTGACCGGCATCAGGGGTTGGTGCCGTGACGACGGGGTGCACCTGAATGCGAGGGGAAACCTGTGGTTCGCCCAGACGGTAGCATCGGCGATCCGGAAGGCTCGGTCCTGAGGGTCGAGGACAAGCAGGCCATCGAAGTAGGCTACGGCTACTTCGTGTGGTTCGAGTTCGTCCTCGCCCTGGCGGCGCTCCTGATGATCGGCCTGTCCGTCGTCACGAGGCTCTGGATACTGCTCATCTGCTGCGTCGGGGTCTACGTCTGCGCGGCATTTCTCCTGCGGCCGGTCTGGATCGCTCTCCGAACCGCCAGGACCATAATCGACGAGCTGATCGACGAGACCGAGAACTTCCGTCGTCTCAGCAACGACCTGAGCCTGAAGCATCTTCGGGAGGAGGACGAACATGGGGGAGGACAGCCGAAAGCTCCCTAGCATCATCATCTACGGGAAGCCGAAATGCGGCCTGTGCGATCGTGCCAAGGAGACGATCGCGTCCGTCGGTCTGCCGTTCGTGTTCCTGAACGTCGAGGAGACGCTGGCGGCGCAGACGGTCCCGAAGAACTGGCAGAGCAGCGGGCTCGTCGAGCTGCGCGCGATGTGGGCGCTGTGCGGGGATCCGATACCGTTCATCGTCGTCGATGGGAGGGGCTTCAAGAGCCTGGCCGACAGCCTTCCGGCGATGGGATACGCCGAGCGACGCCGGGCCTTGATGCGGGGACAGGATGCCGAACGATCTGGGGATGGGCCACGACGAGCTGGTCAGGATAGCGGCCAGGTGGCTCCGCAACACTGAGAGCTGCTCGGTCGTCATCAGCGAGATGCACTCGCAGGCCGAAGAGCCGGACGCGATCGGGTGGCGGGCTCGGTTCTCGGTCCTGATCGAGTGCAAGGCCAGCCACAGGGACTTCATCCGGGACCGGCAGAAGCTGTCCCGGATCGAGGGCGGGACCTACGGGATGGGGTTCTACCGCTACTACATGGCCCCCGAGGGGCTGATCTCGAAGGAGGAGTTGCCTCCCGGCTGGGGACTTCTGGAGGTCGACTTCGTGGGGCGGGTGCATCGAACCGCCAAGTCGAAGAGCTGGATCCAGACCCCCTGCGGGCTCAGGTCCGAGCTGGGACTGGTTCTGTCGGGGCTGCGCAGATATCAGGAGGAGAAACAGTGCGCGTCATCGTCACCGGAGCAGCAGGATTCATCGGCTCGCACCTAGCGAACCGGCTGGCCGAGAAGGGCCATCAGGTATTCGGTCTGGACAACTACGAGGAGGCGGGCGGATTCCTGATCGATCGTCGCGTGTCCATGATCTGGTCCGACATCCGCAAGGCCGACCAGCTCTCCCGGACCTTCTGCCAGATCGCCCCCGATGTGGTCGAGCACCACGCCGCCAAGATCGATCCCCGGATCTCTCTCGACGACCCCATCTCCGACGCGGAGACCAACTACCAAGGAACGGTCAACGTGATCCAGGCTTGTCGCCGCGTATGCGCGAAGATGGTTTTCGCGTCATCCTGCGCGGTCTACGGAAACATCCAGCGCATGGACGAGGATTCCCCCTGCCGGCCAGAGGCTCCATACGGGATCTCGAAGCTGGCCGGCGAGATGGCCATGCGGGTCCTTCTCGTGGACACGGGAGGGGTGGCCCTGCGCTACCCCAACGTCTACGGTCCGGCCCAGCACGTCCGGACCACGGGCGTCATCCCGATCTTCGCCCATCGGATGGCCAGGAATCTCCCGGTGACGATCTTCGGGAACGGCATCGCCACCTATCAGTACCTCTACATCGACGACCTGCTCGACCTCCACGAGAGGGTGCTCTCGACCATCTGCGACCGGACCTTCGACAGGTTCGCCGTGTCGAACGTCCAGGGCATTCCCTGCAGCGTCCACGATCTCGTCACCCACCTGAAGGCGCTCTTCCCCGAATGGGACGAGCGCATCGACATCCAGCCTCCCCGCGCGGGCGAGCAAATCCTGGTCACCATGTCCGGAGCGTCCGCCAAGCAGCTCTTCGGATGGCGGCCGGCCACGTCGCTCGCCGACGGTCTGGCCAGGATGGCGGAAGCGGCGAAGGAGGCGTTCGACCGTGGATGAGATCCCGGACATCGTTCGCTACTACAAGCGCCTGGCCAGGAAGTTCGGCGCGGACCCGCGTGCGGACGGATACTCGCGCGAGATCGCCCGTGAAGAGCGGTTCCGGGCGTACGCCCGGCACATCGACTTCAGGAACAAGACGCTCCTGGACGTCGGCTGCGGGACCGGGGCCTTCCTGGACTGGCTGCTCGGACACCTGCCGCCCGGGCAGAGCGTCAAGAGGTACGTGGGCATCGACATCCTGCCGGCCAAGATCAGGGCGGCCAAGAAGCTCTTCCGCGACGGCGAGAACAAGAACTACTGCAAGGGCTTCGGCATCGACGTCGAGTTCATCGCCGGGACGGTCAACACGGTGCTCGATCCCTCGCACTTCGACATCGCGGTGGCCTGCTCGATCTTCGACGTGAAGCAGACCGACGCCCCGACTACCTGGAAGATCGCCCAGGACACCCTGGAGATGATGTGGAGCCGGTCGATCGTGGCTATCGGGGCCGACTTCTTCTCGCCCTACGCCCTCGACATCCAGCCCTTCAACGCTCCCATCCCTCCGGAATGGGTCCTGCCGTGGGCGCTCAACAAGTTCGGACGCCGCATCATCCTCGACTACAGCTATCTTCCCCACGACTACATGCTGGTCGCCTTCAAGGGCGACAACCGATTCGTCGAGGAGTGGAAGAAGACCGGCGGCTGGAAGCGTGAGACCGGAGGGGAGCGCGGCTGATGCCGATGTACGCACTGCGTGGGGAGACCTACGCGACACACTCACCTCTCCGCATCGCCATCCTGCCGATGGTGGGACACACCTTCTTCAGGGGCGAGACCGAGTTCCTGATGTTCAGGCAGTTCGCCCGGGACGTCCACGAGATGTTCGGGGCCTACTGCTACCTGATGATCCCCGAATCGGGACGCGAGCAGATCAGGGAGGAACCCGGCTTCAAGCTGATCTTCGAGGGTCCCTTCGAGTGCTTCCATGACGGGATCGCGCAGACCCCGACGACCTTCCTGCAGCTCTTCAACCCTCGCGACGGGATCTACCCGGTGGACCTCGTGATCACGTCTCGCGGGGCTTCCGGAGCGGTGCTCCAGCGGGCGCTCCGGGACTACCGGACGGATCAGGTTCCGCTGGTCATCAGCGAGCCCTACGACGACGTCATCCCGCTGGTGCTCGACGAATCGATGCCGGCCGACTTCGGCTGGAAGGCGAACCCGGCGATCGACTGGCCGGAGATCACATCGCGGGTGGTGAGCTATGCCACCGCCGCGTGTACTCTTTTCGACACCGAGCGCGAGAGGCAGGTGGCCATCGCCTCCGCTCGCAGGGTTCTGAGCGCGCAGCTCCTGAAGAATCTCGAAGGCAAGCTGGAGGCGATGCCCTATGGGTTCTCTTCGGCGTTCGTCGACGAAACTGTTCGTGGAGTGGCCCGACGTGACAAGTTCACAGTCTTCATGGGGACACGACACAATATCGACAAGCGATGGGACCGAATCCTCGACATCTACAACCGATTCTTCGCCTTCGGACGAGACATCGGCATCGTCATCACCGCGCCGAAGATCGAGAGTGTTTCGGCCATCCCCATCGTATCCTCGAACGAGGCCATCGAGGTCACGTTCGAGTGCGCTCAGCCGGACTTCCTTCGCAAGGCCGCTTCCTGCCACGCCACAATCTGGATGTCCAAGGTGGAGGGTCTTACCGTCGGGCTGCTACAGCAGATGTACCTAGGGCTCGTGGCGATCCTGCCCAGGCTGGACTGGGTGAAGGAGATCCTGAAGGACCGGTACGACACGTACCCGTTTCTCTTCACGCGTGACGCCGAGGCCGAGCGCCACCTGCGCTGGATCTACGAGCACTACGACGAGGCGACGAAGAAGGTGGCATGGGTCCCCCAGTGGGTGAAAGACACCTACGACTCGTCGCACTGCACCAAGAAGGTCTACGAGACTATCCGCGACCGATTCGTCGTCGCGCGGCCGCCCTGCCGGCTGTGGACGAAGAGCAACCTGGAGCTGTTCCTGGCGGTGGCCAAGGACCTGAATAGCATCGTCAGCTTCGATGAAGTCGTCGATGCCTGCTACCGGAAGTCACAGCAGCTCTACAAGGGCATGCGAGATCCGCGACGCGGGAAGCCTTCCCGGTGGTCCCTGTGGAAGTGGCTCAAGGGACCGGGCGGATTCATCGACACCTGCCAGTCCGAGCAGCCGACGCTGATTCGAGATCGTGATCCTGTCGACGGGGCCTACAAGGACATGCACTACTTCGAGCTGCGGGAGAAGCAGGTCTGCCCGAAGTGCGCCGGCCGGGGCTACCTGGACAAGTCGCGAGAGGCCGAGACCCGCTGCCCGATCTGCGAGGGCACCGGGCGGATCGCCGAGATGAAGGAGGACTGGTGAGGGTCCTGATCGTCAGCGACTGCACGAAGATGCCTGGCTTCAGCACGCTGTTCATGCAGCCGTGGCAGTGGGCGCTGTCGGTCAGGGACATGTATCCGCGTGCGCACTTCGATGTGCTCCTCCCAGAGCCTGATGACTTCTGGGGGGACTACGACAAGGCTCCCTACGAGAACCAGGAGCGCGTCCGGGTCCACTACGTCCCGATGATCTCGACCGGCGGGATCCAACAGTGCGTGATCGCGACGCGGAAGCTCTACGAGCTGTTCAACGTCAACAAGACCGCCTTCTACTACGACGCAGTGCTCAACCCCAACGCGATCTTCAGCCCGGTCCTGAAGAAGGTCCTGAAGCCGAAGTTCGTGAAGAGCGCCGTCAATATCCCGATCTTCAACCACACGGGCAGCGTCAGATCCAACATCGCTCGGCACCAGCAGCTCAACACGGACTACGGGGAAGAGGACGTCATCGCCGAGACCGTGGCCTGGCTGACCGACTTCTCGCTCTTCATGTGCGAAGCCGAGATGGACATGGCCAAGGACAACTGCGCCACCTACCTCTCCGGCAAGATGATCCAGCGGTTCCAGCACGGATCGTTCATCTCGCCGATGGGCGGCATCCAGTTCGACAAGCTCGACCAGAATCTTCCCGACCTGCCGAAGCAGGTCGGGCCGAAGGGGGTCTGCGTCTTCTTCGGCGGCCGCTGGGTCGAGGGGAAGGGCTTCTCCCAGTACCTTCAGTTCGTCGAGGACCTGTTCAAGGCGGGGCACAAGGTCTATGGCATCGCCACGACCCCGGCCGACGAGACCGAACGGGCGGCTGAGCTGCACGTCCGCTACCCGATGATCGAGTTCTACCCCAACTGCGACCGGGACACCTTCTACGCCAAGCTCTCCGAAGGGCACTTGTTCCTGTCGTTCTCGATGTGGGAAGGGTTCGGGCTGAGCTACTGGGAGATGCTCTACCTGGGGCTGGTCGGGATCTTCCTCGACCGGCCGTGGTGCAGATCGGTCGCTCCTGGATACCCCATCTTCGCCAAGGACCAGCGGGAGATGTTCTCGATCCTCCGCGCGGCGGTGCAGGACCTTCCGGCGATCCAGGCGAAGGTCACCAACACCCGGCTGTGGCTCAAGGCTCAGTACGACCGGAAGAAGGTCAACGCGCGCATCTACGAGTGGATGCTCAGGAAGACTTCCGAGCACTATGCCGCGCAATTCGGCCCGGGCCACTCGATGACGTTCAAGAATCTCATCGCCGAGGCGCTCGAACGACTTCCCAGTCCGGCTCCCATCGAGATGGTCTACCGGATGATGGAGTCGCGCGCCAAGAGCGAGACCATGGAGTTCGGACGGAGAAACCAGTTCATCAGCCGGATGTTCCTGCGCCAGTGCGCGCAGCACATGGGATACGCAGATGCGTGCGACGGGGGAGATCCTCGCTTCGAGAAGGGAGTCGCCTTCACGGGCGAGGTGAGAAGCTGACCTGGGGACAACATGATCTGGGTACTGACCGGCACCAGGCCGGACATCATCAAACTCGCCCCCGTTATCTGGGAGTTGAAGGTCGCGGGTCTTCAGTCGTACTGGATCCACTCCGGGCAGCACTATGACGATTCGCTGAGCAACGATTTCTTCGACTTCGTGGTCGGGAGGAAGCCCGATTTCGTCTTCCCTCCCTGCCCGGAGAGCGATCCCGACAAGAAGGTCGTGTTCATCAAGTCGATGCTGATGGAGATGAGCCTTCCTTGCTCGCACATCGTCGTCCTGGGGGACACGGCCACCACGCTGGCGGGGGCTCTGTTCGGGGCCGCCAGATCCATCCCGGTGGTTCACGTCGAGGCCGGCCTGCGATCAAACGACCTGCGGACTCCGGAAGAGCTGATCAGGATCGTGACCGATCAGCTCTCGTCGCTGCTCCTGACGCCATGCCTGCAGGCGACTCGGAACTTGGCGTTCCGAACCCCGACCGGTGTGATCGAGCAGGTCGGCAACACGATCATCGACACAATCAAGTCGATGGCCAAGAAGATCCCGCCGTCGCTCACGTACGCCCCTCCGGGGAAGTGCATCCTGGTCACGATCCACCGGTCCGAGCACCTGTACAGCAAGCACCTGCTCAACAGCATCTTCGTGGCGCTGAACCATCTGGTCGCCATGAAGGTCCCAGTCATCTTCCCGGTCCATCCGCACACGAAGTCCGTACTGGACCGCTACAAGATCCCCTACCGCGAACTGCTGGTCATCGATCCGGTCAACTACCTGACATTCACCAGGCTCCTCCTCGACGCGAAGATCGTGATCACGGACTCGGGAGGAGTTCAGGAGGAGGCGTACCTGCACGGGGTTCCCTGCGCGGTTCTGCGCGCGAGCACCGAGAGGCCCGAAACGGTGCAGGCCAAGGCGACGGTGATGGTGGACCCGTTTTCTGCCAGTCCCCGGGACATGCTCAGGGCCTTCAACGACACGGCCAAGCTGGACCGGAACTGGCCTCGCGACGCCTACGGGGAGGCGGGCGCGGGAGAGCGGGTTGTCAAAGCCATGAGGAACCACTATGGGCTTTGACGTCCAGGAACTGAGCCTTCAGCAGCGGGCGGCGGAGAAGGCTCCCCATGACGCCGAGATCAGGCTGGCCTGCCTGAACTGCCGCTACCAGTCCATCTGCGGCGGATTCTGGGTCTGGGACGACAGCAGGTGGTGCGACGAGGACTGCCTGGACTGCCCTCGGAACTGCTGCCACAGGGCCTGCTGGCACTCCGATGCCGAGAGACTGGGAGGACTGGGGTTCGACGACATCACGTGGACGCCGTGGAGCATCGACTGGCCGGACCTGATCTGGATGGTCGGAGGGCGGACGGGAGACCTGCCGGAGCCGGTCTACATCATCCCGGTCGACTCCCTGATGGACCGGTACACGCTGAACTGGGCGCAGACGCCGGACCTGCACGCCAGGTTCTCGATCCCTGCCGCGAGCAAGATCGGTATCTCCTTCTGCTTCCAGGATTGGCTGCTCGACCACTTCAAGGGAAACGAGGACGCGGTGGCCGACGAGGTCGCCAAGTTCAGCCCGGATTTCGTGCTCCCGATCAACTACTCGGCCTACCGGAACTTCCCCCGGCTCAGCCAGCTCATGTCGATGCGGCGGAGGATGCTGTCGCTCAAGGCATTCCAGGACCGGGGCCTGCGGGTGATCCCTGACGTCGGGCCTATCCGGGGCGTCGACGCCGATCGCTGGGCCGACTGGGTTCTCCGGGAG
>Ga0316630_10000209_pt1 | contig 15982 bp, 28 predicted proteins | sample OWC_May_M1_C1_D6_FD_207658 | JGI IMG/M metagenome (GOLD analysis project Ga0316630, IMG submission 207658) | Wetland soil microbial communities from Old Woman Creek delta, Ohio, United States - OWC_May_M1_C1_D6_A | ecosystem: Environmental > Terrestrial > Soil > Wetlands | place: USA: Ohio...
GCAAGGGTGTGGAAAGAAGGATCGCCGACTCCATTAAATCTTGCCTTGACTGTTAGGGTCGGCGGCGTTGACTATGTAGGAAGTGACAATGCTGTTTCGACAAATGCAAAGAGCTTTTTTGAATTATATCAATCAAAACCGGGCGGCGGTTCTTGGGCGACTGCAGATGTTAATGGAATGGAAATAGGGTATAAGTCAAAAACATAAAGGTCGAATAAATGGCTGTTCATAGATATTGGCGACTTCTAGCTGAACACAATGAGTTAGGCAGTAATTATGGGTTTGGCGAAATTGAGATGCGTGAATCCATTGGCGGTGCTGATGTTACAGGCTCTGGAACTGCTTCTGACTCGTCACATTTAGATGCCGGTAGCACAGCGGCAAATTGTTTTGACAATAATCTTACAAATAAATGGATTTCAAATGGCAAAACGTATCCACAATGGGTGAAATACGATTTTGGGTCTGGTAGCGAGAAGGATATTGCTCAAATTCAAGTTCAACCAAGACCTGATACATATTATCGTGAAACACCAAATCATTTTTATTTTCAATATAGTGATGATGATTCGGCTTGGACAACATCAATCACGATTGAAACAACTTGGACAAGCGATTATAGATCACAGCGATTCCCTGCAACACCTCAATTAAGTGTTTTTCAAAATCTTTCTCAAGTAGAGTATCAAGAACCTGCATTAATCAAAGTCTCACAAAATCTTTCTCAAGTAGAGTATCAAGAACCTGCATTAATCAAAGTTTCGCAGTTATTGGCGCAGATCGAATATCGCGATACAAGCTCAAGAACAAATCTCGATGCAGTTCTTCAAAAGACGATTTATCGAAATGCTTCCCTTGATGCATATCTGCTCGATCATTATGAGAAGAATGTTGATCTCGATGCATTGCTTCAGGCATTGAAGACAAAGGGATCATCGCTTGATGCGATTCTTACTGGCGGCGCTGTTTCTGGAGGAGGTTTGTTCTTCTGTCATGGTTAAGGAGGATTGTATGAATACTGAAAAAAGAATCATACTAGAACGGGAGATAAGGATTGTAATCGAAGGCCTGCTCTTCATATTTTTGTTGGTTGTCGGAGCGATTTTTATGTATCAGGCGGTGGTTGAAGTTGAAGTTGTCAAATTTAACATGCCTTTTCAAGTCCAAGGCGATCAATTTACCCCGGGAGATATCGTGCCGATCAGAATGCAGTTTGAGAAATTCATTGACGTGAATGCAAAAGTTAGAAGACGGCTCGAGAGGCTCGATGGTCCGGGCGGCGAACTGACAACGTTCTATTTCAATGAGTATTTTAGCACTCTCGATCCCGGTAAGTACAACATTCTCAATTTCAACACTTCGATTCCGCCATGTATGCCGGCGGGGCTTTATCGATTAGTGTATGAATATGTTTATCAAGTCAACCTGATAAAAGAAGTTCATTACACGGTAGATTCAACAAAATTCAAGGTGGGTAATAGATAATGAAAATGCTTACAATTCTATTGGCTGCAACAGAGAAAACCGTGCACGATGATATCTCGGTTGCCACGCAACATATCCGTATCCCGGAATGGTTGTGGGCGATCATCATTGGCGGAGTGGTAATGCTTTTGATGAAGCTGTTATGGGGAGGTTTGAAAGATGATGTCGTATCATTGAAGGCGTGGAAAGAGGAGTGTTTGAAAAAGAGGATGATCTTTGATGATGAACTTCAACAACGCTGCAATTCTCGATTTCGTGATTGCGATGCAAAAGACGAAAGATTATCATCGACATTTGAAGAGAAACTTGAATCAGCAGAGAATAGGATTATTGCCGCATTGAATAATCAGGTCGCCGATATGCGAAGGTTATTTGATGAAAAATTCAAAAACCTAGAACTGAAATTTGAAAAGAATATTCTCGAGGAGCTGCGTAAGATGCAACGGTCTTCGGGAAAATATCAATAGGAGGAAGACATGATGGAAAACTTGAATTTTTTCACGTGGGAATCGCTTGGTACGATTGTTGGTGCATCATTGCTTACGTTTTTGGTTGTGCAATTGGCAAAAAAACCCCTCGACGGTCTTTGCCATTTGATGAATTTTCATTTTCCCACAGATATCTTTGCGGCGATTGTCGGAGCTTCAGTGTTGTACGGATCGGGGCTTGCACTCGGTACGATCACGGATCCAAAAGCTCCTTTATCGATTGCCTTATGTCTGATCAACGGCATTATTGTCTCGTCGGTTGCAGGTCAGATGTATAATAAGGTGATAACCCCGCCTTCGTCGTTTGGGAGATCGCCCGAGCCGCCCGAGCCGCCCGAGCCGCCAGTCGTTTAGTAAGGCCAAATCTCTTGACGCGGGTTTGCCTTCCCTTTTCCCGCGTCTTTCCCAAGGGGCCGGAACTCACCGCCGGCCCCTTTCTTTTGACCTTAAAGCCAACTATATATATGTAAGCCCAAACATGGCCTATATCGCAGCCTAGCGCAGCCTGCAGGCCGTTTATAGGCCTGATCTGTAAAGCCCGACTTCCAACCTGATCTGTAAAGCCCGACTTCCGATCAAAAATAGGCCTTTTTTGGTCTATCTTTAAAGACCTCAAGCCTAGTGGTCGAGGCCTAGTCAAAACATGGCCTATATCGCAGCCTAGCGCAGCCTGCAGGCCGTTTACAGGCCTGATTACAGGCCTTCACAGGTTGTCAGATATCTTGTTTTTTGTAAGTATATGAAATCATTGGCTTTATGGTGTTTTAAAGATCGATATGAAAGCTAACTATCCGAAATCATTAGGGAAGTTAAGAAACTAAAAATTTCTTTAAAATAATCCTTGACATGGCCGATAATGGGTATATAATTAGAGTATGATCAAGTTTAAACATATGACACAGGAGGCCAAAATGATCTATGCATTAACTGGTAGTTTTTTGTTTTGGGTCTGTGCATTTATGTACTTCGTTTTGTTTGGCTGCGAAAGGGCAAGGAAGGTGACAAAGTGATCCCTCCCACTATCAAAGACCTTGAAAGGGCGATGTTGATCAGACAGGCTCGCAAGATCGCCTGTCGTTGTAACAAACGCATAATCAAGCTTGACAGGATCATCAAAAAAACGGAGGTGCAAGATGTTTAGAGGTCGGTTGATCGATGGTCATCAAAAAGGCAAAAAGAGAATTAGCGGTGTTGACTTTGGCGGTGAGGCCGAGGTCATTGCGGAAAATGAAAACACAATCGTTTTGAAGTTTCCTGCCCATACGTTTAACCCCGGTTCCCGTCACAGTGGTTTGAAAAGCTATTCCAGCCCGCAGATTATTGTTTTTAAAAAGGAAGAGTCGATTGCGGTTGATGAAAAGGAAGTTCCCAAAGCTATCTGGGTCGAGTGCATTATTAGTTGGGATGTAACCCGGGCCAAAAAGACCGGAGGTGCAAAGTGAAAATTTTGGAAGATGAAAAAAAGGTAATAATCGGGGAGATCGATTCGATCAGGAGGTTTGATAAAGTGAGCCTTACATGGTGGCAAATGAAGGCATGGGGATTTATCCGGTGGGCGGTGATCAGATTAATAGATAAGGTGGCGTGATGGAAAACTACCTGAGAAGACTTTATCACGGGATGGTTCAACGTATAGTTTATGACGAGCTTGGGTTGACCACGGCATGAACAGGAAAATGGGATATACTTTAGAAACGGTTTTCCTGATATCAATTAAAAAGGAGGAAGGTCATGGCAAAGATAGTACCATTTAAGCTCAAAGATCAGTATAGGCCTTATCATTTGTTTATCGATCACGGTAAGGTGTCAGAGGTGATTTCGTATCCGTTTTATGTCGATTACGATGATCCGACAAACGATGAGATCAATGTCATGGTAAGAAACCCCGGCGATCCGACAACGATCAGAGCAGTTGCGATTACTGATCTCAAACCGTTTAATGATACTTCAAGGCTGAAGGTCAGGTGTGATCGCGACGGCACCGAGTTTATGGGAAGGCCTCGGCCGTATCCGGCTGCGACATATCAAATGCACAATCACAATACTTCGGGCGATTGGTTTATCGAGTGTCCGACCTGCAACCGCCGTTATTTCCTTTATGACTATGACGGTCTGCGGCGGGCGATTGCTGACAAGTCGATAACTGGTTTTACTGCTAATCCCGGCGATTTTATCTGTGATCGCGTGCTCGAGATCATACCAACAAAAAAGGAGGCACGGTAATGAAGATCGAAAAATTTGATCGCGATAACTTGAAAATGTTGAGGCCTGAGATACAGTCGGTTCTTGATATGATCAAAGACGAATACGGGATCAGTCTTTCGATCGGCAATATCAGTTTTTCCTCCAATCGGTTTACTACACGGCTGACCGCAACGATCCCCGGGGCCTCGGCTGAAGAACAGCCTGATGAAGATGACCAGTTTGCTGATCTGTCCGCAAAGATCCTTGGCTTCAAAAAGAATCCAGTCGGCATGTCGTTTAAGGTTGCTCGGCATACATACACGGTCAAAGGCCTCAAGCTCAATCGTAAAAAGTTCCCTGTATCTTGTATCAGAGACGATGGCAAGAAGTTCAAGTTTGGAGTCGATACGGTCAAGATCCAACTCGGTATGCCGGGCGGTACAAAATGAAAACACTGATTGCGGCGGTAATCATAGCGGTTCCGATCTTTTGTGCAGCGGCTGAAGATGATCGCAAGGCCGTGATCTATGATGATGGTTGGAACCGCCGAGGCTATATCGAAAAGGGCGAGATTTACGATGATCAGTACAGGCGGCGGGGTCATATCAGAGACGGTAAGATTTACGATGAAAATTGGAATCGCAAAGGCTCGGTTGATCTAAACGACAAAACAACAACCAAAAAAGGAGGCACCAAATGAAAGGCTTCATGATGCATGCTGGAGGAAAAGAAGTTGGTCGCGAGGAGTTACAGTTGGTCGAGACGCCGGCTCCGGTTGATCGCTGGTGTCCAATACCTCATACGGTGTTGTATGATCTCGTATTTCAGACCGTGATCAACAACGGCTTGAAGATCGGCGAGGTCAAAATGGGGATCGGCCATGAAGGCAACAGGTTCTTTGCCTTGATGGGGATCGATAACGGGCGGCATGCAGACTATCGGCTTGTTATCGGTTTGAGAAACAGTCATGATAAGAAATTCCCTGTAGGTCTCGTTGTCGGCTCGTCGGTCTTTGTTTGTGACAATCTTGCCTTCTCAGGTGAGATTGCGATAGCTCGCAAGCATACCATTCACATAATGACTGATCTCCCGGGGCTTGTTGTCGGTGCAGTTGGCCGGATCGCTCTTGCAAAGCAGTCTCAAGACCTCCGCATCGAGGCCTATCGGAATTTCTTCATTGACGATTACGACGCGCACGACATTGTGATCAGGGCGATGGATTACAAGATCATTCCAAATCAGGTGATTCCACAAGTCTTGAAAGAATGGCGGGAGCCCGAGCACGATGCGTTCAAGCCTCGCACCGCGTGGTCTCTCTTCAACGCCTTCACTCAGGTCGGCAAAAGATTTCCGGTTGACGAGCTGGCAAAAAGAACGGTCAAGCTGCACGGTATGTTTGACCAGTACGTTGGACGGACAATCGATATCACGCCGGAGGCCTGATCATGGCAGATCATAAGCTTGTTACCAAAGACGAGAATAACGCGGAATGTTCCTGCGGCGGATGGTGGTGGTTGATCGTTGACAAGTCAATGCCGCCTGAGCAAAAGGAAAAATCAATTGCGGCCGGATTTAACAGGCACTTGAAAAGAGTGCTATAAAACAAAAGGAGATCGTGCAATGAAAAAAGAGAAGGGCGCGCCCAGCTTCACGGAAGCAACGTTTGACGAGTTGGTGAAGGATCAGATATTTGGAGTCGATCAGTACATTGTCAAAAGCTCCCAGCTCGTTCAGATCAAGGTGATCAAGGAAAGGCATTTGATGCAGATCGTTGAGTTGGAAGATCGATTCAATGATCTTGCTATCGGTCAGGCTATTGCCGACAGGCTGCGGAACGGATATGTGATTGTCGGTAAGGCAGGCTGTTGGGTTGTGGTCAAAAGGTTTCCCGACAACAGGCTTTTCCGGTTGCACCAAAACACGATGGCAAAGTATCTGGTCGAATCGTCTTTTAAGGCTGAAGAGCTTGAAGGCCTCAAGCCTCACGAGGTGACACAAAAAGCGCACCATTGGCTGCAAAACAACATACCTCAGCTTTTTACCGAGTAGATCAAGGCCCCGGGCGACAGGCCGATTCCGTGAGGTTTCGGCCTGTTTTTTGGTCAAAATCTTTAAAGAAAAATGCCGATTTTTCCTAAGTATATGAAATCATTAGGGAAAATATTTCATAAATCTTTAAAAAAAGCTTGACAGGCTGCGCAGGGAAGACTATAATTATCATATGGTTACGATACAAAATACAAATCAGGAGGCCAAGATGGAATGGGATCACAGCGATAAGACGTATGCAGGCTTTGTCTTAAACCACGTCAACAAAAAAGAGCAAGGCAAATGGTTTGAATTTGCAGGCAAGGTTTTACTGATCGGAGTTGAGCTTAACATGCAGCCTGATAAGATCACGGAGTATCTGTTTGAGACCTACCATCAACTCGCCCTGTATGAAATTCCTAAAACGGTCGATGATATCAGACGCGATATGAAATATTATATCGAGTTTGACGAAGCCGGCGAGCTTGAAATCGAGCACACTAATCCCGCAGCCAAAGTCAATGACGCAGGCCTCACGGTTGAGCAAAAAAAGGAAGTCGTTGACCTGATCAGGGAGCTTGCGGAAGAAGGTCTTGTCGATGACCGGCGGGAGTACGATATCGAAGACCTCAAATCAGCTTATCCCAATTTCACGGCTGCACAGATCGATTACTTTTACAATGTGATCCAGTCTCGTGTAACCACAAACGCACCGAAAACGAGGTGATGACATGGCCGACGAATACGAAACGATCACGATATACGACAGTCGCCTTGATAAGCTTGTGACCCGCATCGCACACTTTAATCGTAAGGCTGCTCGAGCCGGCATCGAAGATCGGGTTGACCTGATCATTTCCAAACCGTATGAGATCACCGAAAAAGATCGTGATGGCAAAGACGTGATTGTGAAAAAAGTCGATATCACCTTCAAGTCTCCCGTGATCTCTCACAAAGGTTGGAGCCTGTTGGCAACCATCGAACATACCGGAGCCGGCAACATTATCAGACGCGCTCGCACCGATGTTGACATTCCCACCGAGATCAAAGATCGGCAGCCTGTTTGTGATCACTGCAAAACGATTCGTGCACGTCATGATACCGTCTTGATCTACAACGACGAGACAAAGGTAATCGCTCAGGTCGGAAAACAGTGCCTTCGGTATTACCTCGGCTTCTCGGCAATGGGGATCCTGTGGCGGGCGGAGCTGATTGGCTTTATGGCAGAGGTCAGTGAATATGATCGGGAGCCGGGATATGGCCGCGGTGAATATGCGATTGACCTTGTGACCTTTCTTGCACAGGTAATCGCAGTTGTTGACAAGTACGGTTACACGTCAAAGGCACGGGCCATGGAACATGAGATCGATACGACAGGCCAGCAAGCTTGGGGAATTTTGATCGCGACTTCCAAGGCCAAGGAATATTGGACTGACCGGGAACGTGATCTCGAAAAAACGGCTGCTACAGACGAGGTGCAAGGCCGCGCAAGGCTGTTGGTCGAATGGTTGACTAAACAGGTCGCAGATCGCGGCACAGAGCAAGAATACTGGTCGAATCTTGCGGTGATTAATAGGCTCGGCTTCGTGACCTACCGCACCCAAGGCTTTGCCGCCTCGATCATCGCTGTTTACAATCGGGAGCTTGGTGAGGTCGCAGATCGGGCAGTCAAGGCCAAGTCTGAGTGGGTCGGTCAGGTCGGAGATAAAATGGTGTTTACGGTAACGGCTTTAATGTCGATGACGGTTGAGACGGTTTACGGTATTCAATATCTGAACAAGTTTATCACAGATGAAGGCAACGTTCTGGTGTGGTTTACCGGCACGGTAAAGTTTGACAAAGATGATCGGCTGCGGCTGAGAGGTACGATCAAGGCCCACAACGAATACAAAGGTACAAAGGAAACGGCTTTGACACGGTGCAAGGTAGTCGAGGAAATCAAAATGGCGGAGGTGGTCAATGGTTAAAAAGATCAAGGCCAAACCTGCAAAAAAGGTTGCACGGTTGCTTCAAGGCTTTGACGGATCGTATCACGTTGTTGTTGGCAATGATCAGATCGCAAAGTTCTCTTTGACGTTGACGCAGGCCCGTAAGTGGGCCGACAAAAACAAATACGAGCTGAGGTGATTCGATGCCTAGTAAACACTTGACAGGTGATCAAAAGGTAATCGGCTATCTGAAGGAAGACCTTGCGGAAGAAAAAGACAAACGGCTGCGGCTCGAGAAATGGCTTGACAAACAATTCCCGGGGTGGCGTGATCAGTACGATAAATACAGGCTTGCAAAAATAATAACAGGAAGGGAGATGATAAAATGAGTCGCAAAGGTATATTTGGTTGGAGCTATCCGGCCGGATGTTCCGGCCCGCCCGATGACGAAGGGCCATGTGAGATTTGTGGTCAGGCGGTCGATATCTGTATCTGCCCAATGTGCCCAGTTTGTGAAAATGCCGCTGACCCAAACTGTTATAAAGAGCACGGCATGAAGCTGAACAGGGAACAGATCATTGCAAGGGCGAGAACACGGATTGATGATCTTAGGGCGCGGATCGTTGACGAACAGCGATATCTACAGTGGGTTGAAGAGCAAAATGAAAACTACACGGAGGAACTGCGATGATGCAAGATCATATTGTTGTCAAAGACCTTGTTAAATCATTGATCGGGGAAGTTCCCACCGAGATCGCAAAAAGGAAGAAGTTCGTGTATCTGAAATATTATTATTTTGACAAGATCAAAATTATTAATATGGTCAGGGAAGCTTTGTCTCAGCTTGATGATGTTTGGGTTGATGTGACTACCGGCAGCCATAACGTAAAATCGATGGTGATCAGAGTTTATCACTCAGGAGGCCAGAGATGAAAATCTTCTATCGTTTTGACATGGTTGTTGATCAACTCGTGGGTGCCCTCTCGGTTATCGTGCTTGATAAAAAAATCAGTGCGTGGTTAAAACAGAATGACCCGCAGGCACTGAAGCAGGCCAAGACAGCGTTGAAGATGATTGGCCGGAGGGTAAGTGATAAAAACAAAAACCAAAAGAAGGAGGGATGATCATGTATAAAAGGGGACCGTCTTGGGGGATTGGATCAGGTGACGGCACAGCAGAACAATTGGCAAAGGCTAGAAAGCGTGCGGCCGAAGAGTGCGAGAAATATAGATTTGCTTGTGTTTGCGGCTGTTGCATCACAACAAACCGACTTCGTGTTGATTGTCTGAAGTGCGGGCGCGTTTACTTAAAAGGAAAATACATCGGAGGAGGCAAATAATGAGGCGTGTAGTCGTTCTCCACAATCCCGATTTTCTTGATCCAAAGTTTCAGTTTGGCACGGCGACCGAAAACGAGATGATCATCGCGATCAACAAATCACGTATCGTTGCAGTCTGCTCAACAGATAATTTTGATAAGGCCTATGAGCTTACAAACTCGATCGACAGGCCTTGGACTGAAAACAAAAGCGTGATGGTTATCGGCGGCCATGAGCACAGGAGCACTTCAGTTGGAGATTTTATGAGAATCTTTGCGACCGGCGAAAATTATTACATGGTTGCTCCTACAGGGTTCAAAAAGATCGAGTCAACAGATTTTTAAGAAAGGTCTTGACATGGTAAAAAGAGTCAGTAATAATACGGCAAGTGGGCAGGTCAATCGTTTTAAAGAAGGAGGTGAGTGAGATGAAATGGTTGGCATATTTAAACTCAGTCGGCCCGCTACTCGTTAGTCTTGCAGCAATGGGCATCGTGATGTATATCGGATATGGTATGGTCTCCGATGCCCTTACAAGGCATAGTGATGCCTTGAATCTTTGGGTCAGCGTATTAGGGAGGTAACAGTGACAACAAAAAAGAAGAAGGTCAGACCTGAGAACATGAAGGTGCAAGGAACTTGGATCAGTCTTGATGATGCGGAACTGTTAACGTCTGAGGCCAGAAAACAAAATCTCAGATCGCCTACCATGTTAGCATCTCAGATCATCGAACAATGGTGCAAGAAAAAAAGGCTTGAACTGGCGACCAAATATCTAAAGGAGGCAGAGATCGATGGCAAAAAGGTCAAAGGAAAAAGGCGGCCAAGAGCAACACAAAAGGCAGCGGCTTAGTGATTTGTCCTGCCTGTTTTGTAAAAGCTTTAGAGCTGCGGAGGAAGACATAAAAACAAAGTCTCGTTTTTGTGATACCAAACGCAAGCTCGTTTCTGCCGATTCTCTTTTCTGTGATGACTTTGAATTGGCGCAGTTCTTTTATTGTGAAGAGTATTATCAAGAGATATCCCCGACGGTCTGTTTATACCGGCGGGCAGGTGACGGCGATCCCCGATATCATCAAGCGTATGAAGAATGCCCAAAATGCAAGACAGGCCGGCACTTGTTTTATTACTGCAATGGTCTGCCGTTTCATTATGAGATCAAAGGTGTTCCTGAGGAGGAATGATCATGCACCAAACCGAGTGGAATTATTTTGCGGGGATAAGCGCGGCAAATCAAAACAATTATCTATCATATGAGGAGATCACAGAAGCTGAAGACGAAGAATCTCCGTTTGTCGATATGTCACAGTACAGCGGGCCGACGCCGGAAGACCTTGTGATCAGGCACGAGCGGTGGATGGGTTTGCACGAAGAAACAAAACAGCTCATTATGTTGTTAGTCGATATGCCCGACGAGATCAGAGAGCAGATCAGTTGCGGCCGAAAACACATAACGGCCAAGCTCGTTGCTCGATGGTTGATGAAGACATGGCAGGAAAAGGCAATCGTTTACACCATGATGAAAGAATGCAGGGCATTTATAAAAGGGGATTGATCATGATCGAGATCATTGATGCTGCTTATTGCAAAGTTACCGACAGATCACTTTATGAAGCGGTGAGGGAGATCCTTAGTTACAAATCAGAATATTGGACTGAGGGCAGGTTTCATAAAGAACGCCATGTTTCGACCGCAAGTTTTTTTGATAGAAAGACAGGTGAATTTCCTAAGGGCTTTCTTCGACGTGTACTTGAAGAACTCGAGCGAAAAAAGCTGATTGATCCAACGGCTGATTGGCTGCGGGAATTGGAAACCCCGCAGTATTTTTTTGAAGAACCAAGACTTCGTGACATTACACTGAGATCAGATCAGTATGAGATGTTACAAGGCCTTTCAAATCTCCATCGTGGTTACTTCAAGGCGCCAACTGGATCAGGCAAAACGATTCTGGCATTGGCAATTAGGTCGATGATGCCTGATAGCAAGACATTGATCCTTACTCATACGATTGATCTTTTAACCCAGACGGTGCAGGAATTCAGACGGTTTGGTGCCAATACATATGAAGTCGGCGGCGGTCGCAAAGAGATTCCTGATCTTCAACGCGGTGATGTTGTTGTCGCGATGGTGCAGACATTTATCAATCTCCCTGATATCATCGATTACAAAGACACGTTTGATATTGTGATCATCGATGAATGCCACCATGTCACAGATACCACAGGCCGACACGCAAACATTTTGAAAGTGATCGGATCCAAGCTTCGTGTCGGACTTACAGCGACCGTTCCCAAAGATCCAAAGAAGCTTATGGCATTGGAAGGTTTCATCGGCCCGATGCTCGGGGAATTTACGGTCAAGGAGGCAATTGAAAAAGGTGTTATCAGCAAACCAGAGATTGAATGGATATCTGTTCCGCAACAAGATGACCTTCTCGATATCACCAAATATCGAAAGCTGTATGAGAAAGCAATCGTAACAGGCCGGACACGAAATCGATTAGTCATAGAAGCTGCGATACGACATATTGATCAAGACCGCAGTGTTTTGATAGTCGTGAAAGAAGTTGAGCACGGAAAGATATTACGTCAATTGGCAGAGGCTTTGGGACTGCAGGCGAGATTTATTTCCGGTGATACTTCAAGTAAAATCAGGGCTGATCTAAAACAGGCCTTGGAAGAAAAGCAGGTCTATTGCGTTATTGCGACAATTTGGAAAGAGGGAGTCAATATCAAATCTCTTGATGTTGTGATCAATGCGGCAGGTGGAATGAGTGAGATTGCAACGCTTCAATCTATTGGCCGCGCTCTTCGTGTTACCGAAACAAAAAAGAAGATCACGATCATTGACTTCGTTGATGCTTACCGCTATTTGAATCACCATGCTATCATGCGCCTTCGTACATACGTTGAAAATGAGTGGGCCATGCACGGCACGGCAACACAAAAATAATCGGTTATAATAAAACCAATATGATTGATGCCGAACAGGTTGATCTATTAGATTTTTTGAAAGATCGTGATATCGATGTTGCCACTCGTGGGAAAAACGTAGGCAAGGGATATGTCGCTATTCATTGTCCGTTCCCAGCTTGCACAGATCGATCAAAACATTTGGTGATCAATCGAAAGACAAAAATCTTTCGGTGTTGGAAATGCGATAAAAAAGGTGATCTCGAAAAGCTGATCATGGAGATAGATCAGTGCTCTAAAAAGGATGCGGCGCAAACCGCTTTGCACTATCAAAGCTTTTTTAATGATGACGACACAGACGAAAGCCAAATCGTACGAAAGAAATCGAACCTCATTAAAATTCTTCCCATCGATGCCACAGACACCTTCCCACATTTGCACCTTAATTATTTACGATCACGGAATTTCGATCCTGACAAGATCATTCCCAAGTACGGGCTGAAAGCAGTTTACAATACCGGAGATTATCGAGGCCGCATTATTGTCCCGGTTTATCTTGATCACAAGATCGTTTCTTTTGTTGCTCGAGATGTAACCAATATGCAAGAGCCAAAATATTTGAATTGTCCCGATGTTGATAGCGTCGTTCCTGTACCTCATACTCTTTACAATATCGATACGGTAAGGCCCCGGGGTAAGGCGATCTTATTTGAAGGAGTAACCGATGTTTGGCGCGTCGGCGATAGTACGATTGCATCATTTCGGGCAGGCCTTACTCCGCAACAAATAAAAATGTTGATTGACCGCAGGATCAAAAAATTATTCATGATGTATGATCCCGATGCCAAAGAGAAGGCTCGACGATATGCAAACGAGCTTACTCCGTTTATGTCGGTTGAATTGATCAGTCTTGATGACGGTGATCCCGCGCAACTTAACAATGATGATGTCAGGGCGCTACGAAAAGATTTATTGGAGGAATGATGGATGTTGAAGACGAGAAACACGAACACCATATCAAGTATGTATTTATCAGAGCTGAAGTATATTTCAACAATAAGCTTGATTCAGTTGACCAGAAAGTTTTTCAATTGATCGACAATTTAGAGACAGTAGATAAGGGCTGCTTCGCTTCAAACGGGTACATGGCTTTATCACTTGGCCTTGATATTGATCAGATCCGCTACTCTCTTAAAAAACTGCAAGCTCTTCAATATATCACCTCTGATTATGATCGCAAAGCAAACGTTCGATCATTACGGGTTGATGATGTCTCAATCAAAAAGATGTATTCCCATCTCATTCCTTCCTACATAAAAGGGGTGGGAAAAATTCCCCAGGGGGTGGGGAAAAATTCCCCAGGGGGTGGGGAAAAATTCCCCACAGATAAATACTATAAGACTATAAATACAATTAGTGATAAAAGATTTTTCCCTATCGGGAAAAATGACCGTGCCGGTCATTCAGCCTCGCAAGCTTTTCTCTTTGATGGTTATTCAAAGGAAGCTGAAGAACTATTTGATTTTTGGAACAGCCTTGAAGGTTTACCAAAGATCAGAGAAGGCGCAACCAAATCATTTAAGAAAGCATTGGATGACCTTGAAGCAGCTCTGACAAAGGGATACAGGCCTGAGCAGATTGGCAGTGCGATGGTCAATTATAATTCAATCGTAACGGCTGAAGGGGTTTTGCTTAACAAAGCTGTTCCCGGACACGTTGTTGGGTTGAATCAATTTTTTGGGTTCAATCGATTTACAAAGGAATCAATTGAAGATCGTAACATCGTTGCGAGTATCAAGTCGTGGTTTAAGGAGTGCATACAAGGGCGTGATTATCTGTTTGAAAAATATGCCCGTAGCAAAAAGGCTGATCGGTATCCCGATATCACAAATGTTTTGCGAGACTGCTGGAAGAAAACGCCGTATTATGTCGGCGCGTTTACATCGAAAGATGAAAGGAACTTTGCGAAGGCGGCCGAATTGTTTGTGGTGTGGTATGATAAAAACATTGATCATGTAAACACGTCGCTTGATGACCCCGCGGCTTTTATCAAGAAATATTTGTTCCCATCTATCGAGTACATAGTCACTTTACAAAAGAGAGATCCTGTGACGGTTACAACAACTTGGATTGCGGCGGCTGATACGTTTGATCGGGGGTTAGTGGCGTTTTTGAAACACAAAGGTATTTTTCAAGGAGGCGGTGGTGGCATACACGAGAGAGAAGATTGACACAGACATTGAACGTGAAATTATTATTGGCCTGATTGTTAGCACAGATTATTTGACAGATGTGGCGAAGATGATCAAGTTGCCGCATTTCACCGTTCGGTATTATCGACGGATAGCGAAGTGGGTCATTGATTACTTTGATCAGTACCACAAAGCTCCTTTTGATGATATCAGAAAAATCTTTGCGGTAGAGGGGCCGAAGCTGCCGGATGATGAAGTCGATTTGATCAGCAATCTCCTCGATGATATCTCCGATGAATACATCGAACAGGAGGCCGCAGGCAAATTCAATCCTCGATATCTCTATGACAAGACTTTGCTGTTTTGTAAAAAGAGAAACCTTGAAATATTGGTTGATACTATCGATGGTCAATTGGTAAAAAATAGAATCGATAAAGCGGAAGAAGCATTGGGCGCGTTTTCACAGGTACAGAATGAAACAAGTCGGTGGATCAACCCATTAGAAAAAAAGGAGGTTGAAAGACTTATGAGAGAGAGTAGCGAAGATCATTTGTTTTCACTGCCGGGAGTGTTGGGTGATCTTACAGGTCCGCTTCAACGTGATTGGCTTGTTGCGTGGATGGGGCCGCCGAAGAGAGGCAAATCGTGGTATTTGCAGGAGATGGCGTTTGAGGCTTTGGCGGCGGGGTTGAAGGTTGTTTATGTATCGTTGGAAATGAGCGAGAAGAATGTTGCAAAGAGGATTTATTCACGGTTGACTGCTCGATCGAAGCGAGATCAGGAGATCGTGTATCCTGTTTTTGATTGCGTGAGCAATCAAGACGGCACCTGTTTGAAAGATGAATGTGTGAACGATATTGCTCTCCCGCCGTTGACAGATGGTGATACTTATCGAACGGTGTTTGGCCGATATAAAGAATACAAACCTTGCACGGTCTGCCGCGCCCAGCGGTCGCCTGATTATGCTCCTGCCATTTGGTATGTGAAGTATGATGTTAAAAAGATCGACACTCAGATGGTGGTCAAAAAGGGAAAGGATTTCAAAAAGCTGTTTGGTGATAACCTGAGAATCATATCGTACCCGCCATTCGGTGCTAACTTCTCACAGATCATTCGTGATATTGACGATCTTAAACGGCTCCAAAATTTCAAAGGGGATCTGATCGCTATTGATTATTTTGATATCATGGGCAAAGATGAAGAACGGTATCAGTCTGAAAGAGGTGAGATCAATGCCCGATGGATGCGGGGAAAGAATTATGCGGCGACGGAACATTCTTTGATGGCGACGGTTACTCAGACAAACAGAGGGTCATCGGCAAAAGATGATCTTACTCCCGATGATGTCTCCGAGGAATGGCGAAAGCTTGCGCACGTTGATCTGATCTATGGTATCAATCAGACCGGCGATGAAAAGTTTGAAGGATCGACACGCATTAGTGTCGTTG
>Ga0316630_10000210_pt1 | contig 15939 bp, 16 predicted proteins | sample OWC_May_M1_C1_D6_FD_207658 | JGI IMG/M metagenome (GOLD analysis project Ga0316630, IMG submission 207658) | Wetland soil microbial communities from Old Woman Creek delta, Ohio, United States - OWC_May_M1_C1_D6_A | ecosystem: Environmental > Terrestrial > Soil > Wetlands | place: USA: Ohio...
CGCCGTTACGGCCTATACGGGCCTGATGGCCGCCGCAAGGAGGAGCGCATGAAAAGCCGTTTACTGAAAGGACTCTTGGGCGGCTTGGCTCTGATCAGCCTGGCCGCGTGCCTCGCGGCCCCCGCTCTTTACTTTCTGGGCCGCGTCACGGAATCGGGCTACAAGACGGCGTTCCTCATCGCTTCGATCGGGTATTTCGTTTTCGCGATCGGGCGAGGCTTTGTCCGGACGGCGCCGTCGGCCCGCGGGCTGATGCCGTAATGGCGCCGACGTCCTAGAGGACGACCTTCTTCCCGGCCTTGCGCGCCGCGTACTGCTCGGCGATCCAGGCATAGGTTTTGGCCATCCCCGCGCGCAGCGGGGTCGACGGCTCCCAGCCCAGGACCCGCCGGATCATCGTGTTGTCGGAGTTCCGCCCGCCGACCCCCAGGGGCGCCGTGAGGTCGTAGCGGCGCGCGACCTTGAACCCGGCGATCTCCTCGACGATGCCGAGCAGCTCGTTGATCGAGACGAGCTCGCTCGAGCCCAGGTTGATGGGCGTCGCGATGAGCTCGTCGCAGTGCGTGATCATGTCGATGCCGTTGAGGCAGTCCTCGATCCACATGAAGCTCCGTGTCCGCGTCCCGTCGCCCCAGATCTCGACGGCGCAGCTGCCGTTGTCCTGGGCCTCGATGACCTTGCGCGAGAGGGCCGCCGGGGCCTTCTCGCGGCCGCCGTCCCAGGTCCCGTAGGGGCCATAGACGTTGTGGAACCGGGCGATGGCCGTCTTGAGGCCGCGCTCGGCCCAGTACTCCTGGCAGACGATCTCGGAGAAGAGCTTCTCCCAGCCGTAGCCCCGTTCGGCGTTGGCCGGGTAGGCGTCGGACTCCTTGAGGGCCCGGGACTGGGTGTCCTTCTGGAGGTCGATGTTGTAGGCGCACGCCGAAGAGGAGAAGAAGTAGCGGTCGGCGCCAGCCTTCTGGGCGGCCTCGATCATGTGGGTGTTGATGAGGATGCTCCGCAGGCACTCGACCCGGTAGCGCTCGATGAAGCCCATGCCGCCCATGTCCGCGGCCAGGTTGTAGACCTCGACGGCCCCTTCGCAAGCCTTGACACAGTTGTCGCGGAAGCTGACATCGAGGACCATGTTCTCGACCCCTGGCGTCCTCCGGTACCACTCCTCGAGCGGTTTCTTGTCGATGGCCCGGATGCGGGTGAAGCCCTTGTCGTGGAAGTAGCGGACGAGCGACCCGGCGATGAAGCCGCCGGCCCCGGTGATGACGATGAGGTCGTCCTTCTTTCTGAAGTCCTCGATCCGCTTGGGCTTGGCTGCGGCCATGGATTCTCCTTTCAGTCCGCGACGTAGCCGAGGCGGTGGGTGACCTTGAGGCCTTCCCCCTTGACCTTGACCACGATCTCCTGGAAGCGGCCGTCGGCCCGGTAGTTGACCGGCCGGTAGTACAGCAGATAGTAGTTGCTCGAGGCCTCGGCCGCCTGGCGGATGGCGAAATTCGGATTGGTCGTGCTCTCGGACATGCCGCCCGTCGCCGCGGCCATCTCCCGGAACGAGGCATAGAGGTCGGACGAGAGGTCCTGGAGCTGGGTGTCCAGGACCGTCCTGCCCCGGATGCCCTGGGATATGTCACGGAGGGCATAGGTCGGCCTCCTGGTGATGTAGAGGCTATGGACGGTGATCGAGGCGTCGGAGAAGTGGCGCTTGATCCTCTCCACGTCGAAGGTCACGGGCTTGAGAAGCTCCGCTTGGCGGTCGTCCGAGAACTCGTGGGCCGGCAGGACCTCCCTCTGAAAAACCAGGAAGACGTGCTTCTCGCCGTCCATGGCTTTCAGGACGTCGGCGAAGCCCATGACCCGCTCCTCGGTGATCTCCGTGAGGTCGCGGATCTCCTTGGCCTGCTCAAAGAGCAAGTTCTCCTTGACGTCGGCCATCTCCGCCGGGAACTCCTCCTCCTCCAGCCTGTAGAAATCCCGCATCATGCTCCTGTATGAGGAGTTCCCGAGCGCGATGTCGGTTTTGAGGATGCCCTTGAGCTTGTCCGAGACCTCGCGCCGCGAGACGCGGGCGAGATACTCGGAGCGGAACTTGTAGGTCTTGGCCGGCGTGACGACGAAGAGGGCGTCCTTCGCGCCGAGGACGTCGTTGAAGAAGTAATCGAGAGCCTCCCCGATCCGGGGGATGTACTCTTTCAGGTCCAGATAGAGGACGTAGTTGCGGACATTCCCCGGGCTGGGAGGCGCGGTCCCGGGCGCCTTCTCCTCGCGACGGACCTCCCTGTCCTTGATGAGATAGACCGCCTCGATGGGCTGGCGGACGCCGTTCTCGTAGACCTCGAAATCCGCGAGGGTCAGTCCGTCGACGAAGGCGTCCTTTCGCAGGACGCGGACCGGGACCTCGATGTTGACGACGACGGAGGTGTGCTGTTGCGGGGGAGGGCTGACGTCCTGCCCGGCGACCGCCGCGGCGCAGAGGATCAAGAGACAGCCGCGCCCCAGACCGCGTAGAATTCTCACTTCACGGGATATTATAAGCCTGGAGCTTGCCGCTTGAAAAGCGCGCGCGAAGTCTTTTTAAGGCCTCGGCGGCGAACATGCGGACCTCGCGATCCTCGTCCCGGAGCGCCTTTTCGAGGGTCCCCCGAGCCCGCTCGGACCCGATCTTTTCCAGCGCGTCGACGATGGCCGGCCTTTCATTTCGTATCGGCCCGCTTGAGAGAGATGTACGACGGGAGGCTGTAGCTCATGTCGGAGGCGATGGTGTTGGCCTCGCCGCTCAGCCGGTCCCCGCGGAAGTGCAGCCCGAGAACGGTCCGGTGGCCCGGAAAAGAGGCGTCGGAGGTGGCGAATAGCTGCGGGTAATGGATGACGACGACGCCGCGGTTCAGGGTGGGGGGCTTCAGAGGGGAGAGCCCTTCGCCCGGCGCGCCGTCCGGCCCCAGCCGGAAGATCTCCAGCCGGCCGTCCGCGCCGATGACCAGCCTGACAGGGACCGTCCCTTCGTGGGTCTTGACCGTCCCCTCCCACGTCCCGACCGTCTCGGCGGGCGGCTTGAACGCCGCCGGCGCCGCTGGCCCTCCCTGGCCCGAGGCCGCGGCGCTCAAAGCGCCGGCGTAGTGCGGGAGAAGCGCGCCGAAGATCACGTCGCATATTTGGATGGACGGGACGTTCTCGCCGTTGATCAGGACGGCGACGCCCAGCCCTTCGGATGGGATCATGGCCAGATGGGCCCGGCAGCCGTCCATCCAGCCGCCGTGCGTGACGATGGGATAGCCGTGTCTCCGGCCCGTCTCCCAGCCCAGGGCGTATGAGGAATCGCGGACGTCCGGATCGCGCGCGCTCTGCATCGCCGTGACCGAGCCGGGCTTGAGGATCGCTTGTTGATCAGGCCGCAGGCGCCCCAGGTGCAGGAGCAGGAACAGGGCCAGGTCGTGCGCCGTGGCATGGATCGCGCCGGCGCCCCGGGTCTCGTGATCGCAGAAAGGGACGCGGGCCAGCGACGGGCCGTACTTCACGGCAACGCCGCCTTGGGCCGGCGGGGCCGTGACGACCGCCGTGCGGCTCAGGCCCAGCGGTTTGAACACCTCGGCCGCGAGGAATTCAGCGTAGGGCCGGCCGGACACACCCTCGATCACGGACTCGAGGACCGCGTAGCCGAGATTGGAATAGTCGTAGCCCTCTCCCGGCGGGGAGACGAGGATGCCGTAGCGCCGCAAAGTCGTCTCGAATGGCGGCCTCCGGCGCGACGTCCCCTCGTAGTAGAAGTTCCAGTACATCGGCAGTCCCGAGGTGTGGTGGAGGATGCGCCGGAGGGTCGCCCGCGCGGCGTCCCCTTCGTACGCGCGCAGGCCCGCGCCTTTGAGGAAGTCGTTCGCGGGCCGGTCCAAGTTCACGAGGCCCCGTTCGACGAGGATCATCAGGGCCGTGGCCGTGAACGGCTTGGTGGCCGAGGCGATCGGGTAGATGGTCCCGGGCGTGGCCTTGATCTTGTTCTCGAGGTCGGCCAGGCCGAACGCCTCTTCCCAGACGATCTCGCCGTCCCTGACGACGGCCAGGGATACGGAGGGCACATCCCTCTCCTCAATGGCCCGGACGATCCTGTCCCTGACCCCGTCGAAGGAGGCCGGGGCGGCCTGGGGATAGGCCCCGAGGTACATGGCCGTTGTCAGGAGCGGCAGGACCGTCGCGGCGAGGATGTTACGGAGGCCCATGGCCGGTTCGTTTTCGTCTCTTCACCGGGCCCGAGCGCCCTCGGCGGCGATGGCGTTGGCCACCGGGGTCTTCCAGATGCCGAGGCCCTTCTCCCGGGCCTCCTTCTCCAGGTCGAGGTAGTGCTTGAGCTCGTCGGGGAGGTACTTGCGGTCGACCCGCGCGTATCCCTTTTTCAGCAGGACCTCGTTGAAGCAGGCTTCGAATCCCTTGTCGCGAGAGGACGAACCGTAATGGATCAGAACGAAGGGGAATTCCTGCTCGTCGTAAACGATGCCGGCCGCCGTATTGTCCGTCGTCCAGGTGGCCAGCTGGACCAGCTTGCCTTCGAGCTCCTTCAGCGTGAACTCGTAGACCTCGCGGCCGAGGGGCTCGCCGAGCCGGGGGGCCCGGAGCCCGGTCAGCCGGGCGATGAACGCGTCGCCGAGCTGGACGATGTCCCCGCCGAGGACCTTCTTGACGACCCCGGTGTTGGCCGCGGCCGTGATCGCGGCGGCCAGAACGACCGCCAGGATCAAGAGCCGGCGCTTGATCGGCTTTGACATTTTTTCCTCCTTGAGGCGGATCGTCCGCCTTCCCCGGGAACGGCCCGGCTATTTCACCTCGACCAGCTTGACCTCGCCTTTCCGCGTCTGGGTCGTCGGCAGGGTCTGGCCGAGCGCGCTGAGAGTGATGGAGATGTCCATCTTCATATCGCTTGTCGACTTGACGTAGATCCCTTCATTGAGCGCGAAATACCACAGGTCCGTCCCCTTGCCGGTCCCGGAGAAGACCATGTCCATGCCCTGCTGGTTGCCGGAGCCGGAGATGCTGCCGGTGACCTCGGAACGGATCCGGGCGCACTCCCTGCCGTCGATCGTCTCGAGCCCTTCGTAAGTGTTGACGTTCTGGAATTCGAGCCGCATTTCGATCCCGCCGGCCTTCTCGGTCGTCCCGCCGCCCGACGGCCAGGAGTCGCCGGCCTTGAGGGGTTTTCCGGGCAGGTCGGGGAAGAACAGCTTGAAGCCGGTCGCGATGCTGCGCGGCCCGGCCGGGGACTCGTAGGTGATGGCCTCCGCGGCGGAGACGTCCACTTCCGATCCCAGCGGCGAGAGGACCATGTCGAAGGACTTGCCCCGGAGCGAGGTCAGGTCCGGCGACACATCGCCTTGAGGGGCGGTGATGACCATGGACATATCGTCGATGGTCACGCCCAGAAGGAGGTCCTGGCCCTTGCGGCCCTTCCCCCTCAAGGAAAAAGCGTCGCTGCTGGTCGAATGCGATTCCCGCGTCTGGCCCATGATCTCGGCGGACTCGACGACCTCCCCGCTCGTCTGATAGCTGAGGGCCCGGCCTTCCGGCATCTTGTACTCGAGGACGATACCCGCGGATGCCGCCGCGGGGGGAGCGGGGGCCTTGGCGACGGATGCCGCCGGAGCGCCGGTGATTACGGGCGGCGTCGTCTTGGCGGCGCACCCGGCCAGGAGCAGGGCCGCGGCGAGACACGAGGTCCAGGCCGCGCGCCGAACGAGAGTGAGTTTTGTGATCATCGCAGAACCTCCTTTGTCCAAGTCATCCCTTCGGGGAGAGGATCGCGGCGACAACGAGGGCCAAGGTCACCACGACGGCCCCAATGCAGATCCCGTAAAGCGGTCCCGGCTTCCCGGCCTCCTTCTCCGTGGCCTCTTTATAGGCTTTCACATATTTATAGAAAAAGATGCGGGCCAGGAAGATGTTCGTCTTATAGCCCCGGCGGTCGAGCGAGGCCATGATCATGATGTACGACGCGACATGGACGAGCGCCGCCGCCCCGCCGAGCCCGAGCAATATCGTCCGTATCGGCATGTTCCTTGTCCTCCTTTTGTGGGTTCCCCGTGCCGGTTATTTGAGGGCCCCGGCCGCTTTCAGGCCTTTTTCGAGGTAGCCCTGGCGAATTCCTTCCCGGCGGGACAGGTTTTCGAGATGGAGATGCAGCGCGACGACTTCCGAAAGGACGGCGTCGGCGAGCGCGGCCAGTCCGACGCCGGCCCCGCCATGGTCGTTGACCATGAACGCGAGACCCTTCCAGTCGGGGGCCTGGCCGGTCCGTTCCTCGATGAAATCGGCCATGGCATAGCGGTACATCGGCCAGTAGAGGACCTCGGGGTCCATGGTCGCGGCCTGCCGGACAGCGCTCAGCAGGCGCGAGTAGCGAACGGCGAAGAGATCGTCCACTCGTTTGGCCTCGCGGGCCGCCTTCAGGTCTTTGGCCAGCTCGAGAACGCCTTGGCCGGTGTCCCCGCCTCCGCCCCCGGGCGCCGCGGACGTAACGACGAGAACGACCAGGCGGTCCAGGAGGTCGAAACCCGGTTGGGCCGATGCGGCTGGCGCTTGTCCCGCGGCGGAAACCGTCGCCGCGATAAGGAGAAGGCCCGAGAAGGCCATGACCACGACCCTGATCGGCTTGTTCATGCTATTCTCCTTGCTGATGTCGGATGTCCCATCGATCAGCGGCGGACGGCCGGGAGGATGCGGTCATAGAAGACCGAGACGGCCTGGCTCGATTCTGCCCCGGTCCTGGCGTCGGCGCACATGGCCACGACCATGTCGTATTCAGGGACGACGATAACGTATTGGCCGCCGCGGCCGCGGGCCGCGAAGATGTATTCCCCCGTCTTCCCTCGATAATCGGGGGCCCAGACCCACCAGAGATAGCCGTAACCCGAGGGCGGCTGCCCCGGGACCGTCAGGTCGACGTGCATCTTGAGGGATTCCTCGACCCACTTCTCGGGCACGACTTGGACGTCCCCCCAGCGTCCTTTGTTCAGGTAGAGCTGGCCCAGCTTGGCGGCGTCGCGGGCGGCCAGGTTGAGGCCCCCGCCGGTGTGGGTGTGGCCCTCGGCGTTGCCGAACCAGAAGAGCTGTTCGACGCCCAACGGCTTGAAAAGATAGCGCTTGGCGTATTCCAGGGCATGCATCCCCGTACGGCGCTTGAGCATGGCCGAGACGAGGATGACGCCGCCGCTATCGTAACGGAACGATGTCCCGGGCGCGGCGATCATCGGCCGGTCGAGATAGAACTTGTCCCAGCCCGTGGTCAAGCTGTTCAGCTTGTAGTGGGGCGAATCGGGCCCGTCCTCGTGATAATCGGTCCCGGTCCGCATGGTCAGGATGTCGCGCAGGCGTATGGCGGTCTTGCGCTCATCCGGGTTGGCGATCCCTTTCATATCGGGGAAAAAGTCGAGGACCTTCTCGTCGACGCCCTTGAACTCGCCCCGGGCGATGGCGATGCCGACGAGGGCCGACGTGAAGCTCTTGGAGACCGACTGTAAGGTATGCAGTTTGCCGGGCCCCCAGCCGTTGAAGTTCTCCTCGAGGACCAAACGGCCGTGACGGACGATGACCAGGTAGTGGAGCCGAGGCAGGATCTCGTTCTTCCGGATGAGGTCCACGACGTCCGCCAGGACCTTGGGATCCAGGCCCTGTTCCTCCGGCGTCGAGACCGGCCACTGCCAGGACGTCGAGGGCGGGGCCGGAGCCTGCCCGGAGGCCTGGGCCGCCCAGAACCCGGCCAGGACCACTCCGAAGATCAATATGCGCCTTCCCGCGGTCGTTTTCATGCCGTCAATATAAGCCGGAGAGAGGCGCTTGTCTGTAGACGAATATCCTAATTTGGGGTTTTCTCGCGTTTTTCCCGCGCTTCCCGGGCGTCCCCGGCGATCCGGTTGATGAGCTCGAGCCGGTTCCCGACGCCGAGCTTCTGATAGATGTTGTAAATGTGGTTGCGGACGGTGCTCGCCGAGATGAAGAGCTTCTTCTCGATGTCCTTGTTGCGGGCCCCCTGGAGGACGAGGCGCAGGATCTCCTCCTCCCGCCCGGTCAGATCAAACGTCCCGAGGACCCCCTCCAGGTTTTCACCCAGGTCCCGGGGCGCGGACCGGGCTTTCTTCCAAGCTCTGACTGTCAGGCTTGTGCCGCCTGCTAGGAGAGCGAGTGCCACAAGCAGGAACCACCAGGTCCTCCAGAAGGGGAGCGGCACCTTGATCTCTATGGCGATCCCATCCTCGTTCCAGACCCCGTCGGGATTGGCCGCCTTGACGCGCAGGATATAGGTCCCGGCCCCGATGGAGACCAGCGAGACATGGTGTTCCGGGATGAGCGGGATCCATTCGCTGTCGCGCGGCTCGAGCCGGTAGGCGAACGAGTTCATTTCGGGGGCCGTGAAATCCAGCGCGGCGAATTCCAGCGTGGCCAAGGGGGTCTTAAAGGGAAGGGTCAATTTCCGGAGCGTGGAGAGAGGTCGAGGCGGCGAGACCTCGGCGTTGTTCCGGTAGTACGCGGTCCAGACGACCGGGGGGACGAACGGGCTCTTCCGGATATCGCCGAGATCGAAACCGTTCAGGCCGTTCGTCCCGCCGAAGAACATCAGTCCGTCGGCGTCCATGGCGGACGACCCCGGGTTGAACGCGCCGCTCTGAAGGCCGTCCCATATCCCGTAGCTCTTGCCGGCGCCGATCGCCGGATCGAACCTGGTTAGCCCGCGGTTCGTGCTCACCCACAACGCGCCCGAGTTGTCTTCCAGGATGCCGCAGACGACCTCGCCGGCCAATCCGTCCTTCTGGGCGAAGGCGCGCCACTCGCCCTTGCTCCGGTCGAACCGGTTGAGCCCGGCGTTCGTCCCTATCCAGACGATCCCCGCTTGGCTCACGTGGACGCAGTTGATGATATTGTCCGTGATGCCGGTCCCGGGAGGATCTTCGAGGCGGGTGACGTAGCTTTCGCACCGTCCGGACCTTGTGTCCAGCCGGCTCAATCCGCCTCGCGTCCCGATCCAGAGGCGCTCGGGGCCGTCTCCCCGGATGGCCGTCACGATGTCGTTGCAGAGGCTCGCCGGATCCCGGGGATCGTGCAGGAAACGGGACCATCGCCCCGTCCCGGCCTCGAACCGGTTCAGGCCATGCTGGGTGCCGATCCAGACGACGTCCGGGCGGGCTTCGTCGATCCAAAGCGCGTTGACCCTGTCGTTCGAGAGGCCGGCCGGCGCATGCGGATCGTGGCGATGATACGCGACCTTCCCCGTGCGGGGGTCCAGCCGCGCCAGGCCATTTGACTCCGTTCCGATCCAGATCCGGCCGGCGGGGTCGCCCCGGACGGCCAGAACGCCGTTGCCTTCGGAGCGGGGGGGGCCCGGCGGCGCGAGCCCGTACCGGGTCGCCAGGCCCGTCAACCGGTCGATCCGCTCCAAACCCGACTTCGATCCCAGCCAGAGGGTCCCCGCCGCGTCCGCCCAGAGGGACCGGAGGTCGTTGTGGAAAAGGCTTCGCGGATCCGCCGGGTTGCGTTTGTAGTGCTCGAACTTGGCCTCGCCGGCCAGGCACTTGTTCAAGCCGCCGCGCACGGTCCCGACCCAGATGAGGCCCAACGCGTCCCGCGTGATCGACGTGACGTTGTCGTCGCCGAGGGATTCGGGGTCTTGGGCATCGTGCCTGAAGGTGACGAGCTCCCCCTTCCCGCGGTCGAAGACGCGCAATCCGTCCGTGACCGTGCCCAGCCAGATGCGGCCGTCCGAGTCCTCCGCGATGGCCGAGATCGTCTGGCCGGCGAGGTCCAGGGGGCGGTCCCCATCTCCGTAATACCGGGTGAACCCGTTGCGATCGGGATCGTAGCGGTTGAGGCCGCCTCCCTTCGTTCCGATCCAGACGGTCCCGTCGCGGTCCTCGAATATGGTCCAAACGCTGTCGCTGCCCAGGCTGGCGGGGTCTCCGGCGCGATACCGGTAGTTGACCGCTTGGCCGGAAGAGGGATCGATCCTGAACAACCCGGCCTCGAGGGTGCCGACCCAGATGGCGCCTCTCCTGTCGGCGAGAACGTCCCAAACGACATCGGCGTTCGGGCCCAGGGGGATGCGCGTGAAAGTGCCCTTCGCGGGATCGAACCGGCTCAGGCCGTGCGAGCGGGTCCCCACCCAGAGATCGCCCTTCCGGTCCTCTTGGACAGCCAGCACGATGTCGTCGGACGGGCTGTCCGGGTCTCCGGGGGAGACGCGGTACTCGACGAACTCTTCGGTCTCCTTGGAGAACTTCAGGAGGCCCCGGCCGGTCGTTCCGATCCAGATCGTCCCGGACCGGGAGATGGTGACGGGATAGATCCCGGTCGCCCGGGAGGGGCGGCCGTGCTCCGCGGCCGGGCGGAAGAGCTTGAACCGGAAACCGTCGTACCGTACCAGGCCCGCGCTCGTGCCGAGCCAGAGGAAGCCTTCTTGGTCCTGGGAGACGCTCGAAAAGCCGATCGTCGCGGCGCCGTCGATCTGCGGCTGAAGGCGCTCGAATCGGAAGAAGCGGCCGGGGAGGATGTCGCCGTGAACGAAGGCGTTCGCCAGAAAAAGAAGGCCCGGGAGAAGGCGGGCCAGCCGATTTATCATCACCGGGCCCATGATAGCGCCGCCTCGCGGCGGTGTAAAGCGCCAAGCGCCGTCCGGGGCCGAGGACGCCCGGCCCCGTTGGCGATGACCGGCTATTTCTTTGCGGTCAGCTTGAGCTCGCTTTTCCTCGTCTGGGTCATCGGGATGGTCATGCCCGCGGCGCTGACCGAGATGGAGAGCTCGTAGGTCCCGTCCGAGGTCGCCTTGAGGTAGATCCCTTCCTTGACCGCGAAATACCACAGGTCCGTCCCTTTGCCCGTCCCGGTGAGGGCCATGTCCATGCCCTGCTGGCTCCCCGTGCCGGAGAGAGTGACGGTGTAATCGGACTTGATCCGGGCGCACTCCATGCCGTCGACGGTCTCGAGGCCCTCGAAGGTGTTGACGTACTGGAAGCCCAGCTTGAGGCTCATGCCCCCGGACGTGTCGTCCGCCGCGGCGCTGGACGGCCAGGTGTCACCGACCTTGAGGGGCTTGCCCGGCAGGTCTGGGAAGAACAGCTTGAAGCCCGGGGCGACGTTGCTCGTCCCGTTGGCGGACTGGTAGGTGATGGCCTCGGCTCCGGAGACGTCGATCTCCGATCCCAGCGGAGAGACGACCATGTCGAACGACTTGCCCTTGACCGTGCTCATATCCGGCGACTGGTCGCCCATCGGACCCGTTATGGTCACGGACATGTCATCGATGGTCACGCCCAGGAGGAGGTTCTGGTCCTTTTTCCCCTTGGCGCTGAAGGTGAAGGTGCCGCCGCCCTTCGTGTGGGCGTCCACGGTCTGCCCCATGACCTCCATGATCTGGCCCATCTCCTCGGTGTTCGTGTAGGTCAGGACGCGTCCGGCCGGCATCTTGTACTCGAGAACGGTGCCCGCGGGAGCCTTAGGGGCGGCCGCAGGCGCTGTTGTCTTGGCCGCGCACCCGGCCAGAGCCAGGATGGCGATGACGGATGCGGCGAGCGCTATACGCCCGGGCGTTGCGATGTTGGTCTTCATGGTCAACCTCCTTGAGGGAACGGCAGGATTGTATCATGAATTGATACGCATTCCCCGGCCGCCGGGTTTAGGCTTGCCCGGAGAGGAACTGATCGCCCGTTGAGGATCACTTTTTCGCCGCTGCGTGGACCTTCTTGATGAAGTCCCAGACCTCGGGGGCTATCATGTTGTATTCCTTGGGGATAGCGCCGGCGTTGTAGGCCTTGGCGATCTGGGTTTTAAGGGCCGGTTGACCGCCGTAGACCTCGTTGAGCAGGGCCGTCCAGCGCCTGCCCAGGTCTTGGGCCTTGTCGCTCGCCGGATCGAGCCCGAGGTTGGATTTGACCTCGGCGATCATAGCCGCCCAGCGGTTCTGGTAGGCGGCCATGTCCTCCGGGGTGTACTTCTTGCCGAGCTCCTGGAACTTCTTCAGCTCTTCCTCCGTGAAGAACTTCTCGTGCCAGGCTTTCTTGACGTCTTCGCCCATTTGAATGACCTCCATGATCTTGATGAGCTTTTGCCTGTGGATGCGGCCGTCCTTCTCGAGGCGGGCCAGGACCTGGTCGATCGCCCGCGAGGCCTCGCGCAGCCGGCCGATCTCGTCCTTGACCGCGGCGGCCTGGACCTTGAGGGCCTTGACCGCTTCGTAGCCCTTGCTTTCGAGAAGGCGGCGGATCTCGTCGAGGGAGAAGCCCATGAACTTCAGGGTGACGATCTGCTGGAGTTTGAGCAGGTCGGCGTCGGTGTAGACGCGGTAACCGTTCGGGCGCTCGATCGTCGGCCTGAGCAGGCCGATCTGGTCGTAATAGTGGAGCGTCCGGACCGTCACCCGGGTCAGCTTGGCGAACTCCCTTATGAGGTATCCGTTCTTCTTCATGGCCGTGTCCACGCCCCCATTGTGCACTATGACGTAACGTCAGAGTCAAGAGGGAGCCGAAAATATTTTTTGAGGATATTTCTCCGTCTCGATCGTCTCTCTTATGCCGCGCGGGTCCGGGCCTGGCTCGAGACCCGGAATTGATTCCTGGAAGGATTCGTAATACAATGTCTTACATGAAGAAGGCAACTTTAACCATCCGCCTGGACGAGGAGCTCGAAGAGCTTCTTGACCAGGCCAGCCGCAAGACGGGGAAGAACCGGAGCGAGATCGCCCGCGAGGCCCTGCGGCGCCAGATCCGGCTCGAGGTCTTCGAGGACCTGCGGCGCCGGACCATGCCCTTCGCCGAAGCCCGGGGCTACCTCACCGACGAGGACATCTTCGCCAAGATCTCATGAGGATCTTCCTCGACACCAACGTCATCGTCGCGGCGGTGGCCACGCGGGGAATGTGCGCCGACGTCCTACGGGAGGTCCTGGCCCATCACGACCTTGTCATCTCGGGGGACCTGCTCGGGGAAGTCGTGAGCGTGCTCGCGGAAAAGATAGGGATCCCCGCTGCCAACATCACCGACCTGATCACATTGCTACGGGAGGGAGCTGTCCTGGCGGTCCCATCGGCCGCAACGGACATCCCGGCGCGTGATCAGGCCGATAGGGTACTCGTCTCCGCGGCCTCGAACGGAAAGGCCGAGCTCTTCGTCACCGGGGACGCCGAGCTCCTCGGATTACGCGAGATCGGGCCGATGTCGATCGTCTCCCCGCGCGGCTTCTGGGAACGGCTGAAGTCGGCCCCTAAAAGCTGACGAGCCCCGCTTTCTTTAGCAGCTCGAGGTGGGCGATGACGGCCTCGAGGGACGTCTCCGCGCGGTACTGGGTGTCGAGCATCTTTTTAATGTCGAGGGCGCTCGTCCTGCCGTCGCAGAGAAGCTGGATCTCCGCGGTATTGCGCGAACCGCCCCGGCCGGGGGCCGGAGGTTGTGCGCCCGTGGCCTTGCGGGCCTCCTGGATCGCGGCCTGATAGCCGCCGAAGCCGTTCTCCTTGATCTTCGGCAGCGGCTTGGGGACGAGGGCGGCCGCTTTCTTCTCGGCCGGCGAGAGCCGGAGGTCGACCGGCTTCGTCCCGAGCGACGCCGCGAGCCGGCGCATGCACTGATCGACCGTCCGCAGGAGTCCCGCTTCGATCTCTGTGACCGAAGCCTTGAGCTCGGCCAGGGTCCGGCCGAATCCCGCCTTGTCGGCGGCCAGTTCGGCGACCGAGTCGAGGGTGGCCCGTTCGTTCCGGGCGGCGGCCTCGATGTAGCCGCGGACTCGCTTGAACACGGCCGGGAACGCGGCCGCATCGGCCCGGCCCATCTCCTCGAGACCGCGGGCCAGCTGATGTCCGATCCGGGCCGAGGCGTTGGAGACGATCTCCGCGGCGATGCGGCCGGCCTGCGCGTCGTCGGCCGCGGCGATCGTATAGGCCGAGGCCGCGGTGATGATGACGGCGCGCTTCATCTGGGTCGGGTCGAGCTTGTCGGGCCGGTCCTCGGAGGTGTGGTACCACTTGTCGGGCCAGGTGTTGAGGACGACCCCGGGCACGCCGACCGCCCAATCGTTGAAGACCTCGTGGTCGGAGGAGCCGAAATGGGTGCCGATATAGTAATACATCGGCTCCTCGCTGCCCGAGGGCGCGACGATGCGCCGGTTCATCTCCTCGTCCATGCCGTTGGTGACGTACGAGCGCGTGGCCTCACCGACGAAGCGGAAATAGTTCTCGACGACGTCGTTGATGTAGTGGGGATTGCCGTAGGTCGTGCGCATGACCGTGAAGAAGGCCTGGCTGCGCGTTAGCCGGTCGCCGACCATGTCCAGGTTGATATCGCAAAGCGTCCGGGCCGTTCGCGCCGCCTCCGCCTTGACGTAGGGGATGGTGCCCGAAAACTCCGGCACCCAGAGGAAGCGGATGGTCCGGCGGGGTCGGGGCAAGCGGCCCTCGGCGATGAGCGTCTGGAGCGTTCGGGCCGCCTCGAGGATGGCCGCGGAGCCCGAGGAGTTGTCGTTGGCCCCGAACATCGCGTAGCCCTCGAAGATGTGGGCGGTGACGATGACCTCCTCGCCGCCGGCCTCCGTGCCGGGGATCGAGGCGACGATGTCCTGGAGCTCGGCTTTCTCCGTCTTTGTCTCGACGACGGCGTGGACCGAGATCTTCTCGCCGCGCTTCAGCCGGTCGCGAAGGAGCTCGCCCTCGCGCGGCGGGATGAGGAAGGCGAACTTGGCCTCGCCGCCCCGGGCATAGAGCCCGCCCCAGGGGATGAGGAGCGGGTCGAAAAGCGGCCGCGGCGAAGCGAAGGAGACGACGCCGGCCGCGCCGTTCTTGAGGCAACCGAGGTTATGGACCATCCCGGCGGACCCCGAGGTGAGCAGGACCTTCCCCTTGACGTCGACTCCCTCGAAGTCTTTAGCCTCGCCTTCCTCGACCCAGACGAGCTCGGCGGTGACGTCGGCCGAGGTGCTGCCAGAGGCCAACATGGCCGTCAGGTCGGTGTAGGAGGCGATCTTCTCCCGGCCGGGCTTGACCTCCCAGAGCTCGCCCTTGACCCCGTCCCAGGTCTCGCCGCCGGGGAAACGCAGGATGGCCGCGTCGGCGAGCCCGTATTCCTTGAGCCGGTCGAGGACGTACTGGGCCTCGGCGAACGTCCCGGTGTACTCGGCTGATTTTCGGTCGCGGGGGAATCCGCACATGGCCATGACGTGGTTCGTGGCCGTTTCGCCGGACGCTTCGCCGATGATCTCATCCATGCGGGCCTGGGGCAGGAACGTCCACTGCAGCCAGGGCGTCATCTGCGCCGCCGCGGCGAGGGCGGCGATGAGGATGGCCGAAGCCAGGAGGACAAGTCGTTTGAAGTTCATGTCTTTTCTCCGTTTGAGCTACCAGCGCCCGCGGCGGACAAGCTCGCCGAGCGGGCGGCGCTTTTTTGGGGCGGGCGCGTCGGCCGCGTAACCCAGGGGCGTGAACGCCGACGGGATGACCTCGGGCGGAAGTCCCAATACCTCCCGGGCCGCCGCCGGATCGAACGCGGCGATCCAGCAGGTGCCGAGTCCCTCCTCGGCCGCGGCCAGGACGATGTGGCTCATGACGATCGTCGCGTCGATCTCGGCCGCGTTCCAGCCGTCGTGCTTCCGGACCCAGCCCTCGGAGGGAACGGCGCAGACGCACAGAACGAGCGGGGCCTGGGTGAACCAGTCGCGGCCGTAGACGCGGCGCAGGTCCGCCTCGCGGTCCTTGGTCGGGATGACGATGACGCGGAAGGCCTGGCGGTTGGCCGCGGTCGGGGCGACGCGGGCGGCCTCGAGGACGCGGGCGAGCTTGTCGTCCTCGACCGGATCGGGTTTATAGGCGCGAACGCTGTACCGCTTTTTGATCAGCTCCTGGAATCCCATTTCTGCTCCTTTAAATCGGGGACACAATACCTATTCACCTATTTCGAAAAACGGGGACAAAATACTCTGTCCACCCTTATATCGGCAGGCCAC
>Ga0316630_10000211_pt1 | contig 15938 bp, 15 predicted proteins | sample OWC_May_M1_C1_D6_FD_207658 | JGI IMG/M metagenome (GOLD analysis project Ga0316630, IMG submission 207658) | Wetland soil microbial communities from Old Woman Creek delta, Ohio, United States - OWC_May_M1_C1_D6_A | ecosystem: Environmental > Terrestrial > Soil > Wetlands | place: USA: Ohio...
TGAGACCACCAGGCTGATCAAGGAAGAACTGGGGGCGAAGTTCAACGTCGACTGCATCGGAATAGCCGGCGAGAACAAGGTTCGGTATGCCAGCATCATGAACGATCTCCACCGGGCGGCTGGACGATGCGGCGGAGGGGCAGTCATGGGCTCCAAAAGGCTGAAGGCCATCGCCGTAAGCGGGAAGAAGCCGGTGAAAGTGGCCAACCCATCGGCCTTCCACGAGGCGGCCAAGAGACAGTTCGAGTTGCTTGACCAGTCCATGTTCAAGGTGACCCTGGAGACCTTTGGCACGAACGCCGTGATCGACTTGGTAAACGTAAGGGGAGGATTCCCCACGAGAAACTGGCAAACCTGTGTCTACCCTGAACTCGAACAGATCAACGCTCAGGCTCTCAGTGAGAAGGTCCTGGTTGAGCCGCTGGGCTGCTTTGCCTGCCCACTCAAATGCGGGAGAGGTACCGAAATCCGAAAGGGGAAGTTCAAGGGCCAGAAAGGTGAAGGGCCGGAATACGAGACTGTCGGTACCTTTGGCGGCCAGTGTGGGATCACCGATATGGAAGCCATCACCATGGCGCACTATCTCTGCAACGACTATGGCATGGACACGATCTCCGCCGGAAGCACCATCGCCTTTGCCATCGAATGCTATGAGAAGGGCATATTGACCAAAGCAGATACCGGAGGCCTTGAGCTCAAGTTTGGCGATGCGGATATTGCCATCGAGCTGGTTCACAAGATAGCCAAGAGGGAAGGAATAGGTAACCTTCTGGCGGAGGGAACCAGGATCGTCTCGCAGAGACTTGATAAGGGAAGCGAGAGGTTCGCGATGCACGTGAAGGGGTTGGAGCTGCCGGCCTATGATTCCCGGGCCGTCCAGATAACCGGGCTGGCATACGCCGTGGCCAACAGGGGAGGAGACCACATAACCGCCTATATCCAGGGGCCCACTTTTCTGGACATCCCCTTCCTGGTGATTCCAGACAGCAGGATCAATGATCCCCTGGTGGCCGACCCTGAAGAGGTTCATGTTCTGGTGGATCTGGAGAACGTGATGAGCGCCCTGGACATACTGGGGGCCTGCAAGTTCATGGGCTTCTGCGTAGCTTCAGAGGAGTGGACACAACTGGTGGAGCATTGTCTGGGGCGGAAGTTCGGGTATGAGGACATGGCCAAGGTCGGTGAGAGAGCCATCAACCTGGCCAGGGCGTTCAACGTGCGGGAGGGTCTCACCCGCGCGGACGACACGCTGCCACCTCGGCTGTTAGAGGAGCCGTTGCCGGAGGGACCGGCTCAGGGCAAGGTGAATGAAAACCTCGACAAGATGCTGGACAAGTACTATGAGCTGAGAGGCTGGGACAAGGCCACCGGCAAGCCGAAGCCGGAGAAGCTGAGAGAATTGGGGCTGGGCGAGTACGTCAAGGACATCTGGGGCTAGCTAGCTTCTTGGCCGTTGTGATCTGGGAGAAAGGACTTTGGATGTCAGACAAGGTGAAGGGGAGCGACAGGCCCTGGCTCAAGAACTATAAGCTGGGTCCCTACAATCTCAAGAAGACGCTGGAACCGTATCCAAGAACGCCGATGCATCAACTGCTGGAGGATTCCGCGCACGCCTATCCCAGCCAGATCGCCATCGAGTACCTGGGGTGGAAGATCAAGTACAGCGAGCTGAAGCTCCAGGTGGACAGGCTGGCCAACGCCCTGGCCGGCATAGGCGTGAACAAGGGCGATCGACTGGTGACTGTTCTCCCGAACTGCCCGCAGTTCATCATGACCGACTTCGCGGTATCCAAGGCCGGGGGAGCCATGATACCCTGCAGCACCCACCACACGGCACGGGACCTGGAGTACGAGATAAACCAGTCCGGCGCCGAGACCGTGGTCTGCTCCGACACGGCTCTCGGCCTCATCCAATCGGTCAAGGACAAGACAAGGCTGAAGAACATCATCGTTACTTCTCCCATGGACTATTCGCTCCAGGAGCCTCAACTGGCGGAAGTCCCGGGCGCAATCCAGTTCAAGCATCTCGTGGCTGAGCACGAACCCAAAGCGCCTGAGGTGGAGATCAACCCAGTAGAGGACATGGCATATCTGGCCTTCACCGGCGGTGCTACCGGGGTCCCGAAGGGAGTGATGATCACCCACTACAACCGCTCCTGCAACGTGAGGCAGACGATGTGGGCGCTGGAGCCTCTGTGGCCGGGCATCAAGGGGAAGGCTGCCGCCGAGGTGGTCATACCCCTCTTTCACGCTTACGGTCATCTGGGAATGCAGGTCAGCATCGCCCTGGGGCTGAGGGTTCTGCTGGTTTCCGATCCCCGCAACATCCGACAGGTCATCAGCCTGATGCAGGAACACCGGCCGCTGTTGATCTACACGGTACCCACCCAGCTCATGCGGCTGGCCAGAAAGAAGATCGGGCGCCTGCCGGTCATGCTGTTCTCGGGAGCCGCCCCCTTGCCACGCGAGGTCTTCGATGCCATCAAAGCCGATATCCAGATGCCGATAACCGAGGGCTATGGCCTGACCGAATGCGGACCGGTGACCCACGTCAATCTGTCATGCTTCTCCAAGATCACCGGCATTGTTACCAAGGAGATATGGGGGATCGGCGTGCCCGTGCCAGATACTGAGGCCAAGATTGTGGATCTGAACACCGGCGAAGAACTGGAATCAGGCGAAAGCGGAGAGATACTGATCCGCGGCCCGCAAACGATGAAGGGCTACTGGCCCAGGCCGGGGAGCGGTTTGGACGAAGGTTGGCTGCATACGGGCGACATCGGCCGGATGGACCAGGATGGCTACTTCGTTCTGGAGGACCGCATCAAGGACATGGCCAATGTAGGCGGCATCAAGGTCTACACCACGGAGGTGGATGAAGTCTTGTTCAGATGCCCCGGGGTGGCTGTAGCGGCAGCGGTGGGGATACCTGATCCCAAGCACGAGGGTAGTGAGATGATCAAGGCTTACATCACTCCGCAAGAAGACTCCCGAGGCACGCTTCATGCCGAAGACATCATCGCGTACTGCAAGGAGAAGCTGCCGGAGCATGCGGTGCCGCGGTTTGTCGAGTTTCGTGATGAACTGCCGCTGACCGTGACGGAGAAGATATTCAAGCGGGCGTTGCGGGAAGAAGAAGTCACGAAGATGAAGGAGCGCGAGCCTCAGGGAGGATAGTCAATCAGAGCTGGAGACACGGACCAGACGGCGTCCGATTCCAGGAAGAGGAGGAGACATGCTGCCTTATGCCACGCCGGAATGGGTAGAAGCAATGGGGAAGAACTACAACGCCGACCCCGATAACCAGAACAAGGTGTTCAAGGGTATGACCATTTTCCTCACCTTTCGGGTTGAGGCCGATCCCAAGTTCGGGATAGACCAGGACATCTACTTCGCGACGCATCTCGTGAACGGGGCGTACCAACCCGACAGCACTCTATTGAGTAAGGAAGACGCTGAGAAGAAGTCCGACTTCATCCTGACCGCGACCCCGTCTGTCTGGAAGAAGATGATCAAGAAAGAGGTGGGCTTCGTCTCGGCTTTCATGACAAACAAGATCAAGCTCGACAAGGGCAGCGCTCCCAAGGTCATAGGACTGGCCCCCAAGAGTGGGGCTGTGGTAGGAGCCTTCAACAAGATAGACACCGAGTGGCCCGATGAGATGTCGCCGCAACGGTTGCAGGAGTACAAGGCAAAGGTGGCGGAGTTCAGACTGAGGCTGAAGGTCTAGCGTCGGCTGCAGAGCAGCCTGCGGGGCGAAGCAGACAGTCGATTCGACACTAACCGGAACCGCCCTGCTTCCTCTTTGCCTTCTCGGCGAGAATCTGCTTTATGCGCTTCTCCCGCCTCCACCGACGCACCTGAAGCCAGACGTAGAAGGCGGCTACGCCATAGCAGACAAACGTCGCAAAGATGTAGAAATCCCTTCTCTCTGGCTCGCCATCAAGGGCTTGCAGAAGGAAGTACGTCCCAATGCCAAGTCCCGCCATCATCATGATGATCTGGAGGGCAATGGCCTGGTTCCTTTGTGCCCTCTGCCTTCGATCTTGCGGTCTCATCGATCTCTCCGACTGCCCCGATATGACGTTCTCAGCCTAACGGAAGCCCTCGGCATTGTCAAAACAACCGTTCTAAAGTGAACCTCTTGGGTATCTCAGCCCAGCGATCGAGCCGTGAGAGCGTGCGGTGATGAAAGGCGGCTAGCATGACCGGTGGTATGGGCACTGTGGGTCTGGACCCAGATAGTCCTCGGTACCCTTGGCTCTGGCAAACGCCAGGGCAATGGCCCGGCAACCCCGGCACACGGGCCAATAGCGGCAATCCTGACAGGCGCCGTGGTAGTCCTTTCTGGTCCTGAGCCGCCAGAGGACTGGTGAGTCTGCCCAGAGGTCGCGGAAAGAACTGGCCTTGATGTTCCCTATGGGGAGATCCATGCGTCGGCAAGGCATCACAATCCCGTCGGCCATGATGGTCACTCCAAAGAGGCCCGCAGCGCACCCGCCCATCGGAAGTTCGGTCTGAGGAATATCTGCGTCCAGTTCTGCTATTGCAGCCAGGGGATCGCGAGAAGTAACAATGACTTTGGTACTGTTCCGGTACTGGCGAAGGTCACCGTAGAACGCAGCTACTTCCTCTGCTGTCAATGCATGACGAACCAGCTTCTTTCCCCTGCCCGATGGCACCAGCCGGGAAAAGGCTAGGCTCCCTGCCCCAATCTCCTCAGCGAGAGACACCAGGCCTTTGGTCTGGTTCATGTTGAGTCGCGAGACCGTCACGTTAATGTGCGCCTCCAGTCCCTCCCCCGCCAGGTTGCGTATGCCCGTCAGAGTCCGTTGGTACGAGCCCCTCCCCCGCAGCTTGTCATGCGTAGCCTCCAGCCCATCCAGGCTGACCTGGATGTCCCTTACCTGTGCCCTTCTGAGCTGTTTGGCTGTGACTGCATCAATTAGAGTTCCATTACTCATGAGCGATGTGGAGAAGCCACACCCCCAGGCGTAGCGCAATATCGGGAAGAGATCCTCTCGCAGCAACGGCTCGCCGCCCGTAAAATGGAGGCTGGGCGAGACGTCCATTGCGTAGTCATTCGCCCAGCCCTCAATAGCTGTCTTTACACCAGCGATAGCCCCGCAGATCTCTTCGTAGTTCATTTCCGACACCGGCCTTGACTGGTAACAGTGTCGGCAGGCGAGATTGCATCGCTCTGTCAGGTGGAACTGAACGAAGAAGTCAAACGGGGTGCCTTTCATCAACTAAGCCTGGATTGCCGAACCGGCAATCTACTTTCCCTTTCAGGACTTTCAAGCGAGGCAGTTTCTGGCTAGAGCCTTGCTCCTGGCCACTGCCTCTTTGAATCTCTGAAAGAATTCGGCTTCTCTCTGGCGAGATTCTATGCTCATGGCCTGTCCCCCTTTCTTGAAGAATCGCAGATGAGTGGAACGGGCGTTTCCTGCGTCAAGGTCATGCTACGTCACAGCACCGTTTATGTCAATAGGACTGCTTCGATCTCATCATTTGACCTGGCCACATAGGGCCGCGCAGCATACGGACCGCAGCGGCAAGCTCAACGTTGTGAGCACGCAACCTCTAATAGGCGAACAGGCCACACGACAACACATCCTGCCGCATGTCGGTCAGCCGGCACCGGTCGTCATGTTCGCCGTCGTTGACATTCTGATGGGGGCCGTCTATATTCGAGGCGCCAGCGCGGAGTAGCCGTGGCGCCCAATGATCATGGCTGAGAAGCATGCCCCAGACAAGAGTAGCCGATCCCAGCCTCCGCGAGGAGGAAGCCAACCGTGTCATCCTTGACTCCTTGAGACGCCACCTAATACCTCCTGTGGGTTCATGACGATGGCTAGTGAGGCAATGAAGTCAGCCGGAGACAACAGCAACCCCACGCACCGCAAGCGCTTCGCCACGGACATGGCTACGTTGGAGAAGGAGGTGCTTATCGCACCCTACCGGGCCCCTGGCCCCGGAGGACAGAGAAAGAACCGGAAGGAGACCGCTATTCGCCTGACGCACCCCCCCTCCGGCATCACCGTGGTGGCATCCGAGCGCCGCTCCCAGGCGCAGAACCGCGAGATTGCCTTTGAGCGGCTCATCAAAGGACTGGCCCGCCTCAACCGTCCCAGGAAGCGACGTATTCCCACCAGGCCATCCGCCAGCGCCATTCACAGACAGAAAGAGGCGAAGGAGAAGCTCTCCCAGAAAAAGCGCCTGCGCATCAAGTCAGGCGCCTCTCTCGAACTTGATTAGGGCTGGCCATCCCAAATGCGAACCGGGTTGGCTGCCGCACTTGTCGGCATGACGGACTCCCTCCGACAATCTCCTGGGACTGACATCATGTTGGTGCGACTGAATGATGTCTCCGGTACCGATCCACTTCCTTCCGGATCAACTGAATACCGTTCTGAGGATCGAGGCTGCCTTCCCGTATCTCATCCATCAGCGGCTGAACATTCGCTGCCAGGGCAGGGCAAGCCGTTTCCAGAGGAGGCACGCTCATTGATTTAGCGATGGTGCCGCTGGAGATCTGGTCTGCGGTGTAGCATGCGAGGAAGATGTCCCTGAGCGCGATGACCAGAGTCTTGTCCACGACATCGAAGCGATGGCAGAAATGGAATCGACACAGCAGGGGACGGGTGGCATGAATGGGGCACTCCCCAAATTGAGGCGAGTACACCTCGCACCCTATCTCGCTACAGCAGACACCGCCACAGGATGCGCAGAGTCCATTCTCCTCGCTGTAGCGGTCAAAAGCAGCCAAAGCTGCGGCGGTGTCCTCGCCGAAAAGCTCCCTTACTTCTTCATCAGTGAGCAAGGCAACCTGGACAAAGCGCCCCACCGCCCCCAAGAAAGTGGCGATCGCTCTTGTCTCATCCACTCCGGCTCCTGCCATCTGCCCCTGCGTCCCCGGCCGGGCCGCCAACTCAGGCATTCGACGCCCTCCACTCACTTCTGAGTCTCACTGGAACCGAGATGGTCCCGCTTGCAGATTTCGGAATACACCCGCTTCTGCGTCCGGCCAGTGCCAGGCATGGAAACACAGTGGACACGGGACGAATGGCCCCGAGTCTGCCATAACCATAATACCATGCGCGCGGAAGATGGCCCGGACCAGTGGCCCCCTGTTGACAACCGTGAACATCAGTTGGTAGACTAAAACAGTTAGTGTTACACTAATCTATATTCGTGATCTGTCTCTCAATGACTAGAAACACATGATATACGGAGGTCTCCATTGTCCAAAGAGAGCATAGACAACGATCTTATCGAAAGCACCCTGCAGTTGTCAGAGAGGGCTTTTAGAGAGCTCTTCCCTATACTGCCCAAGGAATGGCTTAGCCTGGATTTGAGCACGCCACAGCTGAAGGTTGTCCTACTCCTTCTCGTGAACGGCCCGTGCCGTATGAGCGTCATTGCATCTGCCCTTGGTGTCAGTCTGGCTACTGGAACAGGAGTAGTCGACCGGCTGGTGGAGCGGGGAATCGTGGTCCGGGAAGGCGACCCGGAAGACAGGCGAGTTGTCCTCTGCCGTCTTTCGAGCAAGGGTGAGAAGATGCTGCTGGGACTCGTCCAACTAGCACGGAATCATGCGGAGATGATGTTCCGGTCGCTGAGTATTGAGAAGCTGATGGCGGTCAGGGCGGGGTTGGAGGCGCTTCTTGAAGCCGGCGAAGCCACGAAGGATCAGCTCGGAATCGGCGCCGCCAGCAACGACGAGTCCGCTCGGAAGAAGCGGAAGTCGGCAAGCCCGGAGAGGAAAGTCAAGAGTCGGCTCTAGGGCGACGCGAGATTGGCTGGTTCGCTTCCACGACAGGATCCGACCGCGTTTCTGCCCCGAAGCTTCATAGTACGAGATGCACTACTCTATGTTCATTTGACGAGACAACTCTCCTCGGTTCCTGGCCATTCCCTGTCTTCCTCGGTGGCCGAAGTCCAGTCCCATATCCTTTGCGGACTCCGTTGTTGTAAAATCATATCCGCCACCGGCGGGTAATGAAGAGTTGGTCGAGACAGTGCTATACCGGCACCCGCTTCGCCAAGCTGCTCCGTGCGCCGGATGAACCGTCATGCGAAGACACCAAGGGACGAAGTCAAGGTCGGAAGACATTCCAGACCCAAATGCGTCACACGCGGACACTGCCGCATACCGCCGCTTCTTCGAGCAGTCGCTCGACGCGCTCTTCATGGTCGGTTCTGACGGCCGGATCATAGAGGCCAGCAAGTCCGCCATCGACCTCCTCAGGTACAGCAAGCGACAGATAAGGGTGATGTCTTTCAGAGACCTGTACGCCCAAGCCACGGAATACGAGTCCAGCTGGAGAGACTTGGAGCAGAAAGGCTACATCAAAGACCGGCAGGCAAAGCTGCGAAAGAGAGACGGAACCGAGATTGACTGCCTGGTCACCATGACCGCAGATCGCGTGGGTGATGGTTGTGTCCGGCAGTATCACTGCATGATCCGGAATGTGAACGAATACGAGCGTACCCTGGAGGCGCTTCGAGAGAGCGAGCGCCGATACAGCCTGCTGACAGAAAGCATCATGGACGTTATCTGGATCATGGACATCGACTTTCATATCACCTACATGAGCCCTTCTGTGGAGCGGATGAGAGGCTACACAGTCCAGGAGATCATGTCTCAAAGCCTTGACGAGATGTTCCCCCCGGAGTCCCTGCAGAAAGCCCTTGGGCTGATCCAAGAGGAAATACTCAATAAGAAGAATCCCGATGACCCTTTCAGGCTGGGAACCGTGGGGTTGGAGATGACGTGCAAGGGAGGCGGCACGGTGTGGACCGAGAGCCGGGTGACTCTGCTATATGGGCCTCATGGTTACCCGGCCGGTTTGATGGGAGTCACTCGCGATGTGACCGAACGTCGCAAGATGGAGGAGTCGCTCCGCGACAGCGAGCGGAGATATCGCCTTCTGGCTGAGAACATCACCGACGTCATCTGGGTCGCCGATATGAATCTGAACCGCACATACGTCAGTCCTTCGGCAAAGAGCCTTCAGGGCTACATGTCTGCTGAGGACATGCCGAACAGCGTGAAGGAACTACTAACCCCAACGTCCTATCAGGTCGCCAGGGAGACCTTTGCCAGGGAGCTGGCTGCTGAGAAGGGAAGAAAGAAGAACGTGCACCGGTCCTGGACACTCCAACTTGAACTGAAGCGCAAGGACGGGTCGACGGTGTGGACCGAAGATAAGGTGACCTTCCTGCGAGATGGCGCAGGGAAGCCCATAGGCTATCTGGGGGTGACTCGCGACATCAGCCTGCGCAAGCAAGCCGAGGATGCACTGCGTTCATTATCACGCCGGCTGGTGGAAGTTCAGGAGATCGAGCGCCGCGGCATTGCCCGGGAACTCCACGACCACATTGGACAGGAACTCACCGGTCTCAAGCTGTCCCTGGAAATGGTATCTCGTCTCCCGCCGCAGCAGGTGAAAGCCAGGCTTTCCGAGGCCCAGGGTGCCATTAATGAGCTGGTAGCACGGGTCCAAGACTTGTCACTTGACCTGCGGCCAGCTATGCTGGATGATCTCGGCTTGGTGCCAGCACTGCTCTGGCATTTCGAACGTTTCACCAGCCAGACTGGTGTGCGCGTGGCTTTCAAGCACCGGGGAATTCAGAGACGGTTCGCCCCTGAGATTGAGACGGCCGTCTATCGGATAGTGCAGGAAGGACTAACTAACGTGGCACGACATGCCGGCGTGGTGGAGACCACAGTCCGTTTGTTGCTCAACAAAGGGATCCTCGGCGTGTACATAGAAGATGAAGGGATTGGCTTTGACACTGACGCCGCGTTTGCCAGGGGCACATCCAGCGGCTTGACGGGAATGCACGAACGGGCTACATTGCTGGGCGGCCAGTTCGAGATCATCTCGGCGCCGGGAGCCGGCACGCTCCTGGTGGCCAAATTCCCGATCAGCAGTCCTGCCAGAATGGGGAGGAGCGCATGAATAAGAGAACTACCATTGTCCTCGCTGATGATCACCAGGTCGTCCGCCACGGCCTGCGTGTGCTGCTGGAAGCGGAGCCGGAGTTCAACATCGTCGGCGAAGCGAGCGATGGCATCGAGGCTGCCGAGATGATAGAGCGCCTCCACCCAGACGCCGTTGTCTTGGATCTGATGATGCCCGGCATGAATGGGCTCGAGGTCGCGCGCCAGGCAAGCCAGCGGTCACCAAACACCAACGTGATCATCCTCTCCATGTACACGAATGAGGCCTACGTGCTTGAGGCACTCCGCGCTGGAGCCAAGGCATACGTCCTGAAGTCTGCCACCTCCGACGAGCTTATCAGAGCTATACGCCAGGCTGCTTCCGGTGGCCGTTACCTCAGCCCTCCCCTATCCGAGCGTGCCATCGAAGCGTATTCACGAAAGGCCGAAGGAACAGCCATGGATCCCTACGAAACGCTCACTACGAGAGAACGTGAAGTCCTGCAACTCGCGGCTGAAGGATGCACGAATGCCGAGATCGCCTCGCGGCTGTCCATCAGCCCGCGCACTGCTGAGACCCATCGGACCAACCTGATGCGCAAACTCGGCCTGCACAGCCAGACAGACCTCATCCGCTTCGCGATACGTCGCGGCGTTCTGCCGCTCGAGACCTGAACCTCACGTCCTGCCTCTCGGAGCGGTTGACCTCCAACGACTGGTTTCAGGGCAATTACGTACCTTCCCCCCCCGGAATTACGTGAACCTACTGATGGACACTAGGCCAAAACGTAGTATATTTCTAGAGTTGACCGAAAGGTTAGGGGCACAAGGACAATTCCAAATTGGGGGACTATTCGATCGCAAGTGCCCGGCAATAACTGGCCTGCACAACGAATAGTCGAGTGTTTCGAGTACTGCGGATTGGATGGACACCTAGTTTCATGCTGCGACACTCGAGGGAGTTAGGCAATCAGCAGAGGTGGGGCCTTCTAACCCACGGCCTCACCCCCCCCTTGGCCACGCTAGGAAGTGACTACCCACCTCTGCTATGCATCCTGTGCCAGCCTCGAAGCAGAAGACAGAGAATCAGACTCTTCAACATATACAATGGATAGCGATTCCCGAACAATGGTGTTCTCGGCCACCTCTTCAAGACGAAGGGTGGACCAATAGTACTGGGGGAGGAAGAACCATGAAAGCGCCAACTCTTCGTCACAGAGCGGCGACCATCTGCCAAGAAGCAAAGGTCGAGGGGCCAGCAGCAATCCAAACAGCGCATTCATCTTGCAGGCACTACTGGGAAATCGAGAGGGCCACTGCTCAGGTTAGCAGAGGCACCTGCAAACTGTGCGGATCTCACAAGCAGTTCCCCAACTATCTCTCAGACTGCATAGCGGGCCCGGACAAGGAGAGCTACCAGGAATGGCTCAGCAAACAGGAATGGCAAGATATGCTGGCAACCCCTGATAGCGCGATAGTCCTAGATGTCGGGGAGGGGCAGCCATTACTCAATCCACGAAGGAAGAACTGAGGTCGCAGAAAAGGGGCTCTAAGTGGTACCCGAAGAGGTACGACGATCTGATCATTCAGCGTTGGGCTAGAGCTTGCAGTGAGTCGAACAACGAATGCCGCGGTTGCCGGCACGAGAATGACTGTCAAGATCTCGCGGATCGGCTAATAGCATGCATGTATGTTCACTCACCATCTGCCAATTCCAAATTGACTTTGGAAGACGGCCCTCAGTCCTGCATACACCAAAGACCCCGTAACTGACCTCCACGGGCCAGAATCAGAACGCGGGATCGCGATCAAACCACAACATCCGGACCTTGCGCTGGCGAAATTGTCCTACCACTAACCCTCGCCGAACATCCCTGCGAAGAAGGCCTTCTCAATTTCTGCCATATCGGCTGGCACCGGTGTCAATGCCCCCAGGCCCATTGCCAGGACGTAGACTCTCGCAGTCTTCTCCAGCAGCTCGCAGTTGTTGAAAGCCTCCCTCAGATTCCTGCCGACAGTGAGTGTCCCGTGATTTGCCAGTACGACCGCATTCCTCGGTCCCAAAGCAGCCACGGCGTTCCTCGCCAACTCCGGGCTACCGGGAAGTGCATGGGCAGCCACCTTGATCTCACCGCCAAGAAAGATGAGTTGATCGTCGAGAAGCGATGGTATCTCCCTTCCGGTCACCGCAATAGTGCTCCCAAAGACTGCGTGCGTGTGGACGACAGCGCAGACTTTCTTCCTGGCTTTGTATATGCCCACGTGGAGCATGGTCTCTATTGAAGGAGCCAGTTCCCCTTCCACCCGCTGCCCCTCCAGATCCACCAGTACGATGTCCTCGGCTTTCATGGTGTCATAGTGGCGTCCGCTTGGTGTAATAGCCACCAGCTCACGTCCGGACGGTTCTCTGAAACGTTGGCTCACATTGCCTGAAGTGCCCACCACCAGCCCCTTCTCATCCATCCGCCGGGCGGTCTCAAGCACCTCTGCTTTCTGCACTTCCCACATATTCACATCGTCTCCTCGCCTAGACTATCCAACCACTTCACAGCTTTCAGCCAGTCCTCGCAATACCTGGAATACTCCTGGACACCGCGCTCGCTCGGCATGACCACTTCTGGCTTGGGTCCCATGGCGTCCTCGCCCTCGACAAGATCAGCGTACACCCCAGCCCCAACCGCTGCGCACATGGCAGCCCCGCACGACGTGACCTCAGCGACTGCATAGTAGTCCACCGGCATCGCCAGTACGTCGGCCAAGATCTGCCCCAGAGTGCGACTTCGCGCCAACCCGCCGCCAACGCTCACCGATTTCACATTGACGCGCGATGTCTCCGCCAGTTGCCGGCAGTTTGCCTTGAAAGCGAAACTGAGGTTCTCCAGAGCAGCCCTGATGATGTGTTTCCTCTCCATCTCCGTCACGCTCGGAGTGATCGGGAACAGGAACCCACCCATCAAAGGCCTAAGGCGAGTCATGTCCATAGCCCTGGGCCCGATGAACGCCAGGGCGCCACCCGAACCTGCCGGTGCTTCCCCGGCCATCCTGTCCATCAACGAATAGGTGTCCTCCTGCAAATCCGCGCCTTCAAACAGAAGCTGACTTAGCCAGGCGTAGGCGCCACCCGCTTCCGCAGCATTGCTTTCCAGGACCCACTTCCTGGGCAGAATGTGACAGCTCGACCAGATCTTGCCGCTGCGATCCATAATCGGCTTGTCCATCACCATCTGAATGGCCGCACTCCAGCCAGCTACAATCCCCACCTGGCCTTCGTTTCTTACGCCCATGCCCAGTAGGCCACACTGAGTGTCGGCTCCTCCCACAACAACCAGTGTGCCGGGCTCGAGGCCACTCTGCTCAGCTACCTTGGCACTCACCGACCCTATACATGTGCCAGCCACGGCCATCTCAGGGCAGACACCTTGAACCAAGTCAAAAGTCTTCTGAAGATCGGCGGACCAACACGAGCTGCCGATGTCCACCAACCCGGTGTCGCTGTCTCCGGACGGCTCGGCGACGCGCCGTCCGGACAATCGGTAGAGTATCCAGTTGCTGATGGTCAGTATGGTCCCTATTCGCTCATACACAGCCGGACGGTTGGCCTTGAACCACAGCAGTTTGGCCGGTGCGAAGAGAAATGCCGGCGAATGGCCGGTTATGCGACGAAGCTCGTCTCCATGCTCGGCGTCGATGGCAAAGCCCTCCATCAGGGCTCTGAGATCGGTATTCGGACCGCCGTAGAGCTCGGTGCCATCCTTGTCCAGGAAGACCACGCCGTGTCTCTGGCTCGCGGCACTGACAGCCACGATGTCAGAAGGCTTGATGCCAGCCTCGCTGATGCTCTGCCGGCTTACCTGACAAACGGTATCCCAGAAAGCAGCGGGGTTGAATTCCCTGCCCAGCGGGGCGACCTCAGGAGGCGAATCATACTTCCACCGGCGGTAGGCTGAGGAGACAGGAGAGCCAGCTACGTCGAAAACCAGGGCCCGACAACTGCTCGACCCGGCGTCTATGGCAAGGACGTACTTGTGGGCCGCCACTTCACTTCCACACTTGGGGATTCACCAAGTTCCGGGGGCGCTTCCCTTTGAGGAACCTCTCGATGTCGTCAGCCATCATCTGAGAATGGCGCAGCACGGATTCATCTGTCGCGCCGCCTATGTGAGGCGTGAGTACCACGTTGTCCAACTTCAGAATGGGATCATCCGGCTTCACCGGCCAGGTTCGGTATACGTCAAAGGCCGCCCCGGCGATTCGTTTCTCCTTGAGGACTTCTACCAGCGCCTGCTCGTCAACCACATAGGCACTGGCAGCATTGACAAAGTAAGCAGTCGGCTTCATGAGAGACAGCCGCTGGGCGCTGATCAGCCCGACCGTCTCGGAAGTTGTCGCACAATGGACCGTGACAATATCCGACTGCTCCATCAGACCGTCCAGATCCACCTTGGTGCTCCCAAGCTCTTTCATATTCTCTGCGCTGATGTAGGGATCGTACGCCACAACGGTGGAATCAAAGGCCCCGAGTCTCTTGGCTACCTGCTGCCCGATGGCGCCAAAGCCGATGATGCCAACGGTCTTCCTCCACAATTCACCACCGCGCATGTGAAAGTAGGCGTCAGTGGGATCCACCCACTTGCCAGATGACACCATGTTATGTGCGGCCGGAATCTTGCGCAGGAGCGAGAGCATCAACCCCAGCGTCAGCTCCGCCACGGCCACGGCATTCCTGGCCGGCGTGTTCACCACCGGAACGCCAAGCTCAGTCGCAGCAGCCACGTCGACATGGACTACATCCGCCCGGCAGACTCCCAGGAACCTCAGCTTCGAGGCCCTCTCAAAGACCTCGCGTTGGATGAAATCGGCTTCAACCACCAGAATGGGAATGTCTTGCTCCTGTATGCGCTGGACGAATTCCTGGGAAGAGAGCAGTCTCTTGGTGTCCATCCAGTTCTCGTAGACGACATCCAGTTCCTGCCTCAGCCTATCCAGGACAGACTGAGTGAACGGAGCCAGGATGAGTACTCTCATGGTCGCGACTCGGCGATGGGATTATAACACAGACCGCACGAGCGACTGCAGTTGGGAATAGACTACGCTGTTGATTGGGCGGATCAGGGTTCGGTCTGGCGCGGCCGGCTGCCGTACATCAGTTCCTCTAGGCCCCAGGCTGCAGCAGGCTGAAGCCGGTCTCGGTATCCTTGACCCGGGAGACTCTGGCACCGGTGATCTCGTACACTATGGCCTCGCCCACCAGCCAGGTGCTCACTCCCGGCCTCAGACAGCCGGTTGTCGTCTGGCCGGATCGCCCCAGAGCAGCATGGATGTGCAGGTGCGGCTTGCCGTCTTCGCCCGGTGCGATGACCCCCACTCCAGCCACCTCATGTGCACCGTCGATCGGCAGCAGCATAGGCTCCGGAGGCCGTTCGTCCGATCGACGCGGGCCAACCACGACCTCACCATCCCCAATACCCCCAACCAGGATCACATGCCCCACGGAAATGCCCTTCTCCTCGGCAAAGCGCTCGATGCAATGAGGCAGCTTGTCCCCATGCTCCAAACGTATCACGAAAACACGGCCCAATTGCCCTTCACATGACTTCATCGACGGAGTCCTCACTTCCCAGCAGCCAGACGACCAAGCGGGAATGCTGCCAAGCGGATTGTATCAATGGGCAAGCGGAGAGGCAACAGGTCGCTGTTCTGGTGAGATATCAGAACCCAGGAGATGCTCTGTCAACCCCAGCCTTGGCCAGAACCAGCACCAGCCCTGGCGTATCCATCCAGCAGCTTGCGGTAGTGATACCCGTATACAGCGAGGGTGATGGCCAAGGGGAACGAGCCAGGTCGCCGCACCAGCGTGAAAGTGACCAGACGCCAATAGTACGTCCGGCCTCTTTCCTTTATTCCCAGGTACCACATCGACCTGAGAAAGGCTCCGAGTCTGACCTTACTATGACTGCGCCGCTTGTGCACCACCGGGCGATGCTGTCTG
>Ga0316630_10000212_pt1 | contig 15929 bp, 12 predicted proteins | sample OWC_May_M1_C1_D6_FD_207658 | JGI IMG/M metagenome (GOLD analysis project Ga0316630, IMG submission 207658) | Wetland soil microbial communities from Old Woman Creek delta, Ohio, United States - OWC_May_M1_C1_D6_A | ecosystem: Environmental > Terrestrial > Soil > Wetlands | place: USA: Ohio...
AGAACGAATACCAGCGGTCCCGGTTAGCGACGAACACTTGTGCCGTCACCAACGCATCTTCCAGCGCATGCATGGCGATCCGTGATCGCTGCACGGAGGCCGCCGCGGCTTGGCTGACCTGCGTCCCTTTCAATATGGCGATCCAAATCGTGTAAATCGCCGCCAGCACCAGGGCGAACATCAAGATGGATATCATCATTTCGAGGATGGTGAATCCTCGCGTCCGAAGGCGGCACATCATCCGTGGCGCGCAGCGTGTCTCGGCCGCCGCTCCGGCCCGACTCCCGTAGGTGCCCGCATTTCGGATCTGAGCCAGCCTTGTCATCTTCCTCCCGGACTCTTCGAAGCGCTGCCCGGCGGCGACCCCGGTTTAAAGAGCAGGATGCTCATGTGGGTTTCCGAGACTCCCCGCTTCTTGGCCTCATGAATCACGGCGAAATCCACCTGGAACAGACTGTTGCTCGCCACCTCTCTCGTCTCCCGAATCCAGGTGTAGTTCGGATACAGGTCCGGATACAACTCCTCGAAGTCCCCGGATGAACCTTCCTCCACCAAAATGTTTGTCTGGCAATACACCGCCGCCAGCATTCCGGCATCCGGCTCGCGGAGCTGCAACGCGCGCGCGGCGGCCAGGCCGCTCGCCACCAGTTCCAGCACGGCAAACGCCATCATGAAGAAAATCGCGCAGGCCACGATGACTTCGAGCAAAGTGAACGCGGCCTTGGGCGGGCGAGGATCGAGGGGTGAGAATCCCGGGCCGACACAAACCACCATTGAACGCTGGTTTCGCTTCCAACTCCCAACTCTCGACTCTCGACAAATCTTCACGGCTTCACTTGAGGAACTTCAATGGATCACTTTCCACATCCACCAGCCCGGTAACCACTTCCAGTGTGAACATCCGGCGCTCGCCCGTATCGGGCCGCACCAAGACCATCTTGAACTCATCGCAAATGCCATTGGGCCTAAAGCGCACCCGCGCCGCCTCGGCGTCCATCATATCGATGAAATTCACTTCCAGTAGTTCGACAGCGATCTTGTCCGACAATCGCGCCGAAAACACGCCCCCGCCGCCAGCGGATCCGGAGCCGGAGCTGCCCGGCTTGCGGAACTCGGCGTACTCCACGCCGTGGCTGCGATTTTGCACCACGTCCACACCGGAATCCAAGCCCGCGCCACCCGCCGGCCCGTCCCCGCTGGCGGGTTGGACCGAAATACCCCCGTCCCCCGCGCGGATCACCACCTCCATCGCGGCGCCCTGCATGATCGCATTCGCGCGCGCCTGGATGAAGGCCTCCCTCACATCGTCCACTGCCTTCTGCATCGAATCGGGGTGCAGACGGCGGTACAGCGACGGGACGGCCAGGGTCATCAACACCCCGATGATGCCCACCACCACCATGAGTTCGATCAAAGTGAAGGCCGAACCCGATCGCCGACTGTCCTCGCCTGATGGACAATGGAAGCAACGTTTGCGGAGAACCAACACCGGGAAACCGATGGCCTGCGGCCTCCCAACGAAGGCCCACCTCCTCCTCATGCCAGAGGCCTCGCACCGGGCAACGGACATTGGGGCTGGGGCACTCATTTGACCGGATTGAGGCTGCTCGTGATCTTGAACATCGCCGACAGAACGCTGAACAACAAGAAGCCCACGCCCACCGCCATCGTGATGATCATGGCCGGTTCGATCAGGTTCGTCATCACGCGTAATTGAATGGTCAGCTCGCTCTCGTACGTGTCCGCGATGTTTTCCAGGGCGCCCGGCACATCGCCGGTTTCCTCGCCGATCTTGATCAAATCGATCATCAACTGCGGGAAGAGTTTGCTGCGGGCCAGCGGTTGCGCGATGGTTTTGCCGTCCGTTACTTCCTCTCGAGTGCGCGCAATCGCCTCTTTGACGACGACGTTGGGCACGATTTCCTCCGTGATCTTCAACGCCGTCAGCACCGGCACGCCGTTGATCAGCAGCGTCGAGAGTGTGCGCGCGAACTGCCCGAACAAATTCAACTTCACGGCCTTGCCGAGCACGGGCGCGTTCATCTTCCAGTAATCAATCTTGCGCCGTCCGTCCGCGGTGGACTTGAAGCGTTTCCACAGCACGGAGCCGGCAATGATCACCAACACGATCAACCACCAGTAGGTCCCAAAGGCGCGGCTGATGCCCATCAGCAACTTCGTCGCAAAGGGCAAATCGATCTTCAGTCCCTCAAAAATCTGCATGAACTTCGGAAGCATGAAGGTCATGAAGAAAACGATGATCCCCACGCCCACGCACGCCACGATCGAGGGATAAATCATCGCCGCGACGAACTTCGACTGCACCTCGGCAAACCGCTCATAGTGATCAGCCAGTCGCTTGAGCACGTCCACCAACGCGCCGCTCTGCTCGCCCGCCCGGACCATGTTGACATACAGGTCCGAGAACACATCCGGCTGCTTCGCCATCGCGTCGGACAGGCTCTTGCCTTCCATGACGTCCTGCTTGAGCTCTTTGCTGACGTCCGACGGGATCCCTTTCGATTCCAGGTGCGTCATGCTTTGCAGCGCCACCGTCAGGGGCATGCCGCACTTGAGCAGATTGGAAAGCTGCTGCGTAAACGTCGCCAGCTCCTGCAACTTGGGTTTGCGCTTGCGCTGGAAGAACTCGCGAATCGGCGCAGGCAGCAACGCCGATTTGCTCGCGCGCTCACCCGAGCGCTCGCTTGCCGTCGCCGCCGCCACACTGGCCTTGCCGGCATCGACCATCACCGGGAACAAGCCCAGCCGTTCGATCTGCGCCAGGGCCGATGTTCGGTCCGGCGCATCCAACACGCTTTGCACCACTTCGCCCGTGCGGCGTCGTGCCTTGTAAGCAAACTGTGGCATAATCGTTTAACGCTTCAGTTACTTAAACCGTTCCGCATTCAAAGTTGCAGGCTGAATGGGGCCGGCGGCAGATTTCCCAAGCGCCGGGCTGCCTCAGCCGGCAGCCATGCCTTCGTTCACACTGCCCCGCCGATACCCCACCAAATCCAAGGTGACGTGGGCATACCCGATCTTCTTCAGCGCGTCCGCCACGCGCACCGACAGGCCGTTCTCCAGAAACCTGGGCATCTCCGCCGGCCCCACCTCGATCCGCGCCAGATGGATCACCGCTCCTGGTTCCCAATTCACAGCACCAGGCTGGCCCGGAGTGCCGGGCGATTTTGAACTTTGAACTTTGAACTTTGAACTCAGTTCATGATGCCGGACCCGCACATCATAAAATCCCAGATCACGCAGCACGTACTCTGCCTCTTCAATCATCTTGAGCTTCTCCGGCGTCACCGCTTCGCCAAACGGCACGCGCGAACTCAGACAGGCCATCTGCGGCTTGTCCGCTGTGGGCAGGCCGAGTTGCGCGGATAACGCGCGAATGTCCGCTTTGGTCAATCCGGCTTCCTTGAGCGGCGCGCGCACCTGAAACTCCGCCGCGGCTTGCGCGCCGGGACGAAAGTCCCCGATGTCGCTGGCATTCTCGCCATACGCAATCACCGCGAAGCCTTCGGCCCGCGCGAGGGGCGCCAGTTCCGTAAACAGCTCCTGCTTGCAGAAATAACAGCGGTTGTCCGGATTGGCCAGGTACTCCGGATTGTCGAATTCCTGGGTCCGAATCACCCGCACCGGAAAACCAAACCGCGCGCCCAGCTTGAGCGCTTCCTCCAGTTCCCGTCGCGGCAGGCTCGGGGAATCGGCGATCACCGCCAAGGCCCGCGCGCCCAAGACCTCATGCGCCACCTGCGCGAGAAACACCGAGTCCACTCCGCCCGAATACGCGACCAGGCAAGACCCGTAGGATCGGATCAACTCACGCAGCTTTTCCAGTTTACTCAACGACACAGCCAAAGAGTGCCATCCTTCACTGGCCTTGTCGAGCGAGGAGCGCAAACCCGCCAATTGAACATGGCCTCCGCCTGAATCGTCCATAAGCTCGAACGCGTTCCCTATGCATCGAACGAACATCGTCCACTCGAATCGCCGCCCATGGCTCAACAGCATTGGGGCCGCGCTGTTTCTCACGGCGACTCCGGCTCTTCTGTGCGCTCAAGACGCCTTCGTCCGTGCCGGTAGCCAGGCCCAATCCGAAGAGGTAACCCAGTTGATCGCGACACTGCAATCGCCAGATGCTTCGCCATACGACAAAAGCGTGGCCTGCCGAAGGCTGGCCGTCGTCGGCACCCGCGAGGCGGTCCCCGCGCTGGCGGCGCTGCTGGCTGACGAGCGCCTGTCGCACATGGCCCGCTTCGCCCTGGAACCCATGCCCGAGCCCGCCGCTGGCGCCGCCCTGCGCGACGCGATGGGCCGACTCAAGGGCAAGTTGCTGGTGGGCGTTCTGAACTCCATCGGCGAACGCCGCGATGCAAAGGCCACGGATGCGCTGACCAAGTTGTTGGTCGATCCCGACATGGCTGTGGCCGCGGCGGCCGCGTCCGCGCTGGGACGCATCGGCAATCCGGAGGCTGCGCGGGCGATTCGCCGGGCCCTCGGCAACGTCCCCGCCCGCCTCCGGCCCGCGCTCGCCGACGCCGGACTGACTTGCGCGGACCTCCTGCCGGCCCAGGACCAGCGCCGCGCCGCTACGGCGATGTATGACGCCTTGCGGCGAGCGGACCTGCCCAAACACCTGCAAGCCGCCGCCCTGCGCGGAGCCATTCTCACGCGGCAAAGCGCCGGAGTGCCCCTGCTGATCGAGCAACTCCGCAGCAACGACGATGACCTGGTCGCCCTCGCGTTGCGAGTCGCTCGCGAGCTGCCCGGCCCCGACGCGACACGCGCCCTGGTCGCCGAGTTGGGCAAGTCGTCGGCAGACAGACAGGTCCAGATCATCCAGGCTCTCGGAGACCGCGGGGACCACGCGGCCCTGCCGGCCTTGCTCGACGCCGCCCGGAGCGGCGCGCCGAAGGTGCGCATAGCCGCAATCCAGGTGTGCTCCAAAATGGGCGATGCATCGACCGTGCCGGCCCTTCTTGAAAGTGCAATTCAAACAGACACTGAAGTGGCTCAAGCCGCGCAGGCCTGTCTGGCCACGCTGCCGGGCAAGGAAATGGACGCTGTGCTCGTGGCCAGCTTGGCCCAAGGCGATAACAGGCTTCGCCGCGTTGCCATCGACGCTGTGGCCCAGCGCCGCGTCGCCTCAGCAGTGCCAGAGTTGCGGAAGGCATCCACCGATGCCGATCACGCCGTCCGCCTTGCCGCCATCAAGGCTCTGGGCGAAACGGTAAGCGCCGCCGACTTGGGCGCTCTGGCCGACATCCTGGTCAAAGCCGGGTCCGCCGAAGACAGGTCAGCCGCCGAAACGGCGTTGACGACAGCTTGCGCCCGAATCCCGGACAAAGACGCCTGCGCCACTCAACTGCTGGCCGTTCTGCCGCAAGCCGTGCCCGCCGCCAAAACCAGCTTGCTGCAACTCCTCTCCCAGGTGAGCGGCGGCAAGGCGCTGCAAGCCATGCGCGCCGCCGCCCAGGACGCGGACTCCCAGGTCAAAGATGTCGCCCTCCGCGCGTTGGCCGAGTGGCCCGATCCCGCCGCCGCGCCCGACTTGCTCCAGCTCATGCGCACCACGGACAACGCTTCGTACCGCACCCTGGCCTTCCGCGGCTACGTCCGGCTCAGCCGCGACGCCGAAACCCCCGCCGACGCCCGACTGAAGATGCTGACCGAAGCCTTGGGCTTCGCGCAAAGCGCCGACGACAAGAAGCGGGTTCTCGGTGGCCTCGGTGACGTGCGTACCGTCGAATCGTTGCGTCTGGTCTTGCGCCATTTGTCGGACGCAGGACTGGCGGACGAAGCCGGCGCCGCCGTGGTGAAAATCGTCGCCGGGCTGGATGCGAAATCCAACGCGGAGGCCCTCGATGCGGTGCAACGAGTCCTCAACTCCGCCAAGGCCCAATCCGTGCTTGACGACGCGCGCAAGCAAATGCGTCGCTTGGGCGGCAGCCAGCCCAAGTGAATCTTGTATGTCCTCCTCGCGTATTCATTACGGGCTGGTGGTCCTGGCGCTGATCATTCTGGCGGTGTTCGGCTCGTTGGGTCTGGCGCGGTTCGGCTACACCAGCATCCTGCCGGCGATGCAGGACAGCTTGAAACTGACCAACACCCAGACCGGCGAACTGCAGTCCTGGAATCTGACCGGTTACCTGCTCACCGTCGTCTTCGCGGGCCTCCTCGCCGCGCGTTTCGGCCCGCGCGTGGTGATTTCGGTTTCACTGCTCATCACCGCGACCGCACTGACGCTCACCGGACTCGTTCCCACCTTCGGCGGCGCGCGGCTGGGGCGTTTCCTGGCGGGGGTGGGCGGCGCGGGCGGCAACGTGCCGGCCATGGCCCTCGTCTCCGCCTGGTTTGGCGCCCGACGGCGCGGCCTGGCTTCAGGCGCTGGCGTGGGCGGATCCAGCCTCGGCCTGATGGTGACGGGCCCGCTCATCCCGGTGATCCTGAACCAATACGGCGCGGAAGGCTGGCGGGTATGCTGGTACGTTCTGGGAACGATGGCGTTGGGGGTCTTTGTCCTGTGCGTTTTGTTTCTGCGCAACCGCCCGGAAGATGTGGGATTGAATCCCTTGGGCGAAACCGAAGCCGAGCGCGCCCGGCGCGGCGCGGAGAATCGGGCGTCGTCTTTGGATTGGTCCCTGGTTTACCGGTCGCGTGTGCTCTGGCATCTGGCCGCCATCTACTTCGCCTTTGGATTTTCCTACATCATCTACTCGACCTTCTTCGTCCGGTATCTGATGAAGGAATGCGGTTTCAGCAAAGACGACGCCGGGGTGCTTTGGCTGACCATCGGCATGGTATCGGTACTCAGCGGATTCATCTGGGGCAGCATTTCCGACCGTTGGGGACGGCGTCTGGCGTTGATGGGTGTGTTTGCGCTGCAAGGGTTGTCGTTCCTGCTTTTCGGGCTGAGCCGGGAACTGCCCGCCGTGTATCTTTCCGCGGGCTTGTTCGCCGTCACCGCCTGGAGTATTCCTGCCTTGATGGCGGCGCTGTCCGGCGACGTGTTTGGCGCGCGGCTCGCCCCGGCCGCGCTCGGCCTGATGACGATTGTCTTCGGCATCGGCCAGGCCCTGGGGCCCTACCTCGCCGGTCGCATGGCGGACGCGACCCGTTCCTTCTCCTCCGCCTTTGTGACGGCCGGACTGGTCGCGCTGGTGCTGGGTGCGGGTGGATCGTACTGGCTGCGTCCGAGACCAGGCCATGCCTGACAATCCAGCGTGCGGCGAGGCGGAGCGTCGGTCGGCCCCGAACTCATTTGTTCCGCGATGTTCCCCGTTTCATTGTGGAAAGGAATCTCCACAGGCCGCCTTGGCCAAGGTCAGCGTTCCGATCCTGGTCTTCAACGGCCAGGGGTGTTGTTCTTGAATGGGTGACCTTTCCCTGCTGCCGGAAAGGGCGGTCACTCGTCGTCCCGCAGCGCGATCCCTACCAGAAGTTGATCGGAAAGGTCTTTTTTCCCCCCGCGTACCATGTCCTCAGGAGATAAAACTCCAACCGAGGATTGTCGTCGGTGATCAGGTCGTGGACGCCCTTCGGTGGCCGGTACTCCCTGACCTGCTCGAAGTAAGCGAGGGACACAGGGTCCCACTCTCTGAGGTCGTCAACCACTTCCTTCTTCGACAACCGCTGTCTGACACGGTCCATGGAGAGCTCCAGGGGTTCCAATGATCCGAGAACATGCAATCCCACGTTGTGGACTCCGCGTTGCCCATAGACGTAGGGGAATGCCTCGGCAAACGTTTGCACCAGCATGCCGAACGTGGCTTCGTCATCGACGCCCGCAGCCGTGTTGACGAAGGGGATCCAGTGTGCCAAGACCCCGCCCTGGTTCAGGCGGGTTTTCGCCAGTTCAATGAACTCCCGCGAATATAGGCTGTTGACTCCGGCCGCATCGATCGGCGGCGGCGGATCAATCGTAATCACATCATACTTTTGGCGCGTCAGCTTCAGGAAGTTCCTCCCGTCATTCACCACCATCCGGCCCTTGGGATAGGCGCGCACGCGGGGGGCGTCCGGGTAGTAATAGTCAAAGGCATTCAGCACTTCCTTCACCAATTCGACGACGGTGACGTTGCCTCCGTAGGAGATCGCGGAACGATACGTTGTTCCCATGCCGAAACAGATCACCAGCGTCTCCCGCGGATCCGGATGGAGGATCATGGGCAGATGCGCCATCATCTTGGTATCGGTCACCTTCACAGTCATCCCCATGCCGTTCACCAGCAAAATGCAGGCGAGATTCTCATTCCGTTGCTTGATCACCGTGGTCACGCCTTGGAGGCCGGGCTTGTGGGAGACGACCTCGTAGAGGGGATGCTGCGCATTGCGACGCGTTGCATAATAGCTCGGTCCCCCGATGGCGACGGCGGCCAAGCCGGTGAGCACCAGTGAAGCCAGGCTGACGGAGACCATGGCCAGCCGTTTTTGCCCGGTGGGCCATTCGGTTCGGGTGATGATTAGCGAGGCGAGAAAAGCCGTCAGGCAGTACAGCAACGCCAGCAGATAGAGCGCGTTGAAGTAGTCCAGCAGCGGGGCGATCAGGAATCCGGCCAGCAGTGATCCCGCGACCGCACCGGCCGTGTTCCATGCATAGGCCCTGGCGATCAACACTCCCCGCGCGTCCTCTGACCGGGGATCAATGATCCGCGTGGCGAGGGGGAAACAAGCTCCAGAAAGCAGGGACAACGGCAGCAGGACGACCATGACCTTCAGGTAGTTCCAGAACATGAGGTGTATGGGAACCCCTGTGCCTTGATAGCGGGAAACGTCGGTGATGACTTGTTGAAACAGAAAAATGGCGATGAAGATCCAGATCCCCATGCCGAGCTGGGTCGATACGATCCAGAGCGGCGCGTGCTTGAGCCGGTTGACCCGAAGCGACATCAGCCAGCTTCCGGCAGCGATCCCCACCAGATACAGCAGAACGATCATCGAAAAGGCATAGGTCGAGTTTCCCACCAACGTTTGCAGGGTGCGCGTCCACAACACCTCCGACGCCAGCGCAATGGCCCCGCTCGCAGTGAGCACCGCAACCGCCATCTGGCCCCGCGTGTCCATGGTCCGGCTCTGGACTGAGGACTCCGGGTCGTCCGGAAGCCTTCCCGCCGAGGAGGCGAATTTGAACGCGATGGACGCAATCAGGAGATTGAGGAAAGCGGCTACCAGGGTGGTGGCAAAAATCCCGTACCATTCGATGAAGAAGAAACTCACCGCAACGATTCCGAGCGCCGCTCCGAGCGTGTTCGCCGCGTATAGCAGGCCCACCTTCCATCCTGTTGAGTGCCTTGGGCTGCGCCGGAAGAACTCGGTCAAGAGCGGCAACGTTGCGCCCATGCAGGTCGTCGGCATCAGCAACAACATGAAGGCCAGCACCGCTCGGACAAAAATGCTGGCCGGGGCGGAGGTTTCTGTGCTGATCATGGCCGTGAACAGCAGGTCCGCCGCCCGAGACAGCAGGGGGAAACCCAGGGCAAAGATGCCGATACCGAGCTCCATGTAAGCATAGGCCCTCAACGGATTGGACAAACGGTGCAGGAAACGGCCCGCAGCCCAGCTTCCCAAGGCCAGGCCCAACATGAAACTTCCGAGGACAATGGACGTGGACGTGGTGGTATTGCCGAAAACGAGACCCAGCCACCGTGACCAGATGACCTGGTAAACGAGGGCTGTTGCCCCTGAAACCGTAAAGATCAGATAGACCTGCGAAGTTCTTACCAAGGACGTTTTTTGCATCGGAGGCGATTCGTTGTCGCGGCGATATTTGGCGCCGACGACAACAGAAGCGGAGCAGACTGTAAGCCAAAACCAGGTTCCGCACCGCCGGTTGACGGTGCGCCGACGCAACGGCTGGGAAACGAAGGCCCGGCCTCAGCCGCGGAGGCCATCATGCCCAAATCCGATGTCCGGCAGCCTCACGACCGCGCTCAAAGGACACCTTTAGATTCCGGGCAGATTCCTGCAGAACCCCCCAACGGCCGGCTCCCGCCGCGCCTCAATCCGTCCACGAGCTGCGCGTCATGGGATGCCCCCTCCTTCCGCGCGTTCCCCCTCGCCTCTACTTAAGCCCGATGCACCAGAGTTTCTGGTTGGTGCGGATGAACAACTGGCCCTGGGCCACGGCGACCGAGGAACGGGTCATGTCGTCGCCCTCGTCGCCCATTGGGATGGTGCGAAGGACTTCCCCCTTCCCGGCGTCCACGACGACGACTTCGCCTTTGAAGTTCATCAGGTAGATCTTGCCGTCGGCGCCGGTGGGCGAGGCCTCGTACTTCGCGCGGCCCGGCGTTTCGAGCGACCACTTCACCTGGCCGGTGCGGGGTTCGATGCGCGAGAGGCTTTTGCGCAGGTCGCTGAGGACAAAGAAATCGCCCTGATAAAACAGTGGCGTGGGCACATCGGACGAAACCGCTCGCTGTTGGTCGCTCTTCCAAGCCACCGCGGAATCACCCAGGGCACCGGAACCGCCGGCCTTGATGGCATAGACAGGCGACCCCTTGGGCGCGCACGCCAGGATGATGCCGTCACCCGCCACGGCTGACGGCACCAGCCGCCAATGCCCGATGCGCGTGGGATTCCAGGTGCCCCACCGCCAGAGCTCCTTGCCGGTCGCGGGATCGTGGCCGGTCAGGCAATCCCCGCCGACGACCAGCAGTTCGGCACGACCCTGATGGGTGAACGGTATGGGCGTGGTGAAGGCTTCGCGCGATTCCGCCACAGCCTCGCTGGGTCGCACCTGCCGCCAGAGTTCCTTGCCCGTCGCGGGATCCAAGGCCAGCAGGTAGGAATCATTGGGGCCGTCCCGGCGTCCGCGGCCACCCACCGGCACGTCGCGCTGGAGAACCTGCAAATAGAGTTTGCCGGCGAACAGAATCGGGCTGCTGGAAAAGGTCCAAAGAAAAGCAAACGGGCCGTAGTCCGTTTGGATGTTCCGGGACCAGAGTTTCTTCCCGGCGAAGTCAAAGGCCACCAAGTCGCCGTTGCTGTAGAAGAAGATGACCCGCTGACCGTCGGTCACCGGCGATGCCGACGAGAACGTGCTGCGATCGTCGCGCCGGATGCCCTCGTTAATTTTGTGTTGCCACAGAACCTTGCCCGTCTTGCGATCCACTCCCAACGCCAGCAGCGCCTTGCTTTCGAGGTCGGTGGAAGAGATGAAAACGAGATCGTCCCAAATCGCCGGCGTGGCCGCGCTCGGGCCCGGCATGGCCAAGCTCCACGCAACGTGGTTGGTTTTCGACCAGTCGGAAAGCAGATTGCGTTCGGAACTGGAACCGTTGAACGACGGCCCGCGCCATTGGGGCCAGTTGTCGGCCCTGGCAATCGCCGCAGCCACGAGAAACCAAGTCATCAGTATTGTCTTGCGCATGGTGTGCAATTTGCCGAGCCAGACGTGAAATGCAAACCGGGTATTCATTCACCCGACCTTGTCGCCTCGGTCTTGAGCGTAACTTCCGGACCGCCTCAGAGCCGTGTCCAAGCAATGGAAATGGGGAGCGCGCGCGTCCCGCGTGCATGGCTCGGCGTCTCGCCGGCCAACCGCAGCTGGCCGTCTACACCCTTTTCGGTGACTGCTGCCCAGTTGCGGAAACCATCGGCGGGACGCCGCTGGAAGCACGCGAGACGCGTGCGCTCCCCCAAACCCACTGCATCTTTCTGGCTTGGGCTTTGAGCAGTAAGCTTCCTTGATACTTGGCGCCGGGGACTTTGCACTTCGCCGTGACTTTGAAGTAGTGTCTCATCACGAGCGTGCCGATTGAATCCGACAACGCAGCCTCCGGGAAGGGGACACCCCGGGTCAGCCTGACGAAAGTCGCAGACTACGATCCCGACCGGATACTGGCCGCCCTGCGGTCGTGCCTCGAACCGCTCGGCGGGATGAAAGCGTTTGTGCGGCCCGGCCAGCGCGTCTTGCTGAAACCGAATCTGCTGGGCGGCTTTCCGCCTGAACGCGCCGTGACCACACATCCCGCCGTCGTGCGCGCCGCGATCCTCCTCGTGCAGGAAGCCGGCGGACGCGCGTGGGTAGGCGACAGCCCGTCGATGGCCAGTCTGCCGCAAGCCGTTCGCGGCAGCGGCCTGGCGCCGGTCCTTGAAGAAACCGGCGCGCAGTTGCTCGACTTCTCCGAGCCGCACGAGTTCGACGTGCCGGGCCATAAAGTCTTTCCCCGCCTCACGCTCGCCAAAGCACTGTTGGACGTCGAGGTGTTCATCTCGTTGCCCAAGCTCAAGACGCACGGCCAGATGACCTTCACCGGCGCGCTCAAGAACCAGTATGGCTGCATCCCTGGCGCTTTGAAGAGCCAGTGGCATTTTCGGCTCCAACAGCCGGAGTGGCTGGCGTCGCTGATCCTCGACGTGAACCGCGTAGCGCGGCCGGCCCTGACGATCATCGACGCCGTGATCGGGATGGAAGGCCAGGGTCCCACCAGCGGCCAACCGCGTTTCATCGGCGCGCTGATGGCCAGCCGCGACCTGGCCGCGGCGGACACGCTGGCCTGCCGCTTGATCGGCCTGGACCCGATGCGCGTGCCCCTGCTGGCCGCCGCACGGGAACAGCGTTACGGCCAGACCGATCTGGAGCAGATCCAGGTGGTCGGCGACGACTGGCACTCTCTCCGCGTTCCCTCCTTCGCGAAGGTGGAACAATTGACAGACGTGCTCCGCCTGCTGCCGCTGCCCAAGCCGGCGTTGAACTGGATTCGCCGCCAATGGACCCTCCGCCCGCGGATCATCGACGGCCGCTGCACGGTGTGCGGAATTTGCGAGAAGGGCTGCCCGGTGACGCCCTCGGCCATTCATCCCGCCGCCGCTTCGGACCAACGCGTGGATGACGATCGCTGCATCCACTGTTACTGCTGCCACGAGTTTTGTCCGTCGCACGGCATCGAACTGCGCCCCCCCTGGCTGGCGCGGCATCTGCCGCTCAACGCCCTCGCCGACCGCGCGAGCCGGGTGGTCGGCTTTCTGGCGTCGCTGAGGAAACAACCCTGAGGCGGATGGTTCAACTCGTCGAAAGGCTGGATACCCAGCGCTGAAAGCGCGAAGTGCGATGGCCTCGAACAACTCTCCAAGTGATCGTGGCTTCAGACTCTGTGCTCACGAGTTCAATCCTACCGAAATAGAAGTTGCTTGCCAGTAAGCCTGTGTTGAATCTTGCGGTGAGTTCGCTGTGATAGAGAAACATGTGAAGCCAATACCCGGCGCAAAGCGTCCGAGAATTGCCCAGCCGTTTGCCCTGAATGAGGCTCAACAGTTGGCTTTGATTGAACTGCCGGACGTCGTGTCAAGACAGAAGGTAACTCCGCTTCCGCTGGATGAGAGCAGTCCCGCTCAGCGCGAACGGATTCGCCTCGAGAACAAGTATCGAGACCTGCTTGAGCTGCGACTCGACTGGCGGAGGCTGGTGACCTACGTCCCCAACAAGGACCTGCCGGTTTACAGCTGGTTCAAATACAAAGAGGGTTTTTCGCGAGAACTGGTGGTGCGGCTCTTCCGTGAGTTTGGGCTGGTCAAAGGAGACACCGTGCTTGACCCGTTTGTCGGATGCGGCACGACGCTTCTGGCGGGTAAAGAGTTTGGGCTGCACGGAGTCGGTATCGACATGCTGCCGATTTCTGTCTTCGTCGCGCAAACCAAGTTGGTGGATTGGCAGGACCTCGACCTGCTGTGGCGGTCGGCGCAACGCTTGCTGGCCACGCCCTGGCGCGAGCCGAAGTCGGCATTCGCCGGTGACGTGCGCATCATCAATTTGGCCTTCACGAAGGAAGGGCAGCGGGAACTGCTGTTCTTCAAAGAAGCAATTGATACGTTCGACTCGCCCGTGCGCGAGTTTCTACTGTTGGGCTTGCTAAGCATTATGGAGAGCGTGAGCACCACGTCCAAGGATGGACAGTTTCTCCGCCTGGTGCAAAGGCGTGTACCGCCGGTCCGGGACGCGCTGCGTTCGATGCTGGCCAAGATGATCGGCGACCTTTCGGAACTGCGGTTGTTTGGGCCGAGGGCGCTCGCCAAGACGCTGGTGAAGCAGGGTGACGCTCGCGAAATGTGTCTGCCGAAGCGATACGAAGGCCGCGTGTCCGCCATCATCACCTCGCCGCCTTATCTCAACCGCTACGACTACTCGCGCACGTACGCCCTAGAGTTGTGCCTGCTGACAGTGAAATCGCATCGCGACATGGTGAACATCCGGCATAGTCTGCTGCGCTCGCATGTCGAAAGCCGGGAACACCAGGGCAAGGGAATCGCCCTGCCCGCGCTGGATGAGGTGCTCCGCGAAGTGCGTGCGAAACCGCTGAACAACGAACGACTGCCCATCATGATTCAGGGCTACTTTGAGGACATGAACCTGGTCGTTCGCAACATGGTTGCCTACCTCAAGCCGGGCGGGCGTGTGGCGCTGGTCGTCGCCAACGCGCAGTTCGCAGGCGAAAACGTGCCGACCGACCTGGTGCTTTGCGAGTTGGCGGAGCGTCATGGTCTGACTACCGAGTCAATCTGGATCACGCGCTACAAAGGCAACAGTTCTCAGCAGATGGCCATTTACGGTCGGCGGCCGGTGCGGGAAACCATTGTCATTTGGAGGAAGAATGACTGACCACCTGCAAAACGAATTAGTCGAGCGGTATCTTAGGCGTTCTGCGCTTTTCTGGAAGTTCTCTCGGGACGCGAAGTTCGCCCGCTGGCAGAAGGAGGCCCGCAACGCCGCTTGGAAGTCCTTGGAATGGGACTGCGATAGGCTCGGCATCAGTCCGGAAGGCAGAGCCGCTGCCCAGCGCTGGGGCTTTGCCCCGACGGAAGTTTTCGCCCATCCAGAAGTCCTCAAGGAAAAGCCTGAGCTGTTTGATTACTACCGTCTTCTGGGCTGCCTATCAAACAAGGGACTGGGCCAGATCAAGAAGGGACTCGGACTCGCCAAGCGTAATTTTCGGTCGAACGCCGAACTTCAGCTTAAGCTTTGCACGCTCCTCAACCGCTTTCTCTCCAACTCCCTCGCGCGCACCGCCAGCACAAACCGCGATTACCTGGTACGGACGATGTATGCCGAGGCAGGAACTGAGTGGCAGGGAACCTGGGTCAATCAGATTGGCGTGTTGGCCTCTCAGGAACTTGAGGTAGTCATCGCCAGCTACGCTAAATGCCAGAACCTCGTAGATGACGCAAAGACGGACGCCGCTGCGGACGAAGGCAATCTGCTGGTTCTCAAGAGTGGCAACGTGATTCGCTTCGGGTCTGAGCCCGACGTAGAGTGCCGCAACAGCAAAGGTGAGTTGGTTTGCGTGATCGAAATCAAAGGCAGTGCCGACACCTCCGGAGCGCAGACGCGCCTGGGGGAAACCAAGAAGTCTTTCACCAAGGCCAAGCTGGAGAATCCGCGCTGCGTGACCGTCTTCCTGCCGAGCGTCCTGACCCCGGCGGTCGAGAAGCAACTGAAAACTGAGCGTGACATCGACAAGGTGTTCAACCTCCTCGGCATTTTCAAAGACCAGGCGAAGCAGGCAGAGTTTCTGACAGAGCTATTCAAGTTCATCCTTCGGGAGAAAGTCTCCTGAGGTGGATTGGCCCTCCCCGTTGGCCTTCCCCGTTCTTGCCACTGAGCGCGTTCTGCCCTAGCCTCGCGGGTGTTGATGCAACGCTGGGTTTATCCGTTCTCAGCCATCGTGGAGCAGGACGCCTTGAAGGCGGCCTTGCTGCTCAATGCCGTTGATCCGCTCATCGGCGGCGTGCTCATCCGCGGCCAGAAAGGCACCGGCAAATCCACCGCCGCCCGCGCCCTCAGCCGGTTGCTCCCGGAGATCGACGTGGTGGACGGCTGCCCGTTCCAGTCCGATCCGCGCGCACCGTTCGTCGCCGCGGACGCCGAGATCGCCGGCACCCCGGCGGAGCCCCGGAGGACGGCCTGCCGGCCCATGCCGTTT
>Ga0316630_10000213_pt1 | contig 15923 bp, 19 predicted proteins | sample OWC_May_M1_C1_D6_FD_207658 | JGI IMG/M metagenome (GOLD analysis project Ga0316630, IMG submission 207658) | Wetland soil microbial communities from Old Woman Creek delta, Ohio, United States - OWC_May_M1_C1_D6_A | ecosystem: Environmental > Terrestrial > Soil > Wetlands | place: USA: Ohio...
TGATCCACTTCGTCAACAAGAAGATGCCGGGCGACCTGCCGAAGAAGACCGCACGTGCGCTGCTCGACATCGAGGACGCGCGCTACGTGCCGATCATCCGCGACCCGAAGCGCACGACGAGCGAGTCCGAGGCAGTGTTCTACTTTCCGGGCTGCGGTTCGGAACGGCTGTTTTCACAGGTCGGGCTGGCGACGCAGGCAATGCTGTGGCATGTCGGCGTGCAGACCGTGGTGCCGCCCGGGTACCTCTGCTGCGGCTATCCGCAGCGCGGCAGCGGTCAGTTCGACAAGGCCGAGAAGATCATCACCGACAACCGCGTGCTGTTCCATCGCGTCGCCAACACGCTGAACTATCTCGACATCAAGACCGTCGTGGTGAGCTGTGGCACCTGCTACGACCAGCTGATGGGATACAAATTCGAGGAGATCTTCCCCGGATGCCGCATCATCGACATCCACGAATACCTGCTCGAAAAAGGCGTGAAGCTGGAGGGCGTGACCGGGGTGCGCTACATGTACCACGACCCCTGCCACAGCCCGATGAAGCAGCAGGACCCGCTGAAGACCGTGAACGCGCTGGTGTCGACCGCCGACAAGTCGATCATTGCGAAGAATGACCGCTGCTGCGGCGAGTCGGGCACCTTCGCGATCTCCCGCCCGGACATCGCGACCCAGGTGCGGTTCCGCAAGGAACGCGAGATGCGCCGCGCGGCGGACACCCTGCGCACCGACGGCTTCGGCGGCGCCATCAAGGTGCTGACATCATGCCCGTCGTGCCTGCAGGGACTGAAGCGCTACAACGAAGACGCCAACGTCGATGCCGACTACATCGTTGTCGAGATGGCGCGGCACCTGCTGGGCAGCCAGTGGATGCCCGCCTACGTGAACCAGGCGAATGCCGGCGGGATCGAGCGCGTCCTGGTGTGACTAACCGCCGCCGGCGCCGGCCGGCGGTTGAGACGGCGGCGGCAGCGGCACCTGCAGGGAGTCCGAACCGTAGGTCTGCACCTTGTCGCCGCTGCGGTTCTTGCGCGGCACATTGCTGCCCGTCTGGTACTCGCGCCGGGAAGCAGTCTCACCCTCGGCCGTTTCGGTCGTCGAACAGCCCACCAGCAGGGTCACTGCCAGCGCGATCACGGCGGTACGTCGGAGTTGAACAGGAGGCATTTTCGCAAGGATTCTCGGCAACGTGACGCCGCAAGCTTAACCTGAGACTGAACGAGGAACCGAGATGAGTACGCCCACCTGCGAGCTGTGCACCGGCCCCGGCGGCCGACTGCTGTACGACGATGGCCGACTGCGTGTCGTCATCGTCGATGAGGCCGACTATCCCGGTTTTGTCCGTGTCATCTGGAACGCCCATGTTCGCGAGATGACGGACCTGATGCCCGCTGATCGCGCGCACCTGATGCAGGTCGTGTTCACTGTCGAGCAGGTCCAGCGCCAGGTGCTTGCCCCGCACAAGATGAATGTCGCGAGCCTCGGGAACGTCACGCCGCACCTGCACTGGCATCTGATTCCGCGGTTTGCGGATGACGCGCACTTTCCGGCGCCGATATGGGCGGAGCCGCGGCGCACAACACCTGGCACGGTGGCGGCGGGGCGGCGGGCGCAGGTGCCGGCACTGATCGATGCGCTGCTTTCCCAACTTTCCGGATCGGGCTGAGCCAGCCCGCCACTGACTTCGTCGTCCTCGATCGATCAGCCGGTGCTGCACGGACGTATCGATTGCGCCGGAAACTCCTTGCGGATCTCGGCTAGTTGCCGCGACGCAGTCGCGTCGAGTTCGCGGAACTGGTAGCGCGTGGCGCTGAGCGAGGCCGGCTTGTCGGACATGCGCACGGGCTTCACACCCAGCTTTTCGACGGAAGACAAATGCGCCTTCGCGAGTTCCGGGTCGCGGAATGACCCGAGGCTGAGGCCAAAGCGGAGCGGACCCTCCGCCAGCACGAGGACGTCCTTCAGGCCACGGCGGACCAGGTCTGCCGCTGCACGATCGGCCTCTGCCCGCGTCTTGTAAGGCGGCACATAGACCATGTACCAGCCGGGCAACTCGACCGCGCGAGCCGTCTGCCGTGACCCGAGCCCGAGCCCGAGCAGCGCGGTCTCGACTCGACCAATGTCCGCGCCGAGGAAGTCGCCGAACTCGACACAGGCCTGAGGCACCGAAAGATCAGGAACCACGGCCGACGCCGCGGCAGAAGCCGCGCGCGCCTGGTTTGCGCGTTCACGCAGCAACTGGACATCCTTTTCGCTGAGGACACGGATGCGCTCCGGCTCGAGCTGCCGCGCAATTCTCTCGGGTTCACGTCCAGATTCGGCGAAGCGACCAAACGCGCCCTGCTGCCATGCAAAGAGCGCAACATTCACCAGCAGCAGCAGCAAGAAGAACAGCTTCATTGTCGCAACGGGGATTGGGACGACCAGGCGCGAAGCGCCAAGCCCGCCAGTACCAGATTATGTTCGATCGCAAGCACGACGCCGCTCGCAAGCAGGCGCTCGGCGACAGGCTCCGCATCGCCACCGCTCACCAGTACCGCAGGCGCCTTGCCTAGCCGCCGCGCAAAGCGCTCGATCAGCCGCGCGGCGAGCCCCGCCTGCGCGTCCGCCACGCCCGTAGCAATCGCGTCATCTGTGTTGTCCGGAAAATCGACCGCATGACCACGAGCGTGGGGCAGGCCGGCGGTGCGCTGTGCCAGCGCCTCCAGCATCATCTGTTTGCCCGGTGCGATGCAGCCGCCGATGAAACGCGCGAACGGTTCGCCTGCTTCCACGCAATCAATCGTGGTCGCTGTCCCGGCGGCGATCAGCACGAACGACTGCGCCGGACGACGATGGCAGGCCCCCAGCATGCCGTGCCAGCGGTCTGCACCCAGCCGCGTCGGCGTACGGTAACCATTGATCAGTGCGACCTGGCCGGTGTGCTGCGCTTCGGCGGCAAGCCACTGGACCGCGACGCCGCATGCCGCCGCGGCCTGCTCCACGGCACTGCTTACGTCGGGTGCGGCGACCGAGCACGCCAGCGCCGGACTGCGAAGCGACAGCGACTGCCACGCCGACGCCAGTCGCGCCGCCAGGTCGTCGGTGCCGCGATGCACCTCCGTGCAGGCCTTGCCCGGCATCCCAGCAGCATCCACCAGCGCCCACTTGAGTGCGGTGTTTCCGACATCGATCAGCAGTTTCATGGCGCGGTCCGATCCGTCGGCGCCAGTCGCACCGAGACGTCGCCAACGCTGATGGCGCGCTGACCGCTCGCCGTCGCGAGCATCAGGCGGCCAATGGTGTCGACCTCGACAATGCGTCCGCTCGCCACGACTTGTCCGTCGTCGACGACGTCGACGAGTTCGCCACGCGCTTCGAGCAATTCGTTGAAGCGGCTACGCCACGGCAAAAACCCTTCGGCCGTGAAACGGCGCGCGGTGCGCAACACCACGGCCGCGAGTGCGGCGATCCAGGACTCACGCTGGCTCGCCAGAAGTGCCGATGACACCGCCTCGCTCAACGCGGCGGCGGGCTGCCCGATTCGAGTGCGATCGTCGTCGTTCAACCAGCCATTGACGCCAACACCGATCACCAGGGTCGCACCGCCGTCAGGATCGACCGCCAGTTCGCACAGCACGCCCGCCAGCTTGCGTCCCGAAAGCAGCAGGTCGTTCGGCCACTTGACCCGCACCGAGGCTCCGTGCGCGATGAAATGATCGGCGAGGCCGGCGCCGCAGGCGAGCGTGACGGCCGGCAGGGCGGCCGGCAGCGAACGCAGCGGAACTGCGAGCGAAAACAGCAAGGCCGAGCGACGTCGTGCCACCCAGGCTCGACGCTGGCGTCCGCGGCCGGCCGTCTGCTCATCGGTTGCACGCAACATTACCGATGCCGGCCCGTGGCGGCGGCAGTGGACCAGCAGATCCTCGTTCGTTGATCCGGTCGTCGGCACAACCACGACCTCGACCGGTTCGCCCAACTCGGCTTCCGCGAGCCAGCGCTCGAGTGCGGAATGATCAAGCGCCGGTGACTCGGGCGATCCGCCGGGGGAAGGTGGAGCGGGACTTTCTGGGCTCAATTGCGATGTTCGTTGGCCAAGCGACACGTGGGATCGGGCAACCGATGCGCTGTGGCTCGCGCCACAACCACCCCGGCCCCAAGTGCTCCGCGGCCCGGCATGTGCACTGAATACCCGCGAGCCACTGTAGCATCGGCCCGCCGTTCGTGAGCGCGCCGTCTTGTGCACCATACGGCACAGAAGCCGAATCACCGTGCAGTCACCCGCCGTCATTCCAGTCACGCGACGCCGCGCTTCGCCAATGGCGCGCGCAGCCTGCGCCGTCTACGGCCTGCTGCTGCTGTATTCAGGCCTTGCCCCGTGGTCCGGTTGGCGCGACCTCGGCATCGATGCGTTTGCCTACCTGTTGGCACCTCTGCCGCGCTACATCACCCACTTCGATCTCAGCGTCAACGTCATCGCCTACCTGCCGCTCGGAGCGCTGCTCGTGATGGCGTTCTACCCGCAGATCCGTGGCCTACTCGCGATCGCGCTGGCAACGCTGGCCGGGCTCTTACTGTCGGGCGCGATCGAGGCAGCGCAGACTTTCCTCCCCAGCCGCATTCCGTCGAATCTCGACCTGCTGACTAACGCGCTGGGCTCGGTCGCCGGCGCCGTCATCGCAGCGCCGTTCGCCGCGACGTTGATCGACCGCGGCAGGCTGGTCGAATGGCGCCACCGCTGGTTCGAGCGGCACACGACAGCGGCACTGATCGCGCTGGCGCTGTGGCCGGCTGCGCAGATATTTCCCGAGCCCATGCTGTTCGGCAACGGCGACATGCGAAGCAGCCTCGGACCCCTGGTGAACGCGCTGGGAGGCCGGTGGTGGCAGTTCGACGCGGAACAGTTCGGCCCGGCGGAGTTCGTCCTTGCCGAAGCTTTTGTGGCGGCCTCGTCACTGCTTGCGGTGGGGCTCGCGCTCTGTTCGGTCTTGCGACGCAAGGCGCCGCGCTACCGGCTGCTCATGGCCCTCGTGCTCGCGGGCCTGACAGCCAAATCCGTCGCCAATGCGGTCCAGTTCGGCCCGGAACGCACGCTGGCGTGGCTGACGCCAGGAGCCTTTGGCGGCATTGCACTGGCCGTGTTATCGCTGGCAGCAGCCATCGGGGGGACGCGTGCATGGCAGTCGCGCCTGGCCTGGGTCGCGCTGGCGGCCCTGCTGCTGGCGGTCAACACGATTCCGGAGAACCCGTATTACCTGGCTCAGCTGCAGGAGTGGCGGCAAGGTCGGCTGCTGAACTTCAACGAGTTGGCCGGCTGGCTGTCCACGCTCTGGCCACTTGCCCTCGCCGCCGGCCTGGCGACGCGGCGTGCGGTGGGAGACTGAATCCTCGCGGGACGGCTCCCTATAATCAGTCTTTCGGCGCAGTTGCCCATGAGCCACTACAAGTACCACGTCTTTTTCTGCCTGAATGAGCGCGAGGACGGCGCCGCCTGCTGCGGGCGCCACCATGCCGCCGAGATGCAGCAGCATGCCAAATCTCGCATCAAGGACCTGAATCTCAACGGCGAGGGCAAGGTGCGCATCAACAAGGCCGGCTGCCTGGACCGCTGCAACGAGGGTCCCTGCATCGTCGTCTACCCGGATGCCGTCTGGTACACGTACGTCGACCGTCAGGACATCGACGAAATCATCGACTCGCACCTCGTCAACGGCCGCGTGGTCGATCGCCTGCTTATCTGATGACACCGCGCGCCGAGAAGCGGCTCATCGCCGGTCCGGCAGGGCAGATCGAACTGGCACTCGACTGGCCGATGCAGCAGCCCGCCACCGGACTCGCATGTGTGGGACATCCGCATCCACTTTACGGTGGAACGATGGACAACAAGGTGGCGGCGACGATTGCGCGGACATTCGCGGCGCTGGGCTGGCTCGCGGTGCGTTTCAACTTTCGCGGTGTGGGCGCATCGCACGGCGCTCATGATGCCGGCCACGGCGAAACCGACGACTTCCTGCACGTGGTCCGGTCCGTCCCCGATCTCGACGGCGTCAGCGAGCGCTTGCCGGCCAACTGCCCGGTCGCGCTCGCCGGCTTTTCGTTTGGAAGTTTCGTGGCTGCACGGGCTGCGCAGCAACTGGCGGCGAGCGCTCGCCCGGCCGATTACCTGGTGCTTGTCGGCGCGGCCGCGGGCAAATGGCCGATGCCCGATGTGCGCGGCGACACATTGGTGATTCACGGCGAGAACGACGAAACCATCGCGCTCACCGCGGTCCTCGACTGGGCCCGGCCCCAGGGTCTTCCGGTACTGGTGATCCCGGGTGCAGATCACTTCTTCCACCGTCGCCTGACCACTCTTAAAGCGCGGATAAGCGCACACATTCGTGGCATGTCCCAATTTGACGCCGCCGAGCAAAGCCACTAAAACCTTTGCTGGCCTCGCGCGCTGCGCGATCGCCACGAGAACGCAGAATCGCCGCTGACGGCGTCGGGGATACATGGACGGGTCGCTCGTCTACGCGAAGACACCCAAAGGCGTGGCCGAGATCGCGGCCCGCAGTGCCCAGTTGTCGATGACGACCCGCCGCGTGCTGATCATGATCGACGGCAAGCGCAGTGTCGAAGAGCTGTCGGTGCTGCTGCGCCCGGGCGAGGTCGACGCCGTCATCGCTCAGCTCGAATCGGCAGGGCTGATCCAGCGCAGCACCGGCAGCCACTCGCTCGATGTGCCGACGGTGTTCGGCCGCGAGGCTGAGGCGATGCCGACAACGCAGGGGCCGGCGACGGGCGAAGAGGGCAATCCGATGACGCTCGAAGAGGCCAAGCGTCGCGCCGTGCGCGAACTGACGGACCGGCTTGGCCCGGGAGCGGAGGGCGTCTCTCTGCGTATCGAGAGCTGCCGCACCATCGAGGACTTCCGCGAACGTGTGCGCGAGGCCGAACGTCTGGTCACCGCGGCGCTCGGCGCGGCCGCCGCTGCCGATTACCTGCGCGCGCTGCGCAAACGCTGATCTTCCGCAAGCGGGCCGGGACTCGGCGGCCACTCCGCTATCGTACGCAGTACTGCGCGCGTCTCGCTCCCATCTTCCCGAAGTGACTTCACGATTTGCCCGCACCCGCCGTGGCATCGCGTTCACGGCCGTCCTGCTGTTCGTCTCCAGCGTGCACTCGCAACCACCTGCGCTGTCGGCGCGGGCGTGGCTGCTGCTCGATGCCGCGAGCAGTGCGACGCTTGCTGCGCATGAGCCGACACTGCGGCTCGAGCCGGCGTCGCTCAGCAAGCTGATGACCGCCTATGTCGTGTTCATCGCTCTGGCGGAAAGGCGCATCGCGCTCGATGACCCGGTCAACGTTTCGCGCGCTGCCTTCTCGGCCCCCGGACGCAGCGGATCGCGCATGTTCATCGAGCCCGGGCGGCCGGTGATCGTGCAGGAGCTGCTGCGCGGGCTCATCGTTGCCTCGGGCAACGACGCCGCAGTCGCGCTGGCGGAACATGCCTCGGGGACAGAGGCGGCGTTCGTGGAACGCATGAATGCGGAAGCACGTCGACTCGGACTCGCGGATACCCGGTTTGCAAACCCCACCGGACAGTCCGACCCCCAGCAGTACTCCACTGCACGCGACCTGGCGCGACTGGCAATGCGCCTCGGCGCGGATTTCCCGCAGTATCGCGCCCTGTTTCGCGAACGCGAGTTCACCTACAACCGGATCACGCAGGCCAACCGCAACCGGCTGCTGTGGAGTGACCCGGCGGTCGACGGATTGAAAACCGGCCATCTGGAGGCGAGCGGCTGGTCCATCATCGCCACTGCGACGCGGCCGCGCGGCACGGGCGACAGTGCCTTCGAGCGGCGCCTTATCGCCGTCGTGCTGGGAGCACCCAGCGACGCGGTGCGTGCTCAGGATGCACTGCGCCTGCTCAATTACGGGTTTTCGGAGTACGACACGGTGCGCATCTACCGTGGAGGCAGCGTGCTGGCCAGCGCAGAGGTTTGGAAGGGCGATGCCTCAGAGGTGCCGATCGGCCCGGACCGCGACGTGTACATCACGTTGCCTGCCGATGAACTGCGGCGACTTGGCGAGCGCGGCTTGCGTTCGGCTATCGAGCGGCCCGATCCCCTGCTGGCGCCGCTTATAAAAGGGGAAACGGTCGGCCGCTTGAAGGTCAGCGCCGAAGGAAAGACCCTGGCCGACGCGCCGATCGTTGCGCTTGAAACGGTGCAGCCGGCAGGCCTTTTTGGTCGCGCGTACGATGCTGTCAGACTGTGGTGGCGGAGGCGAAAGTGATGGAATGGAACGAGGCGACGTGCTTCATCAATGGCCAGTGGAAACCGTTGGCCGAGGCCACGGTCTCGGTCCTCGATCGCGGCTTTATCTTCGGTGACGGCGTGTACGAAGTGGTCCCGGTGGACACTGTCGATGGCGTGCGCGCACCGTTCCGCGCAGTTCAGCATTGCGAGCGTCTGCAGCGCAGTTGCGACGGCATCCAGCTGACGAATCCCTACACGACGGAGCAGTGGCTCGACCTGCTCGAAGAAGTCATCGACCGGCACCCGTGGCCGCGACAGGCGGTGTATGTGCAGGTCACGCGTGGCGTGGCCAAGCGTGACCACGCCTTTCCCGCCGGGGTGCCGCCGACCGTGTTCATGAATACCTCACCCTGGCCCGAGATCCCGACGGAGCAGATCGAGCGCGGCGTGGCCGTCGTCACCCACGCTGACGAACGCTGGCTGCATTGCGACATCAAGAGCGTGTCATTGCTCGGCAACGTGCTGATGAAGCAGTACGCGGTGGACCATGGCGCATTTGAAACCGTCATGCTGCGTGACGGTCATCTCACCGAAGCGTCGAGTGCCAACGTCATGGTGGTGAAAAATGGAGCGGTTGTCGCTCCCCGGAAGTCCGTGCAAATCCTGCCCGGAATCACCTGTGATGCCAGTTACGACCTCGCTCGCGAGCATGGACTGAACCTCGAATTGCGTCCGGTGCCGGAGGCGGAGCTGCGCAGCGCTGACGAGCTTTGGCTCAGTTCTTCGGGCCGCGAAGTACTGGCAATCACGACGCTTGACGGACAACCGGTCGGGTCGGACGCACCCGGGCCGGTGTATCGCCGCATGCGGGAGTGGTTCCAGGCCGAGAAGCGCAATGACGCGCGCCGCTGGCAGCAGCGCAAGATGGCGGGTCCGGGCCGCAGTCCGATGGCGGCATGACGCTTGCGACTCTCCGGAGCGCAACGCTGCCCGAATCCGGTGACTGACGCTTCCGATCCCCCCGGCCCACGCGGCCTCGAGTTTCCTACCGACTTCCCGATCAAGATCATGGGACGTCGCGACGACGGTTTCGCACAGGCCATCGTCGAGGTCGTGCTGCAGCACGCGCCCGATTTCGATGCGTCGACGCTCGAGATGCGCACGTCGAAGGACGGCAACTACCTGTCTCTCACCGCCACCGTGCGGGCCGTGTCACGCGAACAGCTTGATGCACTGTATCTAGCCCTGACCAGTCACCCGATGGTCAAGATCGTGCTCTGAACCGATGATCGTGCGCGATCTGGGGCGCGCCGAGTACCTGCCGACCTGGCAGGCGATGCGCGATTTCACTGATCAGCGCGGCGCCAATACCGATGACGAACTCTGGCTGGTGGAGCACCCGCCGGTGTTCACTCTGGGACAGGCCGGGCGTCGGGAGCATCTGCTGGCTGCGTCGGACATTCCGGTCGTGCCGACCGACCGCGGCGGCCAGGTCACCTACCACGGCCCGGGTCAGGTCGTCGCCTATCCGCTGATCGATCTGCGGCGACTCGGCATCTTCGTGAAGGAGCTCGTCTACCGCATCGAGCAGTCGGTGATCCAGACGCTGGAGTCGTTCGGCGTGGCCGGTCGCCGGGTGCGGGGCGCGCCGGGTGTGTTCGTGCCGTGGGACCGTGCAGACAGCAACGGCGACTTCGCCGGACTGGCGAAGATCGCCGCGCTCGGCATCAAGGTGAGTCGCGGGCGCAGCTATCACGGTGTCGCGCTCAACGTCACAATGGATCTGGCACCCTTTGCACTGATCAACCCGTGCGGTTACGCGGGTCTTTCGACGGTCGATCTGGCCACCCTGGGGGTTTCCACCGACGTGCCGACCGTCGCTGCGCGTCTGTCGGAACGCCTGGCGGTACATCTCGCGCCTTGAAGCGTCGGCCGTTGGCTACACTTCCTGCCTGACAGCCGAATCGAGCGACGCCGCGCCATCATGCAGCGCGGCCAGAGATCATGCCCTCCGACACCCCTGCCGCCATGCGCGACCCTTACGCCAAGCTCAAGGGCGAGGACAAGACCGGCAAGGTCTTCAAGAAGTTCGACATCAAGCCGGTGCCGGCCAGCGAGGCACTGAAGAAGCCGGAATGGATACGGGTGAAGGCAGGGTCGCCGGCCACGCGCTTCTACGAGATCAAGGCCATATTGCGCGAGCACAAGCTGCACACCGTGTGCGAGGAAGCGACGTGCCCGAACATCGGCGAGTGCTTCGGCAAGGGCACGGCGACTTTCATGATCATGGGCGACAAGTGCACGCGTCGCTGCCCCTTCTGCGACGTCGGCCATGGCCGTCCCGACCCCCTCGATGTCGACGAGCCGATGAACCTGGCCAAGACGATCGCGGCGCTGAAGCTCAACTACGTCGTCATCACCTCGGTCGATCGCGATGACCTGAAGGATGGCGGTGCGCAGCACTTCGTCGACTGTATCCGGACGACGCGGAAGCTTTCGCCGGCGACGCAGATCGAGGTGCTGGTGCCGGACTTCCGCGGACGGCTGGAGTGTGCGCTGGCGATCCTGGAAGCCGCGCCGCCCGACGTAATGAACCACAATCTCGAGACCGTGCCGCGGCTCTACCGCGAGTCGCGACCGGGCTCCGACTACCAGCATTCGTTGACGCTGTTGAAGGAGTTCAAGCAGCGCGTCCCCGAGGTGCCGACCAAGAGCGGCCTGATGGTCGGACTCGGCGAGACCGACGACGAGATTCTGCAGGTGATGCGCGATCTGCGCGCCCACGACGTCGACATGCTGACGATCGGCCAGTACCTCGCTCCGACCAGTCATCACCTGCCGGTGCGCCGTTATGTGCATCCGGACGTGTTCCGCATGTTCGAGGCCGAGGCGGCAAAAATGGGTTTCAGCCACGCCGCGTGCGGCGCGATGGTGCGCTCGAGCTACCACGCTGACCAACAGGCCCACGCGGCCGGCCTGCGTGACGTGTCCATCGCCAAAGGCGACTGAGCTCCGCTTTTGGCGACTGGATCGGATGTGCGGTAACCAATAGCGGCCGATGTTGGCCAGGTGCGGTCGAACCTTCGCCAGCGATTGCCGTGCGTCAGCACACCGACGACGAAGGTTCGAAGCTTCGATACCGGACCGAGTACTCCTTTCCCCTCTTCAGACGGTGGCTCCTACGGCACGGTAAAGCTGCACCACGGCGATGCGGTGATCGGCAATCGCCGCGGCGAGATCGATGGCAGCAGACCGGCGAGTGCGTTGCGCATCAATCAGGGCAAGTTGATCGATTGCGCCGGCTGCATAACGAGCCTCCGCAAGTTCCAGTGCGCGAACCGCATCGTCGCGGCGTTCCGCAAGCAGGTGCACGCGCTGCACCGAGGTCCGGTACAACGCTGCGCTGGCCTCTACGTCGGCCACTGCGGATAGGACGGTGCCCTCGTAGGCGGCCAGCGCCATGCGGGTCTCGGCATCACGGGCGTCGCGCAGCGGGACGAGCCGCAAAAGGTCGAGCAGAGGCACAGCTAAGGCCGGATGTACGGACCAAAGGCGTGCGGCATCTCCTGACAGATCACTTGATCGCCCAGCCAGCACTCCAAGCGAGCCGCCAACGTTCAGGCGCGGCAGCAGATCGGCCCACGCTGCCTCGCTCCTGATTGGTCGTCTCCAAATGTTCCTTGGAGAACACCCAAGCGGTTGTGCCGTACGCAATTCGCTCGTGAGCAACATGTCCATCATTCTCTCGGAAGTGGTCGCAATGTGCGCTAACAAACAGACGGTTTTTTCTATGCGGAAGTGCTTAGATCCCCGTACACCAGCAACCCGTGGAGACATCAATGATTCGTTTGAGGCACACCTTAGTTGCCGTCGGCACTCTCTTGCTCGGACCGGCGCTCGCACAGTCGACACCGTCTGCACCTGTGGCCGCTCCCGATCTACAGCAGCAGGTCACTGACATCAAATCGGTGCTCCCGAAGTTCGCCATTCCGATGCGCGAAGTCGGTGATCGTTTCCAGAACATGTACTACGCCGCGCAGGGCGGCAACTGGGCGCTTGCCTCATACATGTCCAAGTACATGAATGGCGCGATGACTCCAGCCAAGGTCACGAAGCCGGCGGAGTACAAGACATGGGCTTCGTTCTATAGCGGCGCATGGCAACCCGTAGAGAAGGCCATCAACGCAAAGGACGTCAAGGCGTTCGATAAGGCCTACAAGGACGTCGTTGTCGGCTGCAACGGTTGCCATCAGGCAATGGGCTATGGCTTCATTGAAGTTACGCACCTGAAGGCGCCGGCCGACCCTGGCATCAACTACAAGAAGCCGTCGAATCCCGGTGACGTCCCTGCCTGATCCCACGGAGATTCGGACCTGGTAATGAAAAGGCGACTAGGGACAGACCCGATCAGTCCGTCCCGAAACCTTCCTGTCAGCGATGATCTGGGGTAACGCCAACGGCGTCTTGATTTGCTGCTAGCGTCGCAGAATGAAATTCGGTCCGGTCGAAGAACGCGAACCCAACGAGGCGGCCCTGGTCGCCGAGATGATCGCGATCCTGCGCCGCAAGATGGCGCGCGACTACGCCAAGGGCGGCACGCTGCGCGACGCCCACCCAAAGACGCTCGGCCTGTTGCGCGGCAGCTTCCGGATCGGGCCCAACCTGCCCGAGTCCCTTCGGGTCGGACTATTCGAAAGGCCGCGTAGCTTCGCTTGCTGGGTGCGCTTTTCCAATTCCAGCGGCAAAATCCAGTCCGACGCGGTGCCCGATGCGCGCGGTGTCGCGATCAAGTTGCTGGCGTCACGCGGCAAGGGTGCCGCGGCGGGCGCGGAGCTGGGCCAGGACTACGTGCTGCTGAACACGCCGGTGATGCCGCTGGGAACCGTTGCGCTGTTTCGCGATGCGGTCTACTACACGATCGAGAGCTCGCCGATGTTGCTGGCTGCCAAGTTCGCGCTCACCGGCCACGCCCGGGTGCTGCTGGCCTTGCTGATGCTGCGGGGTAATCCAAGTTCGCCGCTGGACATCCGCTACTGGAGCACCACGCCCTACCGTTTCGGCCCCGACCGCGCGGTGAAGTATTCGCTTCTACCCACCTCCAGGCACAGGAGCGACAAGCCTGAAACCTTGGGCGAGTCCTACCTGAGCGACACAATGCAGGACCATCTGGAGCGGCATGAGGCCAGCTTCGACTTCTGTGTGCAGCTGCAGAGACCCGGCATGCCGATCGAGGACGCCGGCCAACAGTGGGACGAGGCGAAGTCGCCCTTCCTGAAGGTGGCGACCCTGCACTTGCCCGCTCAGAAATTTCGCAACGCAAAGCGCGCTCAGCACGCCGAGGCTCTGTCGTTCTCACCCGCGCACGCCCTACCGGCACACGCGCCGCTGGGCGGACTGAACCGCGCGCGCAGCAAGATCTATACGGCACTGTCCAAGTTCAGGCACAAGCGTGACAAGCGCGCCAATCAGGCCTGAGGCTCGGTTTCGACCAGACCCGAGCCTCCACTCGGAGCGTCGACCGAGTTAGTTGTTCGGCGCTTTTTCGAGCGGGCGGTCAACCGGGACATCGAAGCTGAACGAGATCTTGGCGCTCATGTTCGCGGCGATGTTGACACTGCGTTGCTGCTTCGTCCCTTGGTGCGTGGCCTCTACGTTGTACCTTCCCGGAGCCAAATCGACCAGCAGGTAAGGCGAGTCCAACTGCGTATCGAGGATCATTTGGCCCCGCGCATCTTGGATCTTGATGTGCGAGTCGGCCAGATACGCACCCGACTTCGCCGTCACGGTTATCGACAACGGAAAATCCGGGGCCATCGCCTTCATTCGCTCGGATTCGTCCAGACCGATGCCACCGGCGCTAAAGCGGCGGTCCTGTGCAGTGCGTCCCTCCTGAGCCGCCTGGACAGCGGCAAATGGCGTCGACACTGTAATCGCGACAGCAAGACTGAGAATGAGCCGTCTGGCTAGCGAAGATTCGTCCATGGTCACCTCCGTTGGGTTATGGAAGGGCAGCAAGTAGCGCTCTCAGCACGCCTTCGCGTCATTGATGGGTCAGTCCGAACCGTACGCAAGCGCACGCCACGACTCTTCTGGAGCAAATCCAGCGACCGAACAGTGGCTGGCTCGAGTCGCCGCGGAAAGCAGTCGAACCGACCGGCCTTATTTCAATTGGGCGCGCAACTCTCCGCCCGGATTTGCAGCACTGTGCACGTTGAAGTAGAGATCACCGGCCTTGAACGCCTTCATCTGATCCGCGTCGAGTTTCGCTCCAGCGGGCGCCTTGTACACGTCGCCCTCTTTCGTGAACGGTACGACTACCGGCCCGTTCTTGCCGGCTGCTCCCATGTGGATGTGCGCCGCGGTTCCCTGTATGCCCTTGGTCATGACACTTCCGGACACCGCACCGTCATCGCCGACCGAGATGATGCCTTCGCCAGTCGCTGACGTGGTAACCGCCGGAACCTCGTTCGCGCCGGAAAGCTTGAGCTTCACATCGGCGCCGAAGGCTGCACCACTGCCGAAAGTAGCGATCGAGAACATAGCGACTGCTAACGCTGACTTACTGATTCGAATCATTTTCAACTCCTGGAGAGGCAAGCACTGAGCCCGCCAAATTGACGAAAGCCACGTCACCAACGGGTTCGTTAGGCGAGCGGGCATCGCGCGCACCGTTATGTGCAGGCGTTTCTGCTTTCGGCGGCAGGACAACAACTTCCGCACATCAACCTATAGTCGATGCGGGTGCGGAGTGTCGGTTCGCCAGCGCACATACGAACCGACGTTCTGGCCACGGCGGGCCGGATTTCTGGATTGAGAAACGCATCAGACTCGGTCGTCTACGGTTTGTCTTGGGGAACTCTGATGAGGCACAGGGCTTAAGCGGCCGCTCCGGCTAAGGTAGGCGAAATCGGCAGCGAGTACCCGGACGACGCTGCGCAAGCGGTTCGTCATGTTCAAAGCACAGACCAAGTTCGCCGCTCTCACGGACTTTCCGGCCAGGGAGTGAGCGACATCCGCAACACGACTGGAGAATGAAAATGAGTTCGACACATACGCAAACAAGCCGATCGAAAGGGCGACTGTCGCCGCGCACCGGCCGCTTCTTACTTCCCCTCGTGATCGCTGGTGTGACGCTGGCTTCCGGTTGCGCGGGCATGAGCGAGACGCAGCAGACCACCGCGAAGGGCGCCGGCATCGGCGCGGCAGCCGGCGCGGTCATCGGTGGAGTCACGGGCGGCGGCCGTGGCGCTGCGATCGGTGCCGGAGTCGGAGCCGGGGTCGGCGCGCTCGGCGGCTACGTCTGGTCGCAGAGGATGGAAGAGCAGAAGCGCTCGATGGAGCAGGCCACGAAGGGAACGGGCGTCGAGGTCACGCAGACCGCCGACAACCAGCTCAAGCTCGAGGTGCCCAGTGATGTTTCGTTCGACGTCGGCCGTGCCGACATCAAGCCGAACTTCAGGCCGATCCTCGACAAGTTCGCTCAAGGGCTCGTCTCGAACCCGGCGACCACCGTGCGGATCATCGGTCACACCGACAGCTCGGGCACGGACGCCATCAACAACCCCCTCTCGGTGAACCGCGCCGCGAGCGTCCGTGACTACCTGACGAGCCACGGCGTGGGCATGCAACGAATCGCGATCGACGGCCGTGGCTCACACGAGCCGATCGCCGACAATTCGACCGATGCGGGCCGTGCGAA
>Ga0316630_10000215_pt1 | contig 15887 bp, 20 predicted proteins | sample OWC_May_M1_C1_D6_FD_207658 | JGI IMG/M metagenome (GOLD analysis project Ga0316630, IMG submission 207658) | Wetland soil microbial communities from Old Woman Creek delta, Ohio, United States - OWC_May_M1_C1_D6_A | ecosystem: Environmental > Terrestrial > Soil > Wetlands | place: USA: Ohio...
TGGAGTTGGCAATGTTTTGGGTGGGATAGCTACCTTTTATCGTCACAGACATTTCGGGAACATAGCAATTTTCTTGGGAGGGTTTCTGGTGCTTTATATTTGGCTAAAACTGACGGTCAAATATGGGTTGAAACGACCGCTTTTTGAGGTTTTTGAACGCTGGGAGGCAAAAAATGACACTATTCAGACCTGATCAAACTTGCCCGGAACGAATTAACTGACGATTTTTAAGGGGAGGACTGCATTTCGGAGGAGCGGCTGTACTACCAGAACGGAAAATGGAGCATCTCCAGGCCGGTGACTGCTCCATTTCATTAGTATCCGGATGCGCGTCAACAGAGCGAATGACATAACTGCCGGCTGAAAACGACCATAACGAATCATAAAAAAGAGGTGACGAATGAAAAACATGACAACGCTGGTTTTGGGGGTAATGAATGGAATCGCTGTCATGGTTTTGGGGGCAATGTTTTCGGCCAATTTGTGGGCGCATTGTGACACCCTGGATGGCCCCGTCGTGGCGGATGCCAAGTTGGCTCTGGAAAAAGGAAACGTTGCGATAGTATTGAAATGGGTAAAAGCCGAAAACGAAGAGGAAATAAAGACAGTTTTCAATAAGGTTTTGGCTGTTCGGCCTTCAGGCAAAGAGGCTAAAGAACTGGCCGATTTATACTTTTTTGAAACTTTGGTGCGTCTGCACCGTGCCGGAGAAGGCGCGGGTTACTCCGGTCTCAAGCCGGCTGGGTCACTTGAGCCTTCCGTAGCCGCCGCGGACAAAACGATCGAAGCGGGCTCGGTTGATAGACTCGCGAAAGAAATCGGCAAAGCTGCCGAGGAAGCGGTGCGGGAACGCTATGAGCGGTTAATGAGTGCCAAAAAGCACAAAGATGAAAGTGTCGATGCCGGAAGGGAATATATCGAGGTCTATGTTGAGTATGTGCATTTTGTGGAGACGTTGCATGATACCATCATGGCGAAAGCAGCGCACCACCGCAATAGTAAATGATGGCGGCGGTCGTTAGCACTTAATGCCTGCCTTTGAATCGAACTGCGTTTTCCAAAATGGATCAGCCGTGCGGGATTCATCTCAGTAAGATGTCGGCTTGATTGCAGCCAGGATTTCATCGGTACTGCAATTTTCGCAGAGGTGAAAGCATGCTCCCACCTGGCAAAAACTGGCTGCCATAGTATGTTTTGAATAAAGGGGCAGTATGGTGCTTTTTGAGTCTATAGCCAGGACGATGACTCGTGTATTATCGAATATAGAGACAATCGTTTGGGTGGCCTCCAAATTATCGGTAAAGGGCTTGTTGCTTTCCAGTACAATAACGTCCGGTTTTTGTTGCTCAACTTCTCTGATTCCGGCAAGGTTCGCCTCTGCTTCAGCTACCACACGGATGTCAGACTCCTTCCCAAGCATTCTCACCAGATCCTTCCGCGACTCTGGATTGTCATCGATGATAGCAACTCGGATCATTTGAAGATTCCATACAACCGCGCAGGGTACGAGCACTATCTCAATCGCCCTTCATAAGTCCACTGCCTGCAGCCTCTCAGGCCGGTTTGATGTTGCGGTTGGTGCGAAACACGTTCTGCGGATCCCATTTCGCCTTGACTTCGGCGAGCCGCACGAGTCCCTTGCCGAGCGCCGCTTCGATGCGTTCGGAACTTTCGTCCTCTGTAAGGAAGTTAATGTATGTGCCACCGGTGGAAAAGGATTTCATGTCGTTCCATGCATTGCGCGCCCACTCGATGTTCGCGGTGTCCTCACTTACCTGCTCCCACGAACCTGCTATGTTAAGCACGTAGCGAGCGCCGCGATTACCGACGGGAGAATGCTCCTCGCTCAGCTGGTTAAGGGCACCTCCTATTTGGAACAGGATCACCGCGGAATAAGGCGACTGGATCTTTCCGGCATGCTCGATGACTTTCTGGCATAGGGCGGGCTCGATACGCGAAAGGTACTCGCTCTTCCAGTAGTAGCGCCGACCCTTGGGCTGCGTCGCATCGAGCAGCGATTGAATCTGTGTGTACGGTCGGCGCACGAGCACGTCGCCGATGGGCTTGCCAAACGCCTTGATGGGGGCAACGGTCTTCTCGCCCTCCTCAGGTCTACCGCTATAGCAAGCCAGCAAAGCCACAATCGGCTTCCCATGCATCTCTTTCGGGAGCCACGCTGCTGGGGGCGCCGGACGCATGAGTGCGACGAGGGTGAGTTCGGGCAGTGCTGCCTCGGCAAGCGTTCGATAAAACTCGAGTACCTTGGGCGCTTCGCTTGCAGGCCAGGCTACGACGCCACCGACGATTTCAGGTCCGACAGGAAAGAGTTCATAATCAATGCCGGTCACGACCCCGAAGTTTCCGCCACCCCCCCGCAGCCCCCAGAAGAGGTCCGCGTTCTCGGCGCTGCTTGCCCGCACCAGTTGTCCATCAGCGGTCACGAGGTTCATGCCGACGACGGTGTCTGACGTCCAGCCCCAACGCCTCGTCAGGTAGCCGAAGCCGCCGCCGAGGGTTAGCCCTGCGATGCCGGTGAGTGAGACGAAACCAAGGACGGCAGCGAGTCTGTGCACCTGCGTTTCACGGTCCACATCGCCGAGCAGGCAACCCGCCTGCGCGTGGGCGACCTTTCTCTGCGGATCTACCCATACGCCGCGCATGAGTGACATGTCCAGCATCAATGCACCTTCCGCCGTGGCAAGGCCGGCGATGTTGTGTCCTCCACCCTTGATGCAGAGCAGAATGTTATTTTCGCGCGCGAACTGCACGCCCGCGATGACGTCGGCAACCCCAAGACAGCGCACGACGGCGGCGGGCTGGCGATCGATCATGGCGTTCCAGACGGTCCGGGACTCCTCATAACCGGCATCGCCGGGTAAAAGCACTGGCCCCCGCAGACGCATCTTCAATCCGTTAACTGTGTCCGGCTTCAATTCGATTTCGTGCCCTTGAGTCGTTGTCGCTCTCATGGTGATGTCTCCTTCCGGTTGAATTCCTTGACCGGTTTGTACCCACGGCTTTCTAGTCACTGCACAGTTTTCCGCCATTCGGTCTTTTAGTGAGATAGAACACCAAGAGATTGTCTGCGGTTGGCGCCCTCCCAGCGGTATGACCGTGCTTATGAGTGAACTCCAAGTGATAGCCTGCACCCTTGTGCCCCAGCATGATGCCGTCGAAGCCGCCATGGTCGTTAAACTCATACAGAACTTCAAAACCGAGGCCATCTCGGTAGAATGACATGACTTCGGTCAGGTTGTCCGTGGGGCGTGCAACCCGCAGATGGGCTTTGGCTAAGCTTACAACAGATTCTTCCATCAAAGTCTCCTGTTCATTTCAAAGCGGCGTAATCTGATTCTTTATGACATAAATAGGTTCATATGCCGATGTGGCGTCGAAGTGCCCTCCAATTTCAAGCCAACGCCGTCGCTTTTTTCATCAATGACTATTCCAAAATTTGATGCCATTGGCACGTTCAATCTTTAAACTTGGCAGCGGCATTTCGAATAGCAGCACTCAATGCACCCCAAGCACTCTCCAAACCGTCCTTAAGATGCTCCCAAGCGTCATCGCTAGCCTCGCCCAATTCCTTCAGCTTGGTCTTCGTGGCGTCGAACTTCTGTTCAAGCTCGTCAATCTGCTTGGCATATTTAATACGAGCCTCGGCTGCGGAACTCTTCGATTGGGCCTTGAATTTGGCTAATTTGGCCTGCGCCAGTTCCAGTTCGGCCTCTATCTTCTGTTTGTAGGCTTCTTTCGTGCTCATATCGCGTCTCCTTGTTAATGCACCTATGCTCTCTTAAACCTTCTTGAAAAGTCTGACTAAAAAGAGCAACACCACAGCTCCCACAGTAGCTGTTACTACGGAGCCGATTAAGCCGCCAGCGACGATTGCCAGCAGCCTGAATAAAAAACCGCCTACGACCCCACCGATAGTACCAATAATAATGTTTCCCAGGAGACCAAAGCCTCCACCTTTCATAATTGTCCCCGCCAGCCAACCCGCCACTGCACCGATGACGAGAAAAATTAACACGCCCGTGATGTCCATAGGTTCTCCTTAAGTCTATCATCTATAGAAAATAACCTGGTTAACCTATCGGAAAGCTCCTTTCCTCGTGCACCAGATGATGTCCTTGGCCTCTCCGCCGATCTGGAATCCCACCGATCCTGCAGCAAGATTATAGTAGGAACTCGTCTTCCCTCCCACTTGCAGGGCACCTTCCCCGTACTCCCCGCCAACAATCAGTCCAGCCTTATTATTTTGCAGCGGCCAAGGGGCTCAAACCTAAATTTATCAGCAAAACCCCACGTATCCAGTCCAAAGGAGGACGAAGCGGTTAAAGCAACGTGGTGGCAACCCGCTAAAGCTCGATGCCGGAGAAGTTATGATTGGTCTAATTATTAGGAAATGGGGTAAATCATGTATTTTTCACCGCGCACCGCGCATCCGGCCAAAAGGAAGGCGAAGCAGCTAAATCAGCGGGGCAGCAAACTGCTTGTCTTTTGATGAAGTTCAATGGATCAATGAAAATCCGACTATTTTTCGACAACTTTGGATTAGTTTGCGCGCCTACAACGAATAACTTCGACTGAGGGGCCTGATCTTGGGTTTGGTTTAGGCAAGGTGCAGTTTACCGATAAGAACGGATATACCTAGCCCGTGAGATAGTATGACAGGAAAAACACTCTGTGATCTTTCCCTGACTAAACCACTTAACAATCCAAGCACCAGTGCTGCAGCTAAGCATTCGATAGTTGCAATAGCTTGAAAACCATTTTGCAAGGATGCTGGATACATCAAAATGGTAACCATATATACTGAATATAGTATGGCAGCGACAACCGATGGGAACGAGATAAACCAATGGCTGCTGAAACCTTGAATATTGTTCGCATTTACAAAAAGCCCGTGAATCAAACTTCGAAATAAAAGCTCAGAAGCTAAAGGGATCGCCACTATAAAAAGATATGCCGTTTCAGGGTTGCCAACCAATTTTATGCCCTTGTATGGAAAATAAATCCCAATGCCAATGACCATGGTGATTACCAATGGGAACAGAATCAACCAGCTCTTGCCTACTGGTGCTGCCAATCCAAATTGCCAGGGTCTTTTACGTCCCAAAAAGTTCAGACTCATCACGGTAAAGAAAATCACTGAGATAAAAAATATTAAATCAGAATGTATATAAATTTTGCGTGTAACGGTGCCCAGCCAAGGGTTGGATAAGAAATTTGAAGAGATTATGATTGAAATTCCGATTATGGTACTTGTTATTATTAAGCTGAAAATAAAACGGATCACATTCACACTGAAGTCGGGGTTATGAAAAGCATCTTTACACGCATTGGCGATTTCCTGGGGGTCCAGCCTTGTACCTCCATTCCCGCGAGGAGACCCGCCAATGTCTGACGAACCGCCCCACTTATTGCCCTCCGAGCGACCTCTTACTGCCGGGTCGATGAAATTCAAAATTTTATATACCGCGTTCAGATCCCCCGGCATAAAGGGGTCCATAATCCGCAATGTATAAGTTCCCTGTTCTTTCCTGAGAATGACCAGTCCGAGGCTTTCACCATATAGCCTTGTCAGGTAGGGTTCTAAATCGTAAACACCCAACTTGGTTTCAACTGCAACGGCAATGCGGCTATTCCCAAGATCGATCCGAGACAACTCTTTCAAATCCTTGAAGTCTGTTAGCTCATCTGCTTTGTAAATGATGCGGTCCACCTTGTGTAAAATCAAAGCGGTATGCTCTAAAAAGTCATTTTGCGTCCAGATTCCCTTGCTTTTCAAATCAACTTCCTCGGCCCTCAAGTAATTGATCATTTGTTTTGTTTTCAAAAGAGTCTTGGGATGAAAGCCACTTAAGGCTTCCATCTCCAACCCATGTGAATCAATTATGCCTTCTAATCGAACGAGCGCACATAAACGATTCAATGCGCCAAATTCCTTTTGTTGTATCCTCACGTGATTAAAAATTAGCCAGATCGCCAGTATGGTGTCCAAATCAGGATCGTTTGCAAAGACAGACCAGTCTGGACCTCGCAAGTCCAAGCCTTTTAGAATCATTACCAAGACCTGTTCGCAGGTGGAAAGCGTAAACGGCCTTAGACATCCTTCATGGTGATCGAAATTATAAATTTGTTTTTCGAGGTCTAAAAAAGGTTCGGAGTTGACCACACCGTCGAGATATATCGTGTGGGAATGAGATTTCCGCGCTGCTGAGGATGAAACTGTCAAACCTGCCTCAACATGCACTTCGATATTTGGAGCCTCAAGGCAAATCAGGATTCTCTTGTTTTCACGCTCCACGATTTCATAACGTTGCGGTGCAGTTTGATTAATAAATGAAGTTGCATGAGGCTTAACTTCCAATGAGTTAATCTCCTTGGAATCTCTTATATCGTTCAAGAGCCACCTCCCACTTAACCCCGAATCTCTCAAGAGTGGCAAAGTATCTGATCTTTCCAGAAAGATAATGGGATGCCAGCTGATGTCAGTGACACCCGCTCAGCTTTTCCCGAGTGACCATCCTCTGTCGTCGTCAGTATAAAAGAAGCTGAGGTTCTATCGCCGATTGTCTTCCTCCACACATGCATTGAGCCGTTCCTGAAAATCTGGAATAGCAGCGGCAATGCGCACCCAAGCAGGCAGCATCGGAATGCCAACCGGGTCGGCGACAAATTCGGCGATGGCGCAGCGTAACGAACTTACGAACGCCTCCACGGCGTCAATCTCCTCATGCCGGTCATAAGACAATCCGTTGATCAGGGAGAGACCGTGATACTTTTCTACGGCTACTTGCGCCTCTTGCATGTATGCAGTCAGGATTGTTCGGAAGAACGCATCGCTCATGACGATGCCATCCTGCGATAGGAACCGAAACAGGGCTTTGGCAATGTCGCAGGCCATGCGAATCAGGCCCTCATCCGGTCGATCTTTTTCCAACACTTGATGTTTGTGCTCATAGTTTTCGGCGATTTCAACCTGGCAAATGCGGTTGACCGACGCCCTTTGATAAATTTCGCTCAGCAGCGATATTTCAAGGCCCCAGGTGGGAGAGATTCGGATTCCGCTGGCCAGGCTAGCGATCAGAGCAAACTCTCCCGATAGCGCATAGCGAAAGTTGTCGAGATAGGAGAGAAAGAGGTTCTGCCCCAAGATCCTCCGCAACGTTCTGATCAGCGGGGTGTAAAACAGCCGTGTCACCCTGCCGTAAAGCTTATTGGTGACCCTGGCATAGTATCCCTTGCTGAACTCAAATTCGGTCGCCGGATGAACTACAGGATAGACCAGGCGAGCCAGCATTTCGCGGTTATAATTAACGATGTCACAGTCATGGGTGGCGACGGCGTATACAGCGCGCTCGGACAAGATGTACCCCAGCGTCATCCACACCGACTGCCCTTTTCCCGGGTTATCCAGGTCGAAATTCGCCTCCTTGAGCTCCCCATACAGAGCCTGCATGCCCGGACCGTCATGCCAAACGATTTTAACATCAAACGGAATTCCGCTGACAAATTTTTTGGCCTGTTTGAATTGCTCCCCGTCGGCGCGGTCAAGAGAAATAACGATTTGATGAAGGTATTTGACCTTCTTTAATTCTTCCAAGATCCGGGGCATTGAAGCGGTTTCGAATTCTGAGTAAAGCGCAGGCAGCAGCAGGACGATTCTCCGGCGCCGGGCAATCGCCTCGATTTCTTTCTCCAGCTCCTCGATGGGCCGGTTTTTCAACCGCTGCAAGACGGTAATGGTGCCTTGTTGCCAGAAATCAGCCATACATGTCATCCTTACTTAATCCTGCCGTTAAGATCCCAGGAGGCATTTTTCTGAACCGCTGCCTGTCTCGTAATACCGCGCTTCGATAAGGTTGTTTTCCGGGTCTCGAAAATAGACCGACGTTCCGCTGCCGTGGGCACCCCATCGCGGGACAGGGCCTTCCTCTATGGTGATATTCTTGGCCCGGAGCCGCTCAAAGAGATTCTCCCAGGTCCTCTTGGTTAAAACGATGCAGAAGTGGTTCAGGTTTCCACGACCCTTTACGGCCTGAGGGCCTTTTGACCACATGTTCTTTGGGAACAGGTCAATAACAGTGTCTGAATTCAATCGCACAGAGGGAAACGGCACCTTGCCTGCACGGTATTCCTCCAGGCGTTCAGGCATCATCTCAAGCACTTCCGTGTAGAATTCGATCATTTTCCCGTCATCCTCCACATTCAGAACGATGTGATCCATCGTGCTCTGCATATTCATCCCCTCCGAAATAGTTTCTTGGATTCGCCTGTCAGCCCTCACTCGCCTTCTTGAGTTCTCCTCTTTCTATGGCTTGAGATCAATGGCTACCTTGAAGCTGCCGTCCATATAGATGGGATAGAAGGGCAGCGATTGGTGTAAATGCGTGATGAGCCATTAATCGTTGATCTTTCGTAAACAGAAAGTCTGGCGAAACCAGATGATCCTTTTCCTCGTAACTCAACCCTCCGGGTAGATGCCCACCGAGCAGGCCGGACAGATCATGCCCGCCTGCGCACAAAGATGTGGATCGCCCGTTCGCCTCCGACGTGCTTTGCGCATTCATAGCCCAATGCATGCATATCGATGTCCTTCCAGAGATGCTCCCCGGAACCGAGTAAGACAGGTGGGATGGCAAGATGCAGCTCGTCAATTAGGGCCGCTTTCAGATACTGCTGAATGGTGGATACGCCACCACCGAGTCGGATATCGCGGCCGCCTGCCGCAGCAACCGCCTGCTCCAAAGCAGCGTGAATGCCTTCGGTAACAAAGCGAAACTCTGTTCCTCCCGCCATCCGAAGCGGCGGCCGCGGGTAATGCGTCAGCACGAAGACGGGCGTGTGATACGGCGGATCGTCGCCCCACCAGCCTTTCCAGCTGTCATCCGGCCACGGGCCTCTGACGGGGCCGAACATGTTACGCCCGATAATCCAGGCGCCGATTCCGGCAAAACCTTGCTCCGCAATTCCGTTATCGACCCCCGTCTCTCCATCGTCATGGCCGTGCATCTTACGCCATACACGGGTGTGGAAGACCCACTCCATCAACTCAGGACCCCTGATGCCGAGCGGATTCTGCAGATCCTGGTTCGGTCCAGCACCGTAGCCGTCGATGGAAATCGCGAAGCTTTGGACGCGGAGTTTCGACATTCTATTCCTCGCTGTTTTCATCCTTAAGCCGTTGGCGGCGGGCAAGTTCGGCTTCCGTGGGGACTTCAAGAGCGAACGATCCGGTCTTGACTTCTCCCGCGCGCACGTACTGGGCAACGATGACGCCCCCTGGTGAAACCTTGCTTTCAAGCAGCTTGAAGGCAACCGGAATTGTTCCTTCACCAAATAAGCGCTTCCCCCTGCCGAGAGTGATGGGGAATATTTTCAGCCAAAGCTCATCAACCAAATCGTGCGTTAAAAGGGTCTGAATTAGAGTTCTGCTACCGTGAACTTGCATTTCAGGCCCGTCCTGCCCCTTTAGGTTCCTAATCTCTTTCGCGACATCTCCCTTGATGAGTTCTGAATTGCTCCAACGGGGCGTTGTCAGCGTTCTTGAAACTACGTATTTCTTCGCGTTGTTAATCCCTGCTGCGATGGGGTCTTCTTTGTTCTCCACATACGGCCAGTGCGCCGCGAATATCTCGTATGTCTTTCGGCCAAGCAATAGATCAAAGGGCCTACTCATCTGTTCCACCATCACTTTGCCGAGGAAGTCATCAAAGTGACCCGCAACCCAGCCGCCGTGCTTGAACCCACCCGTGGGATCCTCTTCAGGCCCGCCCGGAGCCTGCATCACCCCGTCAAGAGTTATGAATGACAAAACAACAAGTTTTCTCATCCTATCCTCCCTGGTAAGCCCGCTTGATCGCTCCAAGGTCAAATTTTTTCAGTCTGAGAAACGCTTTGGTTATCGCGCGACCTTCTTTTTATCTACTTCGGTTTGAGATTGACCTTTCTATTTCGGCAAGCACCACACTTCTTTGATTTTACAGAGTCGCGCAAGCATCTCCTCATACTCTTTGTTGATTGCCGCTCTTTCCGTCGGGCCGAGAAGATGGATCATGTAACCATGAGGGCCGGGCATAATAACAAAAGGATAGAAGCCACTAACAATCATGGCATAACCTTCGAAACGTATGCTGGGTGGTTTCCCGCCAATGTCTTCATTGGACACATTGGGAGCGTAGTACATAACGTGTGGATTGTTGGAGGTGGCGACGCTGTCGCTTTCCTCCGGGTTAACGTACGTCCTCAGTATTGGGGACAGCATGTAGGAAACGCCGGCCCGTTCCGGCGCTTTATAGTACCCTGCCTTGAGACGGTCTTTCATGAGTTTCTTGAGTTCGTCGGCAGGGGTGCCCCTGGACTGCATCTCCGCCGCATCAAAGAAGATCCGCATTTGTGCGTTGATGCCCGCTTCATCAAAGGAAATCGGATAGAGAATATCATCCCGATATTCCGTTAAAGGCCAGGACCCCCTGAATGAATCATCTCCGGTTCGCGCGACAAAGGCGTGGAATCCATTCCTGCCTTTGCGGGCAACTTCAAAGCCCTTGTCAGGGTTTAAAACGTATACAGTTGCATTGTCTCGGAGGTGTGGCGGCAGAGCGCTCAGCGCCAGCTGAATTTCTAAATCGCGCGGCAACGGCTCGATTTTATTCATCACCTTGAGAGTCTGTTTACTTTCCGCGCTCACTACAAACGCGAATAATAGGGCCACAATTGTTTTAATTGTCTGAACCTTTTTCATCTTAATCTCCTCTTAATTTCAACCGCCTAACGCTCGGCATCAGCGGCGGCGCCAGGCGTCGTCCGCCGCTGATCTTTTCATTTGTTTCCGCCCGGCGTTCAACGCACGCGCGTCAGTTTGAACGTCAGCACTCCCTTGGCCTTGCCTTTCTCGAACGTAGTCCATTTCTGGACGATATGGTCATTATCCTCGAAGGTGATGCTCAAGGCGTGCATATGGGTCTCTTTCGCAGGATTGATGTCGTTATCCTTTGTGAACACGAAATCGAGCGTTCGCGCATCAGCCCTTTTGAGCGTCATGCGCGGCTGGTTGTGGAGCATGCAGTAATGGGTCATGGCAAGTTTGCCTTTGCGGTCGTGAAATATAGAGACCATCTCCTCGGGAGTGCCCGGAAGGAGCGTTTCAACGAGAGCGCTGTTGCCGGCCGTCAGGCGGTATTCCACCCGCACCTTCTCCCCCTCCTTACCCATGTCCGAAGTGCCTTCCCAGGCGCCGACCAGTTGCTTCAACCGTTCGAACTCCTTGGAATAGGTGTACTGACCGGATTGATGCTCTCCAGCATATGCCGCACAGAGTCCGGTAAAAGAAAGCCATACAACTGCTATCATCAACGTCGCCGATTATCTCATCTTTTTCCTCCTCTTCCGCACGCCTCTACTTTCTTGCGAGGTAACTGGTGATCAGGTTCCGGTAGTTGGGAATGTGATTGGAGAAAAGCGCGCCCAGGCCTTCGATATCGTTACGCCAGTCCCGGTGGAGCTCGCAGGCCACGCCGAACCAGTTCATCAGTTGCACGCCGGCCGCCGCCATGCGGGCCCAGGCCGTGTGCCGGGTCACGTCGTTGAAGGTGCCCGAGGCATCCGTGACGACGAACACCTCATAGCCCGCTTCGATCGCGGAAAGCGCGGGAAACGCCACGCATACCTCGGTGACCACACCGGCGATGATGAGCTGCTTGCGGCCGGTCTTTTCCACCGCCCTGACGAAATCTTCATTGTCCCAGGCATTGATGTTCCCGGGACGCGCAATATAAGGCGCATCGGGAAACATTTCCTTTAGCTCCGGCACCAGCGGCCCGTTCGGACCTTTCTCGAAGCTCGTGGTCAGGATCGTCGGCAGCTTGAAGTACTTGGCGCTGGCAGCCAGGGCCAGCACATTGTTTTTGAACTCACCGGGCGAAAAATCCTGAACCAATGAAATTAGGCCGGACTGGTGGTCCACCAGCAGGCAGGCGGCGTTGTTTTTCGATAGCCGGGTGTATTTGAATGAGCCGGTCATGATTGCTCCTCCTTCTAAGAAAGTTGATCCTCGTTACTGCCCTGTTTGGTGGGAGCGGCATCCTGCCGCGTTGAGCCGACTTCGCCACTGCAGCCTTGGCTGTGATGGCTGAATCTAATCTGGAGCCTACTCCGCCGAAATAGCATCGGCTACGAAGGCCGGAAGCCTCTCCCACACGCATCCCGATCATTTCTTTGCCATCCGGGCGAAGAAAGCCTGAGCGCCTTGCTGGATTTCCTCCCTCGTCAGATCCTTGATGTGGGTGGCCAGCATCCAGCTATAGCCGAAGGGGTCCTTCACGTTGCCGGCGCGGTCCCCCCAGAACATGTCCTCGACAGGCATCTGTGCTTCTGCGCCAGCTTGCAGTGCTGTGCGGAAAGCCTTGTCGGCGTTCTCCACATAAAGGTAGAAGCTGACGGGAGAGCCGCCCTTGGTTTCCGCGCTCTTACAGGCTTCCTGCGGATTTTCTTCGCCCATCATGATGATCGAGTCGCCGATCCGGACCTCGGCGTGCATCACTCCTTTGCCGTCAGGCCCCGGCATGGCGAAGAGCTCCTCGGCGCCGAATGCCCGTTTGTAGAACTCTATGGCTTTACGGGCGTCCTTAAACATGCACATCGGTGTAACGGAATGAAATCCTTCCGGTATCGCCTTTTTCATGGTAGTCTTCCGTGTTGGCGGCACCCTGCGTCATGCGAGGACCCGCCGATCGTTTTTCAGTCTTGAATTTTGCGGACTTATGGAAATTCCAGTTCCATCGCTCCGCAGGGCTATTTCTGCCGCCGGTAGTCGGCTGTCATGATTTCGCGCCACTGCCCGTCCTTGCTTAGCATGCGCGATGTCAGCACCCGGTGGTCTTCGCTCTTCCACTCGATCACATCCCTGAACTTGACCATCTTGCCTTCGGCGGCCATATCGGGACCCTCCGAGTTAAGGATCAACACTTTCCCGGCCGCATCCAGTTGACCTTCGTAGACCCAGAGGTGGGTCATCATCGACCCGATCCAGGTGCCCACGTACTGCTTTTTCTGCGGATCATAGCCGAGCGTCATAATCGTCGTCGCAGGGCCGTCGCAGGGCATGTCGCCCTGTCCCTCGGCCACGACCCAAATGCCCTCGAGCGACCGCGCGCTCTCGGTGCCCTTGAATTTCTCTGGCGGCTCACCTGGCTTCATCATTGCTTCGCCTTCGAAAGTCCATTCGCCGACAAGCCTCTGAAGCCACTGGTGCTCCTTCTGCGGTTCGGCCTTCATCGGCTGCTCCCGTTGTGCTTCGCTTTTAGCCATCGTCTCGTCTCCTTATGTCTTTCCCGCTTGTCTAATCATCTCATCTTCTCTGAAGGCGGGGTGAAGGAAACCTTAAGTCCGACGATCCTGCATGGGGACGGGGTGAATCATGTATTTTTCGCCGGGCCGTATCACCTGGTGTTCGAGGGCGAACGGCTCTTGCGCTGCCACGAGCGTAGTCCGAAGAGCGTCACCTTCAACCCGAGAAATTCGGCTCCGTCCCCGCTTTTCTTTTGCGTTCATCCCTCGCTCGTCCGTTTGAGCGCTGCGATGTCGATCTTTTTCATTTGAAGCATTGCTTTCATGGCTCTTTGGGGATCCGGGTCGTTGACCAGCCCGGTCAAAACAGTGGGAACAACCTGCCACGAAAGCCCGTACTTATCTTTGAGCCAGCCGCATTGCTGTGCTTTTTCATCCCCGCCATCGGAGAGCTTCTCCCAGTAATAGTCAACTTCCTCCTGTGATTCGCAATTGACGACAAAGGATATGGCCTCGGTGAATTTGAAATACGGCCCGCCGTTTAGCGCCACGAATTCCTGCCCTTCAAGCTGGAATGCGACCGTCATGACTGTCCCTTTCGGCCGCCCGGAGGCCTCCGCCCCTGCTTCCCCGTAACGGCTAACGCTCATGATCTTTGAATCTTTAAAAATCTGAGTGTAAAACCTCGCGGCCTCTTCGGCTTGACTGTCGAACCACAAGAACGGCGTAATTCTTTGAATCTTGGTCTGCATGACATTTCTCCTCCCTTTTTCCCAGCGAGTGAGCGTTCCGACCGATTTTGCATTTCGCCCCAAACGTGATTGCGGATTAATGGGGCCGCATAGCCTTGCGTAAATCACCGCGCTGAAGGAACATCGTCAGGCCGGAAGAGCGATTGCGACCTTCCCGAAATGCCCACAGGTCTGAAGCCGCCGCAAAGCCTTTTGAAAATCGGCCAGCGCATAGACCATATCCATGACGGGCTGTATCGCATGATGCCGGATGAATTTATTCATGTCTTCGAACATCGCCCGTGATCCCGTCTCGATCCCGTGAATGCGGACGTTACGCGTCACGAACTCGTAAGTGTTGATGGAGGCGGCGAGACCGGCCAGCAGACCAATAAAGCTGATGGTGCCGCTTACCCGTACGACTCGCAGCGATCGATTCAAGTTTTCGCCTCCAACCACCTCGATGACGTGGTCAACGCCTCGACCACCGGTTCTGGCGAGAACCTCCTCTTCCCACCGCGGGACCTGTGAGTAGTTGATAACATCGGCGGCGCCGAGACTTCGAACCCTGTTGAGCTTCTCGTCGCTGCTTGACAGGACGATCGCCCGCCCGCCGAGAGCCAGGACGAATTGCAGGGCAAAAAGCGATACACCACCTGTCCCCTGAATGAGCACGAGGTCACCGGATCGGACGCCGCTGCGATGGCGCACCGCGTGCCAAGCTGTCACCCCAGCAACCGGGAGAGTCGCCCCCTCGTGATCGGTGAGGTGCCCTGGGAGGGCCACCACGGACTGCTCACCGAACACGCGATACTCGGACAGCACTCCATCCGCGGAAGCCCCGCCCAATGGAGAGACATACGTCTCGGCGTTCAATTCGCCGTCCAACCACTTGGGCAGGAAGATCCCCGCGACTCGATCGCCGGGCTGAAACCGGGTGACTTCCGCTCCTGCAGCTACGACGACGCCCACGCCATCGGACAGCGGGATGCGCGCCTCAGTCGGCTTCCACGCACCCACGCCGTTGATCACCATCAGGTCCCGGAAGTTAAGCGCCACGGCGACCATCCGGACCAGCACCTCCCGCGGACCGGGGGAAGGCACCGGGAGTTCAATCTGTTTGAGTGCGTCGATGCCGTCCCCTATAGTCGAGAACGCCCACATTAGTTTCCTCCATCCACTAAATTTCAGGCTCAATGGCACTAATGATGAGCAGAATGCGGTTCTGCGGTGTGGGCATGGTACTTATGGACGACCGAGTGGCCACGGCCTCGCGCAATGAGCCAGCGGACTGCCGGAAACGCGGCCATCCCTGCAGTGACAAGCGATAGAAGGAGGCTGCCCCAAAACCGGAAGTCGGTCAGCCCGGCATCCATCGCCCCCGGTATCATCAGCATCACGAGGTTGTCGACGACCTCCATGATTGCGATGGAAGCCGTGTCTGAGGCAAAGGCGAGCCCGAGAGCGGTTTTGATTCCTATACCCGCACGTAACAAGGGGAGCATGGTGAGGAAGTAGCCGAAAGTAAAGGCAAGCAGGATTGCGAGCCCGACTGTGCTCCAGTTGTTTAATCCTAATAGAGTGCCGATGACCATTCCCAATACCTCACCGATTGAACATCCTGTCAAACAGTGAATAGTTGCGCTGAATGCGACCCGATTCAGTGAATTATGGTTGATAGCATGTGATGCGTTATCCATCTCCTCATCGATTCCTTGCGAAACTCCAACCGTATTGTTTAGTTAGTTTCTGTCCGGTGCTCCTTTAACTATTCGTTATTTTTTAGAATTTAGCAAAAAAGTACTTGCGAAGATCTTCGAAATAGGGTAGAGAGAATCAGCGCAAAGCCGCATGGATAGA
>Ga0316630_10000217_pt1 | contig 15855 bp, 14 predicted proteins | sample OWC_May_M1_C1_D6_FD_207658 | JGI IMG/M metagenome (GOLD analysis project Ga0316630, IMG submission 207658) | Wetland soil microbial communities from Old Woman Creek delta, Ohio, United States - OWC_May_M1_C1_D6_A | ecosystem: Environmental > Terrestrial > Soil > Wetlands | place: USA: Ohio...
CCGCTTCCGCTGCGGATGATGTCGAGCCGACCGTCGGTTGACTGGAACACGCCGCGCTCGACAGCGCGATCAAACCATGACGAAGCAAAGAGCTCGTTCGCATGCAGACCCCTCTCGGTCGCGTCGAAGGGACCCCTCCAGATCGACACAACGATCCATTCTCTCGCCCAAGTCGGGCTCGGGACAAGATCGCAGCCCGAAGTGGCCGATGTAGGCCTGCGAAGAACGCTTATCGAAGTGATCTAGCTCATCGAATTCGACGACGACGACCGTCTACTGCTGACCGAACACGATCAGGTAACGCACGGTGAACGTCGCGCCCAACGCCTTCACGCCGACCGTGCCGGGTTGGAGGGTCGTCGCCTGACCGTCCATCGTGTTCGCCGTCGGGCGCGCGTCGATCGTCGTGCACCGGACTTGGTTGATCGTCGAGTCGGCGCCGATGCGAATCGTGAAGGCGCCGTCCAAGCGGTTGTTCAATTGGTGGTTGGCCGCGCGCAGGTCGTAGTTGGTGCCGTCGTAGTACTCGATCGCCCCGGTGTGATAGTCGGACGCGCCGCCGTTTGCCGGCGGGAAATCGAGGTAGCCGCAGTCGTAGAACTTCGCCGGGTTGCCTTGCTGGCCGGCGCTGATCGCGAGCCACGTCGTGTCGCCTTGCACGGATTCAACCGTGCCCGCGATCTCGACGGTGATCCGATCGCGCGCGTCGGCGACGACGAGCTCGGCGTCCTTGAAGTTGCTGTCGTTGCGATAGGTGTCGTTCGCGATCGTCCAGCTGCCGAGCGGCGTGCTCACGCCCTGCGGAATGACGTTGAACGGAAGGAAGCGCTGGATCGTATCGCCGCCGATCGCCGGGCGCGGATCGCACGCGTCGCCGACGGCATCGGCTTGGCCAGCGGGCTCCATGGCGTTCGCCTGCGTGGCGTTCGCGACGTGCGGGCAGTTGTCGCACGCGTCGCCGACGCTGTCGGCGTCTTCGTCGTGCTGATCGCTGTTGCTCGCGTTCGGACAGTTGTCGTTCACGTTGAGGACGCCATCCGCGTCGACGTCGTCGGGCGGACCGTCGATCGTCATGCCCTCACCGCCGAGCGAGCCGTCGACCGGCGCGGTGCCCTGCTGACACGCTCCGGCGATGCAGCGTTGATCGCTCGGGCAATGACCGTCCGTGTCGCACGGCGCGCCGGTCGGAGCCGTCGGTGCGAAGCAACCGCCAAGCAGCGTGACGAGCACGCTCCATCTCATCGTGCTCTAGCATTCCGGTGGAGCGCGAGCGCGTCAATTGCTTTGTGTGACCGACCCTGACAGCTCGGAAGGTGGGCGAATTCAGTCGCCTTTGATCACGGCTGGGCAGACGACCTGCTGCTTCGCGCAGCCGGTGTTCTCGCAGCCGTCGGGAACGACCACGCACGTCGCGTCGACGAGCTCCGCGATCCGAATCGGCTGCGTCTCCGTCACCTCACGTGGACATGTCACGACGCGCGGCTGCGGCGGATTGCAGTCGACGCCCGGCGGGCACGCGTCGTGGCCTTCACCTTCTTCGGCGTGACACTCGTCGCCCTGCTTCTCGATCGTCCACACGACGGAGAGCTTCTGCACCGCCTCTTGCCCGGGTGGCAGCGGGCAGGATGCCGGAATCTTCACGCAGCGCTCGTCGACGCAACCCGCGGGGACGATGCCGCAGGTCTTGTTCGCGAGCTCGCCGACGGTGAACACCGTCGTGCCCGACATCCCGGGAGGACACTCGATCGATCGTGGCGCTGGTGGATTGGGTCCGAGCTCGGTCGCCACGCACTTCATGTCGACGAGCATGCGCACGCTCCACGTCATGCCCGGGAACTGCTTCGGCTTCGTCGGTTCCTTCGACGAGGAACACGCCGCCACCAAGATCACCGGCGTCGCGAAGCGTGTGCGGCGGCGGAATGCGGACATGTTGCAATCGTACATGTAGGCAGCGGAACATGCTGGTAGTGACCGAGGTCGAGCGTCCAGAGCCGATCGGCCAGACGGTCGGCAACTACAAGATCCTGCGCAAGCTGTCGATGGGCGGGATGGGCACCGTCTACTACGCCGAGCACGCGCTGATCGGACGGTCCGCCGCGATCAAGGTGTTGCACCCCGAGCTCTCGGGCAGCAAGGACATCGTCAATCGCTTCTTCAACGAAGCGAAGGCAACGACCTCGATCAAGCACTCGGGCATCGTCGAGGTCTTCGACTACGGATACCTGCCGAGCGGCGACGGCTACATCATCATGGAGTTCCTCGAGGGCATGTCGCTCGCGCGGCGGCTCAAGAAGGGCGGGCGTTACCGCGAAGGCGAAGCGGCGATGCTAATTCGCGGCGTGTGCAGCGCGCTCGCCGCCGCGCATGCGAAGGGCATCGTTCACCGCGACCTCAAGCCCGACAACATCTTCCTCGTCGAGGATCCCGAGGCACCGATCGGCGAGCGCTCGAAGGTGCTCGACTTCGGCATCGCGAAGCTCACCGATATCGGGCTCGCCGGGGAAGGCACGAAGACCGGCGCCGTGATGGGGACGCCGACGTATATGTCGCCCGAGCAGTGCCGCGGCACCGGGCAGGTCGATCACCGCGCCGATCTGTACTCGCTCGGCTGCATCCTCTACGAGCTGTGCTGTGGCCGTCCGCCGTTCAGGAACCTCGGCGCGGGCGAGCTGATCGGCGCGCACCAACACCTGAAGGCGTCACCTCCGTCGAAGCACAACCCGAACATCAGCCCGGAGATGGAGGCGCTGATCGTCTGCTTGCTCGACAAGAACCCGGCGAAGCGCGTGCAGTCGGCGATGGAGCTCGCGCGGCAGCTCGCGAAGATCGCGATGAAGCACGGCTTCCAGATCAGCATGACGCACGTGACGCCGGCGTCCGGCGTGACGATCCCGACGCTGTCGCCGGACGCCAGTGGGTCCGAGCTCTCGCCGACGACGACCGATGATCCGACGACGCTCAGCCGCGGTGCCGCGCAGAGCATGGCGTCGGCCGCCGCGGTCAAGCGATCGATCGGGTGGAAGCTCGCGGCCGCGCTCGTGGTGTTCGCCGCGGGTGCAGTCGCGTTCGTGACGGTCGACGCGATGAACGAGCCGTCATCGCAGCGCGTGCAACCCGCCGCACCGCCGGCGCCCGTCGACGTGGCGCCACCGCGCGAGATTTCGGAGCCACCGCACGCGCCGATGGCCGCAGAGCCTGCGCCGGTCGAAGCGAAGCCGGTCGAGCCCGCGCCGGTCGAGCCGACGCCCGTCGCGCCGGCGCCGGTCGCGCCGGCGGCCGCGACGCCACCGACGCCGATGCCCACGACAAAGCCGCCCGCGAAGCGACCGGCGAAGCAGACGAAGCCGAGGCCGAAACCCGCACTCACGCCGGCGCCGAAACCGAACGTGCCGGTCAAGCCGCCCGACCGACCGACGCCCAAGCCCGTCGGTCCGATCGAGACCGAGCTGTAGCGACGCGGTTCGGCTATCCTCGCTGCATGAACCGGAGCCTCCTGCTGGCGTCGTGCGCGCTCGTTGCGTGCGGTGGCACGCCCCACGACACGCGCCGCGCGGACGAGCAAGGCGCATCGGAGGGCACCGTCAGGGTCGAGCAGCATCCCTGGCTCCAGCTCCGCGTCGAGGCATCGCCCCCGCTGATCGCCCGGCTCGGGATCGACGCCGCCGAGGTCGAGTACCGGCTCTCCGCCGCGGTGGGCATCGGCCGGCTTCACCAAATGCCGCACGCGGTCGAGCTCGTGGTCGCGACGTGCGATCAGCCACGCGCGTTCTGGGACAGCTCGACTCGGCGGATCACGCTGTGCTGGGAGCTGATCGCCGCGATGTCTCGCGCAGGAAGCGAACCCGCGCGCGCGCCCGGGATCGCCCACTTCGTCGCGCTGCACGAGATCGGCCATGCGCTGATCGACGGGCTCGGCTTGCCGGTCATCGGCCGCGAGGAGGATGCGGCCGATGCGTTCGGCGCGCTGTTCCTGATCCTCGGCGATAACCAGAGCTTCGTTCGTGCGGTGGTCGATGCCGCGCGGTTCTTTCGGGACACCGACCGCGACCTGACCTCGTTCTGGGACGAGCACAGCTTCGGCGAGGCTCGCTACTACTCGTTGCTCTGTCTGGTGGCCGGCGGGTCACCGACCGTCGGCCCCGAGGTGGCGGCCCTGATCCCGGCGAGTCGCGCCGAGCGCTGCCGCGCCGAGTACGTCCAGACAAAGTCTTCCTGGGACACGATGGTCGCAAACGCGACGAGGTAAGCCGGGCCTGCTCGTCGAGACAGGTTGTCGAGGCAGCCGCCGCGATCTCGCCGTACTTCGAGTAGTGCCGAATCGGCAACGCGAGCGCGCCGGACGGTCCAGGCTGACAATCTGGCAGGCGTGCCAACCGCGTAAGCCGGCGATTGGCCACGGGCCGCCTGCGGGCATGGTGACTGCACGACTCGGCGCATGGCGCCGCGGCGGATCTGGCGACGATGTGCGGCGGCTGTCGCCGTCGTCGTCATCAGCTCGATCGTCGCGACCAGCGCGCGCGAATCGACGACGCGCGCGGTCCCGCCGGCGGTGTCGTTGCCGAGCGGCGAGGCGCCGCGCACGACCGACCCGCCGAAGATCGATGTCGTGCCGCGGCCAAAGATCTCCGCGCGCGTGACGGCGAACGGCGCGCCGATGCCCGACGTGCTCGTGTCGATCACCGATGGCAGCCGGCCGGTGATCGCGCGTGCGTGGACGAATCGCGACGGCCGCGTCGTGTTCGACGAGCTGCCGCGTGGACCGTTCGAGCTGTGGGCCGCGAGCGAGTCGCTCGCGTCGGCGCCGGTGCGCGTCGAGGACGGGACGACCGTCGAGATCGCGCTCCAGCCCGCCGCGAACGTGCGCGGCGAGATCGCGGCGGAGGGGTTCGTGCCGCCGAGCTCGACGGTGACGCTCGTGCCGCTCGACGGCGATCACGCGACGCGCATCGCGACGATCGACAACGCGGGACGGTTCGCCATCGACGGCGTACCGTTCGGTCGCTGGCGCGTCGAGGCGACCGTGCCCGGTCACGTGCAAGCGGCCGATCAGGTGCTGCGCGTCGGCGAGCCGGAGACGCAGCTCGCGGTGCGCATGGTGCGGACGGGGACGGTGAGCGGCACCATCGTCGACTCGCACGGTGCCCCGGTCGCGAACGCGACGATCGTGCTGCGCGATCAAGCGGGTGTGCAGCGGCCGCTGGCGCTCGCGTCGACGGGGCTGCGCTGGGTGCACCCACTCGCCGGCACGCGGCAGATGCCGGTGAACGACTCGGCGCGGTTCAGTGCGCCGCGACCCGGTGCGCGACCGACGGAGTGCGGGCGCGGTCACTGCGGCATGGACATCGGCTCGGTGCGCGGAACGATCGTGCACGCGGCGGCGGATGGCGAGGTCGCATCGATCTTCGCGGAGAGCCGCACGGAAGCGGGCAAGCTCGTCGCGATCCATCACGGCGGCGGTCTCAAGACGTTCTACATGCACCTCGACGAGATCCGGCCCGGCCTCGAGGTCGGGCAGTCGATTCGCGCCGGCGAGCCCGTCGGCACGCTCGGCACGACGGGCTTCGTGCGCGCGATCCCGCACGTGCACTTCGCGATCACGCACGAGTACGGCCGCACCTGGTACCTCGATCCCGAGCCGGTGCTGCGGCACTCCGTGGTGCTGCCGCAGGCGCGCGCGTACGAGCCGTTCGAGCCGAGCGCGACGCGCGAGCCGCTCGAAGCGAAGCCGGTCGTCCAGCGGATCACGACCGACGCGCACGGCGTGTTCCACATCGACGACGTCGCACCGGGCGCGTATGTCGTCGGCGCGTTCGCGAGCGAATACGCACCGGGCGCGAGCCCGATGTTCGCCGTGCGCGGCGGCGAGAACACGCCGAACGTGCTCGTCACGCTCGATGCGGGCATCGCACTGAAAGGCGTCGTCGTCGGTCGGGACGGTGCGCTGCCGGGTGCGGTCGTGATGGCGGGCGCCGGGATCGGCGAGACCGCGCACAAGATCGCGACGACGTTCACCGACAAGAACGGTCGCTTCGTGCTGCGTGCACTCGCGGGCAAGGTGACGGTGACGGTGCAAGCGCCGAGCTACGGCGAGGTCGAGCGCGCGCTCGTCGTCGACGAGCGAACGCGCGAGCAGATGTTCTCGCTCACGATCCAGAACGCGCGCGTGCGCGGTCAGCTCCTCGCGCCCGACGGTGGCGCGGCCGCGGGCGTCACGGTGCGCGTCATCGACGGACCGACGCGCAAGCGCACCGTCACCGACGCGCAGGGCAACTTCACGCTCGATCACGTCGCGACCGGTAGCTACATCGTCGAGTTGTCGTCGCCGGAGTTCCCGACGAAGCGCATCGAGGTCGATACCAACCAGTGGCGCGAGGTGCGGCTCGAGGCCGGCGGCGGGGCGCGCGTGCTGGTGCGCGACGCGCAAGCGGGCACCCCGCTCGCGGCCGCGCGGGTCGAGCTCGCCGGGCCGAACGGCCAGACCGCGAACCGGGTCACCGACGCGAAGGGCATCGCCGAGCTGCGTGGCCTCGTGCCCGGCGAGTGGAAGGTCACCGCGCGTAGTGCGGGTTATACGCTCGCGGCGCAGACGGTCGCGGTCCGCGCGGAGCGCGTCCTCGAGGACGTGCAGCTCGAGCTCGCACGAAGCGCGAGCATCGCGGGCACCGTGCGCGACCGCTACGGCCGCCGCGTCGCCGGGGCGCGGGTGTCGATCGGGACGTCCACGACGAAGACCGATGCGGAGGGCAACTTCCGGATCGCCGACGCGCCGGTCGGGGAGGGCGTGATCGAGGCCGAGCTCGATGGGACCCGGGGCACGTTGCCGATCGAGCTGCAGCCCGGCGCGGAGCGCGTCGCGCTCGTCATCGAGTTACAGTAGGGCATGTTCCGATCGGTATTCGTGATCGCGCTGCTCTGCGCGTGCGGCGGCTCCTCGAGACCAACCACCACCACGACTGCACCTGCGGCTGATCGCATCCTCGTCTTCGTCGACGATCAAGGCGTCGGGCTCGGCGGCAACGATCCGGTCGCGTACTCGACCGACAAGGTCGAGGCCGGCGTCGCCGAACACACGAGCGCGCACGGCGGAGCGACGTACCAGTTCGCGAGCGCCGAGAACAAACAGAAGTTCGACGCCGATCAGCAGCGCTACGCGCCGGCGTTCGGCGGCTACTGCGCGTTCGCGGCCTCGCAGAACCGGCTCTCCGAGAGCGATCCCGAGGTGTACATGAACCACGAGGGCCAGCTCCTCATGTTCACGAATCGAGACTTCCTCGATCAGTTCAAGAAGGATCCCGCCGGCCTCAAGAAGCAGGCGGATGCGAACTGGCCCGGCCTCGTCGCGAAGCACGGCAAGCCGAAATAGTTACTCGCGGTACCACTCGGCGCCGAACCGCTGCTCGAGGCGCTCGCGCGAGCGCGCCTCGAACACGAACGGATTACCGTCGAGCTCGATCTTCGCGACCGCGCGCAGCGTCGTCGAGTCCGCGAGCGCGAGCAGCAGCTTCTCGTCGAGCTCGTTGCCGCGCAGGTTCAGCCGTGCGAGCGACGGCGGCATCGGCGTGCGCGCGAGTGTGGCCACGGACTCGCCGTCGAGCGCGCAGCGCGAGAGGTCGAGGGAGGTGACGCCGCGCATCACCGGTGCATCTAATAGCGCGGCGAGCCCGCTCGCCGTGAGCTCGTTGCCCGCGAGATCGAGCCCGCGCAGCCGCGGACAGCGACCGCGCGTGGCGAGCAGCTCGAGCCCGTCGTCGCCGACCATGCAGTCGCGCAGCGAGAGCGTCTGGAGCGCGCTCGCTTCCTTCATCGTCGCGAACCGCTCGATGCCGGCGTCGCCGAACGGGTTGCCGCCGAGATCGAGGTGCACGACGTTCGGCCAGAACCGCGCGATCGCGGCGGCCTCGGTGCGCTCCATCTTGATCGATGCGAGCGACAGCTTGCCGAGCCCCTCGGGCTCGAGGTTGCGCAAGGCCGCGCCGCCGCGCCCGAGCGGATTGCCCGACAGATCGAGCTGCGCGAGCGAGCCGAGCCACGCGACCTTGCCGAGCGCGCTCCCGGCCGCGTCGTCGAAATCGGCGTCCGCGAGCAGCAGCGTGTGGAGCCGCTGCGGCTTCGGCGCTTCCGCGAGCACGCGCGCGCCGGCGATGCCGAGCGGGTTGCGCGAGAGATCGAGCCAGCGCAGCGTGTCCCAGCTCGGCGAGCGCACGAGCTCGAGCAAGCCGAGCACGTCGATCTCGCAGGTGTCGAGCTCGAGCCGCTGCAGCTGCCGCATCCGCGGCGCCTTCGCGATCGCCTGCACGCCCGCCGACCCGATCGCGTTCGCGCTGAGATCGAGCACCTCGAGCGGGTCGCCCTTGACCTTCGCGAGCGAGAGCTTCTTCACCGTGCACGCGCGCGCCGAGAGCTCGCGCAACTTCGGCAGCGCGAGCAGGCGCTCGACCGGCCTCGTGCCGACGCCGTGGCGGTCGATGTTGATCACCTCGAGCGACTTCATCCCCGCGAGCGCAGTCGCACCGTCGGCAGTCAGGCGCGGATCGGCGTCGTAGTACGAGAAGTCCCGCTCGGCGCGGCTCGTCGGCAGGTGCAGCGTCGCCAACTGCTTCGCCCAGTCGGCAGCGGCGAGCAGCTGCGCGACCTCGTCGCCGACGGTGGCATTGCTGATCACGGTGAGCTTCTCGAGCGGGCGATCGCGCGTGATCCAATCGAGCTGCTGGTACTCGCCGACGGCGAGCTCGAGCTCGGCGGGCACCGAGAACAGCGGATTCGCACCCATCGCGCCCGCGATCCGCAGCGTGCGCAACCACGGCACCTGGACCGCGTCGTCGCCGACCTCCATGCGCCCGAGCTCGACGCGAGTCACCGTCGGCGCCGCGGCGATGATCGCATCGGCGTTCGCGACGAGCGTCGCGACATCGCGCACGCGCACCGCCGCCGGCAGCCCGCGCTCCATCGCCAGCCACTCGATACCGTCGAGCACGGGCAGCTCGTCGCGCCAGCGCTCGCCGAGTGCCGCGAGCACGGCGTCGAGCTCCCACTCGAGCTCGAGCCGCCGCCGCTCGAACCGTCCCGTCCGCGCGTGCTCGCACTGCAGGTGGATCATCTGCGCGCGCGCGATGTCGCCGTGCTGTTCGAGCCAGTCCGCGTAGACGAGTCGCTCGTTGTCGTCGGTGCTCGCGTAGGCCGCGCGCAACAGCTCCTCGCGCGTGACCGTCACCGCTTCTCCTTCAAGATCTCGAACGCCGGCCGTAGTCGCGTGCGGACATCGCTGATGACATCGTCGAGCGCGAGCCCGCGATGACTCGACCACCGCACGCGCGCGGACTTCGTGGTCCAGCGTTCGTCGTCGAGCGCCCCGATCGCCTGCGCGATCGTGAACCCACGGCTCGTGAACGCGGCCTCGATCGCCGTCGGCAGTGCCGCGGCTTCGAGCTCGACGCGCGTCGCGATCAGCCAGAGATCGGCGAGGTCTTTCGGCCGCCACTGCTCCGCCATCTCGACGAGCCCGTGGAGCTTCCACGCGAGCTGCGTCTCCGGCCGAACGACGCGCGCGCCGTTCGCCCACGCCGTCGCCGGCGGCACGAGCGGATCGTTGAACCCGATGTCGATGCCGAGCCGCTGGTCCGCGCGATCCATGCCGATCGCGATGTCGATGTGCACGCCCGGGAACTTCGTGTCGAGCCAGATGCCGCGTGCGACGAGCTTCGCGGGATCGATGCGGATCCCGTCGTCGAGACGGCACGCGAGCGTGGGTGCGAAGCGCTCGACGGTCTCGTCGATGCCGAACGCGAAGTCGCCGACGAAGTCGAGGTCCTCCGTCGGGCGCGGCAGCGGATCGATCCACTCGCGCGTGAGGTACCCGCCGCGCAGCACGAAGTCCTTCGTCGTCCGCGCGACGCGTTCGATCACGCCGCGCATCAAGTAGTGCCGCAGCGCTTGCAGGCCCGTCTCTCCGACACGCGGCTTCATCATGGCAACCACCCTGCGTCGAGCTCGACGCGACTGTCATAGAGCGTGAACTCCGCCTTCGTACTCGCGATCGCGTGTCCCGCACCGACGAGCGTGTCGACCAGCTGCGCGAACTGCGCCTGCGCGCGATCGCGGCCCGCTTCGTACACGCGGAGCGTGACGAACCGTCCGTCATGCTCGATGTTGTTTCTCGACAGGTGCGCGCCAGCGCCGACGCACAGCGCGCGGAGTCGCTCGAAGTCGTACACCGGCCTGAACCGCAGCTTCGCGTGGAACTCGAAGTACGTGCCCGGCGGGCCCGCGCGCTCGACGGGAATCCCGTCGTTCGTCACGTCCGCCTCGAGCTTCACGCGCGAGACCGTGAACCCCGCCGCGACGAGCCGTTCGTGCAGCCTGTCGATCTCCGTCGCGATCGTCGCGAGGTCACCCGCGTGGTGGGACGACGTCATCGGCTGCGACCGATGCGCACCGCGCGCGAGCTGGATCAGCACGCACTTCACGCCGAGCTCGCGACACAGCGCCGCGAAGGCGTCGCGCCGCTCCACACTCTCCGCGTCGACGGTCAGATGCGCTTCGAACGTGCCGCTGCACGGCATCGTTGTCGGGATCCAAGCCACCGACGCTACCCGGCGAGCACCAGTTTGTCGCGAAACCGCGCGACCAGGTCGTTGTGCGCCGGGCGCGCGTTCGGTCTACCGCGCGTGTTCGCGTGCGCCAGCATCTTCAGCGCGAGCGCGATGCCGACGATGACGCGACCGCGAACGCTCGCGCGCGCGAGCTCGAACAGGAGCTCCGCCGCGTGCATCCACGCGGGCCGCGCCGTCGGTCGCGTCTGGTGCGACCATGCGATGATCGCCAGCTTCAAGTCTGCGAGGTCGGTCTCGACGGAGGCGAGGGCAGGGCGGCCGCTGTCGATCGTCTGGCGCAGCACGCCGATCACGCGCGCGGCCTCGGGGCCGTCGAGCGACGCGAACGTGTCGACCGCGCACTCGCAGGTCGCGCGCAAGATCGTGTCATCCCCGATGCCGCGTAGCTTCGCCAGGTACGGCATCCAGTCGGCGCGCGTCGCATCGACCCACGCCGTGCGTGCGGCCGCTTCGGGTGGCATCACGCGCACCCAGTCGATGAGCTCGCGGGGCGCTGCGAGCGCGTGGAGCTCGTCCGCGGGTTTCTTGCTGGGAGGCACGGCCCGAGCGTACCGCGGATCACGCCGCGGAACGTCGCCGGCGGAGCAGCGCGAACATCACGAAGCCCGCGAGCACGCCTGCGCCACCCGCGTGGCGTCCCGAGTCGCAGCAGCCGCCGTCGCTGCCGGTGCCGCCCGGCCCGCAGTCGGCGCCCGGATCGTAGTGGCCGGTCGAACAGTCGTCGCAGCCGTCCGCATCGCTATCGCCGCAGCGGGTCGGATCGTTCGGGTCGGAATCGGCGCTGTCGGGCACGCCATCGCCGTCGCTGTCGCCGAAGCCCGGTCCGCCCGCGGTGACGCAGTCCGCCTCGAACAGCGCGTTCAAGAACAACCGCGTGCCCTGGCTCTGCGAGCCCGACGTCACCGGTACGTCGGTTCGATACTGGTGCCCGCCGAGGTAGCTGATCTTGCCGCCGCACGATGCGTGGCGCGGGCGACCGGCCGTCGACAGGATGATGTCGTCGCAACCGTCGAGGTAGCCGCTCATCCACAGGTCCTGATCGCCGGGCCCGTTCGCACCCGTCAGCAGCGTGACCTGCCGGTTGTTCTTGTACATCGTGTTCAAGTACGTGCTGAGGTTGAACGCGGGCTCGCTGCCGCCGGTCGTCCCGAACGCGCCGTCGAACTGGTTGTAAGGGACGTCGGGCCGCAGCACCTTGACGGTATTCGACGCCGGCTGCGCCGCGACTTCATAGCCGGGGACGTTCTGCCACGTCGCCGGTTTCGGCATGCAGCACGCTTGGCCGTTGCACGCACCCTGCACGCACTCGTAGTCGGCGTTCGTGCACTGGTTGTTCGGGCACAGCGGCGGCGTGCCGGTCGTGGTCAAGAAGTGACCGTCGCGGCCGGCGTCGTCGAGGAACGGCCACGCCGGGTTCGGCACCGTGTTCTCGTACGCGTTGACCGCTTGGCACTCGGCGAAGAAGTGCGTCGAGTACTTCAAGAACTCGCGGACCTCGGCGACGACCTCGTGGCCGTTGTACGTGAACTTCTCGCCCGCGCACTGCGCCTGCGTCGCGGGGCAGCCACCTTCGCACTCGACGCGCTCGCGATCGTTGACACCCCAGTGCATCGACATGATCTGGCAGAACCGCGGATTGCCCGCGGTGTCGAACAGCGCGCCGTTCTTGTGGTCGGTGTTCGGCGCCGAGCACGTGCCGAGGTCACCCATGATCTGCTCCTCGAGCAGCATGTCGGGGTTCATCGTGCTCGGTCCGCACGATTGCGCGTCGCACTTCGCGCTCGGAAACTCCTTGCCGTTCGATTGCGGAATCCCGGCCGCGCGCAGGTAGCCCGTCGCGATCGGCTCGTTGCCGTCGGCGAACACGGCGATCGTCGGTGCGTTGAGCATCGTCTTGCCGACCGTCCCGTCGAACGGCTCGGTCGCTTCGTGCACGGACACGACGTGAAACACCGTGCGCGTCGCCCACGGGTTCGCGGCCCACTTCGCCTTGTCGTTCCAGATGTCGATGATCGCGAGCGCCTTGTCGTGATCCGCCGCGGCGATCACGAACGGACCGCCGCGATAGCCGTGCCGGCCGAGCGCCGAGTCACGCGATGCCGCGCCGGCGTCGTCCCAGATCACCTTCGTCGTCGCGAAGAAGTCGGGGCTCGCGGTCGGATAGGCGCACTTGATCCCCGAGCCTTCGATGCCGCAGTCCCACGCGCACGTGTTGCCCGCCGTATCGCACGGCGCCGCGTGCCACGTCTTCTGCGGATCGATCACCCACCTCACGTCGACGTCCTGGCGCAGCAGCTGATAGAGGAGGCCGTACGCCTGGAACATGCCCGTGGCCTGATACGAGAGGTCCATCGGGATGATCAGCGTCCCCGGCGTGAACGTCTCCGCCCGCGCCGACGGGGCCCACAGCAAGGCGACGAACAGGACGATGCGTTTCATGCAGCCTCCATCTTCCACTCTGTGGCGAGAGGCCTGGCGTTTGGTGACGAAAATGTTGGGGCGACCGTCCCCCACATGCAGTGATTGGTGCGCTCGACCGTCAGGCCAGTAGCGCGCGCCACGCTTCGACGTCGATCCAGCCAGTCGCGACGGCGAGCGCGGCGAATGCGACGAGCGCGAGGAGTATGAACGGCGACACGGAGACGTGGCGGGGCGGCCGCGTCCAGCGCGTCGGCGGATTCCAGCGCGGGGGACGGCGCGGCACCGGCGTGGGGCGCGGCGTCGAGCGGCGCTTCGGCAGCTTGACGTCGACGGTCGGTGCTTCCGGGGCGATCGGCTCGACGAGCTTCGGCGTCATCGGCACGAGGTCGCTCGTTCGGACCGAGATGCTCGGGTCGAGCGTCTCGAGCACGTCGTGCACCGTCTCTTCGGAGCGCGGCACCTGCTCGAACGCCCACTCGATCCAGTCGCGAATCTGCGCGCCGCTGACCGCCATGCGCAGCCGGCGCACCTCCGTCGTCAGCGCGACGCGCATCGCGCCTGCGTTTTGGAACCGCTGTTGTGGATCGCGCTGCAGCGCCGTCATCACGATGTCGTCGAGGTCTTGCGAGATCGCGCTCGCGAACTTCGACGGTGGTGGGATCGTCTGATCGCGCACGTTGCGGATCGTCGCCGCGTCGCTCTCGCCGACGAACAGCCGGCGACCGGTGAGCAGCTCGTGCGCGAGCACGCCGAGACCCCAGATGTCGGCGCGGCGATCGAGCCGGCCGTACGTGTATTCGGGCGCGACGTACGCGTGCTTGCCTTTGATGATGCCGGCCTGCGTGTTGCGTCGCGCGGTGCGCGCCTTCGCGATGCCGAAATCGATCAGCTTCGCGATGCCGTCGCGCGAGACGATCACGTTCGACGGCGAGATGTCGCGATGGACCAACTCGAGCGGGCGGCCGCCGGGATCGCGCAGCTCGTGTGCGTGATCGAGCGCATCGCAGAGTTGGATCAGGATCTCGAGCGCGATCGGCAGCGGCACGGGACCGGCCGCGCGCCGCGACTGCTGCATGATCTGCGAGAGCGTCGGGCCTTGGACGAGCTCCATCGCGATGAAGTACGTGCCGTCGATCTTTCCGAGGTCGTATGCCTGCGCGATGTTCGGGTGCGAGAGCCGGCTCGCGAGCTGCGCTTCGTGCACGAACGCTTGGATGAAGTCCGGATCGTCGGTCCACTCGGTGCGCATGCGCTTGAGCGCGACCGTCTTGCGAAAGCCGTCGCGGCCGATCATCTCGGCGCGGTGCACGTATGCCATGCCGCCCTCGCCGAGCTGTTCGTAGACCGCGTACGGTCCGAACTGTTTGGCGCCGGGACCCGCGCTGGCTCGCCGGAACGGTGTGGTCTCCGAGAGCGACGACAACCGTCCGCGCACCAGGCGTACACGTGCGATCGGGGCGACCATCGCCGAAAACGTTGGCAGGAACTCCGACCGACAACAACGAACGTCTCGGGCGTCGATGGCGAGCCGACTGTCAGGCCGTGTTGGACGCTAACCCCGCGGATGCGCGAATCGTGCAACGCGGGGATCGCGGGGTTGCAACCCGGGACGCGTCGACCTGTCTGCCTGTCATGGACGACGCTTCGATGGATCTGTGCGATCGGCGGGGTCGGCTGGCTCGGCTGACCATCGCGGCGACGATCGGCGCCGTGGTCTCGATCGTGGTGCTTCAGCTGATCCGCGGCGTCGCGACGAAGCCGAACCCCGACGCGATCAGCCAGGTCTCGCCGGTCCTGCTCGGCATCGCGATGTTCGTCGTCACGTCGGTGCTCGTGCTCTCCGCGATCGACGGGATCCGACGCCGGTCGAACGTCCGAGCGGACGGCGACGCGAGCTGAAGACGATCAGGTTGCCTGTATGCAGAGCTCGATCCGGTTGACGACGAGCGAGCCCGAATTCGGCCCCGCCTTGATCCGGATCAGCACGCCGTTGTCGTTCGGCGAGATCTCCGTCGTCATGTCACCCGCGTACCACGCGTAGGGCGCGACGTTGCTGACGGCGTTCGTCGGCGTCGAGCCGGTGCCATCGAACGTCTGCCAGTTGAAGCTGCCGCTCGCCGTCGTGTTGAAGCTGCGGCCGTAGATCGCGAGCTTCGCCGACGTGATCTGCGAGACGCCGACCGTCGTCAGCTCGATGTCGACGAAGTCGCTGCCGTCGAGCTGCAGGCCGCCCTCGGCGAGGAACGGATCGACGTACGACGGCGTGAAGCCGATCTGATAGCCGAACGCGCCGGTGTGATCGCGCGTCTTGTCGGGCAGGCCGTTCACCTCGTACACGACGTACGCCGTCGAGCCCGACTTCGCCCAGCGAATGCGATACGCGGTCTTGCCGGGCTGACCCGACAGGCACGGCCCACCCGTGATGATCCCGACCGGCGCATCGCCGGTGCCCCCGCCATCGCCGCTCGTGACGCCACCGTCGCCGGTGCCCCCGCCATCACCCGTGACACCGCCATCGCCGCTCGTCGTCGAGCCGTCGGTGTCACTGCCGTCGGTGCTCGCGTCGCGGCCGTCATCGTCTCCGCCGCCGTCGTCGCCGTTGCCACGCGGCGTAGGACCACACGCGACCAACACGCAAGCGAGAGCGACATGCCGCATGGACGCCGCGGTTCTAGCACCAAGTTACGGCACGGTGCTGAGAAATTCGAGCAGCGGCCTCGGGACGACCCGGACCAGGAGATCCGGGTGCTCCACCGCGGGGACGTCGATGATGTCGTCGATGAACAAGCCCTGGACGCGATAGCGGCCGGGCGGCACGGTGATG
>Ga0316630_10000218_pt1 | contig 15840 bp, 14 predicted proteins | sample OWC_May_M1_C1_D6_FD_207658 | JGI IMG/M metagenome (GOLD analysis project Ga0316630, IMG submission 207658) | Wetland soil microbial communities from Old Woman Creek delta, Ohio, United States - OWC_May_M1_C1_D6_A | ecosystem: Environmental > Terrestrial > Soil > Wetlands | place: USA: Ohio...
CTGGCTACCAGTGGGGCACACAGATTGCCGAACTTGTACCAGGAGCATGACGAATGGCCCAGCCGCGCAAGACGCTAAAGACCGGAACCCGCTTCGGGCATCTCGTTGTCGAGCGCGAACTGCCTGGGCACACGAAGTCGGGGGTCATGTACGAGTGCCTGTGCGACTGCGGAAGGAAGCACGTCTCCAGCCGCAAGAATCTGACGGGCGGAGAGACAAACAGTTGCGGGTGTCGCCGGAAGGGAGTTTTCCACAGCAAGTGGAAGGGCGGTCGCAGTCTGGACGGATGTGGGTATGTGAGGGTATACTGCCCGAACCACCCTCGCACGCAGAACGGGCGGTACGTTCGCGAACACGTCCTGGCGATGGAGCGGAAACTCGGGAGATACATGTTTCCCGAGGAAACCGTGCATCACAAGAACGGAGTGCGTGACGACAACCGGATAGAAAACCTGGAACTCTGGACCTCCAGGCACACCCCCGGACAAAGGGTTGAAGACATGGTGGAGTTCTGGACGGAAATGCTCCGCAGATACGCACCGGAGAGGTTGGTGTAACTTGCCCGTCATCGGGGCCATGCCGTTTCCCAACCTTCCGGTCAACCACGCGGAAATCCGGGGTAGGAGCATCATCACTGACGGGCTCTCGGAGGTCCGCAAGTACAACCCGGCGACCGGGGCGTGGCTGCCCTGTGTCCTGCGCCCCTTCCGGCAGAACGTGGCTCTGGTCGCTGGCGGCGCCGGAGTGCTGAACGGCGACTATGTTTACCGCATCGTCCCGTACAACATCAACGAGGACGAGGAGGGCGAGGCGTTCCCGCACGACGAGGATGTTCCCGCCTTCGCCATCAGCGTCGTCAACCAGTCGGTGAACATCAACCTGGCCGCGCTGGTTGCCGACAGCCCCGAAATCACCCACGTCCGCATCTACCGGACGACCGCCGCCGGGGTGTGGCCGGTCATGGCGCTGGTCGCGGAGGTCGCCCTGCCGGCCGGGGTCTACAACGACAACTTCGCTGACGACGACCTGGACTTCGAGAACGAGGGCCTGGACGTGTTCACGCACGTCCCCTGCCCCAAGCCGTTCATCGTCCAGCACCGCGAGCGCCTGTTCATGTGGGGCGACATCCCCTACGACTCGGGGCAGGCCGGGGTCACGAACGGCAGCACCCAGGTCACACCCCAGGCGGGGGCCATCTTCGGCTTCCACCTCATCACCAAGGAGTTCCACGCGCAAGGGGATGGCAAGTCGTACCTCATCAACGGGTACGACCCGACCACCGGCAACCTCATCCTCGCGGAGAACTACCTGGGGGTCACGCGCAACACGGACTACCGCATCTGCGGGGACCCGGACGCCCTCATCTGGACCGAGGAGAACAACGAGCACCAGTGGGCGCCCGCCAACACGCGGCCGGTCGGCGGCAAGGAAGGCGCCAAGCCCACCGGGCTGTTCTCCAGCCGGTCCGCGCTCATCTGCCCGAAGGATGACCGCATCTACGAGTTGTACTACACCACGCGCCCGAACTTCCCGCCCGCGGGCGACAGCCGGGTGGGCCTCTTGACCGAGCAGTTCGGGGGGCTGGCGCATCGCTCCTGGAAGAACATCAAGGGCGCGGCCATCGGAGCGTCGAAGCACGGCATCATCCAGGCCGGCGGCGGCCTGCTCTCGGGGGACGCCCAGGACTGGTTCGAGGCGAACCTGGCTCTCGACGGCAACGGCACCCAGCAGACCTGCTTCGCGGTGGACTGGGTGCAGCGCAACCAGTACCTCCTGTTCTTCAAGTCCACCGAGGCGGTCATGGGCTGCGACAAGGCCCTGGTGTGGCACTACGACTCCGGCAAGCTGACTTGGTACAAGTTCCTCACCGAGTTCCTGTGCGGCGAGATAGTCAAGGACACGGACGGCACGGACTTCATCGCCCTCGGGGACGTGAACGGCTACGTCTGGCAGTTCCCCTACGGAGACATCGACGGCGGGTACGCGGGGGCTACCCTGTCCGGGACCGTCACCTCCTACCTGGCCGGCATCGCCTCCCCGGGCATCTGCGCCCTGGTTGACGACAACGCCCACTTCCCGACCACCGGGCTCGGACTCGCCGGGGTGCCCGTCTACATCTACGACGGGACCGGCTCCGGCCAGTGGGCCATCATCATCTCCAACACCGAGACTCAACTCCTGGTCGAGTGCTTCGGGGTAGACCTCGACACCACCAGCCGGTACTACATCGGGCCGATTGAGTTCTGGTACAAGACCGGGTGGATGGACCTCGCGACCATCGCCAGGGTCAAGTACGCGGAGGCCCTGTTCCTGGTGCATGACGTGGACGAGTCCGACGTGGAACTCCGCCCCTACATCAACTTCGAGGCGACTCCGCATGACCTTGTTGACGAGCGGACCAACGAGGACTTCGGGCTAGTTGACCTGTCGGTGTCCACCGGCGAGCAGAAGATTCCGCTGGGAGGGTTGCAGTTCAAGCACCTGGCGTTGGAGTGGTACTCCTTCAAGCCCAACAACCCCATCAGCCTCTTCGACATGGCTCTGATGGCGAGACCCCAGGACCCTAGTTGATGGATATCCAGCGCAGCACCTACGCCGTCGAGGCAATGGCCCGCGCCATGGCGGGCGAGCCGGTGCTGTTCGGCTCGGTGGACTGCTCGCTGCGGATGTACAACCCGCACACCGGGGAGTGCCTGGACCTGGACGAGTTGGCTGCGGCCATCGGGGGCGTCCCCGCGGCGCACCACCTAACACACGAAGATGGCGGAGCGGACGAAATCGACGTGACCGGGCTGAGCGGCCAGCTTGCCGACCAGCAGTACCCGGTCAACCACGACCTGCTCGACGGGAACTACCACGGGGACACCGGGGCCTACGGCGCGCACCGTGGAGACATGATATACGCCACGAACACCCCGTTCGGGCCACGGTGGAGAGACTTGGCGGTGGGGGCCGCAGGAAGCTTTCTGCGTGTCGATGCTGGCGGGCTTCCGGCCTGGACCCCGGCTGCGGATGCTGACGGGTTTCTACACAGCGACGGGGCGGGCAACCTTAGCTGGCAGGCCGCCGGAGGCGGTGGACCCCACCTACTGTGGGACCCGACGATGCACATCGACGAGTGTTTCGGGGGGAGCCCCCCGCTGTACCCGGAGGACGGGGACATCATCATCTACCGCGGGGTCTCTCCGGGATGTTGGACGCTGGAGAAGATAACCTCATACTTTCCGGGCGGATGGTAGGAGACAGGCATGAACGCGCGCAAGCTGTCCGAGTGGTACAAGGCCGTGGCCGACGCCGAGGAGGCGCTGGCGGCGATGCCCAAGGACAAGTCGGAGGTGGACCCGGGGCCGCAGGCCGACGCTGACCAACTCTACCGCGATGCCGTCGTGTCCGCGCGCAACATCGTGCTGGCCGGCAGCGGGGCGAAGGCGGAACTGTTCGGGACGCTCTCCACCGCCGCGACGGCGGACAGCGAGGCGCTGGCCGACGCGGGTCTGGACGGCAAGGAGGTCACGGAACTACTCGCCAAGGCGGCGGAACTGCGGACGACGGCGCTCGCCATCGTGGTCCCCGAGGTGAAGGACTAGACGATGTACGCGGCCTGGAACCCGACGCCCACGGTGAGCGACAGTACCAAGCTCGCCGTCTGCGAGAACTGGCTGCCCAAGTTCGGTGTCGGCTCGCCCCCAACCTCCAAGACCGGCGGGCGCATCTATGGCCTGCTTCTGCTGGTGTCCATCAGTGACGACTTCGCAAACCTAAACGACTGGACCGAGACGGACTCCGGGGCGAACGTGACCCTCGCCGCGGGCGTCGTTCACATCAACGGCAACGGTTCCTATGCCGCGAATGGCATCGCGTACACTGACGGGATTGCCCGCGCGATTGGCTACATCGAATACAAGGCGCGGACCCAGGATACCGGCGTCAACGGTTTGTTTGAGATGGGGAATAGCGCCCTCGGACTGCGCGCCAACGCGAACTGCTTGGCCCCGGGAATCGCCTTCAATAGCGCCAACGGGCTTAACGTCCGCCAAAACAGCGGAGCCATCACCGCCAACGCTATCTCCGTGACCGCGAACACATGGTACACCGTCAGACACTATGTACTGAACACCAACTGGACCGAGTTCATGACCACCCTGGAGGGCGGCGCGCAGTTCTCCACGGAGACGATGGTTACTTACACGCGGATTCAGAGCAACGTCATTGCCGACCCATTCTATCCTCAGTTTCAAAACGCAACCAACAACGACGCCAAGGCCCCGGACGTTAAGGAATTTCGTTGGTACACGGGTCTTAGCGCCGCCGGCCCGACGCTCACCTACGTCATGGACTGCGGCGCGAACCGCGCGTACTCCGACATCGACCTTACCAACGTCGCCGCGGTGGGCGGGTGGAGCACCACCAACGTCACCTTCGCATGGTCCTGCGACGACGGGGTTGCCGCCTACACCGCCGAGCACACGCTCGCGCAGATGCAGGCGCACGGCGCGCTCACCGAGTCCCACCGCTACTTCCGCCTGCGCATCACGGTCAACTCGGACGGGAGCACCCAGCAGTACGCGGGAGAGATGAACGCCAGCGACCTCGTTACCAGCATCATCAGCACCGCCGAGGTCTGGCCGTCCGAAGACGACGTGCGGGACGGCGAGGACTACGGGCCGACAGGCGCGGACTACACCGGCAATCTCACGTTGCCCGCGGTGGGGGACGTGCAGGATGGAGTTCAATACGGGACGGACGGGACCGAATTCGAGGGCACGTTCACCGAGCCGGGCGTCGGCAACGTCGAGTTCGGAGTGCAGTACGGAGCCGGAGGCGTCGAGTTCACGGGGACCTTCGTGGTGCCCGTTGAGGGAGACGTTGAACTCGGCGTGGACTACGGTGCCGCCGCGGAGTTCACGGGCACCTTCGCGGCTCCCGCGGAATCCGACGTGCGCGACGGGGTTGGTTATGGGGCCGCCGGAGTAGAATTCACTGGCGATGTCGTTCTTCCCGCCGAGGGCGATGTCGAGAACGGAGTCGGGTACGGTTCGGGCGGTGTGGAGCACACGGGGAACGTCACTCTGCCGGCGGTTGGCGATGTGCAGACCGGAGTGCAGTACGGTGCAGGCGGAGTTGAGTTCACCGGCACATTCGACGCCCCCACCGAGGGGGATGTTCGGGACGGGGTGGGCTACGGAGCCGGGGGCGTGGAGTTTACCGGGGACGTAGAACTGCCCGCCGAGGGCGATGTCGAGTTCGGGGTTGGATACGGTTCGCAGGGCATCGAATTCACCGGGGCTTTCGTGGTGCCCAGCGAGAACGACGTTGAGAACGGCGTCACCTACGGCAATGCCGCCGAGTTCACCGGGAACTTCGTGGTCCCCTCCGAGGACGACGTTGAGTTCGGCGTCAGCTACGGCAGCGGGGCCGAGTTCACCGGCAACTTTGTCGTGCCCGCGGAGGCGACCGTCCAGCTTGGCGTTGGCTATGGCGCTGGCGGCGTTGAGTTCACTGGCACCCTGGTCGGCGGCGGCGGTTGGGACCCGGACGAGGTGGACGGCATCGACGTGGGGCTGACCGCGCGGGAAGCGATGAGGCTGATGGTCGCGGTCCTGTGCGGCAGAACCACAGTCGTCCCCGGAACTCCGGGTCATGCCGTCTTCCGCGACACGGCCAACACCAAGGACCGAGTTGACGCTACCATGGTTGGTAGCGAGCGTGTCGATGTGGACTACGACAAGAGCTAAGGGGGCCGAACATGCCAATGACCACTGAACAGGTTGGCGGACTGCTCAAGTTCCTGGGCGGGAAGCTGGGGCTACCGTCCACCTTCAACGGAGACCGGCTGGCGGCCTTCAACTACGGCATGTTCGAGGTGCTCCGCAAGCTCGGTCCCATGGTGACTCTGGACAAGCCCCTTCCGGAGAAGAGGGAGGGACCGGGAGATTCCGCCGAGGAACCGGCGAAGGAGTAGACCATGCCCGTCACTGTCGGCCCCGGGGTCCCGACCTGTCTCGGGGTCATCGACGCCTCGCCATACGCGCAGGGGTGCATCCTGGTGCGGTGGTACGAGGCTTGCCCCGACGCTGGGGTGCCCATCTGGCGGTACGAGTTCCATGTCAAACGTGCAGCCTCCGGGCCTTTGACCCCAGGCGAGTTGGCCGCGGGGACCTACTTCGCCAGGTCCATCGGGGCCGAGGTCATCAACGGGTGCGTCCCGCAGTCCCCGTCGTTGGGGTCCCCGCAACTGCCGGGCATCCTCCAGGCAGCCATCGCCTTCGAGTCCCCCGGGGACATCACTCCCCCTGTGGTCGCGGGCGACGAGAACATGCACCTGTTCACGAACCAGCAGTATTACGTTGCGGTTCGGGCACTTGCGCTCGACGCCGCCAACGTGGTCTACGAGGACCAGAACACCGAGCAGGTGCTCTCGTACTCCACCGGCTACCAGGGCGAGGTGTGGCAGCACATCCTGTCCTGGCCGTGCCTGGAACTGTGCGATGACCCGCCGACCATCCCGGTCAGCGTGACCAGTCTGCCCGGGATAACCATCTCCGGCGTAGACGACAGCATCCCGGTCAGCGTCCCTCCCCTTGACATCCAGGTGCGCGCGAGTGATGTTGTGCAGGACTTGGCGCGAATCTTGACCGAGGCCATCAAGGAAGCCGTCCGCGGCATGAAGGAGTAGGCCATGGCATTCAGCATCGTCAACGCCCCCTGGCAGGGTTCCGTGATGGGCGAGGCCAACCGCAGTTCCGTCATGTACGGAAGCGCGGGCGGCTCTGCCGGGTACGGGACCCCGGGGTACAACTCCGTGTCCCGGGCCAAGGCCGGGGCCGCAGGAGGCGGCGGGGCGGTCGGCGGCGACAGTGTTTCCGCGGTGGCGGGCCTGTTTGGCCCGGACGGCCTGCCCACCCGCCTGCCGCGGAACGCCAAGGAGGCCATGCTGTTCCAGTTGCAGGCTACCCGGATGGCCCGCCAGCAGCAGCAGCGGCAGACCGCGGCGGCGCTCTCCAGCCTGCGCTACGGCCTGGGCATGACCCAGCGGCAGTCGCCCTACGGGCTTGGCTACCTCATGTCGCCTCTGCTCTCGCAGATGGCGCAGACCCAGGAGCGGGTGCAGTACGACCCGGGCGACTACTCCTACTTCGTCCGCGGCGGCTCCGGTGCCGGCGGCTTCGGGGGGATGCGGAGCGGGGGCCTCTTCTCCGTCCGCGGCGCTCCGGCCGTGGGGATGCCGGGCCAGGCCGGGCAGGCCGGCGGGCTCCAGTGGCAGAACCCAGCCTTCGCCGGCCCGCAGATGAACCCGATGGCCGCCGGGGGCGGGGGGTTCTCGGGACTAGGGTACGGAGTTGGCGAGATGGAGCTTGGCGGGCAGGACCAGCAGGCCGGCGGGCAGATGACCCAGGACCCCAACACGGGCGAGTGGGTCCCGTACAACCCGAACGCATAGCCGGGAGGCACTCTCATGGCACTGATGCCAGGGTTCAACACCAGGTCCGCCGCGGAAGTCGCGCACCAGTACGCGGTCGAGCAGTTGCAGCAGCAGGAGATAAACCTCCGGGCGCAGGCGCAGCAACAGCAGGAGTCGCAGTTCGCGCAGCAACAGTTCATGCAGCAGCAGCGACTCTCGCTGGCGCAGATGGCCCAAGAGCAGGAGGGGATTCGCGCAGACCGCGAGTTCGCCTTCAAGGGCACCGGGCAGGCCGTCGAGCTTGGCATCAAGTACGACCCTGCGACCAAGGCGTACCGCCCGCTCGTCGCCGGGGATGCGGAGTTCCAGGGCTGGCAGGAGCGCAAGGCGCAGAAGGATGCCGAAGCGAAGATGCGCCTGGAGGCCCAGCGCGCCGACACCGTAGCCGGGCGATTTGAACTTGCCGAGAAGCTCCAGCCCCTCGCCATCGCTACCGAGGAGCGGGGCGTGGCGCGGGAGGTCGCCAAGGAGAAGCGCCAGCGGGAGTTCATCCTGGACGCCGAGAAGCGCGCGGCAGCCGAGAGCGACCGCCGCGTGGCCGCACAGTGGGCGCACGAAGACGCCCGCCAGGCCACTACCATGTGGGGGCAGATGCGGCTGGCGGAACTCAACCACCGCCTGCATCTCGTTGAGGTCAAGGAAGCCCTTGGCCTCAAGGGCGAGACCGCCGAGGGCAACCAGAAGGTCAAGGCGACCGTCGAGGCGCGCAAGGCCATGAAGGAAGCCTTCGACCAGTGGCAGGAGGCGGAGACCTCCTACGTCACCAATCGCAAGCGCATCCTGGAGGACATGGTTGCCGAGACCGCGCAGAAGCCGGAGGAGTTGAGCAAGCCGGGGTTCCTGTGGGGGCGCAACCCCCTCACCCGCGAGGAAATCATCGCCCACCCGTCGTTCCAGCGCGCCCTGGCGCCCTTCGATGCCCAGCGGCAGCAGGCGCTCCGGATGTCCGCGGAGGCGCAGGTTCGGTACTACCAGGCCGCGGGCCTGCCCATCCCGCAGCAGGTCATGGACACCCTCCAGGTCTCGCAGCCGGGTGGTCCGCAGGGCGGGGCAGCCCCGGCTCCGGCCCCCACCGTCAAGGAGGCCGTTGGCGCGGCGCCACAGGCGGCCCCCCAGGCGGGGAATCCCCCATCCCTGCTCACCAGGGCCGCTGGACAGATTAGTGGGATAGCTACCATCCCCGGAACCGCCGGGGCGCAGATGGCGGACGCTATCGCTGGCATGTTCTCCAGCCCGCAGCGCCCCGCCCGCAGCGCGGATGGCCTGGTCAAGTTCGTGGAGGCGCTGCCCCCGGAGTCGCGGCAGAAGAACACCGAGGCCCTCGCGGCCATGTACGCCCTGGTGTTCGACAATCCCAACCCGCAGCAGATTGGGGTCATGGACAACCCCGTGTTCCTCAAGGCTTACGCGAGTCTGGATGACGCCACGAAGAACGCATGGGCGCGCTTCCTGGACTCCAAGGGGGTCCTGGGCGTGATGAAGCGGAGTCAAGGGAATGCCCGTTGACGTACTTGCCGACCTGTTGAGGAGGGCGGACGAGGCCGCTGCCGCCGAGTCGGCTGCGACGGTCTCGGTCAGTCCAACTCCCAGCAAGTTCATGCCGCACTTGCAGGCTCCCGCGGCGCCTGCGCCCGCACCCGCGGCCCCCACTCCGCTCAGCCCGGTTGACGACATGATTGCCCGCCTGGAGAAGACGGGCAAGGCCCCGGACGTTGCCCTCATCGGTCCGGAGGAGTTCGGCCTCCCGCCCAAGCACCTGTGGGCCAAGATGGGGAAGATTGGCGTCGGAGAGAGCTTCGAGCGCCAGGGCTGGCAGGAGGGCGTGGTCGAGCGGGCTCCCTTCGCCGGGGAGTTCGTCACCGCCAAACGGCTCTACGATGTCTACCAGGCGTCCAAGACCCTCAAGGCCGTAACCGAAGAGGGCCACAACATCGGGGAACTGTGGCGCCGGTACAAGGCCCACCCGACCCTAGAGCGGGACCCAATCGTGCAGGAGACCGCCGCTGCGCTCAAGGTCGCCATGCCGTTCTACTACGAGGCGGAGATGGCGAACGAGCGCGGGGTATCCATCCCCGCCAAGGCCGCACAGGTCCTTGCCGACCTGGTTCCGTTCGCGGCCGAGTTCGCCGTCACCGGGGGTTTGGCCGCGCCCGCTCGCGCCGCCGTCAAAGGCGGGGTGGAGACCGTGGCGAAGAAGGCGATTGGCGCTACGGCTGCACGTTTGGTCGGCGGGCTGGCCGGCGCCGCCACTTCCGCGGCCGTCCGTACCGCGGCCTCCCCGGGGATGGTCATGGAGTCCCTGGTCCGCCGCCGGCTGCCTACCGGATTCCACATCACCGACAAGGGCGACCTGGAGATAACCGAGCCCACCGAGGGCGCGGCCATGGCCGTTGCCAAGGCGTTCGGGGACGTGTTTGTGGAGCAGTTCACGGAGGAGTCCGGGGTTGCCCTCGCCAAGGGGGCTAAGTACGCCCTCTCGCCCTTCGCCCGCATCCCGGGCGCCACGGAGACCGCCAACAAGCTGCGCGGGGCCATCCGGGATGCCTGGGTGTCCATGGTCCCCGGCCGCACCGGGCGGCAGTTCGCGAAGCGGGCCTTCTCCCGCGCCGGTTTCGATGGCCTCCTGGAGGAGATGGGCGAGGAGCGCCTGGGCGAGGTCATGCGTTCGGCCTTCAACATCCAGGGCACCGAGAAGGATGACCCGCGCACGATGTTGCAGCGTTACCGGGACGCCCTGCCCGGCGGCGAGCAACTCCTGGTCGAGGCCCTGGCCTTCTCCGTTCCTGGCGCGGCCCGCGCCGGGCTAGGCACGTTCATGGATGCCCGCGGGGACCGCAAGGTTCGCTCAGACCCCAATGTGCTCGCCGTCGCCGCGGAGGTGGTGTCCCGCACCTCCGACAACCCGACGTTACAGCGGTACGCGGAGAAGGTCAAGAAGGACCTGGAGGCGGGCAACACCCCCGAGCGCGGCCTGGCGAACAAGGTCATCGACGCCGGGCTTGACCAAGTGGAGAAGCTCGCAGAGGAGCGCCCCGCCGCCACTGAGCCAGCCGCGGCCGAGGCGGCTCCAGCCCCCGTCATCATCCCGGCCGAGCAGCAGCAGGCTGCCATCGTGCCGGCGGAACAGGCCGCGACTCCGCAGCCCGTGGCCGCGGAGGAAGTGCAGGGGCGGGCAGAGGAACTCTCGGTGCCCCCCACGGAGCAGGTTTCGGAACCCGCCCCTGCCGCGGCGAACATCACCATCGACATGCCCCGGGAGGAGGCCCCCGCCCCGACCGCAGCCGAGGCCCCGGTGCGGATGGAGAAGCTGGGGGACCGCGACTTCGAGGCGTCGGTTCGCGTCAGCGAGGCCGCGGGCGCGGAACACCCCGACGTGGTAGGCATCTCTATCCAGGACGCGCCGAATGGTAGGTACGTTGCCCGCCTGTCCGGGGAGGAGGGCAGCGCCGAGGCCAGTCTGCCGACCCTCATCGCCCTCCAGCTTTCCGAGATGACGGATGCCGAGCGGATTCAGACACTTAAGATGCTCGAACCGGAGATGGGCGAAGCAGGCGTCAAAGAGGTCGTCCGGGCGTTTGTGCAGGCTGCGCCGAGATTGGCGAGGAGGAGCCGCGTACCCGCTACCTGGGGGATGCAGGGTCCGCCCGCAACCGCCGAGGCCGGCGGCATCGCCGCGGTCCAGGTGCAGGAGTTGTTCGAGAAGTACCGCAAGCTGATGCCCAAGGGGGTGCTGAACAACCTCCTCCGCGACTGGGTTTCCTGGAAGCAGTTGAACAAGGGCGGCGCCTCCGCCGAGGTCCTGCGTTCGTGGGTGGTGCGTCACCAGGCGAAGCCCGCCAAGGCGGAGTACATTGGGGAAGTCGCCAAGGAACTGACCGACAAGCAGCTTCGGGACTACATCGACGCTCTGAAGAACAGGATGGACGGCCCGACCGCGAGCATCCTGGCGAAGATGTACCGCGGTATCGCCTCGCGGCGGACCCCCGGGGAGATTTCCCGCTTCCTGGAGGCGGTGAACCTGGCCGTCGAGAAGCACAACCATGCCGTCGCCGTCGCCCGCCTGCGCGCCATCATCAAGGACATCAAGCAGGAGCAACTGCTCCCCGAGTACCAGGACCGCCTGGACGCCCTGCTCAAGGACGTGGCCGAGCGCAAGCCCACCCCGGCCAAGCTCCAGTGGGCCATCGGGGTCATGCAGGCCGCGGAGCGCGAGGGTCCGTTCTACGGCCCGTTCCAGTCCGACATCGACTCGGCCCGCGAGGTCCTGCGCCGCGCCGAGGGCAAGGACTTGTCGAAGATGACCCACCAGGAACTCGACAACCTGGGGACGGCCATCGCCCAGGTAGCCAACAACAACTGGCTCAAGAAGAAGATGCTGACCGAGCGCCGCGGGCGCACGTTCGCGGGCATCCTGGCCGAGTCGGTCAGCGAGGTCAGCACCCGCCTGGGCTCCAAGTACGCCGAGAAGGAAGGCCAGCGCAACGTCCGCAAGGCCATGAGCGGATTGCTCAACCTGCTCACCCTCTCGCAGTTGTCGCACGAAACCATGATTCACATCCTGGGCGGCAACCAGTCCACGGTGTACGACGTGCTCATGCGCAAACTCCGCGAGGGCGAGAACGAGACCGTCACCGTCTGGACGAAGGCCATGGACCGCTTCAGGGCGGCGCTGGCGGCAGAGGGGCTGACCATCCGGGATGCCGAGAAGTGGTCCGACGTGGTTGGCAAACCCGGCCAGGGCGAGGAGGTCCGCCTCAAGCTGGAGTCGGGCAAGACCGCCGTGCTCACCGTGGGCGAGGCCATGGAACTGCTGCTGCACACCTGGGACATGGACACCCTGAAGCAGTTGCGGGACTCCAAGGGCATCGTCATGGGCCAGTCCACCACGACCTACGAGGTCACGGGCGGCGACCTGGAGACCTTCAACGCGCAGATGCAGGCCGAGCACCCGGAGGCGTTCCGCCTGGCGAAGGCCATGGGGGACATCCTCAACGGCGAACTGCGCTACGAACTCAATAAGGCGTGGCGCAAGCACCACTTCTACGAGGTCGCAACCAAGACCGACTACTGGCCGCGCAGGCGCGTCAAGTCGGACGAGAACAAGGAAGATGACCCGAACGAGATGATGGCGAACTGGCGCAAGCACTTCCTGGACGACATGGGCATCTTCCAGGAGCGCACCGGGACCAAACAGGCGGTCATCATCCACGATGCCTTCTCCACGTTCCTGCGCCACGTCAACCGCACCGCGACCTACATCGGGAAGGCCGCGCCCCACGCCGATGCCGTCCGCCTGCTGGAGTCCCCGGAGTTCCAGGCGACCGTCAAGGCGAACATCAAGTACGGTAAGGAATGGCTGGACCGGATGGAGCAGGCGGTTGGCGACTGGGCCGGGGTGGACATCCAGGAGCGCGAGGCGTACACCGGGTTGGTCAAGAAGTTCATCCGCGGCGCGCACATCGGCGTCCTGGGCCTCAAGCCGCAGATTGTCCTCTACCAGGTCATCAGCGCCATCAACGTGCTGAACGAGATGGGCGCGAAGTACATGGCCGCGGAGGTCAACAAGGACTCCGCCTCGCAGATTCGCGACGAGATGCACAAGTACGCCCCGGTCTTGTGGATGCGCGTCACCGGCTCGGGGCACAACATCATCACCCCGGGCGCGGGCGACTCGGGCATGAACGAGATGTTCGGGGCCAAGGAACGGCTGCTCACCCGCGTCGGCCTGGACCCGATTCACTGGGGCGACAACCAGGTGATGTACCGCATCTGGCAGGCGTCCAAGGCCGAGGGCGCCGAGAAGGGCCTGGTGGGCGACGAACTCATGCGCTACGTCGGGGAACGCGCCACGGAAGTCGTGGACCGCACCCAGCCTACCTATGACCCGTTGACCATCTCGGGGTTGCAGAACTACGCCCGGAAGAACCCGCTCCTGGCGCTGATGCTGCTCTACCGCAGCCAGTCCAACAAGAACATCAACATGGCCGTGCGCGCCATTGCCGACTGGACGCTGGGCACCGACAAGCGCCTGGGGGTCATGCTCGGCAAGGTGTTCCTGCCCATCGTCGGGAACGCCCTCGGGGTCTCCATCATCGCCGCGCTCTACAAGATGCTCAAGGGCGAGGTGCTGACCGAACTGTTCGGAGCCCCGGACGACGAGGACCGCGCGGCCAACACCATCAAGGACGCGACCTGGGGCACCGTCGAGCGGACCCTCACCCAGTGGATGCTGGCCGGAGACGCCATCAACCTGCTCTCCCTCGGCGCCCGCACCGCGGCCGAGGGCAAGCCGGTGGTCCTGGTCCCGGAACGCCAGAACGTGATGACCTCCGCGGGCAACGATGCGGTCGCCACGGTCTACTACATCACCAAGGCCCTAATGGATGCTGACGAGCAGTACAAGACCGGCCCGAGGAAGTACGACTCGAAGGCCCCGGCCTCCTGGATATCCGCCGCCGAACGTGCAGCCCGGCTCGCCTCTGTGGTCGGGGGCGTCCCGACGCAGGAACTCACCAGCATCGGCGCGAGGATGCTTAGAGAGGTGAAGTGACATGGACATCAACACCCTGGTCGGAAGCGGAGGCGGAGTGGCCGGAGGGCTGATGGCGGGCATCCTGTTCGCCAAGAAGTTCCTCAACGGGAAGAAGGTCTGCCCTGCACAAACGACCTTGGATGAGATGCACAACGCCTGCGTCCTGCTGCGCGAGTCGGTGGAGCGCAACACCAGGGCCAGCGACAGGGCTGCGGATGCCCTGCTGACCGTGGTGAAGGCCCTCACAACCATGAGGAGCGAGTGATGAGGTATCTGCTGGTTCCGGTCCTGTGTGTCGCACTGTTTGGGTGCAAGGTGGACTTGGCACTCCAGGAGGAGATTGCCACGCTGACCAAGGCGGTCGCCACGGCTGCCTTGCAGTTGACCGAGGCCGAGGCGCGCATCGCCAAGGTCTACGCCGACTTCAAGGCGGGGACGCTCTCCAAAGAGCAGCTTGAGGTCGAGTGGGGCAAGATTCGCATGGACATTGAGGTTCTCAAGGCCAAGAAGACCGAGGCTGAGACCTCACTTGCCAACGCCAATGCCAGGGCGAAAGAGCAGAACATGAACGGCTGGGACATCGCCCTCAACGTGGGTCTGTCCATCCTGGGCGTGGCTACCGGCCGGCGGCTCGGGGTCCCGGGGCTGGCCTCGAAGGTGGCAAAACCCTCGTAGCCTTGAACCCCGTCACCGTCCCGCGGCAACGCCGGATGACGTAGAACTCAAGCTCCGGGTAGTTGTCCGCGAAGAGGTCCCTGCGCAAGGGCCAGTCCCGAAAGGACCGGCCCTTGACATCTTCTACGATGCTCCTCGTCCCGTCGAGGACGTACCGGAAGTCGGCGGTGTAGCCCCGGCCGACGCACCCGCCGTTCATGCCGAACAGGTCGTAGTGCGGATGGCACTCCAGGGCCGTCACCCGCCCCTTCTCGGCCAGGGCGAGGAGTTGCGCGTACCGCAGGCCCTCCGCTTTCGACGGGAACTTGACCCCGCCGACGACGCACTTCTTCGCGGCGGTCTGCCTAACCACGCGGCCCTCCCATCCCGAACATGTAGGTCTGGTCCTTGTCCTCTCTCCGCACCGCCCGCTTCCTGCACTTCTCTGCCACGCAGAGGTGGAGGTGGTGCTGGTGCATACAGTCAACCGAGTTGGGCTTGACCGTGCAGACCGCCCTGGTCCGGTCCACCACGCACTCGTTGTAGTGGCTGCACGAACGGCAGCAATGCGGGGCCGCGCGCTTCACGGCTTTGCCTCGCGGACCTCGACGCGGCGAATAATCGCCTAGCCGCCGCTATCGCCTTCCCGACATGGACTTCGGTTTTGTCGGCGCTTGGGGAGAACCAGGACACATAGCACTCGGCCCACTCCTGGCCCGCCTTGAAAGACGCGCGGACAATGCTCTCCAGCACCCGCCCCGCGTGCGCGGCCTTGCGGATGGCGCGCTGGAGGCGGTTCCAACCGTCTGCCGACACGCAACCCTGCATGGGGCAGGCCGTGTTCTCACACCACACATCCCCCGTGCGGATGGAGTCGGGTTCGGGCGCATCCCCGCACAGCGCGCACTTCTCCAGCTTCACCTCAGCCTCCCTTCCCCTCGCCCTCGCCCTCGGCCAGCACCTTGCGAATCTCCGCCAGCAACTCGTCCCGGTCGGCCGCTACGGGCTTGACCTTGGCCTGCTCGGCCGGGGGCAGCGGCGCGTGGCGGTCCAGCGCGTCCCACATCAACTGCTCGGCCACTACGCAGGGTAGGGCACGCTTGAGCAACGTCCGCGCCTCCGCGAGTTGGCGCTCGGCGGACTCCAAACGCTCTATGCCAGTAGGAGTCAGCGCGTTCTTGCCAAGTTCGTT
>Ga0316630_10000219_pt1 | contig 15838 bp, 16 predicted proteins | sample OWC_May_M1_C1_D6_FD_207658 | JGI IMG/M metagenome (GOLD analysis project Ga0316630, IMG submission 207658) | Wetland soil microbial communities from Old Woman Creek delta, Ohio, United States - OWC_May_M1_C1_D6_A | ecosystem: Environmental > Terrestrial > Soil > Wetlands | place: USA: Ohio...
GTCGTTACGGTTCGTCGGAAGCCGACGTCGTCCGGGGTGAGCTCGACGCATTGCGGACCTTGCGATAGGCACGTTGTGGCGCCGTACTGTAACGGCTACGCTAATCTGCATGGCGCGCGTTCTCAGGACTTGGACTGCTTCGGTCGTCGCCAGCTTCGCCCTGTTCGCAACTCCCCTTCGGGCCGTTGGCCCTGAGCCAGGGAAAGCGCAGTGGGTGACACTCGGGACTGCTGGCGGCCCTCGGCTCCACGCTAACCAGGCGCAGATTGCCAACGCCGCTCTGGTGGGCGATGCCGTCTACTTGTTCGACGTGGGCAATGGTGTGCTTCGGCAGATGGCGGCCGCGAAGCTGCCCGTCAGGAACGTGCGAGCGATCTTCTTATCGCACCACCACGTAGACCATAATGCTGACGTTGGCCCGCTGATGATGTCCACTTGGTTGTTCGGCGCCGGAAAGCCTGTCCCGGTATTCGGTCCCGATGGCACCAGGCATCTAGTAAACGGGCTAGCGGCAGCCAACGAGCCAACCGTGCTTGCGTTTTTTCCGGTGGCTGGGCCTGCGCAACGACCACTCTCGTCAGTCTTCAGCCCAACTGACCTGCCATCGCATATGAATGCGCCACAGGTCGTCTACGAAGATGCGAACATCCGGGTGATCGCCATCACCGTCGACCACTTTCAAGTTAAGCCGAGTGTTCCGCCAGCGAAGATGCCGGAAGCGGTTGCTTATCGCATAGAGACCAAGGGGCGCAGCTACGTCTACTCTGGCGACACTGGACCTTCGCCCAACTTGGAGAAGCTCGCCCAAGGGGCAGATGTTCTCATCACCGAGGTGGTGGACCCTCCAGCCTTTGGAGCGGCAATGCGCAAGTCGATGCCTGACGCGCCCTCCGGTATTTTGGATGCGCTGAGCGCCAGCATGAGCAAGAACCATCTGACCCCTGCCGACATCGGTCAGCTCGCGGCTCGGGCTGCTGTCAAAACGGTAGTGCTTACGCACTTCGTGCCGGCCGAGGAGGACCAGCCTGACGCTAGCGGATACACGGAGGGCATCGCTGCCAGCTTCAAGGGGCCGGTACTGTTGGCGCATGACCTGGACCGGTTCTAGAAGCGTCCGCTATCCACCCAACGTGCTCGACACCCTGCTCGGAGCCGGATCGACCGGAACGTTCAACGAGAGCGACATCGCAACCGACAGTCCGATTACCAGCGATCTGAACCGCTCCTTCGCGGGCGAGCGGGCCCGCACTTGACGAAGTTCGATGCGCGAAGCTGACTTACGGCAGTGCTCCTTCCGGGTGCGGTGGACCCGAGACAAGACGCGAGGATTGATCAAGGCGCTAACTGAATTGGGCCGCTGGGATGGCTGGATCTGTCTGGTATCGCGCAGCGCAAGGGCCGCAAAGTCTTGCCTATGTGCCCGGAATGACCTGTGCGCCACCGGTGAGCGCCGGTGCTTCGGGTCAGGTCGGTGTCACGGTCTGTCCGCAGCCATGCATCTTCGGTGAGGTCTCGATCTGAATCGTGGGGTGGGAGATCTCAAAGTGTTCATGCAACGTTTCAGCAAGGGCATCGATGAACGCTTCCCCTGGGTAGCCGCCGGGAATGACCAGGTGGGCGCTCAGCGCGATGTCCGTCGTGCTCATGGCCCAGACGTGCAGGTCGTGCACCTCCTCGACGCCTGGCTGAGAGAGTAAGTGCCTCTGCACTGCCGTCAGGTCGACGGAGTCCGGCACACCGTCGAACATCAGGTGCAGGCTCTGCCGGAAAAGTTGCCACGTGCTGATGACGAGCACTGCGGCGATGGTGAGGCTGGCCACCGGGTCGAGCCAATCCCATTTCGTCCACAGGTACAGCGCGCCGGCCCCGACCACGCCGAGGGACACGAGCGCATCGGCGGCCATATGCAGGAACGCGCCGCGTATGTTCAGGTCCCTCGACCTTCCGGACATGAACAGCGCCGCCGTGAGGCCGTTGACGACGACCCCGATGGCAGCCACCACGATGATGGTCAGTCCTCGGGTCTGCGTGGGTGCCCCCAATCGTTGGATGGCCTCCCAGGCCAGCGATCCCATCGCGACCAGCAGCAGGATTGCATTCGCCAGGGCGGCGAGAATCGATGCGCGCCGCCAACCATAGGTATGTCGATGGTCCGGCGCAATGCGTCCCGCTATTCCACCGGCCCACGCCAGCGCGAGACCCGCCACGTCGCTGAGGTTATGGCCGGCGTCGGCTAGCAGGGCCAGCGAATTGACCTGCCAGCCATAAAAGGCCTCGATGGCGACAAACGCGACGTTCAGTCCAATACCGACGGCGAATGCCCGGTTGAAACTGACGGGCGTGTGGCTGTGTTCGTGCCCGGCGTTCAAGTAGTTCCTTGCCGCAGGCCGGCCTCGTACCAGCCTTTGCTTGCGTTCACGACGCGCACCACCAGCAGCATCACCGGCACCTCGATCAGCACACCGACCACGGTGGCGAGCGCTGCGCCGGACTCGAAGCCGAAGAGGCTGATGGCCGCGGCCACGGCGAGCTCGAAGAAGTTCGACGCGCCGATCAGCGCCGACGGGCAGGCGACGTTGTGCTTTTCGCCGACCATCCGATTGAGCAGATACGCGAGCGAGGAATTGAAGAACACCTGGATCAGGATCGGCACCGCCAGCAGCGCGATGATGAGTGGCTGCTTAAGGATGGCTTTGCCCTGAAAGGCGAAGAGCAGCACCAGGGTCAGCAGCAGGGCGCCGATCGACCACGGCCCGATCTTCGCCATCGTCGCGTCGAACGCTGCCTGCCCCTTGCGTAGCAAGGATCGGCGCCACAACTGCGCAAGGATGACCGGAATGACGATGTAGAGCACGACTGACGTGAGGAGTGTGTCCCACGGCACGGTGATCGCCGAGATGCCGAGCAGCAGGCCCACGATCGGCGCGAAGGCGAAGATCATGATCACGTCGTTCAGTGCGACCTGCGAAAGCGTGAAATACGGGTCGCCGTCGGTCAGCCGGCTCCACACGAACACCATCGCGGTGCAGGGTGCGGCGGCGAGCAGAATCAGGCCCGCGATGTAGCTGTCGAGCTGCTCAGCCGGCAGCCACGGCGCGAACACATGGCGGATAAAGACCCATGCGAGCAGCGCCATCGAGAATGGCTTCACCAGCCAGTTGATGGCGAGCGTCACCCCGATGCCCTTCATGTGCGCCCTGACCTGATGCAGGGCACCGAAGTCGATCTTCAGCAGCATCGGGATGATCATCACCCAGATCAGAAGGCCGACCGGGAGGTTGACCTTGGCGATCTCCAGCGCCCCGATCGCCTGAAAGACACCGGGCAACAGCTGTCCGAGAACGATTCCTACGACGATGCAGATGAAGACCCAGACCGTCAGGTAGCGCTCGAAGAAGCTGAGCGGCGCGGCCGCTGCGCGCTTGCCGATGACTTCACATTGTGCGGACACGAAGATCCTCCTGGCGGGCTACAGTTCGCGCGAACGGGCGCTGTCTGCCGGTCAGCTCCAGCAGGCGATCCACGCCGACCGGCTCAACCGCCAGCAATGAAATCACTGCGTAGCGAGCTGAGTAGCGAGTGGCCAACGCCTCGATCTGCTCCCCCTCGGCGACCGCACGCTGCCGCAGCAAGCGTGAGGTGGCACGCGCTGCTGCCAGACTGTTGTTCACGACCCACGCCCACGGCTCGATGCCAGCTCGACATCCACGCCGCAGACACCCATGCTGCAGCACAGCACCGGATCGAAAATCTGGATCGACGTCATGGCAGTTACCCTTTCACGCGGTGACGGCGGCGATCTTGTCCATCGCGGCCTTGAGTGCAGGCATGTCGTGCTGCAGGATATCGAGCGGCAATGCCAGGAATGCCTCGATGCGAGCGCGCAAGGTTCGATACGCTTTCATGAACGCGGCGTCGATCTCGGCGTCGGTGCCGGTGGCGTGCGCCGGGTCCTCGACGCCCCAGTGGGTACGCAATACTGGTCCCAGGTAGGCGGGGCAGGTCTCACCGGCCGCGCTCGCGCAGACGGTCACGACGATGTCGGGGGTCAGCGGCAGGTTGTCCCAGGACTTGCTGTGGTAACCCTCGGTCGGGATGCCTTCGCGGGCCAGCAGCGCAAGCGCGCGCGGATGCACCTTGGCGGTAGGCTTGCTCCCCGCGCTCATGGCTGTCCAACCGGCAGGCGCCAGGTGGTTGAAGGTCGCTTCGGCCAGGATCGAGCGGCACGAGTTGCCAGTGCACAGGAACAGCACGTTCATGGGTCAGGTCACCGTTCCAGGTCCTGGCGCGCAGCACGTGACCGACGAAGTCTTGATGGGTGATGCGCCATACACCGGAGCGCAGTCGAGCGTGTGGAATCCCGCGCTCCGCAGCTCCGGCGCGAAGTTGCGCCCGACGACTTCCTGGGTCAGGCGTTCGATGCGGCGGCAGGTGGCGCAACGCACGTCGCTACTGAAGTACGTGACTGTGACGACCTCGAGCGACGTCGCGGCACCCACGACGGCCACCGCGATCAGCGACCACTTTAGAGACTGCTTCATGGCATGAGTCTCAGCCGAGGAGCTTCCTGGCCTCATCGAGTGACGGCACCTTGCCACTCACCTTCACGGCGCCATCGACAGCGAGCGCCGGCGTGAACATCACGCCGAAGTCGGCGAAACGGGTGACATCGGTGATCTTTTCCATCTCGTATTCGAGGCCGAGGTCATGCGCGGCCTGCTCCACGACCGCAGTGAGGGCGCGGCATCTGGCACAGCCGGAACCCAGAATCTGAATCTTCATCGTCTTGATGCTCCTGTCGACGGCGACTGCCTCAGGCGAACCAGTGGCCGTATGCGCATCCGGTGATGGTCGCCATGACGACCACCAGGACCACGTACGTCGCCGTCTTCTTGAAACCAATCATTGAGTTGAGGACGAGCATGGCCGGCAGGCTCAGTGCCGGTCCGGCGAGCAACAGCGCGAGCGCGGGTCCCGAGCCCATGCCGCTGCCGATCAGGCCCTGCAGGATCGGCACCTCGGTCAGGGTGGCGAAGTACATGAACGCACCCGCCACCGAGGCAAACAGGTTGGCGCCGACCGAGTTACCGCCGACCAGTCCGCTGATCCAGCTGGACGGGATCAGCGCTTCGTGACCCGGTCGACCGAACACGAAGCCCGCCACCAGCACTCCACCGAGGAGCAATGGCACGATCTGCTTCGTATAACTCCAGGCCTGGTTGAACCACTCGCCCGCTTCATCCTCGCGCCCGGCCGTGAGCCAGGCGAGCCCGAGTGTTGCGACAAGGAACGGCCACGTCGGATGGCCGGGAAGGGCGACAGCCACCGCGGCGGTGGCGGCGGCGACGACGGCGATCCGCTTCGGGTCGAGCTTGAACCAGCGCCAGAGCAGGAGCGCGAGTACTGCGCCGAGCAGCGACGTCAGCAGCCACTTGACCGAGAACACGGCGGCAAAGAAACCCGTCGTCTGCGACGCAGCGCCCCAGTTTGCGAAGATGAGGATGCCCACCAGCACCGCGAAGAATGCGGCGGTCTGCCACAGCGGCCGACCCTTGTCCGGCTCCGGAAGCGCAAACGCGGCGGCGACTTTCTGCTGCTCCTCAGCGCGGAAGATGAGCGCCATCGCCAGGCCGATGATCACACTGAATGCCACTGCGCCGATCGCACGCGCCGCCCCCAGTTGCGCGCCGAGCACCTTGGCCGTCATGACGATGGCCAATACGTTGATCGCGGGTCCCGAGTACAGAAAGGCCGTGGCCGGACCAATGCCAGCGCCCATGCGGTAGATGCCGGAGAAGAGGGGCAGCACTGTGCACGAGCACACCGCGAGAATCGTGCCGGAAACCGATCCCACGCCGTACGCAAGTGGCTTCGGCGCCTTCGGCCCGAGAAACCGCATCACGGACGCCTGGGAGACGAACGCAGCGATGGCGCCTGCGATCCAGAAGGCTGGCAGCAGGCACAGCACGACGTGTTCACGCGCGTACCACTTGGTCAGTTCGAGCGCCACGGTGACCGCGGCGTCGAAACGCGGCTGGCCCACCGGCAGGAAGTAGATGACCGCGAATGCGGCAGCGAGCAGTCCAAAGATCTTGAGTTCGTGGCGTGCGGTCGGGTTGATCGTGAGGGCCGTCATACACTTCTCCGCGCTCAGGCGCAGTCGCAAGCGACGCGCTTCGCGGGTCGTTCCGAGCCCGCGCCGTCCAGGCAGGCAATGAACTCGGCGACGCAGGCAAGCTTCAGGCGATAGAAGACCTGCTGCCCGCGCTTCTCACTGCCGACGACGCCGGCATCGCGCAGGATCTCGAGATGCTTCGACGTGGTGGACCAGCCGAGGCCCACGGCTTCCACGAGGTCGCAGACGCAGTGCTCGCCGCCCTGCAGTGTCCTGACCAGGGTCAGCCGGGCAGGGTTGCCCAGAGCCTTGAAGACGGTGTCTGCGGTGGGCGCGGATGATCTGGATTTCACGCGCGAAGTATTTCGTGAAAGCACGAAATACGCATCAGGACCTTCCGCAATCGATAGCATCGACTACGCCATGAGCGACCTGGTCCTGGAATCTGCGCTGACGTGTCCGGCCTGCGGGCACGTCGCAGTCGAGACGATGCCGACGGACGCCTGCCAGTTCTTCTACGAGTGCCCGAATTGCCACACGCTGCTGCGACCGAAACCGGGCGACTGCTGTGGGTTCTGCTCCTATGGTTCCGTGAAATGCCCGCCGCAACAGGTCGGCGCTGGTTGCTGTACGTAGTGCTTGTGGCTCACCGCGTTGCCAGCTTGCGAAAGGTGTTGCCACGCATAGGAGCCGGAGACCTTGCGAGTAGAATTGCATCAAGCGACAGGCGATCAGCCATGAGCCGGTGCTGAAGACCCTCACCGATGAAGATGAAGGCCTCCGGTTCGAACTCACACCCGAGGCGAGGACAAAACTGGTCGCGGAAGGACTTATGCGGAGAGACCAGGGGCGCGATCCACCCAGGACCAGCGAACGGCGGGCACAACGGCATACGGACTCACCGTCGCGGTAGAAATTGCAGTCCCGTGGCAACCCCGCCTTCAGGCGCCGGCGGGCCCGGGGCCACGAAGTCGTCAAACGGGACTTGAGAAGATTACGGAGACCACGATGAGCAGCACCGACATCAAGCAGGTCGTGAAGGAAAAGTACGGCGAGGCCGCGCGCAAGGTCATTGCTATCAAGGCGGAGGCGTCGTGTTGCGGCGGGGCGCCCTCGTGCGGTGATCCAATCACGTCAAACTTGTACGACGCGGCGCAGACCAGCGACTTACTCGAAGCGGCAGTGCTCGCATCCCTGGGCTGCGGGAACCCGACGGCGCTCGCGGAGTTGAAACCGGGCGAGGTCGTGCTCGACCTGGGCTCGGGCGGTGGCATCGATGTGCTGCTGTCGGCGAGACGCGTCGGGTCGACCGGCAAGGCCTACGGGCTGGACATGACGGACGACATGCTGGCGCTGGCGAACGAGAACAAGCGCAAGGCCGGCGCAACCAACGTCGAGTTTCTCAAGGGCGAGATCGAGCACATCCCATTACCGGACGCGTCTGTCGACGTGATCATCTCCAACTGCGTGATCAACCTGTCAGCGGACAAGGACCGGGTGCTGCGCGAGGCATTCCGCGTGTTGAGACCCGGCGGCCGATTCGCGGTGTCGGACGTCGTCACACGTTGAGAGATCCAGCCGGAGATTCGGCAGAGCGCGCTTGCCTGGGTCGGTTGCGTCGCGGGCGCTCTCGACGAGCAGGTGTATCGGCAGAAGCTATCAGCAGCCGGCTTCGTGAAGATTGACGTCGAGCCCACGCGAATCTACCGAGTCGAGGATGCCAAGGAGTTCTTGGCCGCCAATGGGCTGAATGCCGCCGTCATCGGTCCGGAGATCGACGGTAAGTTCCTGAGCGCTTTCGTGAGGGCCGAAAAACCCGCTGGTTAGCCACATCGCTGCCGGCGGTCGTTCCGCTGAGGCCGTCGACGGTAGAACGACTGCTCTTGACGCTTCTGAGAAATCCGCGCATGCGCCGGGCTCTCAGGTTTCGAGGTTCCCAGGTTTTCACCCCTCGGGCCCGATCCCGCAGTGCCACGTTCGGCGCGCGGTTCGGAAAAAGTTCGGTCGCGACGCCGGTAAGCCGTTGACCGCGTTGAGGCACCGCAAAACTCAGGCGGGATTTCCGGGTGCCGGTTCGGGATAGGCTCGGTCGGGCAAGGCGGTTCGGTCGGCGATCACCGAACCTCTTCCGTTTCTTCGGCTTAGCCGCACCGAACGTTGGGCTCCGTCGTACTGAAAATCCGCGTGTCGATGGTTCGATTCCGTCCCTGGCCGCCGTTTCCAACTCCATGACGACACTCGAGTTTCGGGCATCACTCGCGGACTATCCGTGGCCGGATGGGGCACCCGGGTTTCTGTAAGCCTGGGAACCTGAGACCTGACGCGGCCGCGGCGGCGCTTAGCCGGATGCAACTTGGATCGGTTAGTGCGGACGTACGACCCGGTAGATTCCAATGTCGAACGAGAGGGCGCAGCGATGGACCGGGAGAGTCTAGCTTCGAGTGTCTACAGGGAGGGGGAACTTGCGGGTCATGCGGCACTGCAGCATCGATCGATCTTGCCGCGCACACGGGCGCAACGTCGTGGCATGATTCAAGACCCGTTCAGGGGTCCACCGCCCTCCAGCCAGGAGTACTACGATGCGCTACGCCGATCCAGGTACCGCAGGCGCCAAGGTTTCGTTCAAGAGCAAGTACGACAACTTCATCGGTGGCAATTTCGTGGCGCCCGTCCGCGGGCAGTACTTCGACAACCCGTCGCCGGTGAACGGCAAGACGTTCTGCCAGGTCGCTCGCTCGACGCGCGAGGATATCGACCTCGCGCTCGACGCGGCGCACGCGGCGGCAGAAGCGTGGGGCCGCACGTCGGCGGCGCATCGTGCGGGCATCCTGAACAAGATCGCCGACCGCATCGAGGCGAACCTCGAGATGCTCGCCGTCGCCGAGACCTGGGACAACGGCAAGCCGGTGCGCGAGACGCTCGCCGCGGACATGCCGCTGGCCGCCGATCACTTCCGCTACTTCGCCTCCTGCGTGCGGGCACAGGAAGGTTCGCTGGCGGAGATCGACGATACGACCATCGCTTACCACTATCACGAGCCGCTCGGCGTGGTCGGCCAGATCATCCCGTGGAATTTCCCGATCCTGATGGCCGCCTGGAAGCTTGCACCGGCGCTCGCGGCCGGGAACTGCGTCATCCTGAAGCCAGCCGAGCAGACGCCGGTGGGCATCCTGCTCGTCGCGGAGCTCGTCGCCGATCTGTTGCCGCCTGGCGTGCTCAACATCGTGAACGGCTTCGGCGTGGAAGCCGGCAAGCCGCTCGCCTCGAGCAACCGCATCGCGAAGGTCGCGTTCACGGGCGAGACCACGACCGGGCGGCTCATCATGCAGTACGCGAGCCAGAACCTGATCCCGGTGACGCTCGAGCTCGGCGGCAAGAGCCCGAATGTCTTCTTCGACGACGTCATGGCGCAGGACGACGACTACCTCGACAAGGCGCTCGAGGGCTTCACGATGTTCGCGCTGAACCAGGGCGAGGTCTGCACCTGCCCAAGCCGGGCACTCGTCCAGGAGAGCATCGCCGAACGGTTCATGGATCGCGTGCTCGGGCGCGTGGCGACCATCAAGCAGGGCCATCCGCTCGACACCGATACGATGATCGGCGCGCAGGCCTCGACCGAGCAGATGGAGAAGATCCTGTCCTACCTGGACATCGGCCGGCAGGAAGGCGCCCAGGTGCTCGCCGGTGGTGGTAAGGCGGCGGTCGGCAGCGATATCGCCGGCGGCTACTATATCCAGCCGACGATCTTCCGCGGCCATAACCGGATGCGGATTTTCCAGGAGGAAATCTTCGGTCCTGTCGTGTCCATGACCACGTTCAAGGACGAGGACGAGGCGCTCAAGCTGGCCAACGAAACGCTCTACGGGCTTGGCGCCGGCGTGTGGACCCGCGACGGCAGCCGTGCGTACCGGATGGGCCGCGGTATCAAGGCTGGCCGCGTCTGGACGAACTGCTACCACCTGTATCCGGCGCATGCGGCGTTCGGCGGCTACAAGCAGTCGGGCATCGGCCGCGAGACGCACAAGATGATGCTCGACCACTACCAGCAGACCAAGAACCTGCTGGTGAGCTACAGCCCGAAGGCACTCGGGTTCTTCTGATGGTCGAGCGCGTCTCCGCCACGCCGGCGACGCTGGAACTGATCGCCGTGCTGCGCGCGCAGCACGGCGATCTCATGTTCCACCAGTCGGGCGGGTGCTGCGACGGGAGCTCGCCGATGTGCTATCCGCGCGGGGAGTTCCTCGTCGGTGAGTCGGACGTGAAGCTGGGCGAGATCGGCGGCTGCCCGTTCTACATGAGCCGGGCGCAGTTCGAGTACTGGCAGCACACGCACCTGACCATCGACGTTGTGCCCGGTCGCGGCGGCATGTTCTCGCTGGAAGGGCCGACGGGACGGCGTTTCCTGACGCGGTCGCGACTGTTCACGGACGAGGAGGCGGCGCACCTCACCGGACAGCCGCTCACCTGAGGGGCCGCGGGATGTGCCCGTCGTGTTGCACCCGCCGCATGGCCGAGACCGCCGCCCGCCTGGTCGAGCACGTCTTCCCGCGGGTGCAGGCGAGCCACGTAAGCCTTAGGGCGGCGGCGCTTGCTCAGATCACTAGCGCACACGGGTCTGGTGCATCCGGGGCCTCGGGTAGATTCTCGGAGAGTCTTGCCCGAGGTGCTGAATGACCAAGCCGATTGCCCGTGACGCGATCTACCGCAAATGAGTGTTTGACGCCAACATCATCGAGCTGTGCGTGCGGCGGTACATCATGTATCGGTTGTCGTACAGGGACCTGGTCGAAATGATGGCTGAGCGCGGCATCGAGGTGGCCCATACGACCGTGGCATCGCCACCGCACAGGCGTTCTTTCGCAACGCGCTCGCGTCGACTCTTCCGCGCGTCCCGCGGAAGGTGACGCTGGATGGCCAAGTACCGAGTCGGCGAGCGTTGTGGCTGCTGCGACGCGAACATCCCTGCTGGCGCAACGTCAAAGTTCGCACGAACAAGTATTTCAACAACCTCATTGAGCAGGACCACCGCGCGATCAAGCGGCGCTGCGCCTCGATGGCTGGCTTCAAGGCGTTCGACAACGCGGCCATTACGATCGCCGGCAACGAACTCGCCCACCGTATTCGCAAGAACCAATTCTCGTTTGGACGTGGTCGTCGTCGCCGTGGCTGGTCGCGGAAAGCTGAATGGGCGACGGCTCTCGCATAAACGAGAGGTTCGAAACACCAAACGACCGCAGCACGAGCGAGTGATCCCTGGATGCAACAGAACCGATTGCAGTCACTGGCGGGCGATCTGCGCGTAACAGTAATGCAACTTCATCTTTCGCGGATTGCGCGGGCCCGTCGACGGGGTAGTGTTACGTGCTACACAACGCGGGTACTGCCTGCGGCCAATTCTGCGCGGGCCCCGCCAAGGAGGCTCGTATGTCCAGGACGACACTCGGGCAGCCGTCTTCGCGGCCAGTCGCCCGGTTCCTAACCGTCATTCTCGTTCTTCTCTTCACGGTGATCGCCGCCTGTGGCGACAACGACAACAACGAGAGCAAGAACCCCGTGCCGGTACTGACTGCCCTGTCGCCCACCTCGGCAACGGTCGGCGACGCGGCGTTCACGCTGACCGTGACGGGGTCCGGGTTCGTAACGGGATCCACCGTGAACTGGAGTGGCGCTGCACGGACTACGACATTCGTCAGCGGCACACAGCTGACCGCCGCGATCGCGGCGGCAGACGTGGCGACGGCCGGAACGGCCCAGGTCACGGTCGTGAATCCATCGCCGGGAGGCGGTCCATCCGCAGCGCTGACCTTTACCATCCAGAACGCCGCCCCGGTGCCGGTGCCGGTAGTTACCACGCTGGCGCCGGTCGGCGTCGTTGCCGGTAGCCCCGCGTTCGATCTCGTCGTAACCGGCACAGGTTTCGTGCAGGGCGCGACCGTGCAGTGGAGCGGCGCCAATCGCGTCACCACTTTCGTCAGCGCCACACAGGTGAACGCGGCCATCACGGCGGCCGATGTTGCGAATCCCATCAGCGTGCCGGTCACCGTGACGAATCCGGCGCCGGGCGGTGGGACCAGCAACGCGCTCATCTTCGTCGTCACCACGGCGCCGATGCCCGGTGTCCCGATACCGATCTCGGTGGCGCCGGACGGCTCCCCGCCCAATGGACCGAGTATCAATGGTGGCTTGTCGTTCCTGGGTCGCCACGCCATCTTCGCGTCGAAAGCGTCGAACCTCGTTCCGGACGACACGAACGGCGCTTGGGATGTTTTCGTGCGCGACACCTGCATCGACTACTGGACAGGCGACCCGCTGGAGGGCTGCACGCCGAAGACGACACGGATTTCCGTGGCGCCGGACGGATCGCAGGCCGATGGTGACAGCGGTTCGACTGTGGCTAGCCCAAGCGGGTCGCTGGCGGTCAATTTCGACGGGCGCTACATAGCATTTGTATCGTCTGCGACCAATCTGGTCGCAGGCGACACTAACGGCGTAGACGACGTATTCCTGCGGGACACGTGCCTTGACGACAGGTTTGGCGCGATCGCCGGTTGCACGCCCGAAACGGTTCGGGTCTCTTTGCGCGATAACGGCTCGCAGTCGAACTTGCCTGCAAGCGCACCGGCCATCGGTGTCGATGGCGGTCACGTGGTCTTCGTTAGCGCCGATCAGAGCATCGTTGCCGGTGACGGGAATGGAGTGGCGGACGTTTTCCTGCGTGACGTGTGCCCCAGCTCGGTCAGTGGTTGCACTCCGGGGACGCGGCGCATCTCGGTTGCGCCGGCTGGCGCCGACGCAAACGGCGTCAGTGGCTCGCCGGTGTTCACCGGCCGCTACGTGGCGTTCACGTCCGCCGCGACCAACCTGGTTGCGGGTGATTCGAACAGCGCTGTGGACGTGTTCATGAGGGACACGTGCATCGGGGCGGAATCCGCCTGCACGCCATCGATTGAGCGCATCTCGCTGGGCAACGATGGTCTACAGGCCAATGGCGCGAGCTCCGAGCCGCTCGTCGGCCTCCCCATGGGCAGCATGTCGGGCTACGACTATCACGGCCGCTTCGTGGTGTTTGTATCGAGCGCCACGAACCTCGTTCCAGGCGACACGAACGACGTGGCAGACGTGTTCATGCGTGACACCTGCCGCGGCTACCCGGCCTGCACGCCATCGACGCAGCGGGTCTCGCTGACCAGCGCGGGCCAGCAGATCGTCGGCAAGCCCTCGACGCAGCCGGGCCACGTGCGCTGGGATGGTCAGGAGGTGCTGTTTGTAACGGCTGCCGAAGGCGTCGTGCCGGATGACACCAACGGCGTTGAGGACATCTTCATGCGTGGTGTCTGCCACGACACGACCGCCTGTGTCAGGACGACCACCCGTGTGTCGGTCGGTGAGAACGGGCTTGAGGGTAATGACGCCAGCCTCCAGCCGCGCGGCAATCACGATGCCTGGACAGGGCCGGATTGGGCGACGTTCTTTTCGACCGCGACCAACTTCTGGCCGGGCAGCGTGCCGGACCCGTACTACGGCGCGATCTTCAGGACCACGACGCGCTAGTGGTTCCAGGGACGGCGCGGACGGCGCGCCGTCCCTCCTTAGTAGTCGCCGAGGGCGCCGGCCGGGGGAGGCCCCACTTCACGTGGGCCGTGTTTCGGCGCCGGTTTCGGAAAGAGTTCGGTCGCGATGCACGAATGCCGTTGATCGGCATGAGCCGTCGCACCGGGGTGTCGGACAATCGCGGTTCCGGCTCGGGATAGGCTCGGTCGGGCGGGGCGGTTCGGTCGGCGCGGCGGACCGTCGCGAGAGCGTAGCTGACGAAGGACTCGGGAGAACGTGGACGGCACCATTCCGGCGCGATTCGGAAGGCAAAGGCCGGTCCGCCGCATCGATCCCGTTGTGCCGGGACGGCTTTCGGAAGAATCGAGCGGGGGGACGTCGGATCCGCCAACATGCGATCCGCTGATCGTTAACTCTAGGCTCGGCGGGTGGCGCCGATGGAGAACCAGATCGAATGCTGCAGGGAATACAACGCTTCGCGCCGCTCGCCGCAGCGACTGCCCTGCTGGCCGGATGCGCGAGCTCGCCGCGCCCGCCTGCCGTCGATCCCGATGCCGTGCGCGCGAACATCCGAGGCCTGATGCCGGCCACGGTCGCGAACAGCGAGAACTGGGCGATCGACATCTTCGCCGCGCTCGAAGTCCTCAGTGTCCCCGTGACCACAGAACACATCTGCGGCGTACTGGCCGTTATAGAACAGGAGTCGAACTTTCAGGTGGATCCTGTAGTGCCCGGCCTTCCCGCCATTGCGCGTCGCGAAATCGATGCCCGCGCCGAGAGCCACCACATCCCCAAACTCCTGGTGAGGGCCGCGCTCGATCTCCGCTCCCCGGATGGCCTGAGCTACGGGGAGCGCCTGGACCGAGCCAGGACAGAGCAGGACCTCAGCAAGTTGTTCGAGGACTTTATCCGAGAGGTTCCGCTCGGCGAGCGGCTGTTCGGCGACCTGAATCCAGTGCGCACGGGTGGGCCGATGCAGGTAAGCATCGCGTTTGCGGAACGACAGGCGAATGAGCGGCAATACCCGTATCCGATGACGGGAGACGTTCGCGCCGAAGTCTTCACGCGGCGCGGCGGGCTTTATTTCGGCATCGCGCATCTGCTCGACTACGCGGCGCCGTACGACGAAATGGTCTTCAGGTTTGCGGACTACAACGCGGGGCACTTCGCGAGTCGCAATGCCGCTTTCCAGAACGCGGTGAATATAGCGTCAGGAAAGCGCCTTGTACTCGATGGGGATCTGCTCATCGAGGGCAGCAACGAACCGAGTGCCACGGAACTGGCGATTCGGTCGATCGGCGGACGGCTGGACCTGAGCGATGCGCAGATTCGCAGTGCGCTTGAGCGCGGCGACGTGGAGGAGTTTGAGCGCACTCCGCTCTACTCGCGCGTGATGGCCCTGGCGGACGCGGTACCACCCGGCCGCCCTGTGCCTCGAGCAATGGTGCCGCGGATCGCACTCAAGAGCCCGAAGATCTCCCGCAACTTGACCACGGACTGGTTCGCGCGCCGCGTCGATAGCCACTACAAGCGGTGCCTCGCTCGAGCAGGGTGAGCCGGATGCTCGGGCGCCCGAGCCTGCAACAGCAAATGCCGACCTCTGGCCCGCTCCTGCCATCCACCTGGGATGACTGGCCGGTTCGGGTCGAACTCGCCCGTACAACGTGCGCTCTACGCCGTTACGCGGCGGGATCCATCCGAAGTCAAGCTCATCGGGTGAGCTTGCGGCCCTTCATCATCGCAACAGAAACTGCGCGGCGGGAGGCTGCCATGAGATACCTGGCGACAGTCTTACTGTTCTTGACGGCGCTGCTGGCCTCGGCCGAGGAGCCGAAGACGGCCGCGCCGGTGACCAAGGCGAAGGTCTACGAGGCCGACATGTCGGTGGCGAAATCGTAGTCAGGCAGCGATCGGGAGCTCGAACAGGCCCTGACAGTGCTGCTGCCAACCGTAGTGATCCAGTGCAGCGGGAGCGGGACAGAGCGCGCCGGCGCGCTGCGCTGGCGTGAGCCCCGCGATCGCGCGATGCACGCGATGGCCGTTGTAGTAATCCCGGAATGCTTCCAGCTTTCGCGCCAGATCGACCGCGTTCCAGAAGAAGACGCGGTCCAGGTACTCGCGCCGGATCGTGCCGATCAGACGCTCAACGAACGGATGCGACACCGGTGCGTA
>Ga0316630_10000222_pt1 | contig 15795 bp, 12 predicted proteins | sample OWC_May_M1_C1_D6_FD_207658 | JGI IMG/M metagenome (GOLD analysis project Ga0316630, IMG submission 207658) | Wetland soil microbial communities from Old Woman Creek delta, Ohio, United States - OWC_May_M1_C1_D6_A | ecosystem: Environmental > Terrestrial > Soil > Wetlands | place: USA: Ohio...
CATCCCGCCGGTTGAAGCCGCCGCCCAGGTCAACATCGAGCCGGGGGCGACGCTCGGAAATTACCTGGTGGTCAGCAAGCTCGGCGAAGGCGGCATGGGCCTGGTCTACAAGGCCCACGACACCACGCTCGATCGCACCGTCGCCCTCAAGGTGCTGTCGCCGCACCTGTTCCGCAACCAGGAATTCCTCAACCGCTTCCGCATCGAGGCCCAGGCGCAGGCACGCCTGAACGGCCCGAACATCGTCACCCTGCACTCGATGTTCGAGATACCCGGCTCGCTGGTGCTGGTCATGGAGTACGTCGAGGGGCACACCCTCGAGCAGCGCCTGCACAACGAAGGCCGGTTGTCGATGGCGACCACCGTGTGGGTGTTCGAACAGGCGCTGCTCGGCGTCGAGCGCGCCCACCGCATGGGTATCGTCCATCGCGATCTCAAGCCGTCGAATATCTTCATCACCACGACCCATGAGGTGAAGCTCATGGACTTCGGGGTGGCGAAGATCCTCGACAACAAGGCCAACACCCAGTCGGGCTCGATGATCGGCACCCTCATGTACATCTCGCCGGAGCAGATCAAGGGCCACGATGCCGACTTCCGCTCCGACATCTATACCCTCGGCATTACGCTCTACCAGGCCGTGACCGGGGTGCTGCCGTTCGAGAAGAAGACCGACTACGAGTACATGACCGCGCACCTGCACGAGCAGCCGCTGCCGCCGACGTCGCTGCAGCCGGCCATGCCGAAGGAACTCGAGGACATCATCCTCAAGGCGATCGAAAAGGACCCGGACAAGCGCTTCCAGAGCGCCCACGAGCTGCGCCGGGCGCTGCTCAAGGTCGGGATGACGCACGTGCGCGCCTACCGGCGCCTGAAGACGCTGCGCAAGGAAAAGGACAAGGCCGCGCTCTCCGCGCCGCAGACCTATCGCCGCGGCGACGAGCCGGACGACGGCAGCCTGCTCGAGACCATTCAGGACAAGTTCGAGCAACTGCGCGAAAACAAGACCGTGCTCGCCGCCGTGGCGGGTACCGTGGCCGCCATCGGCATCGCCACGGCCGTGCTGCTGTTCCGCCCGGCAGCGCCGGTCATTAACCCGGAGCCGGTCGCGACCATCGAGGCGACGGCACCCAGCGCCGCTGTGGCCGCCCCGGACGCGACTGAGCCGCCGCCGGGCGCGCCGGTCGGCCCGATAGTCGCGACCGAAACACCCGCCGCCGCGGCTCCGACCGCCCCGGCCCAGCCGGAACCGGCGGTGGCGGTCAAGCCGGCCGCACGCAAACCGGTCACCAAGACCCGCGCCCCCAGTCAGCCGGACAAGTACGACACCCTCAAGAAGGCCTGGGGCGGCTGACCGGAATCACGCCGACGCCCCGCGTTATCCCCACAAGCCCGGCCTGGCCGGGTTTAGTTTTTCAGAAAGCCGTGGGCAGCGAGGAAATCGCGCGTCAGCGCCGTGCTCGGCACCGCCGCGCGCTCGCCGAGCAGCAGGCGCTCGAGATAGCGCGCAATCAGGTCGACTTCGATATTTACCGCCCGCCCCGGCTGCCACCGATCGAGCGTGGTCGCCTGCAGGGTGTGCGGCACGATGTTGAGATCGAATACCGCGCCGTCGACGGCATTCACGGTCAGGCTCACGCCGTCGGTGCACACCGACCCCTTCTCGGCGATGTACTTCGCCAGCACTGCCGGCGCCTCGATGCGAAAGCGTACCGAGCGTGCCGCGGCACTCCGTTCCAGCACCCGCCCGACCCCGTCGACATGGCCGCTGACCAAGTGCCCGCCGAGCGGCGTCGACGGCGTCAGCGCCTTCTCCAGGTTCACGCGATCACCGGCGCGCAGGCCGCCGAGCGTGGTGCGCGCCAGGGTCTCGCCGGAGACGTCGGCCCAGAACCCGTCGCCCGGCAGCTCCACCGCTGTCAGGCATACACCGCTCACCGCGATGCTGTCGCCGAGTCGCACCTCGCGCAGGTCGAGCGCGCCGGTGGCGATGCGCAGGCGGGCGTCACCACCTTTGGGCTCAAGGGCGGTGATGGTTCCGACGGCCTGGATGATTCCGGTGAACATTTCAAGGCTAGTTTCAAGTTTCAAGTTTCAAGTTTCAAGTTTCAAGTTTCAAGTTTCAAGTTCAACTTCTGAATTCGCAGTTCAAGGCTGGATGAGTCGGCGCCCGGGCTGCCGCTTTTCAACTTGAAACCTGAAACCAGAGACTAGAAACCGATCTTCGCAGTAATGCGCCAGTCCTTCCCCACCGCACGGACATCGACAATGTCGAGCGCCACGCGGTCGGCCATCGATTCGAGGGCGGGGATGTTGAACAGGCCGCGCGCGCTGCTGCCGAGCAGGTGCGGGGCCAGGTACAGGACCAGCTCGTCGACCACCCCGGCCTCGAGCAGGGCACCGCACACCGTGGCGCCGGCCTCGACCAGCAGTTCGTTCACCTCGCGCACCGCCAAGTCCTGCATCAGCAGCGGCAGGTCGACCCGGCCGGCGCCGGCAGCCAGCACCATGACCTCGGCCCCGGCCTCGAGCAGCGGCTCGGCATAGTCGGCATCGTCGGCGGCAGTGACCACCAAGGTCTTGCCGGGAAGCCGGAGCAGGCGCGCGTCGGCGCGCATGCTGAGGTTGCCGTCCACCACCACCCGCAAGGGTTGCCGTTTGATCTCGATGTCGCGCACCGTGAGCGACGGATCATCGGCCAGTACTGTGCCGACGCCGGTCAGGATCGCCGAGCTGCGCGCCCGCAGCCGCTGCACGTCGGCGCGCGCCGCCTCGCCGGTGATCCACTTGCTCTCACCGGAGGCGAGCGCGGTGCGGCCGTCGAGACTGGCGGCCAGCTTCACCCGCACGTACGGCCGGCCGCGGGTCATGCGCGAGATAAAGCCGGGATTGAGACGCTCGGCCTCGGCGGCGAGCAGACCGATCTCGACCCTGATCCCGGCGCGCTCCAGTTCGGCCACCCCCTGGCGGGCGACCCTGGGATTCGGGTCCGGCATGGCCGCGACCACCCGCGCCACCCCGGCCTCGATGAGCGCGCGGGAGCACGGCGGCGTGCGGCCGTGATGGCAGCAGGGCTCGAGCGTGACATAGGCAGTCGCCGCGCGCGCTGCCGCACCGGCGGCGCGCAGCGCGTGCACCTCGGCGTGCGGCTCGCCGGCGCGCTCGTGCCAGCCCTCACCGACCACCTGCCCGTCCTTCACCAGCACGCAACCGACGCGTGGATTCGGGTCGGTGGTGTACAGGCCGCGCGCCGCCAGCACCAGCGCGCGCGCCATGTGGCGGGCATCGTCGCCGCTGAAGCTCATGGCTTGCCGTTGCCGTCGGGGATCAGTTTGAGTTGCTTGTCCTTCTGCTCCGCGGCCGGCTCGTTCTGCAGGCGCTGGACCTCCTCGCGGAACGCCTCGAGGTCCTGGAAGCTGCGGTACACCGAGGCAAAGCGCACGTAGGCGACCGGATCGAGCTCTTTCAGCTCCTCCATCACCCACTCGCCGATCTGGCGCGAGCTGACCTCGCGCTCGCCGCCGGCAAGCAGTCGGCGGCGGATGCGCCCAAGCGCCTTCTCGATCGTCTCGGCGTCGACCGGGCGCTTTTCCAGCGCCCGGGTCATGCCGCCGCGCAGCTTGTCCTCGTTGAACGCCTCGCGCCGGCCGTCCGACTTGATGACCTGCGGCAACTTGAGCTCGGCGCGCTCGAAGGTGGTGAAGCGCTCGCGGCACACCTCGCACTCGCGCCGCCGCCGCACGGTGCTGCCGTCCTCGCCGAGGCGCGAGTCGATCACGCGGGTCTCGTCGGCGGAGCAGAACGGGCAGCGCATGGGAAAGGCAGCGATTAGCTGTTAGCTGTTAGCTGTTAGCTGTTGGCGTTTAGCTAACCGCTAATTGCCAACCGCTAAGCGCTTACTGCTCATACACCGGGAACCGCCGGCACACTTCCTCGACCTTCGTGCGCACTGCAGCGCGCACGCCGGCATCGCCAAGCTTGTCGAGGATGTCGCAGATCCAGCCGGCCAAGGCCTCCACTTCCGGCTCCTTGAAGCCGCGGGTGGTGCAGGCCGGGGTGCCGATGCGAATGCCGCTGGTGACGAACGGCGACTGCGGGTCGTTCGGCACGGCGTTCTTGTTGACGGTGATATGGGCATCGCCGAGCGCCGCCTCGGCATCCTTGCCGGTGATCTTCTTGTCGATCAGGTCGACCAGAAACAGGTGATCGTCGGTGCCGCCGGAGACGATCCGGTAGCCGCGCTTCATCATCACCGCTGCCATAGCGCGGGCGTTCCTGACCACCTGCTGCTGGTAGTCCTTGAACTCCGGGGCGAGCGCCTCGAGGAACGCCACCGCCTTGGCGGCGATCACGTGCATCAACGGGCCGCCCTGAGTGCCGGGGAAGATCATCGAGTTGAGCTTCTTCTCGATGTCCGGGTTGGCGCGCGCCAGGATGAGGCCGCCGCGCGGACCGCGCAGGGTCTTGTGGGTGGTCGAGGTCACGACGTCGGCGACCGGCACCGGGTTCGGGTACAGGCCGGCGGCCACCAGACCGGCAACGTGGGCCATGTCGACAAACAACAGCGCACCGATGCTGTCGGCGATCTGGCGGAACCGGCCCCAGTCGATGATGCGCGAATAAGCCGAGAACCCGGCCACGATCATCTTCGGCTTGTGCTCGCGGGCGAGGCGTTCGACCTGGGCAAAATCGATCTCGCCGGTCTTGTCGTCAATGCCGTACTGAACGGCGTTGAACAGCTTGCCGGAGAAGTTGACCTTGGCGCCGTGGGTCAGGTGACCGCCGTGCGCCAGGCTCATGCCGAGAATGGTGTCGCCGGGGCTGAGCAGGGCCAGGTACACGGCCGCGTTCGCCTGCGAGCCGGAATGCGGCTGGACGTTGGCGTAGGCGGCGCCGAACAGCTGCTTGGCGCGCTCGATGGCCAGCGCCTCGGCCACGTCGACATGCTCGCAACCGCCGTAATAACGCTTGCCGGGGTAGCCTTCGGCGTACTTGTTGGTGAGCACCGAGCCCTGAGCCGCCATCACCCGCGGGCTGGCGTAGTTCTCCGAGGCGATCAGCTCGATGTGGTCTTCCTGGCGGCGGGCCTCGGCCTGCATGGCCTGCCACAGGGCGTCGTCGAAACCGGCAATGGTGGTCTGCTTGCTGAACATCGGCTGCGTCTTGCTCCTTTTTGTCACAGGGCATCGCGGTCTGCCGCCCGGCGGCATCCGCGCAGGTTGCCCGGAAGAGGCGCATAGGATAGCCAAATCAGCGCGCAAATGCATGATAATTTTGGCAAATCCGCCCTGGGTGGCGGGTTTGGGCGAGCACCCCTAATGACTGCCCGAGAGTCCGTAAAGTGCCGCGAGTTCAACGGCATAGATATTGCACCGCGTTATGGTCACCAACACAGTGTCGCCGGCTGTGCACGCCCGCATGCGCGCCGGCACCGGCACCGCTCGCAAGGACACGGGGATGCAGATTACCGCGTCGGGTCCGCCCGACCATCCGACAGGCAAGGACGCTGCCACCCGCAGCGCCGGTACCCCGCGCCCCGCCCTCGGGCTGCGCGCCAAGATGGCGCTCGTGCTGTTCACCACCCTGCTGGTCACCCTCACGGTCAACAGCCTGCTGACGCTGCGTACCCAGGAACGCGATATCCTCGAAGAAACCGACCGGCGCGGCCGCGAGGTCAGCCAGTTCCTGGCCCACCATATCGCCAACGATGTCGTTGGTTACGCCTACCACGCCATTGAACTGACCCTGGCCGAGGTCGTCACCGCCGGCGACATTGTCTACGTCCGCGTCGACAATGCCCTCGGCAACACCATGGCGACCGCCGGTGCCCTGCCCCGGGATCCGGCCAGCGCCAAACCCTATCAGGCCGAGATCCGCTGGAACGACGAATACCTCGGGCGCCTGACGCTGCAGCTGTCCACCGCGCGCCTGGCCAGCCAGCTCGACGCCCGCCAGCGCGACACCCTGATCCGGCAAATGGTCGCGATCGTGGCGGTGCTGCTGGTCGAGTTCGCGGTGCTGTCGGTGGTGATCATCCGCCCGTTGACCAGGGTCTCACGCGTCATCGGGCGCAATCTGCGCGCCGCCGACGACAGCCTGCAACCGATCCCGCTCACCGGCACTGATGAGCTCGGTGAACTGGCGCGCGGCTTCAACGCCCTGCAGGAGCGCCTGACCGCGGCCCAGCAGCAGCTCAAGGGGCGCATCGACGTGACCGACCGCGAGCTGCACACCGCCAATCTGCGGCTGGCCATGCAGGCCCAGGAGCTGCGGGTCGTGAATCGCGAGCTCGAACAGCTGAGCGTGACCGACCCGCTGACCGGCCTCTACAACCGCCGCTACTTCGTGCACCTGATGGAGAGCGAGATCGAGGTGTCGATCCGCAATGACGAGACCATCAGCATCCTGCTGCTCGACATCGACCGGCTGCGCGACCTCAATGAATGCCTCGGGCACCGCGCCGGCGACGAAATCATCCGCGAGGTGGCCCAGCGCATCGCCGCGCACATTCGCCCGACCGACGTCGCCTGCCGCTACGGCGGCGACGAGTTCTTCATTCTGTGCCGGCGTGCGACCATCGCCACAGCGGTGACGTTTGCCGATGACCTGCAACGCACCATCGCCGAAACCCCGGTAACGGTCCAGGGCGAAAATGTGCGGGTGCGCGTCACGATCGGCGCAGCCACGATCCCCGGCGTACACCCGGTCGCGGACCCGGACGGGTTCTTCCGCTGCGCCGACGAGGCGCTGCGCCAGGGCAAGCAGGCCGGCCGGCCAGTGATGCACTACTCGATGCTGGAGCGTACCGCACGTGCCGGAGCGATCTGATCCCGGCGCGCGGAAGCGCGGCGCCCTGCTCGGCCTGATCGCGCTGCTGCTGGTCGCCCCGGCACCAGCCGCCGGTGATGGGGAACTGCTGCTTGGCGCCGTGCCGCACGACATCCCGGCCGTGATGCACCAGCGCCTGAAACCGCTCGCCGACTACCTCAGCCAGGAACTCGGCCGGCCGGTGCGCCTGCGCCTGTCGCCCGACTACACCGAGGCGGTCAACGAGGTCGCCAATGGCACGGTCGACATCGCCTATCTGGCACCGGTGGCCTATGTGCGCGCGAATGCGGCCGGCGGCACCCGCGCCATCGCCGGCACCGTAACCCGCGGCCGCAACACCTTCCGGCTGGTGCTGGTCACTCGTACGGACAGCCCGATCCGTGAGCCGAAGGACCTGATCGGCCGCCGTTTCGCATTCGGCGACACCTCCGCCTACCTGCAGCCGGCCGTGCTGCTCGATGCCGGCATCCGCACCGAGCAGCTCGGGTCGCACCGGTTCCTGGGATCATTCGACAACGTTGCGCGCGGGGTCATGAGTGGCGACTTCGATGCCGGCATCGTCAAGGACACCACCGCCTACCAGTGGGAAGGCCGCGGCCTGCGGGTATTCCATCGCTCCCCGGAGCTGCCGCCGTTCAACGTCGCGGTCAGCCGGCGGGTGGACGATGTCCTCGCCGGCCACATCCGCCAGGCCCTGCTGCGGCTCGCCGCCGACAACCCGCGGCACGCGGCCGTCATCCATGCGCTCGATCCGAGCTATGACGGTTTCGCCGAGGTCAGCGACCGCGACTACGACGTCATCCGCCGCATGGTGAAGCCGCTGCTCCCGTAGGCCGTCAGCGGTTCTCGAAAATGCGCTCCGGGTGTTCGAGATCGTTGACCACCCGCCACTCGATGGCACCGGCGGTCTTCACGCGCTTCTCCCACCAGCTCATGCGATCGAGATAGCGGCGCGGATCGACATTGTCGGTAGTGAGCTTGGTGACGTTGAGCGCCACGATCTTGATCCCGGACAGCTCGATCGGGAAGTCGCGTACCGTCTTGTAGTCGAGCTCCTCCTGCATGTCCGAGTACACCAGGATGGTCTTGCGCCCGGCACCGGTCTCGTTGAGGAACTCGGCCGCCTGGATCAGACCGCCGGTGATATCGGTGTACGCGCTGCCCTGCTTGGCCGCCTCGCGGGAGAATTTCGCCACCTGTTCGCGGAATGCGCGCTTCTGGGCATTGGCCTGCAGCGGGTCCTTGACGAACGTGACCTTGGCGACGATGTCCTTTTCGCTGAACGACCGGCTCTTCACGCGTGCGACCGCAAACGAGTCGCCGGGGTTGAGGGTGCCAAGGATATAGCCGATCAGCGCCTGCGCCTTGCCGAGCTCCTGCGAATAGGTACCGGAGGTGTCGACCAGCATGTACACCGCGTGCCCATGGGCACGCTTCTCCCCGCCGCCGCAGGCACTGACCAGGGACAACACACCGATCAGCACCAGCCACACCGCCGCAAGCCGTTTCATCCGTGTTCTCCCGTGGCCGAGCTGCGCTTGGGAAAGGCCGCCACCTCGGCGCGCCCGCCGCCGGACGGCAGTGCCCCCTGCCCGCCGCGCCGCCCCACGATCATGCGCTCGATCAGCAGCGGCAGAAAAATGACCGCGTCGTACAGCATGCACAGTGCGGTGCCGATGTGCCTGAACACGCCGGCCAGGCTGCGCAACAACAGCGCCACCGTGCGCATGCCGAGCACCACACCGCTGCCGAGCACGGTGCGCCCGGACTGGATGAAGTATTCGAGCGGGATGGCCACGAACGCGAGCGCGAACGGCAGCGTGAAGCCGAGGATCATCTGGCCGAACGCCGGGATCTTGGTGACCCAGCCGGCCTCGACCGCCGCCGCCACGGCCGTGGAACTGCCGAGCGCCTGTTTCAGGGCCAGGTCGGCGGCCACGATCTGGTCGCGCATCACCGCCAGCGCCGCCTCGAACCCGGCCAGCACCAGCAGGATGACGAGCGAGGCCCACATCATGCCGCGCCGCATCTTCTCGCTGATGTTGGACAGCGGGAACAGGTGGGTAAGGCGCAGCGACTCCATCAGGAACAGGCCCATCAGGGTCTCGAACAGAATGACCACCAGCGCCGCCACCTCCGAGGCCTGCAGGTTCTCGGTGATGTAGTCGCCGCCGCCGACCATCGCCGACATCGGCAGCGAAATCAGCTTGAAGTTGACGAACGCGCCGCCGATCGCGATCAGCATGACCAGCCCCGAGATCGCGAACTGCATCGACTGCGAGGCCGCCAGCGAATGCTCGGCGCGGTCGAGCTTGGCGTGGATCTCGCGCACCTTCTCCATCTCGGAGTCGATCTTGGCGGCGCTGTTCTGCAGCCCGGTGATGCTCTTGTCGACCTTGGCGAGGGTCGTGCCGAGCGAACGCCAGAACGGCTGGAACCCCTTGAGGATCTTGTGGCGTTCCTCATAGGCGCGCCGGTACTCGGCCGTGACCTTGTCGTAGATCTCGTCGATTGACTGGCTGATGTCGGCCAGGATCCGCTCCACCAGCCCGTCGCCGGACGGCTTGATGGCGGCCATGGCGGACACCGCCTTGGTCCACTCCGGCGGCGGTGGCGGGACCTCACCGCACTTCTGGTAGTCCTCCTCGATCTTGGTGATCTCGTCCATGAGCTTGCGTTGCAGCGCCGGATAGCCTTGCAGGTCGCGCTGCACGATCGCCGTGACCCGCTCGAACTCGCGGTCGACCAGCTTCATCGCCTCCTCGCGCCCATGCGCCAGCAGCACCTGCTTGTTGCGCGCCTTGAGTTCCGTGGCGCCGGCATTGACCCAGCGCGCCGCCAGTCGCAGCGGCTGGCTGAGCGCGCGCGTGAGCGCGCGGATCAGGCCCTGCAACGGCCGGCGCGCGGCGTACAGGAATGGCAGTGCGATCAAAAACAGCACGATCGCCGACAGCGCCGGGTTACCCGGCCAGATCATCCACGACATGAAGCCTCCAACCCACCAGTTAGTAGTTATTTCAGGGACTCAGACAATTATGATGCCGAACGCGACTGCCGTCGGTCCGGATGGCCGGTCTTGCAGATGAAGGCAGGAAATGGGGGGATCGCCGGTCAGGACCGGCGGATGACTGGTGAGTATCGGCGGGGGCTAATGGACGGCAGGTTTCAAGTTCCGGGTTTCAAGTCTCAAGTTTAAATCGACCCGGGCAGCGCGATGCGAAACCAGAGGCGATGAACCTTCCCGGGGCCGAACTCGAAACTTGAAACCCGGAACTTGAAACCAGAATTTAAGGCCGGTCGTCGACCGTGCCGTCCTTCTTCATCGGCATCAGGTCCTCGCGCGACACCCCGAGCCACATGACAATCGGGCTTGCCACCAGTACCGAGGAGTAGATGCCGAACAGAATGCCGATGGTCAATGCGACCGCGAAGTAATGCAGGGTCTCGCCGCCGAAGATCAGCATCGACAGCACCGCCAGCTGGGTGCTGCCGTGGGTGATGATGGTGCGCGACATGGTGCGGGTGATGGCGTTGTCGATGATCTGCGGTACCGTGGCGGTGCGCATCTTGCGGAAGTTCTCCCGGATACGGTCGAACACCACCACCGACTCGTTCACCGAGTAGCCGAGGATCGCCAGCACCGCCGCCAGCACGGTCAGCGAGAAGTCCCACTGGAAGAACGCGAAGAACCCGAGAATGATGACCACGTCGTGCAGGTTGGCGACGATCGCGGCGATACCGAACTTCCATTCGAACCGCGCCCACAGGTAGATCACGATGCCGAGCGAGACGACCAGCAACGCCAGCGCGCCGTTCTCGACCAGTTCGCTGCCCACCTGCGGACCGACGAACTCGGTGCGCCGCAGCTCGACCGCCGGATCGGCGCCGCGCAGCGTTTCCATCACCGTCTCCGACAGCTTGGCCCCGGCCGCGGCCGCCTTGGCCGGCAGGCGGATCAGCACATCGTGCGAGGTGCCGAAGTTCTGCACCGTGACGTCGGCGTAGCCGCTGCGCTCCAGCAGCGCGCGGATTGCCGGCAGGTCGGCGGTCTGCGGGTAGCTCACTTCCATCACTGTGCCGCCGGTGAAGTCGACGCCGAAATTGAGCCCGCGCGTCGCCAGGAAGAACACCGCCAGTACGAAGGTCAGCGCCGAGATCACGTTGAAGACCAACGCGTGGCGCATGAACGGGATGTCTTTACGGATCTTGAAAAATTCCATGACGCTTGCTCAGTGGGTTCGTCGGTTCCCGGACGCGATCGGCGGCCGGGTCACTTCCATCGGGTATTGCCAATCGGCAGCCGCCCGATCTTCTGGCGGCCGCCGTAGATCAGGTTGACCAGCGCCCGCGACACCATTACACCGCTGAACATCGAAGTGATGATGCCGAGGCACAGTACCACGGCGAAGCCACGCACCGGCCCGCTGCCGAACATGAACAGCGCGACGCCGGCGATCAGGGTGGTGATGTTGGAGTCGATGATGGTGCCGAAGGCGCGGTCGTAGCCGGCGTGGATGCTGGCCTGCGGGGTGTTGCCGTTGCGCAGTTCCTCGCGGATGCGCTCGTTGATCAGCACGTTGGCGTCGATGGCCATGCCGACGGTGAGCGCGATCGCCGCCATGCCCGGCAGGGTCAGGGTGGCCTGCAGCACCGACAGCAGCGCGACCAGCAGGATCACGTTGACCGCCAGCGCGATCACCGAGGTCACGCCGAACACCAGGTAGTACACGATCATGAACACCGAGATCGCCGCAAAGCCGATCCAGGTCGAGTGGAAGCCGCGCTCGATGTTGTCGGCGCCGAGGCTCGGGCCGACGGTGCGTTCCTCGACGATCTCGACCGGGGCAGCGAGCGCGCCGGCCCGCAGCAGCAGCGCCAGGTCGCGCGCCTCCTCGATGCTGTCGAGGCCGGTGATCTGGAAGCGCTTGCCGATCTGCTCGCGGATCACCGGCGCGGTAATGACCTCTTCGACCCGCACCCGGGCGCGCACCGGCTTGCCCGCGGCATCCAGCACCGGCCGGCCCTGGGCGTCGAGCTGGGTCTCGGTCTTGATCTCGATGTACACCACGGCCATGCGCTTGTTGACGTTCTCGCCGGTCACGCGCTGGTTGATGGCGGCGCCGCGCGCATCCAGGGTGATGTGCGCCACTGCTCCGCCCGCCTGGCTGTCGAAACCGGCGGCGGCGTCGACGATGTTGTCGCCGGAATAGATCACCTGCTTCTTGAGCAGGATCGGGCGCCCGCTGCGGTCCTTGTACAGCTTCGAGCCCGGCGGCACCAGGCCGCCACGGGCGGCGTCGAGGTCATGGTCCTCGTCGACCAGCATGATCTCAAGGGTCGCGGTGCGGCCGATGATCTCCTTGGCCTTGGCAGTGTCCTGCACGCCCGGCAGCTGCACCACGATGCGGTCGTCGCCCTGCTGCTGGATCACCGGCTCGGCCACGCCCAGCTCGTTGACGCGGTTGCGCAGCGCTGTGATGTTCTGTTCGAGCGCGAACCGGCGCTTCTCGGTCAGGGCCTGCTCGGTGAGCCGCGCCAGCAGGTAGTACTCGCCACTGCGCTGGGCGTCGACCAGCGCCAGTTCCGGCAGGTCGCGCTGCACCGCCTCGCGCGCCTTGTCGCGCTCGGCGGCGTCGCGGAAGCGGATTTCGAGACCGCCGGCATCGAGCCGCGACACCGTGAGGTAGCGCACCTTGCGTTCGCGCAGCGTGGTGCGCAGGTCGTCGACGTAGCGCTCCTCGGCCTTCTTGATCGCCGATACCATGTCGACCTGCATCAGAAAGTGCACACCGCCGCGAAGGTCGAGACCGAGGTACATCGGGTTGGCCCCGATGGCAGCCAGCCATGCCGGGGTCGCCGGCACCAGGTTGACCGCCACGGTGTAATTGTCGCCGAGCGCGCGCTGCACCGTGTCGCGCGCCTTGAGCTGGGTGTCGGTATCGCGGAACCGGGCCTTGATGCCCTTGTCGTCGCGGCTCAGCACCGTCACCTCGACACCGGCGTGCTTCAGCACCATCTCGACCTGCGCCTGGGTGGTGGCGTCGATGCGGGTGGTGCGGGTGGCCGAGATCTGGATGGCCGGATCCTCACCGTACAGATTGGGCAGGAAGTAGATCAGCCCCGGCACCACGATCGCCAGGATCAGCAGGTATTTCCACAGGGGATAGCGGTTCATGGGGGGGCGATTAGCGATTAGCTATTAGCTGTTGGCTATTAGCGATTGGCGACCGGTCAACCAACGCGATGCGGACCGGATGGCCGCACCGCGCGGCGGTCACGACTTGAGGGTACCTTTCGGCAGCACCTGGAGCACCGCCTGGCGCTGCAGCTTTACCGTCACGCCGGAGGCGATTTCAACGGTGAGGTAGTTCTCGTCGAGGTCGGCGATCCGGCCGAGCATGCCGCCGTTGGTGATCACCTCGTCGCCCTTGGCGAGCTTGGCGACCATGTCGCGATGCTCCTTGGTGCGCTTGCTCTGCGGGCGGATCAGCAGGAAATAGAAGATCACGAAGATGACGATCAGCGGCAGGAAGGTCATGAGCCCGCCGCCCTGCGCCGCCCCGGCCGGGGCCGGATCGGCGGCATGTGCGTTGGCAACAACGAGGCTCAGCAGGTTTTCGTGCAGTGACATGGGGTTACCTGTAATCAGTCGGATGAGGGGGTGGGGTCGTCGGCCGCCTCCGGCTCGTCCGGGGCGGCGTTATTTTCGCGCCGCATACAATAAAACTTCTCGACGAAATCATCCAGTCTTTTTGCCTCGATCGCCTGGCGCAGGCCGCGCATCAATGCCTGGTAATAATGCAGATTGTGGGTGGTCGCGAGCCGCGCCCCGAGGATCTCGTTGCACTGCTGCAGGTGGCGCAGGTAGGCGCGCGAGTAGTGGCGGCAGGTGTAGCAGTCGCAGTGCGGATCGACCGGACCGGTGTCGCGGGCGTAGCGGCTGTTGCGGATCTTCACCTGGCCGTCGTGGGTGAACAGCCAGCCGTTGCGGGCATTGCGGGTCGGCAGCACGCAGTCGAACATGTCGATGCCGCGCCGCACCGCCTCGACCAGGTCCTCGGGTTTGCCGACCCCCATCAGGTAGCGCGGCCGGTCGTCCGGCAGCTCGCCGGCCACGGCATCGAGGATCCGGAGCATTTCCTCCTTCGGCTCGCCGACCGACAACCCGCCGAGCGCGTAGCCGTCGAAGCCGATCGCCTTCAGGCCGGCCAGCGATTCGCGCCGGAGACTCTCGTACATGCCGCCCTGCACGATGCCGAACAGTGCCGACGAATGATCCCCATGTGCACGCTTGCTGCGCTCCGCCCAGCGCAGGCTGAGCTCCATCGAGGCGCGCGCCTGGGCCTCGGTGGCCGGGTACGGCGTACACTCGTCGAAGATCATGATGATGTCCGAGCCGAGCGCCTGCTGCACCACCATCGACTCCTCCGGCCCCATGAAGATGCGGTCGCCGTTGACCGGTGACTGGAAGGTCACACCCTCTTCGGATATCTTCCTCAGCTCGCCCAGGCTCCACACCTGGAACCCGCCGGAATCGGTGAGGATCGGCCCGTCCCAGTGCATGAAACGATGCAGCCCGCCGTGGGCACGGATGACCTCCATGCCCGGGCGCAGCATCAGATGGAAGGTGTTGCCAAGGATGATCTCGGCACCGAGCCCGGTAAGCTCCTCCGGGGTCATGGCCTTGACCGTGCCATAGGTGCCGACCGGCATGAACGCCGGGGTTTCGACCGCGCCGCGCGCAAAGCTCAGGCGGGCGCGGCGGGCGGGACCGTCGGTGGTGAGGAGATCGAATTTCATTGCTGGGGGCTGGTGGTTCGGGTCTCTGTCATCGGCTGTTAGCTGTTAGCTGTTAGCTGTTAGCTGTTAGCTGTTAGCTGTTAGCGATTGGCTATTAGCTTACAGCAGGTTCGCGCCTTCGCTGTTGCTAATCGCTAATTGCTAACCGCCAACCGCTGGTGTCACCAACATCGCATCCCCATAGCTGAAAAACCGGTAACGCTCGCGCACCGCATGCCGGTAGGCGGCCAGCACGTTTTCCGTGCCGGCGAACGCGCACACCAGCATCAGGAGGGTCGACTCGGGCAGATGGAAGTTCGTAATGAGCGCATCGACGGCGCGGAAGCGATAGCCGGGATAGATGAAGATGCGGGTCTCACCGGCGAACGGCGGCACCCCGTGCTCGCCGGCGGCGCTCTCGAGCGCCCGCACCACGGTCGTGCCGACCGCCACCACCCGCCGTCCCGCGGTACGGGCGGCGTTGATGCGGGCCGCGGTGGCGGCGCTCACCTCCAGCCACTCGGCATGCATGCGGTGCTGCGCGAGCTCGTCCACGCGCAGCGGCTGGAAGGTGCCGGCGCCGACGTGCAGGGTGACGAACGCACGCTCGATGCCGCCGGCGTCGAGTTGCGCGAGCAGCGTCTCATCGAAGTGCAGCCCGGCGGTCGGCGCCGCCACCGCACCGGCGGTGCGCGCATACACGGTCTGGTAGCGGCTGCGGTCGTCGCCGGCATCGGGGCGCGCGATATACGGCGGCAGCGGCATGTGGCCGATGCGCTCGAGCAGCGCCGGCAGCGCTTCGGTGGCGTGAAAACGGATCTCGTAGAACTCGTCGCGGCGCGCGATCACCTCGGCTTCGACGCCGCCTTCCAGCGCGAGCCGCTGGCCGGGTTTCGGAGTCTTGCTGGCGCGGCATTGCGCCAGCGCGCGCTGCCCGTCGAGCAGCCGCTCGATCAGCAGTTCAATACGGCCGCCCGTGTCCTTGGTGCCGAACAGGCGCGCGGCCAGCACCCGGGTGTCGTTGAACACCAGCAAATCGCCGGCACGCAGCAGTTGCGGCAGCTCGGCGAACTGCCGGTCGGTGACCCGGCCGCTGGCGCCGTCCAGCACCAGCAAGCGGCTGGCGGTGCGCTGCGGCAACGGCCGCTGGGCGATGAGCTCCGGCGGGAGATCGAAATGGAAATCGGA
>Ga0316630_10000230_pt1 | contig 15643 bp, 28 predicted proteins | sample OWC_May_M1_C1_D6_FD_207658 | JGI IMG/M metagenome (GOLD analysis project Ga0316630, IMG submission 207658) | Wetland soil microbial communities from Old Woman Creek delta, Ohio, United States - OWC_May_M1_C1_D6_A | ecosystem: Environmental > Terrestrial > Soil > Wetlands | place: USA: Ohio...
TTGTATCCTCGATTGCATGCGTGCTCTCGATATTGAGGACACGCCTGATAACAGGAAATGTGCGGCATGGTTTTTTGTCATCGGAGAGATGAGCTCTGATGGCCAGAGGAAATTCCACGATATTTTGAAGCAGTTGCAAGTGGAGATTAGATGAGTTATCTCATATATCTCGCAATTCTCTTTTTTTCCGTCGTAATCTGGTTATACATTTTTCACCATTACCTGTTCCCCGGAGTTATCACAGAGCTGGATTATGTCTTTCCACCTCGAAAGGATAACCCATAACACATAGGACAGGACAACCTCTTTTCACCTCATGTTTCTACAATAAGAGAACGTGGACAGGAATACCTCTTATCACCTGATTTTATCCGAAAAGAGAAACTAAAAATAGAAACTGACAGGGACAGGAAGAGAAGTTAGTCCTATCCCCGTCAGTGGGTGATTTAATTGAGGCATGGGGAGAGAAAAGTAAACCAGTGAAACTCTCCCCGAACAGACCTTTGTCACTGGAGGGCAATTTCCTCTAACCCGTCAGTGACTATTTTTTGAGGTATCGGGTGACTCACCCGATATTATGTTGATGCCGGTTAGGGCATGACGCTAATGAGTTTCCCTCGCCAGAAGCTTTCGGCACATGATACACCACACCTAGCCGCGATGTGTGAATACTCTTTGACCTGCAAAAGCTCGTGGTTCATCGGGAATGGTCATTAGAAGGTCACAGAACGATTCTGTGACAGGATCCGGCCTATGATGGTAGATTGTGTCATACCTGTTTTTCGTGGTCATATCTGACACGTTTTTTCTTTGAGTAATCGACATCAGGATTCATGCTCTTACCCGAATTAAGAGGTAGAGGCATTTCTCCCTCATAGGTTGTCTTGGTATCTCCCATACTTCACCTCCTTTAAATTTATTTTTACATTCACTTTTTTATGATGATACGATTTCAGGCGTGCTCGTTCACGTAGTATCTCTTTTTTGAGCTTCCAGTATTTTTCCCTCCGCCTGTCGAGGTCGTTATGTCGAGGCATGGATGCACAATTCACCTCAGCATATCTCTCCGAACAGGACGCAGGTGAGAAAAAGCCGGATCACGAGATGATCTAAGCCCTGCACTTTTTGCCTGCATGACCGTCCCATACGGAGACCATGTTGCACCCGCCTCCTGACGGTAGAGGGAATACCAGATACCCTCTGATAAACTCATGATTATGTCGTCATGGACGGATTCTGTTTCACTCCCCAGCTTCTCTCTCCCGGTCTCGGTATAGCTTCGGATAAATCCGCTCGCCTGTGTGAGCAAATCCTGTTTCGTGGGTAAATCCTCCGGGATTTTCAGCTGGCCTTTATCGAGGACGTACAGGAGAGAATTGATGCACTCTTTTTTGTTCAGGTGATACACCGAATCCACTTCCTCGATAAATTCCCCGTTGGTCAGGAGGATGCCTTTCCTGTACCACGATTGAGGTAACATTTTTTTAATGGACTGATACAACGTAATCCCCACGCCGTTTATCTCGGTCACGAGGGTGAGCGGCACATCCCTTTTTCTTGGGAGAGCTGCATACGTGTTCAGTTTATGCAGTATCCACTCCACCTGTCCGGGATAATCCAGTCCTCGTTTCATTTCCTGAAAGACCAGATGATACTCCCGGTTTACTGTCGAGAACCTCTCTGTCGGGCTCCCGAAGGGATTTTCACGAAGGACATCATACACCTCGATAATTGACAAAACACTAAAATCACGTGCATATGCAACGTCGAGGGAAGCCGTGGTTTTTATGTGACGGAGGAGCTCCACATTATCCTCACTTTCCGTTCCATCTATTAGATCAGGGGATTTCACCTTCGGAGGTATGGATACCTGTAGAGCCGTCAATCCCTGCTCTTCACGAAGGACATCAGACCACGTTTTCACCCGGCCATCATTTGTCATTATAGAACCACACTCCGTATCTCTGGAGTTATCGCCTGATAAATGAGATTAAGGTCAAACACACTCGACATGGGACTGTCAAACTCGATCTCATACTCCTGTCGATAGAGACGTTCACCAAGAACCTTCCTTTCCTCTTCACACCAGCTCTTTGAAACCTCCGGGTTTTTGCTTGCTGGGAGAAGGATTTTCTCATATCCGGAATTGTTGAATACCTCCCACATCAAGCCGATTCTCCCCTTCGGAGTACCCACGAGGATTTGCGTGGAATTTTCCACGGCTGACAGGGAGGGAATGAGCGCTGCATACCCCTCGACTGTCACCTGTGCAACTTCATCCACCACACACGTCTCTATCCCTGACAATCCCCGGACATTATCCGGCTGGTCGAGGGAGACAATGCTCAGTGTCGAGCCTGTGTCAGTCTCGATAAAAAACCGATTGTCTACGAGGAGGAGCGGTTTATGCGTGCATTTCTGATAAAATTTCTTACAGATACGGGAGAGACGTTCAGCCTGCTTGAATGTCGGAGCTGCCAGAACGATATTCCCTGTCCTGTATATCAATGAGTGAACCACACGAGCACTCACCCCGTAGCTTTTTCCTGACTGTCTATGTGCAACCAGACATATCCTGTGCGCTTGCGTGGTCATGATTGTTTTCTGAAATTCACGAGGACGGATACCCAGCTCATCATGCATCCACTGAACCGGATCGAGTGACCATATCATCGGATTGCCGGGTGTAGTGACTACTCTTTTCACCTCAATCACCTGAACACCTCCAGAAGATTCTTACGACAGTCTGTACAGACACACGCCTCGTTGATCTTAGCTATCAACAGACGGTATTCCATCGACTGACGGATGTCACTCACATTCTGAACCGCTGGCGCTAAACTTTTCAGCTGACCAGACACCTGCAATGAGAGACGCATCACCTGATTTAACGTCGAGAGAGCCTTCGTTTTCTCCCCGATACTACACCCCTCAGCACTCGATACCAGCTCCTCGGCACGAGAGAGGAGACTGTCCAGCCTGTTGGTCAGCTCAGCCGGGGAGGCTTCGGGTTTCGGAGGCGTATAATGGTTTCTCAAATGAGTACCCATCTGTCGTCTGGTAAACGGATATTTTTGTGACAGAGCCTCATACGTCATCCCGGATTCACGATCTCTCTCGATATCCGGCCTCATGGGAGAGAGGCATACGGCACATTTCACCACGATACCTCACCCCTGACGCTTGGTATGTGCGGGAGGCTGGTTTACCAAAAAATCCAGAAGGGAGTTAAGTTCATTCACACTCCCTTTCCTCCGCATGTATACGAGGAGGTTTAACAGTTCTACAGTGGTAAGCTCAAACTGTCTCGCCATGCGAATCTTTGAGGATAACTCAGCAATGGATAGGTAGTCCATGCCGTGATACTGAAAGGGCATGGATTCAGACGGTCTGTGATTCCCTAACATACCGGGCATTAGATAGTCACCACATCACCATTATCGTCCTTAAACCGCATCGTGGGAGGCGATACCTCATCCCCGTCCTCCAAGACCTGAACGTAATCCTCCTTCGTCACATTCCCCGGATCGTCACCCACGTATGCCGGATCGTTTTCCAAGACCTCCAGCCGGGTTTTCAGCTGACGGAGGGAGACGGTCAGAGGTTCGCGTTCCCATGCCGTCATCTTTGATTCCCAAAGATAGTACGCCATATCCGCTTCGTCTGACATTCCCCGTTTTCGCATCGTCTCAGCCAGAATTAAAAGATACTCCGGCTCCTCGATGTCTTTAAGATTCAACTCACGGAGACGAATATTCGGAGCTGCCGTCCATGCGGTTTTTAAACGATTATACCTCTGCATTGCCTCCGGATCCGAATCATACGGGAGGGTTTTATTCCTGTGATCCTGACGGATGTCCTCTATCCCCTTCTCGACGGAGAGGATTGCAGCTCTCATATCGGCCTTACGCTGGCCAATAATCCTGTTCAGTTCCTTGTTCCTGTATTCTCGTATCTTTTCACCTGATACGCCGTTGTCTCTCATGTTCTGGAGCTTTTCAGCAACGGCTCGTAGCTTCTTCTTGGTAGACATTTTCTATCTCACCTGTGTTGTCATCCAATTTGTAAAAACAGATTTTCCCTCGATACGGGATGACAACCTTAATATACTTGTATGCTGTGTATCCTTAAATACCTTTCGGAAAAACAGAAGGTGCTCTCCCGGAGAACACCATAAGCACGTCTGACTGTTAACTGGGTTAACACGTGCATCCCTGTTTTCCTAATTTTTTTCCAATTTTTTCCGGAAAAAATACCGCCTGATACCAACAGGGACACATGTGTTTTCTATTTTTCACCTCGTTGTACACAGTCACCATCACCCATCCCGCGCCATCCGAAAAGGGGATACGTGGGTGGTCTCCCCGGCCTCGATGATTCACCGTTGCAACCTCGTGGCTCGATTATTCCCATCCCTCCACCGTCTGTGAACCGCTGGGAATTCCTCGTAGAACACCCTATCCATGACCATCATGAGGAGGAAACGGGAAAAGAAGTCACTAGCAACGTCACCCGGATTGAGGTTTTTTCCAAAATAACTTATTTTCTGATAGCTTTATATACTTAAACAAATGGGTTTTTGCAGGGTTTACCTCGATGGAGAATTATTTTACGCAAAGTTCTTTATATACTCACCCAGCACATCAGACACCTCGAAGGGCCACACTCACCTCTGTGTCAGGCGAGGGTTTTCCATTTGGAAGTTTAGGATCCGGACGGGTTCACCTCTGTGTCAGGCGTGCGAACTGGAGGGACACGTCCCTCCAGTTGCACCGTTTCCCTGCCTCCCTCGACAGTGACACCCAGCCATACCTCGACCTGATGAGTGCGTCCCTCCCTCCCCGTTGAACATGATCATCGTCCTCCACCCCTGTGAAATGAACGGCATCCATGCATCCCCTCACCTCGTAGACTTATGCTCCCTTACAAGTTTATCCCTATTAACCGCCCGTCAGGGACACTCTTTTTCTACGCTTGTATCACTTAACACCTCACTTTATCCACTTGTCCACTTTCCCGGGCCCGGAGACTGGCTGGGATTTCAGCACGTCCGTTGTATGTCTGTGCTTTATAAAGGGTGTCTGACAAATTTGTGGCTCTGAAAGCGCTCGCCTGTACACGAGGAGAGATTTTTTTCGGACACTTGCATCGAAAAAGGGGGGATACAATCATACCAGCCCCACCCGGATCGGTCAACAGAACGAAGATATGAACCTCCAAATGGGGAGATATGGTGTCCGGCCATGTCCGGGAGGGGATTTGGCAGCTGGGAGGACGGGACGGAGAGCGGGAGGGGATGTATACAACTTTTCACCTAAAAAAAGTGTGGTATACCACACATGTTCGCATATGCGAACTCCTCTCTCCTGATAAACCTCGTATTTTTTGCTTTCTACGAGGTGTTTTGAACCTTTGAACCTTTTTTCTGCAAAATGAACGTATGCACGAATAAATGAGGGGATTTCACCATAAATGAACCCTGTATCATTCATACCTAATAATATAGTTCAAAAGGTTCATCATAGACGTTAAAAGGTTAGTTCAAAAATAGGTTTAGTGGGGTTTAAATGGTTCACACTTTTATCCAAGCGAATGAACCCTGATGACCTTCATAAACGTGTCTATGAACCCTGATGATAGTCTGGCCTGTTCTCTGGAGGATACCCTGATACCCTTCGATTTCCTGTCTATCCAGTGTATACCACGGAGCTTTTTCCAGTAAACCTCCTTTTATATCGTTCTGGTTTCCTCCATCCCCGTATACCAGTTTCCTTATCGCCTGTTGGGTTTTTCCGTATAAATCGGCAAGCTCCCCTTCGGTCAGCTCCACATTATCGGTTTTTCTTTTCTCGATAAACATTTGTACTTTTTCATCGAGCGCTCTTTCAGCTCTGGATAATCGTCCCTCGGCTTTTCTATCCGATATAGTGAACATCCCAAAATCGATTGCAGCTGATAGGTCTCTCTGGTCAGCGTAGACGTGTATTATCCCGTCTATTTCCTCATGGTGTCTCTGGAGGTAGTTCAGGATGCAACTCCCCTCCATCAAATCCCATACATAGTTCATCAGGCGGTTATCATGTTTATAAGCAAAATCCACGTCAGGAGAATGGACAACGAACTCCCGTTGTTTGATATGTCGGAATATTTCCCTGCATACCTTAACCTCATGTGTCAAAATAAACTCTGGTCGTCCTTCTTTTCTCCTTTCGTTCTCAAACTGGTAGTATTTTTCATTATCCACTTTTTCATTCAGGATACCCACTGACATCATACGGTCTTTAAACTGATCATCCCCTCTCTGGTGAACGGAGGTATTTATGAATACCAGTTTTTCGTTTATGGTCAAATCCACGGCTTTTTTGTCGATTATGGTCTTATACTGGGTTTTTCTCTGAAAGTTAGATATGACATTTTTCAATATATCGACCAGTCCCTCCGGTGGAGCTTCATCCATGTATATGATACATTTTGCAGGCGGCTGGTGATAGTAGAGGGATTTTGTCGAGAGAGAGGTTTCCCATAGATAATCACCCGGCATGAGGAATGTGGTTGTCCGGGCGGCATGGGATTTCCCGCTCCCTTTCTCCCCTGATATGGACGGCTGGATGCCCTTCGTGGTCATAGAGGACTGAGCAACGGAGGCATAGATTATGCTCCTGCATACCTCCTCATGTCCCTTATGGTTCTGTCTGAACCCACATAGAATATATTCCAGCGGATTCCCTGTTTTCAGGATATTTTCGGCTTCAAGGATTATGTTTATCGGTTCTCTATCCTCCAGAGATGCACTTGTTTTTTCCAGCTCTTCTCTGACGGTTGTTAAAAGTTCCAATGGGACGGCCTGTGTCATCAGTCATCCCGTTCCTTTATATCGTCTATCCAGAGGTCGCCATTTATTATCCTCTGGAAAAGCGCCTCTCCTGATGGGATTAACCCCCCGGCCTCTCTGGCTAAAAAAAGCTGGTGGATTTCCTCCTTTGTTACGAGACGTTTCATAAAAAAACGTCACCTCCGGGCTGGTTTTTTAAACCTCATATTGAAGTAAGCATTTGGACTGTCGTTATAAGTTGGACATATCATGTATCCTTCAAGGAAAGCCGCCAGAATAAATGCACCATTGGAAATATATCCCTGTTTTGTGGTTTTTTCCACGATATGTTTAAGGGCATAACTGGATTTTTTCCGGTTCAGGTTCTTTCTGGGGGATACATTCTCTCGTATCCACGTCTGGCACTCCATAACCTCTTCACGGCTGGGTTCATCACCCTTACCAAGACCATAATCACCGATTGCCACTTCTGGCTCTACACAGAGGTCATTTATTCCCCACATACTACGAGAATATGTCATCATCCGGACATCACCCTCTGATACCAGAGTTCACATTCAGCATCCGTCACTATTTTATCGGCTAATGCAAGTTCATATGGACAATCGTAGTTATCATGCACACATGTTTTTGAGCTGCCCGGAAACGTCATGAATCCGTGTTTACAACAGACGCAACAGTGGATAAGCGGCTGGTTTATCATCCCTATACCCTCCGCTTTTTTATGTCAAACCTCTTGTATTCACGGTCATTCCGGGATACTTCCATCCCTAACCATGTGATACGGACTATCGTGTGAATGGGTATATCCAGAAGGTCATCCAGTCCAACGGAGTGAATGAATTTTTTAATCCGTCCGTCAGCTGTTTTTACCATATCATTCTGTCCGTAGTTCCCTTTTTCCTGTCCCAGCCATTCACCCTCAATGACCAGTCCTATATTATCATGGGTGAATTTTTCAAAGTCCACATTCCCGTTCTTTTTACTGACCGTCTCCCAGTTCTCTGCATCCGGGTCTATGGGTGTCTGATCAGTCGGGATTTTCTTGTCAGGTGTCTTTTTCATGGCTTATGCACTCCTGACCAGCTGGATTTTCTTGTTTACTTTTATGTCGATTCCTGAATCCTCTTGAATTTTAAGGAGAGCGGATATAATCTCATCATAGCTGGCCTCTCCTTTCAATTCACGGACTTTTTGCAGGGTTTCCTCCCTGACTGGTAGTGTATAGAAAACAGTTCTCATTTTTGAATCACTATCCACAAAAATCTGTCACCCGAAAAAAGAAGGAGAGGACACGAGCGAATCTGCTTCCCAAGCCTTCCTCAAACCTCGGAGGATTTTACCTCTGTATTTTCATTGGTCGCTGGGACTAATCTCTACTCGTGTTATTGGGTGACAGTTCTGTTGCTATAGGTATATGTTGTCTTGGTATTTAAAACTATGCATGGGAGTAATATGATTGTGCTGAAATATCACTGGTACGAATATGGTTTTTTGGATTTTTTAACCGGATAATTTGTTGTTTCTCTTAATTATCCGGTGACGTTTATACCTTTTTTTGCTTCGGCATTTATCACTACAACAATCTGCATCACTCCGTTTTGGGACAAAGGACTTTTTACAGATGGGACAGATTATGCTGTTCATCCTCGGTTGCACAACCATAGGCACCTCGTTTCCGGCCACGTCCCATCCCTCGATATTATCTCTGGAAAACAGTTCTATTCTTGGAAGGTCTCCGCACAACTGGATTATTTTTTCCCTTACCTCTGGAGGTTTTCTGGAGTGTGCCTTTCTCCCTGTCTTAATAATTTGTGACATTGAGTGTATCCTGATAAATTTATGAGGTTTGCCCTTCGTTGCGAGGAGACAGGATTCTGCATTGCTACGTGTCCAATTACCTATTCCCATTATTTCTTTCCCGTTTTTGTTAATTTTTATCCACAGGAAGGCGATTGTCTTATACGTGAATCCCCACGATTTTATGACCTCCAGAGCTTTAGGATATATGGGAAAGGTCGTCCATAAAAAAAGGATACAATCATCGGCGGCGAGTTCTTTATCCCAGTATTTTTTTATGTCCTCCAGCTGCATAGTCGGATAGTGGTTCTCAGCCGCACCGTTGGTATGTGTATCATCATATTTCCACGGTGGATCAGCATACACGATATTATACTTCATTTTATTTTCTCCGGCCATCCTGACCACTTGGATTTTTTCCATCGTTTCTTCTGTGATACTGACATTTTCCTCCGGGTTGCTGGGGAGGCGTGCCTCCCCGTCATGGTGAGCCGTAGTTTTTCTTTTTGCTCGACAGTGAGAATCCGTCCCTTGTTTTTTTCACTGATTTTTCTTTTGGATTCCTCGGTATGGACAGTCCTGTGTTTTGTCATTTTTACATACTCACCTCGGAGTGTCAAATTATTTCAAATCCACCAGACCACTTGGATTTTTCCCACCGTTTCCAATCCCCTCCGTATCCGTTTGGATATTGGGACATGTATCTTTCGAGGAAACAATGATCGTTATCTTTGTCACAATTTGGACAATAACCGAATAATGGACAAATTTCTTGACCGTCAGAGGTTTTTATCTCCATAGACATCAGTCTGACAAGAAGAAAATTAAGAGCGGTATGGATTTCTCTGTCAGTGAGAGGTTTATCGGCTTTTTTTCTCATCGTGGTTCACATCCTCACCAAGCGGCTCCATACGTTCATAAAAGTCCCTGTCGTCAATACGCAGAAATTCTGACGTATGACAGATAGGGCAGATTATGTCAATTTTTATCTCCCATTCGGTTTCATCGAACTGGAGTTCACTTAAAAGGATGGAAAATCCCCTGTCACATTTATCACAAGCGAAATCCACACTATAATAATCCAACAGACCACCGTTTTCCTCGTTTGGTGGATTATCCCAGCATCCCATCGTGGCTCACCCCTTTTTCCTCCTCGATTCTTTTTGTTTCAGCCTCGATAATATCCGCTAAAACGAATCGTATATCCGCGCCTTCCTCGGCACAGAGACAATACGTCTCCTCAAAACCAAGTATGTAAAAAACGGGTTCTCCCGTCTCTTTTATATCCAAAGTGTTGAGGTGGTCTTTTATCGTGTCGAGGAGCTCCTGATACTCCTTAATTCTTGGTTTATCCCAGCGTCCGGCCATTGCAGATCACCTCACTACCTGACGTTTCCTGAAATTCATACACTCAAAACCATCTCCGGTTTTTATCGTCTCCTGACCAGCCGGATCGCAGAGCCTCTTTATGAGGGAATATATCCGGCAATCGTCCTTCCATGAGCACATTTTACATGGAAGCTCGTTTATTATCATCGTTGCAATTTCCAGTTCTACCATAACTTTATGTCACCTCCTTTTTGGTTTTTTTACCCTTTTTCGGGGTGGATTTATCCTGTACAGGATTTTTTTCCTGCTTGATTTTTTCTAATTCCTTTATTTTATCCTCCGTTTCTTTGATGTGCCAAAGTGTCGAGGATTTTGCTGATTCAAGCGTCTTGATTTCCTCATCGTGTCTCTCGTTTTCTTCTTTGATTTTCTCCTCGATATACTGCATATCGTCTTTATATTCACGAAGCTCGTTCTGGAGATGGTTCAGTTCCCGATCATCTTCCGAAACAGTTTCTCCCGTCTGTGTTACCGTCTGATTTTCAGTACCTGAAATTTCAGGTACGTTTTTACCGTCCTTATCTTCGGTAGTACTTTCGGTTTTTTCCATTGCCGTTGCAGGTGTCGATTCCGGTTGTTCAGGGGATTTCCACCTGCGCCAGAGTTCTTCCTTTATGGCCTCCAGTTCAGGAACAGAACATCGGAATGGTATTTTCCTCGTTCTTTTCTCCATAACGATTTGATGAGAGATATGACGGGATTCCAGTTCTGTGAGCAGTTCTTTCTGGAAACCACTATCCAGTTTCATAATATATCTTACTGCATTATCGGAGAATTGTGAAAGATAGGGTTTACCCTCAGCAAATTCACTCACCCTATACATTTGCCGGTATGTTTCGGGAGTTTTCTCACAATATTTCATTATCTGTTCCCCATGCTCCCGGCACCATTGTGCATGTGACATACCTTTACTTACCCTCCCTGACCGTCCGGGAGATGGTTTTTGCATCCAGACGGTTGATTTGTTCATCTACTATCCTTTCAAAGAGCACAGGGTAACTATCCCCGAATACTCCCAGCCTCTTAACCTTTTCACAGGTGGAGGCATACAGTCTCACTTGTTTGTATTTTTTCATTCGTGTGCCTCCAGTGGTTTTCACCACGTGGATACACTGTATGTATGTGTAGTTCTCCGTTTAAATAAGTGACGACACATACGACACATAAGCAAGTGCATACACATAGAAAAGAGACAGGAATTAAGACGCGATTGAGAAAAGGGACTTAATTAATTGATTTAAAAAGAGGTATTTCGTTTTTCAATTTTGTCAGGTGGTGATATACCGAAGTCATACTCTTTTATGAAGGCTTCGATTTTTGCCAGCCGGGCCCGGAGCTCCTCGTTCTCGGCCTTGACAGCTGTGATTTCGGTTTTCTGGATGCGCTGGTCTGGTCGGGTGATGTATAATGCAGTCTCCCCGGCCTTGAAAGCTGTTTTCACCTCATCCTCTGGTATCCGCACGTATGCTCCTGTCAGGTATCCCTCGTGACGCATGAGTTTTTCCACGATATCCACACTGACGGTCTCTGACAGATGTGAACGGAAAAACCGCCTGCATGAGTGCATACTGATAGCACGCCTGCCGTACTTGGATTTTTCACCATCAACCTGCTCGTACAGGCGTGTCCACATGTTCCGAAGTCCTGAATACGAGGATGCAAAGAGCCTCTGGTCATGTTCAGGCATGGAGTTATTCATCCCACGTGTCCTCTCCTTGTTGATCCGGATGTGCTCACCCCTGTCCTTTAACCAGAGGTCTAAAAATTCACGTGCCTCACTGGATAGATAGACGATACCTCCCCGGCCTCCCTTTGCAATTTCATCCCGGATTATGACGGTATCTCCCTTAACGTCTGATAGGAGGATTTCACTGGCCTCTCCTGACCTGCACCCTGTGCTTATCAGGAAGGTAATCCATGCTCGTGCGTGTGGGTTTCCCAAGTCCATCATACGCTGGAGGGTTTCCTGTGTCAGAACCTTATCGTTATGCTCGGATTTCCCCTTCTTACCGTTGGCCTGCATTTCGTCCATTGCATCCAGCTCGTATCCGTTCACTTTCATGAATCGGTACAGGATTCCGACATAGGTCTTGGTTGAGGTTTTTGAACGTCCATTCTTGTTCCTGTAGTCGATGAACGTATCAATGTTCTCCTGTGACATATTTTCATGGATAAGGTCTACTGGTACGCCGATGACCTGTGCATATCCCTTAAAGACCTTTGAGTACAGGGATATGGTTTTCTCTGACCTGTCAGCACGTCGCAGCTTTGCGAGGTAGACGGGTACTGGATATTTTTTCTGGTTCACTTTTTTTCACCTATCCCCTTTTGGGATGATAGGTACTGGGACGTGTGACCAAATAAACTTTACGTGCTCCATGTGTCAATGAAGGTAGACCATCGGACGACGTATGGTTAATTGAAAAAAGGACTTTTCACCTTGAAGGTTTCTTCTTCTCTTCCTTTTTCTCTTCCTTCTTTTCTTCTGTGAGTTTCTTCTCGATAAACGGGAGATTATGAATCTCTTTTATTTTTTCATCAGTGAACATATCGTTTTTATATTTGTCTATCAGGCGGATTACGATGTCATTATAACTATCCCGCCTCGACGTTGCAAGCTCATCCAAGTCCTCAGCGGTTTTTTTGAACACCCGGATCGATGTCCACTCCAGCTTCTCCCCACTCCTCTTTTTCACCATGCTACCTCTATAATCGTTTTTTGAGGTATAAATACGCAATGGTAGAGGTCAGGAGTGTATGCACCTGCTTTGTTGTCGTACGAGGAGTACGTGAATACATTTATCACCTCAAACGTCTATCTACCTACGTCCTATCACTGGAGAGGGTAAAAAGTGGATTTTTTTGGCAAACTCTCTGGGAATGGCATATCACTCACTCCAGTCTGAACACAGGGAAAGGACACGACGGAACGGGAAAATCCTCTCCAGTGGTAGTGACAGGAAAAGTGAAACATGAAAAACACGAAACTATGGATTTTCGGAGCACTCCTGCTCATGCTGGCTGTGCTCTCGATGCCGGTAAGCGCGGCTGATCCGGTAAACGTGGATGCATTAGGGACTGTCGGAACGACACTATCATTTTCCGTCACAGGCGCTATCCCCACACAGACGTTCGCTCTTGGAGATAACCTCTTCACAGATTCAACAGTTCACCTCATTTCAGGTGGTAACACGGCCTTTACCATTGGTGCTAAAGATGCACGAGGTGGAGGTGGAGCTCAGCTGGGGAAAATGTGCAAGTGGTCAGGTACGGCCTATCTCGATCCGTATGAGTGCTTGACCAACAAATTCCAAGTGAAAAACAGTGCAGCTGTTTACAGTGACCTCTCTGATGTGACACTTGTTCAGATAGCCTCACACGCCGCTGGTTCTTATGACGATGTACCTCTGTTTAAACAGAATGTTGCACTCACCGATCCGGCCGGTAATTACAAAATGACTGTGACCTTCATGGCCACGGCTGTGTGAAGTGAACCATGAATACCCTCTCATATTTTTTGGGGATTCTTGTCTTGTTATCGTTGGTCATACCCGGTCAGGGGATTTCATGCAGTAACGTGAAACTCCACCTCTCGACCGGGGAGATGGAGCACGAATTTATTCGTTGTGATTCCATCTCCTCGTATGAAGTCAGTAATAACCTCAATTATCTGACGGTTCAGCAAAATAACGCCACTATCGAGATTTACGGAATAGTCCCTCCTGTAAATGATACCGGATACATCGTCATTTTTGGTGATTCGTCCGACAGTGGACAGGTTCAGATTATCGAGGCATTGCGAGTGCCTGTCATCATCAACAATGGGACACCCACACAGACACCCACACCAGAGGTCACAGTGACCGTACAGGACACGATTTCAGCACCTGTGACTGATACACCCTGCCCGGTAGTGACAGAGGAAAAGAAGAAGGATAAACCCATTCCCTCGATGGAGTATGCACCATTGATAGGACTGGGACTGTTGTTTATCGCCATCGGTGGAGGTTGCTATTATGCAGGCCGCTGGAGCTATAACAACGAGGTGAATAAAGGAGATATCGAAAGGAGATTATGAACAATCATGAACCACACAAAACCCCTCGAAACGATTTTCGAGGAAATGAGTACGGAAATACGAAACCGGGAGGAGGAGCTGGAGATACTGGAGTATACCAGATACGTCCTCGGAAAACAGCTGGAAGGAAACCAGATGGAAGGAAACCCAGTGGGAAAAAAGGAACAGGAAACGTCTGTAGTGCCTATACCCTCGGATAAATGGGATACCTGCACAGGCGTGGCAAATCCTGACATTTCACCTCTTCCAGAGGGAGTGTTTGAATTTGACGACAGGACAGAAACGGCAGAGGCATTGCGGAAACGACACGACAGTGATCCGGCAAATTACGGATACCACGCTGAGGGGGATTATGGAATTTATCCAGAGACACCCCTGCCTCCCCTCCACATAGGTAACAGGATGCATGTATCCCTGAAAAAAGGGAAACATAACCGTTGGACAGAGGTCGAAACCTCGGCTGTTGCATCAGCCGGATCGGCTGTTGAATCTGTCACCATGTATCGGGAGAGGATTGATTCCCGAAGGTCGGATGATGCCATCAAAGCGCATTGGTATGACGACAGGAACAGGAACAGGAAAAAAGTCATGGAGGCACAGTGAAATGCCTCCTCCCTATTTCATATTTTTTATACGTTCTTATCGTTCAGCAAAACAGAAAAATGAGGACACATTTGAGTATCAGGGACAAACATTCCTGACCGCTTACGCCGGACACTTGATTTACTATTTGGAACAGTCAGGAGTGCAACCCCATACGCAGATAGAGTTCACCAATAAGCCAGAGGAATTTCAGGAGGCTGTGTGAAGATGCCGGATTATCCGTATCTGCCAGCTCACGTTAAGCCGGGATACATATACCTCAAAGGTCTTGTAGCCGCTTACCAAGTAGCAGAGAGAAAGAAGCTTGAATCCTTTATTTTTCACGGAGTTATCCTCGACACGATGTATGCAAAATACCTCGTTGAACACATCGTAAGTCAGGGATACCGCCTCGATGCACACATAGAGATTACAGAAGAGGATGGACAACCATGTTTGAAGCTGCAAAAAGCGTAAACCAAGCTGACCTCACCAGTGAGTGCTGGAGTGTCCAGATATGGGGAATGGATTACTGCTGGGGCTGTGAGTTCAGGGACACACAGGATTGTGGTGGAATAGAGATACGAAAAACAGGGAAAAACCAAAGGGGAAAATTTGTCCCAATATGAATGAAAGGAGAGAGAAATTATGTCACAAACAAAATCAGAAACAAAACCAAAGGAAAAATTAACCGTATTTCAGGCGATGAACGTGCCTGATTTCGGAGATGAAAGTCAGAACGAACTCACCGATGCACTCATGAAGTGGACGATTATGCCTCACTACATGAAGAGTGATTGTATCCTCGATTGCATGCGTGCTCTCGATATTGAGGACACGCCTGATAACAGGAAATGTGCGGCATGGTTTTTTGTCATCGGAGAGATGAGCTCTGATGGCCAGAGGAAATTCCACGATATTTTAAAGCAGTTGCAAGTGGAGATTAGATGAGTTATCTCATA
>Ga0316630_10000235_pt1 | contig 15530 bp, 14 predicted proteins | sample OWC_May_M1_C1_D6_FD_207658 | JGI IMG/M metagenome (GOLD analysis project Ga0316630, IMG submission 207658) | Wetland soil microbial communities from Old Woman Creek delta, Ohio, United States - OWC_May_M1_C1_D6_A | ecosystem: Environmental > Terrestrial > Soil > Wetlands | place: USA: Ohio...
GCTCGTCAAGCGGTACCGGCGCGCCGGATTGATCATCGTCGGCAAGACCAACACCCCCGAGCTGGCCCTCGGCCAGACCACTGAGCCCCGCCTCTTCGGACCGACCCGCAACCCGTGGGATACGAGCCGGACGCCCGGGGGCTCCAGCGGGGGATCCGCTGCCGCCGTGGCGGCGCGCATGGTGCCCATGGCCCATGGAAACGACGCCGGGGGCTCCATCCGCAATCCCGCCTCGTGCTGCGGGGTTTTCGGGCTCAAGCCCTCGCGGGCCCGGAATCCCCTGGGGCCGCTGTACGGGGATCTCTTCGTGGGACTGGTGGCCGAGCACGCCCTCACCCGGTCGGTCCGGGACAGCGCGGCGCTGCTCGACGCCACATCCGGCCCCGATCTGGGCGACCCGTACTGGAGCCCGCCCCCGGCGCGACCCTTCGTGCAGGAAGTGAGCGCAAAGCCCGGCCGGCTTCGCATCGGGTTCACTTGCCGGACGCCCCTGGGTACGGAGGTCCATCCCGAGTGTGTGGCGGCCATGCGGGAAGCGGCCGACCTCTGTGCCGACCTGGGACATGAGGTGAGCGAGGCGGCCCCGGCGTTCGACGCAGAACGGTTGTACCAGTCCTACGCGATTCTCGCCGCGTCCGGGTTCGCCTGGGCCATCGCGGATTGGGGTCGACGCCTCGGGCGGACCCCCACCGCCGAGTTCTTCGAACCCTTTGTCTGGTCCCTTGCAGAGCGGGGGCGGCATATCAGCGCTCCGGACTACTTGTTGGCCTTGCAGGACTTGCAGCGGGAAGCCCGGGCCATTGCCCGGTTCTTCGTCGACCACGATATGTGGCTGACCCCCACGCTGGGGGAGCCCCCCGTGCCCCTGGGGACCTTCGCGTTCGCTCAGGAGGACCCTTTTGCCATGCGCCGGCGGATGCGCGCCTTCGACCCATTCACGTATCTCAGCAATGCCACAGGGCAGCCGGCCATGTCGGTGCCGCTCTCCTGGACCCGCGAAGGCCTGCCCGTGGGGACGCACTTTGTGGGGCGCTTCGGCGACGAGTCCTCCCTCTTCCGGCTCGCGGCACAACTGGAGGAGGCGCGCCCCTGGGCCGACCGGCGTCCGCCGGTGTCTGCCTGAGTGGAGCCTTCGGCCCAGGAACTCACTGGAATCAAAGGGTTCTGGGCACAGTAGACAGGCCTTCCCCCTCCGCCAGGGGGACTGACGGCGCCAGACAAGACTCCTCTTTCACACCGGAGCAAGAGCGGTGTCTCATAGGGTGATGAGCGGCGCAGGCTTCGAGACCGTGGTGTCGGCGCACCACGGAGAGATCTTCCGATATCTCCAGCGGGTGATCGGGCGGGCCGACGACGCGGACGACCTGTCCCAGGAGACGTTTCTCCGGGCGTATCGCGCCTATCACTCGCTGCCCGGGGACGCCAACGTCCGCGCCTGGTTGTTCTCCATCGCGACGAACCTGGCCAAGAACCACTTCCGCGGAGAGAGCCGCCGCCGACAGGCGTACAGCGAGGTGCGTGCCTCCAGCCGGGAGGCCGTAACTGTCGCGCCGGAGGCGGAACTGCTCTCCCGCGAGACGAGTGCACTGGTGGAGGGGATCGTCGGGCGTCTGCCGCTCAAGCAGCGACTGGCGTTCACCCAGCGCAAGGTCCACGGCCTGGACTACGAGGCGATCGGGCGGAGCCTGGGTTGCTCCCCCGAAAGCGCGCGGGCGCACGTCTTCCAGGCGGTGAGGAAGATCCGTCAGGGGCTCGATGGCCACGGACTGCTCCCCGAGGAACCGCAGCGATGAGCGACAAGCCGGCAGCATGTCTCCAGATCGCAGATGACCTCCTGGCTGCGGCGCTGGGCGAGGCAGGGCAGAGCGCAGCACAGCACGTGGAACGCCACCTGACCATCTGCGCAACGTGCCGCCGGGAGTTCCAGGGCTATCGCGCGGTGGACGGTATGCTGACCGCCCTGCAGGAGGAGCCGGTTCCGGGCGGGCGCCTGGCCCAGTCCCGCGAGCGCCTCGAGACGAGGTTGGCGGACCTTCGCAAGCGCATGCTCGCCTATCGCATCGTCCCGTCCCCCCTCGGACATATTCTGATCGCCCGGTCCGAGCTGGGGATCTCGCTGGTGGAATACCTGGACCGGGGGGCCAGCGTCCGCGCCTCGCGCCTGAGTCACGAGCCGGGCGTGGAGCTGGTGGAGGACGGAGGCGAGCTCGAGGCGGCCTCCCGAGAACTCCTGGAGTACCTTGCCGGCCGCCGGACGCGGCTCGAGTGGCCGCTGGATCTGCGCCTGGCTCGGAGTGATTTCCAGCGGACGGTTCTCCAGGCCACGGCGGCGATCCCGTACGGGGCCGTGATCCCGTACGCTGGGATCGCCCAGGGGGTCGGCAAGGCCGCAGCCACGCGCGCCGTGGCGCAGGCCCTGCGCTGGAACCCGCTGCCGATCGTGATCCCGTGCCACCGCGTCATCGGCAGCTCGGGTGCCCTGACGGGGTATGCGGGGAGCAAGGTTGGTCTCAAGCAGCGACTCCTCTCCCTGGAGGGCGTTCCCACCGCCAAGCGAGCCGGTGTCCTGGGCATCGCGCCACAGGCGATGTATGTCCTGTACCCCGGCGATCGGGAATACTGCGTCCCGACGTGCCCCTCCCTCGACACGCGCGAGCCCTCGCCGCTCGTCCGCTTCGCCTCGCGGGACGTCGCCGAGGCGGCGGGGCTGGCCCCCTGCACCACCTGCCGGCCGGACCTCCACCCGATTTCACGCTGACGCTCCTCCGGTGTCGTATAGGGTGAAGTCGGTGCCCGGTACGACCAACACGGGGAGGGAAGCACATGGAAACGGGGTTTGTCCTGCTCGGTGCCGCCGCGGTCTCGCTGTTCGGGTTCCTGTGGATCGGCGCCCCGATCATCCTGACTACCTGGGCCCGGAACCGGCGTCACGAGGCCGCCGCGCGCCAGATCGCGCTCACCGAGGCGCTCGACGGAGCGCTTGGGATGATCGTTGCTCCTGTGGTGAAGAAGTCGCTCTGGGGTCGCTGGCAGATTCACATTGCTGTGCCGCTCGCATCGCCTTCCGTGGTCGGCAGGATCCTCGCGGTGACGCACGAGGCGCTCTCCGCGGCCGATCCGCTGCCTCAGGATCAGTATCAGATCATCCTCACCCCAAAGCAGGACCCCATCCGAATTGGGCGGGAAAGTCGCCGCATCCAAATCGCAGGGCGATATCCAAGCGACGCGATCGCCGCCTGAGACACGCATCCTCGCCGCTTCGATCAACTCGTTCCTAGGGGGGATCGTCCCCATGTACATTCACGAGCACGTCGCGCTGGTGATGGCCAGGGAGCGGATACAGGATGCGGCACGTGCCGCCGACCGGGCACGTGCCGCCGACCTGCCCCGGGGGCCTCGCGTCTCCGCGCGGGTTCGCCTGGGGACGGCCCTGATCCGGCTCGGCCGCTGGATCCAAGGCCAGCATTCCCAGTTTGGAACCTCAGCCGGCCTTCATCAGGCGTAGCACCGATCTGAGAGCATCGGAGACCATCAAGGCACCGGGGAATCCGTGGCCTCCGAATGCATCAGAGAATCTCGCGCGAACTGCGGGGTCGCCTCGCACGGCAGGTCCCGGACCAGGTGTCCCCGCGGGCCACGAGGACCGCTTCCGCCTCGTGGAGCAGAGCTGCCCGATCTCCCGCCTTCACGCCCGCAATCGCCGCCCCCTTCCTGCGAGCGAACGGTCCGAAGCCACAGACCCTCCTCCTCTCGGCGGCAGGTCCGAGGGGGGCAAAGCCGGTTGACCTCAAACTTGTTCAGTGATAAGAGTTCTCCGGAATGATGCCGCCCCGCAGGCTGCAATCGCTCCACCCGAGCCGGGTGGGCCGCGCCGGACGGGTAGCCGAGCGCTGCCGCGAGGTCGGCCTTCGCCTCACCCCGCAACGCCAAGCGATACGACGCCAACATGGAACGGCACCACCACCTGGTGTGTATCCGCTGTAGCGCCGTGCAAGACGACTACGACCGCGAGTTCGACCGGATCGCGCCGCCGAGGCGCCTGGCGGGGTTCACGGCGCACGGCGTGAGCGTCCAGGTCCACGGCCTGTGCAACGCGTGCGCCCAGGCCGCGGAGACCCGGCAGAGCCCGCACGCCCCCAAAAGGAGGACAAAGAGATGGCCAAGGAGCTCAAGGGAACCAAGACGCAACACCATCTGAAGGAGGCATTTGCTGGTGAGTCCCAGGCGAATCGCCGGTACCTCTACTTCGCCAAGGTGGCCGACGTCGAGGGGTACCCGGAAGTGGCCGCCAATTTCCGCGAGACGGCCGAGGGCGAGACGGGACATGCACACGGGCACCTCGACTACCTCAAGCAGGTGGGTGATCCGGCGACCGGGCTGCCCATCGGCGACTCGTTGCTGAACCTCAAGGCCGCCATCGCGGGCGAGACCCACGAGTACAGCGACATGTACCCCGGCATGGCGAAGTCCGCCCGTGAGGAGGGCTTCGCGGAGATCGCGGACTGGTTCGAGACGCTGGCCAAGGCGGAGAAGTCGCACGCCGGCCGCTTCCAGAAGATGCTCGACAGCATCAAGTAGAGGCCGCACGGGCGGACGCGGCACCCGCCTCGTCCGCCCGACCTCACCGCGAGGACCCGAGGACAGAGCGAGGGTGCCATGCCAGACGCCCACGACCGGCCCATCTCCTACCGGCCGACCGACGGCCTGAGTTACGACCCCGAGGAGCCGAGGTACTGGGACCGCGCGCTCCTGCAGAAGGAGATCCACCGCGTCTTCGAGCTCTGCCACGGCTGCCGCATGTGCTTCAAGTACTGCGACAGCTTTCCGACGCTGTTCCGGCTGCTCGACGAGCGGCACGAGGGCGACGTGCGCCGGCTCTCCGATGGCGACACCGCAGCCATCATGGACGCCTGCTTCCAGTGCAAGCTCTGCGAGGTCCAGTGCCCCTACACGCCCCGCGACAACCACGAGTACCAGGTGGACTTCCCCAAGCTCGTGCACCGCTATCGTGCCATCCAGACGCGGACCGCGGGGGTGCCGCTGCGCGAGCGGCTCCTGGCCGACCCGGACGGTGCCGGGCGCGCGGCGCGACTGAGCCTCGGAATGGCCAACGTCATGAATCGCGTGGCGGCACACCGCTGGCTGATGGAGAAGGCGCTGGGCATCCACCGCGACAAGCTCCTGCCGCCCTTCGCCAGTGTCACCTTCGAGCGCTGGGCCGAGCGCACGGGACACCTCGCCATGGGCCCAGGCGCGGAGGTGGTGCTGTTCCAGACCTGCTATGTCCAGAACAACGAGCCGGGGATCGGCCGCGACACCGTGGAGGTCCTGGAGCGGAACCAGGTCCGCGTGGCGTGCGTCCGGGGCCTGCACTGCTGCGGCATGCCGGCCTGGGAGCACGGCGACCTCGAGACGCTGCGGCGGCAGGCATCGGCCAACCTCGATCTGCTGGTCCCCTTCGCCGACGCCGGGGCCAAGATCCTCGCCATCAATCCCACCTGTGCGATGATGCTGCGCCGCGAGTATCCTGGGTTGGTGGCGGCAGGGGACCGCGACCGGGCGCGACGTCTCGCCGCGGCTGTGCAGGATCCGGGGGAGTTTCTCTGGTCGATCCGCAACGAGCCGAGGTTCTCCCGGGACTTCAAGACCACGCCCGGCAGCCGCGTGGCGTACCACGCCCCGTGCCACCTGCGCGCCCAGGCCGTGGGTTTCAAGGGGCGGGACCTCCTGCGCCTGATCCCGGGCGTGAGCCCGCAGGCCACCATCGAGTGCTGCGGGCACAACGGGACCTACGCCATGAAGGTCGAGTCGTTCGAGGCCTCAAGGCGCATCGGCGAGCGCGCCTTCGCGGGGATGAAGGCGGTCGGTGCGGAGGTGTGGGTGACGGAGTGTCCGCTGGCCGCCGTCCAGTTCCAGCAGCACGCAGGGGTCAAGCCCCTCCACCCCATGTCGGTGCTGGCCCGCGCCTACCGCGCGGACGGCTTCCCCACCCGGGTACCCACCGCAGGCGAGGCGGGGGCCTAATGCGCCGGGTGACTCGGGGGGACATCGTCGACATCGCCACCTACGGCGCGGGGCGTGAGGCGTACCGCCAGCGCGTGCTGGGCATCAAGGCGGTGCGGCGCCTCCACGTCGGGCCCTACCTCACCTTCCTCTTCGAGAACACGGAGACCGTCCGCTACCAGATCCAGGAAATGATGTGGGCAGAGCGGCTCGTGAAGGAGGCGGACATCCTCCACGAGATCGAGACCTACAACGAGCTGCTGGGCGGGCCGGGCGAGCTGGGGGCGACGCTGCTCATCGAGATCGAGTCCCCGACCGATCGGGACGTATGGCTCCGACGCTGGCTCGCCCTGCCGGCCCACCTCTATGTCCGCCTCGAGGACGGACGCCGCGTCTCGGCCGCCTTCGACCCGCGGCAGATCGGCCAGGACCGACTGTCCTCCGTGCAATACGTGAAGTTCCCCACCCAGGGGCACGTGCCGGTGGCCATCGGCTGCAACCACCCCGAACTGACCGCGGAAACCGTCCTCACCGACGAGCAGCAGCGCGCCTTGGCCGAGGACCTCCACTGAAGAAACGGTCGTACGTCCAACGAGCGCCGACGCGCTGGGCGGAAAGGCGTCAGACGGCAAGGGCCCTTCACTGGTCACGACATGTAGAGGCCGCCGTTCACGTCGATCGTCGCGCCGGTGATGAAGTTGCCCCCGTTCGAGGCGAGGAAGACCGCCGCCTCCGCCAGGTCCATGGGCTCCCCCAGCCGCCCGAGGGGAATGCTGGCCATCGTCTCCTTCCACTGCGCCTCCGTGCGCCAGCGCAGGATCTCGGTGTCTACGAGGGCCGGGGCGATGGCGTTGACCAGGATGTTGTGGCGCGCCAGGTGGTTGGCCAGGGACTTGGTGAGGCCGATCATCCCCGCCTTGGAGGCGCAGTAGGCGAGCCCCGAGATCGTCCCCGACTTGCCGACCACCGAGGAGATGTTGATGATCCGCCCGCCGCCTTGGCCGACCATGGTGTCCAGGACGGCCTTCGTGCACAGAAACGCGCTCTTCAGGTTCACATCCATCACGCGATCCCAGTCCTGCTCGGTGGTCTCGAAGGGCGTGGCCACGTGGGTGATGCCGGCGTTGTTCACCAGGATGTCGATGCGCCCCCAGGCGGCGAGGGCGCACTCGACCATCCCCCGGACCTGGCGGGCCTCCGAGACGTCCGCCTGGAAGAGCAGCGCGGACCGGCCCAGGGCCTCGACGGCGGACACGACCTCGCGGGCCTGTGTCTCTCGGCTGACGTAGTTGACCAGGACATCCGCCCCCTCCCGGGCAAACGCCAGCGCGATCCCCCGCCCGATGCCGCGGGATGCCCCGGTGACGATGGCCTTCCTGCCTGCGAGTCGCATGGGCGCTGCCCTCCTCCTGCTGACGCCTCCAGGGGGGCCCGCCGGGTTCACGCTGCTGGCGGGCGCTGTCTCCGGCCGATTCTCTCCCACGAACCCGTCGCTGTCACCCCCGTCCTGAGGCCGGCGGGCCGCAGCCGCTCGCGGGCAGCACGGCGGAGATCCTGACGGCAGGGTCCCCTTCGCTCTTCGGGTGGCCTGGTGGTGCGGCCGCTCGGTCGCTGGCCGCCGATCCCTGGTGCCTGAGCCCCTGCCCCTCCGAAACGCCTTGACACTCATCTCGCGCAAGGGGTAGCCTGCTGCTGGCTTCATCGGCGTTCCCCGGCGAATGCGCCTGCAGGGGGGGGACGGTGTCTGGCGGGACGGGCCTGATTTGCGCATCCGAGGGCCCCTTGGGGACCGATGGTCCTCAGGGGGCTGTTGTGTTTCTGGAGCGGGCACGCGGGTGCGGATGAGCCGCAGGGGGACTCACCCGGCTCGGGCCGCTCGATTGCCAACCATCCTGGGCTGAAAGGAGGCGCGGTATCGGATCACGTCGCTCCCCCAACCCCCGACATCGGGCAATTGCTCTGGAGGCCAGTTCCGATAGGAGAATAGCCATGCGCTACAGGATGTCCTGGCTCACCAGTCTCACCATCGTGGTGCTGGTCCTGGCGGCGGCTGCCCCGGCCGCGCCAGGCACCAAGGAGCTGTCCGGGAAGCTGGAGATGTTCTCGTGGTGGACCGCCGGCGGGGAGGCCGACGGCCTGAACGCCATGTACGCCCTCTACAAGAAGGCCTATCCCAAGGTCGAGATCGTCAATGCCACCGTGGCGGGCGGCGCGGGCACCAATGCCAAGGCCGTGCTCTCGACGCGCCTGACGGGCGGCGACCCGCCCGACTCCTTCCAGCTGCACGCCGGGCTGGAGGTCGAGAAGTACGAGCCCCAGAAGTTCCTCCAGTCGCTCGACGGCCTTTACACATCCGAGGGATGGACGAAGGTCTTCCCCAAGGACCTGATCGCGCTCCTCAAGTACAAGGACCACTTCTGGGGCGTCCCGGTCAACATCCACCGCTCCAACGTCCTCTGGTACAACCGGAAGGTGTTCGAGGACAGCGGCCTCAAGCCGCCCACGACCTGGGCCGAGTTCTTCAAGGCGGGCGACGCCCTCAAGGCCAAGGGGCTCGTTCCGCTGGTGATCGGCACCAAGGAGGGCTGGGAGGCCGGCCACACCTTCGAGACGGTCCTGGCGTCCGTCCTGGGGCCGAACGGCTACAAGGGCCTGTGGGCGGGCAGGATCCCGTGGACCGATCCCAAGGTGGCCGACGCCCTCAACACCTTCAAGCGGCTCATGACCTACGCCAACACCGACTACTCCGCCCTGACCTGGAGCGATGCCGCCCAGTACCTGGTGGACGGCAAGGGCGCCATGCACATCATGGGTGACTGGACCGACGGCTGGTTCACGTCCAAGAACTACTCCGGCTACGGCTGGGCGCCGGTCCCGGGCAGCCGGGGCACCTTCGTCGCCCTGTCCGACAGCTTTGCCGCCGCCAAGGGCGCCAAGGACCAGGAGAACCTGATGGCCTGGCTGAAGCTGGCCGGCTCGAAGGCGGGCCAGGAGGCCTTCAACCCCAAGAAGGGCTCCATCTGCGCCCGCACCGACTGCGACGCCAAGCTCTTCAACGCCTACCTGCAGTCGGCGATGAAGGACTGGTCTGCCAACGCCATCGTGCCGAGCGTGGCGCACGGTGCCGCCGCCGTCGAGAAGTGGGCCACGGTCTACAAGGACATCCTGAACACCTTCGCCACCCGGGGCGATGTGGCGGCCGCCCAGAAGGCGCTGCAGCAAGCCTGTGCGGACAGCGGGGGGTGCAAGTAGGCCGGGCGGGGCGAGGCAGCCGGCCGGCCGGGTGCCTCGCCCCAGCGGCCGCCCCGCCCGAGGCGGGACCTCCCCGGCGACCCCGGAGCGCGACGAGGGATCGGCATGCGGCGTCTCACGCGGGATCGCGTCATTGCCATCCTCCTGATCCTGCCCTCGGTGATCGCCATCGCCGTGTTCGTGTACGGCTTCATCGGCTTCACGGCCTTCTCCTCGCTCACCAAGTGGGACACGCTGAGTCCGGACTTCACCTTCGTGGGCCTCCGCAACTACCAGCGGCTCTTCGACATCGACCGGTTCCTGAGCGACCTGCGCAACACGGTGACCTTTACTCTGCTCTTCCTGGCGGGAAGCCTCGGGACCGGGTTCTGCCTGGCCGTCCTGCTCGATCAGCGCATCAAGGGGGAGGGGTTCTTCCGCAGCATCTTCCTCTTTCCCATGGCCATCTCCTTCATCGTGACCGGCGTTGTCTGGCGCTGGCTGCTGAACCCCGGCACCCTCCAGACCGGCAGCGCCGGGGTCAATCTCCTCTTCGAGAAGGCCGGCCTCGGCTTCTTACGCTGGGGCTGGTTCACCGACCCGACCGTCTGGTCCATCCCGCCCGACTCGGGCCTGGGGGCCCTGCTCGCCCGGATCGGGCTGGGGGGGCTCAGCAATTCCTACGTCGGGATCTCCCTGGCGATGATCTCGGTGGTCGTGGCCGCCACCTGGCAGATGTCCGGATACACCATGGCCATGTACCTGGCGGGGCTCCGCAGCATTCCCGAAGAGCTCCGCGAGGCGGCGCGGGTGGATGGCGCCACCGAGTTCCAGGTCTATCGCCACGTCATCCTTCCGCTGCTCCGGCCCATCACCCTCAGCGCCGTGATCGTGCTGGGGCACATCTCGCTCAAGATCTTCGACCTGGTGGTCTCCATGACCGGTCCCGGCCCGGCCTTCGCCACGGACGTGCCCGCCTTCTTCATGTGGGACACCACCTTCCGCGGCAACAACTTTGCCCAGGGGGCGGCCATCGCCACGATTCTGCTGATGGGCGTGGCGATCCTCATCGTCCCCTACCTGATCCACACCACCCGCACGGAGCCCAAGCTATGACCCAGGCCGGGCATCCGGGATCGCTGCGCTGGAGCCGGGTGGCGATCTATGGCAGCCTGAGCCTGGCAGCGGCCTTCTACCTCCTGCCGGTCTACGTGCTGTTCGTCACCGGGATGAAGAGCTTCCAGGAGGTCAGCATCGCCCGCATGTGGGACCTGCCCTCGGGGCTGGACTTCAGCAGCTATCTCAAGGCCTGGTTCGGGAAGCCGTCGGAAGGCGTGCGGGGGCTGTCGGAGAACTTCCTGAACAGTGTGTGCCTGGCCCTCCCCGCCACCATCCTGTCCTCCGTCCTCGGGTCCCTGAACGGCTACGTGCTGGCCAAGTGGAGGTTCAGGGGGTCGGAGGTCCTGTTCCCGTTGATGCTGTTCGGGATGTTCATCCCGTACCAGAGCATCCTCATCCCGCTGGTCCAGGTGCTCCAGCAGATGCACCTGTACGGGAGCCTGCCCGGGCTCATCTTCGTGCACGTCGTGTACGGCATCCCGATCACCACGCTCATTTTTCGCAACTACTACGCCGCCATCCCGACCGAGCTGGTGGAGGCGGCCAAGATAGACGGCGCGGGCATTCTGAGGATCTACCGCTGGGTGCTGGCCCCCCTGTCGGTGCCCGGCTTCGTGGTCGTGGCCATCTGGCAGTTCACCTCGATCTGGAACGACTTCCTGTTCGGGGTGATCGTGACCAGCCGCCCCTCGGTCCAGCCGATCACCGTGGCGCTCAACAACATGGCGGGCAGCTACATCGTGGAGTGGAACGTGCAGATGGCCGGGGCCGTCCTGGCGGCTCTCCCCACCCTGCTCGTCTACATCATCCTGGGGCGCTACTTCATGCGCGGACTGCTGGCCGGGTCGCTGAAGGGCTGAATCCAGGAGAGGAGGGAGAATCATGGAAAAGCGCAAGGTGACCAGACGGGAGTTTCTGGAACTGACGACGGCCACGGCGGTCGGCGCCGCGCTCACCCCGGCGGACCTGCTGGCGGCCCAGGCCGCCGCCCCCGGCAAGCTGGGGCAGGCCCTCATCGGCAAGCTCGAAGGCCCCGAGATCATCCGCGACCCGACGAAGGTCCCCAAGACCTTCCAGGAGGCCCCCATGCTGGCCGAGCTGGTCAAGGCCGGTAAGCTTCCCCCGGTCGCGGAGCGGCTGCCCGAGCCGGGCGACATCATGGTCGTCAAGCCCCTGAAGGAGATCGGCAAGTACGGGGGCCGCTGGCGGCGTGCCTTCACCGGGCCCGCCGACAACGAGAACGGCAACCGGATCGTCTCCACCGACAAGCTCCTGATGTTCGACTACACCGGCAACAAGGTCACGCCGGCGCTGGTCAAGGACTGGCGGCAGAGCGACGACGGGAGGATCACGGCGCTCTTCCTGCGCAAGGGGCTCAAGTGGTCGGACGGCCAGCCCTTCACCGCGGATGACTTCGAATTCTGGTTCACGGACCTCTACCAGAACCGGGAGCTGGTTCCTACCTACGCGCCGGAGTTCACGATCAACGGCAAGCCCGGGCGCCTCTCCAAGCGCGACGACTACACCGTGGTCTTCGAGTTCCCCGAGCCCTACTACCTGTTCGTGGATATCCTGGCCGGGGACACCCTGATCGGCGGCGGGCAGGCCACCATGATGGCCCGCTCGTCGTTCATGGGCGCGTACGCGCCGGCCCACTACCTCAAGCAGTTCCTGCCCAAGTACTCCTCGCTGGACGAGGTCCAGCGCAAGGCCCGGGCCGCCGGCTTCGACAGCTGGGTGAGCTATATCCGCAACCGCACCAACTGGGCCCTCAACACGGAGTTGCCCGTCCTGGGCCCCTGGAAGACCGTGAGCCCCATAAACACCCCCACCTGGGCGATGGAGCGGAACCCTTACTACTGGGCCGTGGACACGGCGGGGAATCAGCTCCCCTACATCGACCGGATCAGCATGGGCCTGGCGGAGAACCTCGAGGTCGTGAACCTCCGCTGCATCGCCGGCGAATACGACTTGCAAGAGCGGCACGTGGGCCTCAGCAAGCTGCCCGTGTATCTCGAGAATCGGAAAAAGGGCAACTACAGTGTGCACCTGGACACCTCGCAGAGCGGCTGCGACACGGCGCTGCTCCTCAACACCGCCTACGAGGCCGATCCCGAGGTCGCCAAGTGGCTCACCAACCGCGACTTCCGCCGGGCGCTGTCCCTGGGTATCGACCGGGACCAGCTCAACGAGTCGTTCTGGCTCGGCATCGGAACCCCCGGCTCGGCCGCTCCGGCCGAGGAGGTCGCCATCAGCCCGGGGCCGCAGTATCGGAAGAAGTGGGCGGTCCTCGACCCCAAGCAAGCCAACGCCCTCTTGGATCGGATCGGCCTGGCAAACAAGGACGGCGAGGGCTACCGCCTGCGCACCGACGGCAAGGGGCGGCTCCGCATCGAGATCATGGCGGTTGCGGGACAATTCACGCCCGACACCCAGATGGCCGAGATGATGAAGGAGCAGCTGAAGAAGATCGGGATCGAGATCGATGTCAAGGAGGTCGAGCGCGGTCTGGCCTTCACCAAGACCGCGAACGCGGAGCACCACATCATGCTCTGGACGGTGGGCGGCTCGGAGAATCTGTTCCTTTTCCCGCGGCACGTCCTGCCGGTGGATCCGGCCGAGTGCCACCTCGGGATGCCGTTTGCGCGCTGGTACGCCAGCAACGGCCAGCAGGGCAAGAAGCCAACCAACCCGGAGATGCTCCGCGCCTTCGACTTGTATCGCTCCGCCGCCGGCAAGCAGGAGGCCGAGCGCGTCAAGATCGCGCAGGAGATCTGGAAGATCATCTGCGAGGAGTGCTGGGTCATCGGGACGGTCGGCCTGTCGCCGGCCCGCATGGGCGTCCGGATCGTCAAGAACACCATGGGCAACATCCCGGCGCGCCAGACCAACGCGCAGCACGCGCGCACACCCAACACCTCGCACCCGGCCACCTTCTTCTTCAAGTCGTGACCTTGCACCCCGGCCCGCGCACGGCCGCCCGACGGGGATCGGGCGGCCGCGACGTCGTCCATCGGCCATGAGGGCGGGGGCAGATCGTGTCGTGGGTGTGCTATTCCGGCTGATGGTGATTTCCGCAATCCAAGGGAGGCGACCCGCATGCGCGCAAATAGAGTCAAGGCCAAGATGCGGCAGGGGAAACTCGCCATCGGGACCTATGTCGGCCTGGCGGATCCGGCGGTCGTCGAGGTCATCGGGCTGGCCGGCTTCGATGCCGCTTTCATCGACATGGAACACACGAGCTTTGATCTCCCCCTGGTCGAGGCCATGATCCGCGCCTGCGAGGTGACCGGCATCACCTCCATGGTCCGCGTCCCCGACAACAACCCCAAGACGATTCTGCGCCTTCTGGATGCGGGCGCACAGGGCATCCAAGTCCCGCACATTGCGGGCGCCGCCGATGCCCTGGCTGCGGTGAGGGCCGTCAGGTATGCCCCGCTGGGACACCGAGGGATGGCCGGCGCCACGCGGGCGGCCCGCTATGGGGCCGTCCCGCTCCCGGAGCACATGGTGACCTCGAACGCCGAGATCCTGCTGGCGGTAATGGTGGAGGACAAGGAGGCGATCGAAGCGCTGGCGGAGATCGCCGCCATCCCGGGGGTCGATCTCATCGCCATCGGACCGCACGACCTGTCGGCGGCACTCGGGGTCACGGATCCCCATGACCCCCTGCTCAGGAGGACCATCGAGGGCATCGCGACGACGCTGCGCCAGCTCGGCAAGGCGAAGATGGCCTTCCCCTTGGGCATCTCGGCCTATCCGTTGCGTGCCTCGCAGCTCCAGGCCATGGGCGTCGCCTACACGAACTGCCAACCCGGGGACCTGCGGCGGCTGCTGCTGTCCTACGAGCAGCAAGTGCGGGAGATCCAGGCCGAGCTTGGCTGATGCCCGGCTCTTGCCTTTCACCTTAGCTCTGCCCTGCTAGAGGGTGCCCGGGCCTCTCTCGGATCCGGTGCCTGTTCCCGTTCCCGAATGCAGATTCCTTTCAGCCACCGGATGCTGGGCCCTCGCATCACATCCACCGTGTAATTCTTACACACACCCCACCAAGTGAGTGTTCCGCTCCCAACCGTTCTCCCCTTCCCCCGCCTCCCCACAAGAAGGGCATCCCGCGGAATCCCGGGGTTCCATCCGGCTTCTTGTGTCTTCGATAATTGTGCGGCACGGACATTGCTTAGATGTAAGCTTTCCCGACACCATCTACGCTACACCCGGCATGGGTCCGGGAAGCCATAGGCCACGGCGTAAGAGCCTTCAGGCCCGAATCAATCCGGCCGAACGTGGAACTGGAAATGCCGCGGCAGGGGGTGGGTGGGGGCGACCACACATCCTGAGCCGTGGGGCCCTTTCGTTTCCCACCCGATCGCGGCTGAGGGGGCCCCATGCCCGAGCACGACGCTATCGTTTTCGTGGTGGATGACGACCCGTCGGTCCGCGAGGGCCTGGAGTTTCTCATCCAGGCCGCGAATCTCCACGTCCGGACATTCGCCTCAGCCGAGGAGTTCCTGAGCAGCCAGCATCCAGATGCACCTAGCTGCCTCGTGCTGGACATCGAGCTGCCAGGATTGAGCGGGCTCGACCTGCAACGCCAACTGGCCCAGGTGGGGATTCAGTTCCCGATCATTTTCATCACCGGTAACGGCAACATCTCGATGGCGGTGCAGGCGATGAAGGCCGGAGCGGCGGAGTTTCTGACCAAGCCCCCCCGCCCCCAGGAACTACTGGATGCAATCCGGCAGGCGATCGAGCGGGACCGGACGGCGCGCCGAGAGCGTGCGGAGATGCTGGACCTGCGCCGAAGGTTCGACTCGCTGACCCCGCGCGAGCGGCAGGTGATGTGGCTCGTGGTCGCCGGACTGCTGAACAAGCAGACTGCGGCAGAGCTGGGCACGAGCGAAATCACCGTCAAGGTCCATCGGGCCCGGCTGATGCAGAAGATGCGGGCTGAATCCCTTCCCGAGCTCGTCAGGATGGCCGAGAAGCTAGGAATCCCCCCCATCAAAAAGTCGCCCTCCTATACCAACGTACAATAGACGGCCCTGCGCGGACGATGGTAGGGTCCGCCCGTCCCAAGGATGAATACCACGTTCATCCTGTTTCGTCTGGCCGCATGGGGACGGGGTGATCTCGGCGCAGGTCTCCCAGATCGAATCGATCGACTCTCCCATAGACCCCCT